>Ga0214923_10001573_pt1 | contig 32225 bp, 20 predicted proteins | sample LL1510_MetaG_FD_177993 | JGI IMG/M metagenome (GOLD analysis project Ga0214923, IMG submission 177993) | Freshwater microbial communities from Lake Lanier, Atlanta, Georgia, United States - LL-1510 | ecosystem: Environmental > Aquatic > Freshwater > Lake | place: USA: Georgia | collected...
AATTTGACATGTGGAAGAGTCCTTTGATCATGTCTCACGCTTGCAACTGACTTAAGACCCACGCGTCGCCTCAATGAAAAAATAAGATGCCAGTGTCCACATGTCGGCTGTCTGTTCTGACCTGACCTGCATTGACGTCAGCATGTGGAAGTTCTTCATTTTCTTGCAGTGACATCGCCCATAGCAGCTCGAAGCAACCCGTTTAGCTACGCACTTTCGCCGCATCGCATCGCGCTATGGCAGCTTTTGCTCCCCCGAAGGCCCAGCAGAAGCCCGGTCCGCTCGACCTGGAATCCGACAGCGAGGAGGATGTTCTTACCAAGGTCCCAGACCGTTGGGCGCAGGCCCAGGATCTCGCCGCCCGCGCCGGCCTGGTCCTGCACCGCCGCCAGGTACCTGCGGCTGCCGATGGCTCGACGCCCTCCGCGGCGCCACAGGCGGCGGTTGCCGGCAACGCGGCTCCACCAGAGGCCGCTAGCGCAACTAGTGCACCCAGCGCCGCCGAGGATGTGGAGATGATGCTCTCCCCTGTGCCGCCGCCCTCGCTGAAGGTGGTGAACCAGGTCAGGCTCCAGGCCGTGGAAAGCTACCTTCAGAGCTGCGCCGCCGATGTCGGCTTGACGCTGGGCGACATCGATGCCCTCCGCCAGCAGGAGCGGCAGTTTGGCGTCCTGATGAAGCGCATCCCGCCGAAGCGAGAGCTCGACAAGCGTAAACAGGCCGTCAGGTTGCAGCACCAGCAAGCGTTCGGCAACAAGAAGCTGGCGGCGCTCAACTCCATTTTCTCCGACGACAACCTGGAGAAGATGACGCCGTCGCAGCTCGACAAGGCGCAAGGCATCGTGGGTGCTGTCAAGGAGAAGCTCGAGGCCGACGAGACCCTCAAGTGCTTGGTACCCCCCAAGCACGATGCAGTCAATGCGATCCGGTCGCTCTGCTCGGATGCGCTGTGGGCGGTCAACGAGGCCATGGAGCTGCACGCGGTCAAGCCGGACCAAAAACGAGGCAGAGACCTCTGTGACGTGCTCGAGGAGGAGCTCTACAAGAAGGTGAAGCGTAGGGTCTCTGAGCAGCTTTCACGTCTCGCCTGAGGTGTGCATATATCGACCGGATCTCATAGAAATGATAAAAACAGTGCGCAAGCGGCGCTCACCTGCAGGCACCGCAGCCGGCCATGCCTCCGTAGCTGGCACAGCCATTCCAACCCCCGAAGCCACCCATGCAGCCCCTCCAGCCGTAGCCAGTGCCGAAGACCGTGTTGATGCCACACGACACGGCCCCGCAGTTGTTGTATCCGCTGCCATAAGGAGAGTAGTAGCCAGTGCAGCCACACATGTCTTTTGCTTGTCGGCAGGGTGTATGCATTGCCACTAAATGCTCGCCGGCCTCCATCTTTTCAGGATCATTCAGACTGCGTCTTCCTCCCAACTTTCCGTTTCTCTCTCCCTCTCTCTCGCGCGCTCGCCACTCTCGAGTCGAGCATGGCGTCCGTGCCCAAGAACAAGGGCAAGAGCAAGGTCGCGGTCGCAGCCCCTACCGCAGCTCGGTTCGAAACGATGCGCGAGCAGTTCCGAACCGCATCGGAGCATTGCGACGACTCGAAGCAGCTGCAGAAGACGAAGGCCTGGGCGGCCTTGCTGGAGCTCACAGTGCAAACACTGCGAACCCATCTACTCTCCGGCAGCCCCACCGACGCCGACGCACGCCAGATCCACGGCTTCGGCAAGGCGGTGGACGAGGCGCTGCGGCTGTGGCGGCTCCCGGCCGACGAGTCTCAGCAGCCGCATGCGGCGCTGCCGCGTTCCGGCAAGCCCGCGGCCATCGATCAGGAGCTCTGGGGTGCGCTGTGCGACGGCCTCGCCGGCGTCCAGGCCAGTCTGGGCCAGATCCACATGGTCAACTACTTGACCTTCGCGAGCCCGATGGAGTCTATGCAGGAGGTGCTTCAAGGCCTTGTCAGGATCAAGCGAATGAACAAGGATCTGAAGCCCCCTGCTGAGCCAGCCAGAAAGCGGTCGAGCGGCGAAGCACCTGGTGAGGTCCCCGGCGAGGCGCCCCGCGAAGACTCCAAGCGGCGCAAGAAGGGCCAATCTCGACGCTTCCTGGAGCCTTTCCTGCAGGACGCCGGCTTGCCGAAGGTTTTGAGATTCTGGCTGAGCAAGTTTCACAAGAAGAAGGAGCCCCTCAACGACGACGCCGCCGAGGTTACGGAGCTCCTGGACCGCCTCAAGAAGACGCGCGTCGTGCTCCTCGACAAGCTGAAACGCCAGGGCCACGACGACGAGGCGGCGGCTGACCTTGAGCGCCGCTGCTTCCTGGAAGAGACCAACGACGACGACCACGACAAGCCCATCGCGTGTCGACTCCAGCAGCTGCTCAAGATTTACGAGCTCCATGCCTCCTCCGTAGCCGTGAAGCGCGAGCTCGCGACTGCTTCTGTGACATTGTAGTCGCTCTGCAAGGCGCTGTCGTGGGACATCTCCTTTCTGAGCGTCACATCAGGGATTGGTAGACAGGACCAGAGCGTGGTATTAGCTTGGAAGGAAAAAGACATGTATATCATGGCAACGCCGATCGCACGATGTGCTTGACTAGTCGCGGGGGTAACGCATAGAGCTGGTCGATGTTCTGTTTCTTTTGGAGTCTGCCGTTGCTCGTGGCGGAGTCTCGCGTTTGGGCCCTGAATGGATGGTGGCCCAATAAGTTTTTTTCTCTGCAGTAGTTGCCGTCCTGACAGATGGGTAGGTCCAGAGGCACGTTGCTCCAGATGTGCGTGTTCTTGCGAAAAGGTCTGCCCCACTTGCAGTAGGAGGTTTGATTTTTGAACTTTTCCAAGCGTTGCATGAAGGGTCTGGTGTGCAACAGGCCCACGGGATTTTCGACGGTCCAGAAATGCGGGTTGCAGTACCTGATGATTCGCAAAGCCCTCTTCACCAAAGAATCTGCAAAATCCAAGTCGCGCGGATACCCTGTTTTGGATCTTGAATACTCGTTGCACGGTGGACTCGCGTGCACCCACACGACGTCCGTCGGCTGGAGTCTCTCCGGGAGGAAGTCTCCGATCTCCTGTTTGTAGTTCCATTCACGAATGTCGACGCAGGTGCTTGGGTTGTACTTGGGATGGATGTCCACCGACAGCTTTTCGAAGGCATAGCCTTTTTTCAAGGCTTCTTGTTTGGCGGCCGAACTGAACGATCCCGTTCCCGAAAAAAGCTCGATGAGGAAGAGAACTGGCATGCGTCGTTTGTCTTAGGGGAGGACGATTTTTGACGCACATGCGGCCAATCAAGTGCAGCATAGTTGGGATCAGGGCCTCGAGTAGGTCCAAACGTATGTACAGCCATGGCTCCTCCTCGCAAGGTCCTCAAGAGAAGGTCGAAGGTCTCGGAGCCCGAGAACTCCGTGATACACGTGATGTCGGACAACGAGACCTCCGCCGTGCCCAGCAGCACCTGAAGCGCTTGAAGGTGAATGCGTCTCGGCGCCGCATCGAGGAGGCGCTGCGGTAATTGGGAGAAGCTCTTCGTCATCAGTTTCGGCAAGCTGAAACGTCAGGGCCACGACGACGAGGCGGCGGCTGACCTTGAGCGCCGCTTCACCAACGCTTAGGGCAGTGAGAGTCGTGACCGCCGCGACAGTAGGCCTCTCTCGAAAAATCAGCCTCCCGCGGGCAGCACGTGGCGTCATGTGAGTTTCTGGCCCCAGAGGCCTGCAGGCCCGTCGAAGCATCGACGTAGACACTGCAGAATTTCTTGCCACACTGCCAGCACCATGACCTGCCACAGCCTGAGCCGATGTGAAACTTGCCTCTGTCATCCAAGCCGCAGGCAAAGATGTAGTTGCAGGCGTGCGGTGGCTTCAAGGCCCACCTTTCGCACCACGGACATTGCCTCGCCTCCTCGCCAGTCGCTCGTGGCTCAAGACTGGCAGTCATGGCGGTCGAGCTGGGAGACTGTAAGCTTGCTTTTCTTTATGATGGTGTGCTTCACTGCGAAACCAAGCACAGCTTCTTCGCCCGGGGCAGTACGGCTGCTCTGCTGGGGCTGAAGACACCGTCTCTGGACGGCTACCACGATTTGAGGTCCGGCGGGCTTCTGGACGCCTGCCGTTTCCGCACGGGCGCAGACCCGCAGGAGTGCGAGGCCTTCGCCTACAGCGCGTTCCACGGTGACTTCTTCCTCCTGGCGCTTCGCCTCGGTCTGGATGAGGCTGACGATGCGGGGCAAGCGGCTACCTCCAGCTGGCTGGTGCTGGAGGTGAGGCTGTCGGACCTGCAGGGCGCCGTCGCGACCCTGTCCGTGGCTCCCTGGGAGGGCAGCGGCGGCGGCGGCGGCAGGGCGGCCGATCGATGTGCCGCGCCGCTGCTCGTCCCTCCTGAGTGCCACCGGGCCTTGCTGCGACATCTCCGGCCGTTGCAGGGCTTCGTGGCTACGATGCTCTGCCGCGCGGAGGAAGGAGGTGCGGTGAGCTTCACGCTGCAGCGGCTGAAGTTGGTCTGGACGGCGTCTCAGCTGAAGCTGGCCGGGGCGGCGTCGCAGCTGGCTTGCGCCTCGGTAGCGACGTCTGCCGATCCTCACGAGTTAGCGGCGACGCTGGAACCGCTGATGAAGGGCAGGAGTCCAGCCTTCCCTCACCGGCTCGGCCAGAGCTGCTACGCGATGCTCGTGTCGCGTCGGGAGAAGCACTTCCAGGGCGGCGTCTTCCTCAACCTCACCTTCGTGGCGGTCTGCCTCTTTCGGAAGGACAGCTCTCGTTTCTGGAGCCGCAAGGTCCAGTTCCTGTGGACTCAAGAGCGCGACGGCCCTCTGTGGCATCTGCTGCCCGGCGCCAAGGTGCAAGCAGAGCTGGTGGAGGAGTGGCGGCAGGTAGACTGCGGCAAACACCTCGTGTTGGACAGGGTGTGCGGAGCCGCCCCGGACGCCGTGGTGCTGGAGCGCTCCGCCGAGCCGAGCGGCGCGCCGCGCGACATCTTCGACGGCGGCCCGGAGCGCTGGTGCGAGCTCTGGCGGCTCGAGGAGCACAAGAGCCCGCAGCAGCGGCGCTACTGGAGCGAGCACCTGGACGGCAGGCCGGGGCCCATCGAGCTGCTGGACGACGACGGCGAGGACGTGGACGTGGATGTGGCCGCGGCGGTCAGGGACTGTTTTGGCCGCGTCGACGGGCTGCTGGACAAGAAGGTGAAGTACGAGATCCTGAAGGAGAAGGAGACCGAGCGGCGCGTGCAGGACCGCGCCGCGACCAGCGCGGCCATGGCGCAGCAGCAGCAGCAAGCGCCGGTCCACGATCCCTACGCGCTGGCCTGCGATGCACTTAACCCCACCACGGCCGCCGCAACCGAAGCCCCTTTTAAGCGGGCGCCGGCCGAGGGCGCCGCCCCCGAGTCTGCCAAGGTCGAGGGCGCCGGCCCCGACTCTGCCAAGGTCGAGGGCGCCGGCCCCGACTCTGCCAAGGTCGAGGGCGACGACGGCGGCTGGTGGAAGTCGAGATGGCACGGCGGTGGCGGCCGCTGGAGCCGCGGTTCTTGGGGCAATTATCGCGGCGGCTGGTCTTCCCGGCCCGGCGCCTGGGAGGGCCAGCACGCGTCGAAGAGAGCCCGCGATCCCTCGCCGCCTGCCCGATCCAGGCGATGGTCGTCCGAGACGTCGGCGCTGGTTCGCTATCGTCACCAAGAGGCGCCTGTGCCTCACGCCTGGGGCGAGGCCGTGGCGGCCGAGAAGTTATGGCCCCTGCGGCAGCTGCGGTACGCCATCGAGACCTGGGGCACGGCCGTGGAAGGGCACGTCGAGGCCTACGAGCGACGGGTCTCGGAGGCCATCTGGGAGTGCTTGCCGCAAGCAGCCTCGGACGAGCGGAGCCGATTCTTCGAAGCGGTGATGCGGGACATCGGCGTCTTGGACAGGCGAGCGGCTTAAATCCTTTCTTGGCGATGGAGACGTGGTCTGAGGGGTGTCCAGGGGGGGATCTGGTGTTTTGTTTTTCAGACCGTTTCACGTGGAGCAGGGGATAGCTTAGCTGTTCAGGTGCGGCCTCGAGCGCGCGCAGCTCTCGGGCTGGGCGCGAGAGGATGTCGGCGCCGTCTTCGGCAACTTCATGCCGTCACCGACTTGGCTGGCCAGCCGAGATCGGATGCGAGTGGTGTCGATGCCCGTGCCCGACAGCGCCTGGGAACGCCTTGCCACAGCCGTGCTGTGCTTCGAGCTGCTGGAGGCCGGGCCAACACTGGCGATGCTCGAGGGCTGCGTGGCAGAGCTGCCGGCCTCCTGGAAGAACAGCAGCCCCATGGACAAGCGGGGCTACAGGCACTGCCTGCTGCGGCAGCAGGACTTGGCGCTGCTCGCGACCTGTCGGTCCGTCGGCGACGAGCTGGCCGCCTCCGTCCTCTTCTTGCAGCTCAAGCGGCAGCTGTTGCAGCTGATTGGCGCGTCGGGCTTCTCCATGCAGGATGCCCGCTGGTCGGCGGCGCTGCTGTGCGCCTGCTCCTGGGCCGTGGAGTTCGCGAAGAGCCGCGGCGGCGGCGGGGTGGACCTGTACCACCTGGCCAGGTGTCTGAGGCATCTCGGTGAGGCCACGCCCGCCCCCATCAAGGTCGTCCTGGAGCTGTTGCTGGCGATCAAGGACGCGCTCCGAACGGGCGGTCGCGAAGTCCCAGGCTGCCTGAGATCCTGGATACACCCGGCGCGCCATGGCGGCGGCGGCGCTGCTCGTCACCTGTCAGTGAGCCAGATGCAGCCGCGCCCGAATTGGTTGCAATAAATGGCGCGACGAGTCGGGCGAAAACAGAGCGAGCCTGCGTGAGGGGGAGACAGGGGTCCAAGATACAGGGAAGGGGAAGAGTGGTGGCATGTTTGCGGTGTTACTGATGATGTTACGGAACTGTTGGTCGAAGTTTGATGCTCATATTACACTGCCCCCCGGTCGAAGACGAAGGAAGATCTTTTCAAACCCTTGGCGCTCTTCAGGGCCTGATGGCCAATGAAAAATATGGCCTGTTGCAGGACATCGATGCCCTCAATGCCATCGCCCAAAGCCTGGCGGTGAAGCAAGAAATCATGGAAGAGACGGTCGAAGCCGGGGAGCCGACCGTCGCCGAGCTGACCGAGGAGCCGCAGCCCGCGCCGACATCCCCGCCGCCGCCCCAGACGGCCGCCCAGGCCGGGGAGCCGACCGTCGCCGAGCTGACCGAGGAGCCGCAGCCCACGCTGACATCCCCGCCGCCCCAGACGGCCGCCCAGGCCGCAGGCCCGCCTGCTCCCTGGCGCCAGGCTGTGAAGCAGGAGTTGCCTCGGCCTGACGCGACGACCCAGCGAGCGCTACGCGAGCTCATCCAGGCGTTCCGCACGCTGCTCAGCCTGGAGCTGCCCTGCGTGACGTCCGTGTTGCCCGCCAACCTCTTCTCGGCGGCTCTCGCCGGCTCGCTCAACCTGGCCATGCAATACGGCGAGCTACTTAAGCACGCCGCCTGCGAGAGCGGCATCTCGGACGTGCAGCTGGGCGCGCTGGGGGTGGCCTTGTCGGTGCCGAAGCTGGACTTCATCGGCTACTACACTCTGGAGAGCTACGTGGATTGGGTCAGCTGGCCCAGGGCCCATGACGAAGACGGCGTCCGCGTCCTGACTTCAGCCGAGCGGAAACATTGCATTCTCTCCTCGGAACTTCACATAGGCCTGTCGGCCCCACCCAGCGAGGACTCGGCTCTGCAGGTGCTCCGCAGCATGCCAGTATGGTTCCTGGTGCGCAGCTGGCAGCAGCACCGCCTGGGCCTAGACGCACATCCCGCCGAGCCCGCCTTCCTCGGCTTCAGGGGCCGCGAGGCCATCAAACTGCTGCAGCGCATCCCGGTAGAAGTCGACGAGCTGATCTACGCTCGCCACCGGGTGTGCGTGTCGGAGCTGCTGGCACGCAACGACGTCGCGATCGGCGCGGACGATTGGGACGCCGTCCTGGAGCAACGGCTGCTGCTGGAGGCGGGCAGGCTGAACGTCGAGCGCTTCAAAGAGCTGGAGGGCCAGATCGCCCTGTCAGAAGATCGGCCAAGCAGCGTGCGACTGCTCTTCGCCATGGGCAAGCAGACGGCGAATTATCCTGAGTACCATCGTGAGCTGCAGGCTGTGAGAAGGGAGTGTCGAGCGCTGCGGCTCTTCACGGGCAGCGGCGGCGGATGCGAATCCGAGGTTGAGACTGGGAGAGGTCAGTACAGCTTTCACCCGCATCCATACCGTCGATAGGAGCCAGTCTGAAACGAAAAAAGCACGACTTCTGAGAGGCATGTTGATGGGCCAGCAAAACTCTCAACCATGCAAGCACTGAATTGCGTCTTTCTTGTTTTCGCACAGCTTGCACTCTCGGCCCCAGTGAGATATTCCTTCCTCTTCCTCGCGTCCTCCCCCCTTCCCCCCGCGTGGCCTCGTTATGGCCATGGAGCAGGTGCATTCTGAGTTGCACGCCACCAGATGCCAAGTGTTCCAGGAGCTCGCTGAGAGGCTCCCCGGCGGCGCCGCCCCTGAGGTGCTGAAGTTGGCAGAGCGCATGCTCTGTTTCGAGTCCAAAGAACACAAGGCCGTGCAGGAAGGCCTCTTGCAGGTGCTCGCAGGGCTGGTGACCGGCGCCGACGGCGGCGCCGCAGCGGTCGGAGGGCAGGAAGGCTCTTTGGGTGCGAGGGAGGGCAGGGATCGCGTCGCTTTCCACCGCCCTTGCTTTTGCCTCGAGGAGATCTGCGACGACGAGGCCGCGGAGGGGGCTCCGACGCCGAAGAGAAGGCGTCGACGAGAGCCGAAGCGAGTCTCGCAGGGGTCGGGCCCTTCGGAGCCTGGTTCCGTGGAGGAGATCTGGCGCGCCTGGCTGCGCGCCGCTTCCGCCGACGTGCAGCTGCTGCATCATCTGAAGCCTCTGATGCCGGAAGGCGCGGATGCCGAGGCCGTGCTGCGGCTTCACCTGTTCTGGAAGGACTTGCAAGATGAGTTCGAGGAGATCGTGAGCAACGACGACATCGCCACCTGCAAGGCGCGCTTCCTGGAGCTTCTGTCGAGTTGCATGGGCGTCGGCGGCGCCACGGAAGTGCTCCCCATGTCCTACTATCACCTCATGGCTGCGGTGCGCCGACCGCAACACTTTGCGGTGGAGTGCAAGCGCCACCTCGGCCAGATGCCGCCGCCCTTCGACAGGAAGCGGCGGCGCCTTACGCGCTCGGACCCGTCGACCGTGCCCCGGCCTCAGGGCACGGACGGCGCCGCGGCCGCCTGCCCGCCGGACTCGGCCGATGCCGTCGGCTGGGAGGAGGCGCTGGATGCCTGCCACAATCTCACCCGGGAAGAGGGAGAGGGCCGGCGGCGTCACGTGACGAGGCTCCAGGTGTCGGCCGACGCGTCCTACTCCGCCAAGGCGTTGATGGCGGTGGTGCAGGCCTTCTCGACGCTGGGTGGCGATGACGGCGACCGGATCAAGACGCAGGACCTGAGCCTCATGGAGGCCAGCAGCGACTGCAATTTCAAGGATCCGAGCGTCGGTCTCGACCTGAGGCTCAGGCTGGTGCCCTTCGTGGACGCCCTGCTGTCGCGGCTGCGCCGGCTGCGCTGCGGCGGGCCGCCGGGCGAAGACGAAGAGCGGCGGCTGAGGGAGCTGGTGGACGAGACGGCGGCGGCGCTGTCCGGGAGCCTGTTCTTCTCCGCGCGCTCCCTCTCCTGGGCGTGGCAGGTGCTGCGCACGCTGCTGCGGGCCAGGCTGCGCTGCGAAGCCGCCGAGCGCCCCGCCATGGAGCGCCGCCTGGCCGCCCTGGAAGACGGCGTGCTCTTGCACGACGACGAGCGGCACGCCGCACTCGGGGCTTCGGACCTGATGTTGCTCCTGGGCCAGACGTGGCCTGCGCTCCACGGTCGCCTCGCCGCCAGGCTCTCGGCCGACGGCGGCGCGACGCTGCAGGACCCGGTCTTCCTGCAGCAGCTCAACTGCGGCGCTCTGCGGCTGCTGCTGCCGGACTCGGCCCAGGCGGTGCGAGACTTTCGACGCCGCCTGAGGCAGCTCTCGTTCCAGTACGCACCCCTCACGTGCAAAAATGCGAAGAGCCTGATGGAGCAGGCCCTGCGCCCCGGCTACTTCCTAACCGCCGCCGAGCGGGCCTGCTGGCAGGATCGGCGAGCCCTCGAGCTGCTGCACCACATCCTGACCAACGAACACCGCGGTCTGAGGCTTGCCCCGTTCAACGTCGGCCTCCGCGCGGAGCAGCTGCTGCGCGAGCTCGGCGCCCGCCCCGACCAGACCAGCTTCAGCATCGGCAACACCCGCCCGGTGGTGTTGCTCTGGTGCCCCAGCAGCTTCGGCTGGCCCTCCTCCAAGGTGCTCACGCGGCTGCCGCTGCCGCTCCGGGTCTTCGCCAAGGCCACGGCGCCTTTCTTCCGAGTGCTGCCGGTGGGGCCTTGGCTCAGGTTGAGCGAGGTGGCTGGGCTGGTGCGGGCGCTGCGCGGCCTCGACGTCCAGTACTACCTCACAGGCCACACGCTCTTCTACCTGACGAACACCTCGGAGCACGAGCTCTTCTCGCGCCGCTCGCTCGTGATGAAGGTCGGCGAGAGCTGCATCCTGCCCGACCTGCTGTCGGAGTTCCGCCACCAGAGCTCGGCCCCGTCCTCCCAGAGCCGCGACGAGGAGCTGCGGAGGGAAAGCTTGCTGCTCGTCTTGGGCAGGATGGTGAGCCACGTCTTCCAGGCTCGCTACAGCTTCTTGGCGGCGCGGCTGAGGGAGCTGCATCTGTCCGTCGCGGCGCCGCCCGCCGCTTCGAGCTGGCGCGACGAGCTGCGAGGCCTCGTGGGCGAGGCGGCGAGGCTGCACGACGACATCAGGGTCGTCATCTTCTGCGACGAGGCTCGCGTTCCTGCGGCCATCGAGGCGCTGCCGGGCGTGCAGCTGCTGCCGCTGCCTTTTTGCACGTCGCAGCCTCTGCTTGCGCATCTGAGGCAGGCAAGGCTGCCGATTTTCCGCCTCAGCGACGTGAAAGAGGCGCGGTGGAGCCGCCTCGGCCTGCTGGCAGAAGGCGCCGCCGACTTCTCGCCCGTCTACAAGTTCGGGGACTTGCTGACGTCTTCATGGGAAGAGCAGGACGTGCGGCTGCTGAGGAAGCACGTCTCGGACGACGCCAGCCGGAGTCTGCTCCTGGCCGGCGTCAAAGCTGTGGTCTTCAGCGATCGGGCTTCCGGCCTGCTCTGTGCGGAGCTGGCCTGCCGACTGCCCCTGCGGCTGGCCGCGCAGCCCGAGTTGCTGGAGGCGCTGTCCCGGCACGACGTGGCGCTCTACACCGTGGATGTCGCCTCCGGCTCCGCGCCTTGCACGCGGCGTCTCACCTTGGAGCAGCTCTTCTGCCCCTGGGAAAACCTCTACGACCACGAGCTGCTGCATCGACCCGACGAGGCCGGCCGAGACAACGTCAAGACGCACGTCCTCACGGAGCTGGGGCTTCGCGTGCCCAGGCAGCTCGCCGCGGCCGCGGCCGGCAGCGACGTCGTGCCGAAGGTGCTGCTCTTCGCGCTCCGGGGCGCCGCCCTGGGTCCCTGGGCCCAGAGCTTCCAGCTGGTGGAGCTCACCACTGGCCGGGCTCCTCGGCGGCTCTCCGAGGTACACGTGGGCTTCGCGCGCAGCCGCAGGTGTCGCGGCTTCGAAAGCGGCGGTCGGCCCTGCACCAAGCCGGCCACCCGCGGCTACATGCGGCAGCCGGTGGTGTGCGACGCCTGCTCGCCTTGGCAGCAGGCTCTCCCGGCGAGCAGCAACCTGGTCTGTCAGCACCAGGACGCCGTCACGGGCGACAGCTGCGACCGCGCGGCCGTCGTGGAATGCCTGCCGTGCTCCTTGGCCGCCGAGGCCTCCGAGGCGCCGTTCCTGCGGGACGAGCAAGACGAGCAAGACGAAGACGCGCCGACCTCGAGCCCCTCGCCCGCGTCGCCGCCCTGCTTCCCTCGACGGCTCTGCGCCGAGCACCAGCAGGCCCTGCGCCGCTTCTCGCAGGAAGAGCTCGACGGCCTTTGCCTGGACCCCAACGGCCCGTTGCTCTACAGGGAGCCGCCGGCCTCGCTGGACGTGCCGGGGCCCTGGTGCTGGGGCGAAGCGCGCGAGACGGCGCTGCCGCCCCTGAAGCACGCGCGGCCTCTCTTCGAAGAGCCGGTCGTGACGGACGAGTGCCTGGAGGTCGAGCTGGTCATCGAGGAGCGGCTGCGAGACTTCTTCCTCCGCGAAGGGCCGCTGCAGCCCGACGGCTGGACCGGGAGCGTGCTGCTGGGCGCGGACGCCGCCGTCTGCAGGCTCTTGCGGTCGGCGTGGCGCTCCTGCCGCGCGGCGGGATCTCCGGTGATCCTCGATGCGGCGACGCTTCTGACCCTCAAGAGCGCAGACCTGCAGAGGTTCTTGTGCACAGGCGGGGTGGCCCTCCCCACGGTGCAGCCGCTCGTGGGTGTGTTTGCAGTGGAGGCCGCATCGCAGCGGCTGCTCCACGGCGTCAGCGGAGAGCTCAGGCCCGAGAGCTTCTTCCGGGCTCAGGAGCTGGTCAAGCGCGAAGAGGCGGCCCGCGGCCCTCCGTTGGCGGGGGGCACGGTCCGAGAGCTCCTCCCGAACCACCTCCGAGCCTTGCTGGAGCTCAGGGTGTCGCCGAACGGGTCGCAGTGCGAGCGCATCGCCGCCACGATGCTCCGGCTGAAGCAGGTGGTCGACGTCGTGCTCCAGCCCTCTCCACGGGCGGCGCGACCGAAGCTGCTGACGATGAATCCGTCGCAGAAGCGGGGCGGCGCCACGCTGGAAGATGTCGTGGAGCTCGGCTGGTGCTGCGTCACGGCGGTCTGGAGCCAGACGGACGGCCCTCCGACGAAGGGCATGCGCCACCTCAGCAAAGGCGACCTCGTCGAGCTGCGTCTGGAGGAGGCGCTGGTGTGGTGGCACCGGCACGCCGGCGTGCACCTTTCCGGCATTCTAAAGACGACGACGCCGCCCGTCTGGGCGGACGTCATCTCGCTGCTCGCCTACCCCCTCGACCGCGACGATGCCCTGGCGAGCCTCAAGGCCGTGGACGCCGCCTTCGCCGCGCTCTTCCAGCGGGCCAGCTGCCCCAGCGTCGCCGTGGGGCTGGCGTCCTCGATCTGCCGGAACCTCATGACGACTCTGCAGACCTCGCGCACGTCCGCCGTCGTCCCCCACGGCCTCATCAAGGACATGATCGAGCCTCGCGTGGCGTCGCTGCCCGCCTTTGAGGAGCTGCTGTTCAAGCTCTTCCAGGACCCGCGGGAGCAAGGACAGGGGCGGAAGCTGCCGCTCTTCATCCGACATGTCTTCGGGCTGGCGCAGGTCTACTACTGGAGCGCAGAGCACCGCCGGCGATTGGAGGCCGCCGTCAACGAACTCGCCCTCACCGCTCTGGCGCTCGGAGCGGACGCCCGGCTGGCCAGGGACCTGGACGCCATCTTCCCGATGCAGCAGGGGCAGGTCACGCCGGCCAAACGCCGCGGCCGCGGCGATCAGGAGCCTCTTCTCGACGGGGCGCTCGTCGATTCAAAGCTGATGCAACTCAACGCCAAGTACTCGCAGGAGCTCCGGTCACCAGGGGCTCCGGACGAAGCTCCTGTCGGTGCTCCCGATGGGGTTGCCGACGTTCAAGGCCGAGGGGCAAAGCGAGCACGGACGAAGACTCGGGCCAGAGACGTCGCCGAAGTACCAGCCTGAGGCTCTGCCGCCGCAGCCTTGCTGCAGCGCCAGCTGACTGCGTAGCCCGGCGGACGTGAACACCAGATCTTGTATGTAGACGTTTGTGGTAAAAAGAGGATCAGACATCTGAGCTTTTCTCCTGCGAGAGGTTTTTGTTTTAGTTTACGGATTATTGTTCTAGCGCGTCTCGCAGCGTTTAAGTCCTTCCCTCACCTCGCCACCGAAAAGTCGATGACAAAGTCCGAGACGACATGCAAGCAGAAGCGAGAGAGAGACGGCGATGGCGAGGTCAAGCAGGAAGAGCCGCGGCGACGCCGATGCGCCGACGTGTCCGAGGCTGCGGCGCCGCCATCGCCACAGTCGTCGCCATCGTCAGCGCCATCGCCACCGCCATCGCCACCGCCACCGCCACAGCCACAGCCATTGCCGCCGCTGGACCAGTTCCTGCCCCGGAAGGGCAAGCACCTGGGCCTGCCGAAGCCTGTGCCGTTCGTGCCGCAGCATCGCTTGCCGGAGCCCTCCTGCGACAACGCCGAGAAGGAGCTGGCGGCTGCAAAGGACGAGCCTTCGTCCCCTGCGACAGAGGAGGAACGGCAGCAGCAGCAGCAGCAGCAGCCGCCTCCGCCCATCGCCAAAACCAGCTCGGTCTGCCTGCTGCAGTGCAAGGCTCTGGCAGGCTCGCGACGGAGCCAGTACCAGCTGCTGGCTCCGGACCTCAAAAGCCTCTTCGTCCTCTTCATGCAGAGCACGCAGGCCGCAGCCGCCGAGCCGCTGCAGCAAGCCGAAGGCCACGACAAGGCCGTCTTATGCCACGGCACGAACGGCCATTTCATGGGCCGCAGTCGGAACTACATAGCGGCCAACATGCTGGACATGCCGCAATGAGCTCTTCACAGGGCACCGGCCGTGGCGTTCTGTATGACGCTGAAGAAGGCGTCGTCGTACAGCTTGGACGTCCTGGCTGGATCGTCGACGTAGCCGATCTGCTCCCAGACGCGCACGGAGCCGATGAGGTCGGGGCGGTCAGCCAGCGTCTTCGCCATGCCTTCCCAGCAGTCCGCCACTCCTTGAGCGGCATCGTAGTGCTGATAATAGAGACTGTAGTCTTCCAAGTTGAGAAAGGCGCAGAGAAGGGCGTCGGTGGGGCGGGCTCGCTCGCAGGGCCTGCGCGAGGCGTCTAGTGCTACGAGGGGAGGGCGGGGGCGTAGACTGTCGCAGGGAGCGAGGAGACACGAGCCCATCGTGAAACACGTCTGCTCCGCGCATCGATGCGCCTGGCTCGAGATGGGGGCAGAGCTGTAGGCTTGCGCCGAACACATCCCTACACTCTCGTCCAAGCACGGATTGCGAGGAGGAGCTCGAAACAGATTGGCGTCGGTGAGGGGACAGGCCATGCTAAAAGTTTGAAACACCCTCCCTGCCACACTTGCACCTTTTCCATGCTCTCGGACGATGACGACGACGGCCTCTGCGGCGCCGCCCTCGCCGACACAGACTCCGACGAGGAGCCACAGGCCTGCGACGAAGTGGCCGTGGAGTCGTCGTCCTCTTCTGAGTCCTCTTCTGAGTCCTCGTCTTCATCGTCCTCGGGCTCTTCCGCCTCCTCGCCTTTGCCTTCGACGGTCGCGCGCGGCGCGCAGGAGGCTGGGGAGGAGCGCCGGCGCTGCGGCCGGCAGGAGGCGCTGCCGCTCTTCAAGGGCGCGATGGCCAAGCTCAAGGCGGCGGCAGCGGCGGCCGCCTCCGGCTCGGAGCGATCGACGGCAGCGGGCCTGGCTCTCCAGGCCGCCGCGCAGCTGGAGCTCTTCCTGCGCTTCTTGGACGGCAAGGCAGTCGCTGCAGCGGAGGCCGAGGAGCTGCATGCGGCCTGCGATCTGCTGGGCGGCGGCGCCGCCGTTAGGGAGGCCTTACCGGGGCTGGTGGCTTCGGACGAGCCCTTCGACGCCAAGACGGCCCTCTCGGCGCTGCTGAGCTGGCGCTTGCGTCTCTTCCAAGAATTCGACAGCGAAGAGCACGCCTTCCGGGCCGACGAGGCCTCCTTGTCCGCCGTCGGTCAGCCTGTGAGCCACGGCGGGCGGAAGCGACTCCTGACATCGGGGCCCAAGCGGCCCTTGTTCTGATCGTGAGAGTGAAAAGTCTGCTTGCGCATGCCTGTACAAGAATTTCAAAGAAGACTGCAAAAATAGAAAGATTCAGGAGTTACTCGGGGCTTTCAGGGCGGGGCCACGAAGGTCGCGTAGGAAACCCAGAGACCCCAGGCGCTGTCCGTGCTGTTCCCGGCCCTCACGTAGAGCCCCGACGAGGTCTGGAGCCGCTGCACGATGTTGCTGCCTTGGGTGGAGAGCACGGTGGTGGTGAGCAAAGCGGCGGTCTGTGGCAGCACCGCCGTGTCGCCGGCCTGCTTCAGAGCGCTGGCGATCTTCTCTTCATTGTAGATGCCGGTTCCGCCCACGCGGTACCACGACGGCAACTGTGAGGTGTAGAGGAATCCTGAGGCGGTCGTCGCCCCGGTGGCGTCGAAGAAGATCACGTCGAGCCGGCCGCCCCGCGAGGGTCCGCCGTTGACGCTGTCCGCCTTGGCCATGACGAGGCTGGCCCCACAGAGCGTGGGCGTGGGGGCCGTGCACAACACGGATCCGAGGTTGAGATCGCAGGCCGCTTTGAAGGTGGAGTTTCCTGTCAACGCCAAGCCTCCCACGCCGCTGGGGCTGGCGTTCTGATTTATCGTCAGCGTGCCGTAGACGTTCTCGTCTCCGTAGAGGTCCAGGATGGCGGGGTTGAGCAGCGAGGTGACGTTGCCCACCAGCACGTAGTCCCTGAAGGAGCCGACGCTGGTGCAGACCTCGGTGCCGCAGAGCACCTTGCGATTGGGTATGAGGTTGTTGTTGGCATCGTACCTGGGCGGCCCGGGCGGCGCGCAGGGGTAGCCCGAAAATCGGCTGCCGCAGGACCCGCCAGCGCCGTAGCTGCACGACATGGCTTTTTCCAGGGAGGAGTTTTTTGCCGAGCCGCCGTCAGGAAACCAGTGCAGTCGCCCGCATCGACAGGTCCGCCACGACTACGCCGCCACCTCCCGAGTTCAGCCGGAGCGCCACGCCGTCCTCATCGGCGTACAGGCACGCCCCCTGCAGGTTTTCGGTGGCAGCCTCCACCCGGTCACGGAGTTGAGGCGGGGCTCGGGACATGAGGGCGCAGGCCTCCTCGCTGCCGTGCGAGCAGAGATCGTGCAGGTGCAGCTCCAGGTCCAGGGCGCGAATAATCGCGGCTTGCCCCGGCAGATTGCATAGCATCGCAGCCAAGAGCGCCACGCCCAGCAGACAGATGAGCACTTGCTTGAGCATGCGTTTCTTCCGACTTAAATAAAATCCTTGCAAACGCTGAACTCAAAATAAATTAAACGGAATGCTGCCTCCACGCCCATTTGTGAGCAATTAAAGAAAAACATTTTTTTGCAAAAAGAAAGACCATAAATATAGAAATTAATTTGTCAATTCAGTAGTTCCGTAGAGTTGTAATCTTTGCTTATGTAAGAATAGCAAAAAAAACAGTCTCTAGCAGGAATTTTGGAGCGCATTTCAACGACAGTTCCAACTTAAATAAAATCCTTGCAAACGCTGAACTCAAAATAAATTAAACGGAATGCTGCCTCAACGCCCATTTGTGAGCAATTAAAAAAAAACAGTTTTTTTTTGCAAAAAAAAAAGGAAACGGATATGAAAAAAAAAGACCATAAATATAGAATTAATTTGTCAAATCAGTAGTTCCGTAAAGTTGTAAGCTTTGCTTATGTAAGCATAGAAAAAAAAAGTCTCTGGCAGGAATTTTGGAAAGCCTCGATCGAATGCGCTATCAACGTCGAAAAACAACGCCATTGCTCGGCCTCCAGGCTTTTCAGACAGGCTCCTAGCATATTTCGCTACGCATGGAGCGCAAGGAGTGTCCAGCATGCGGCAAGCGGGTGGCTGCCTGCCTCTGGTCGCTTTGGTCTCACGCCGAGCAGACAGGCTGCCTCGAGAAGCTCCCTCTGAAGCTGCGGCGAGAGATCGACGCTCTCCCGCGAGCACGACCCAGGATCGAGGAGAGGCCATCATGCCCTGGATGCGGTAAGAGCCTGGCGAATCTGGACAACGCACTCAAGGCTCACGCTTGGGAGAAGCGCGCGTGCCGGGCCGCCATCCCAACTTCGATGGCGGACGAGATCATTTTTGAAGAGAGGCTCGCAGAGGAGCGCGATCGCGAGAGGCAAACCTGCCCCGGATGCGGCAAGAGCCTGGCGAATCTAGGCGAAGCCCTGAAGGCTCACGCCTGGTCTCGCCCGCAGTGTCGCCCGCACATCCCTGCTTGCATGGCCGCCGACATCCGCATCGAGGAAAAGGAGCTGCAGCGTGACAGCGCCGCCACGCCGCACGCAGACCCTCGTGCGGCGCATCGCTGTCCTCTATGTGCACCGAGCGCGGCCTTCTCAACGCTTTCGGCCTTCGTGTTGCATCTCGAGAATCACCACAGCATCAACGCAGATGTAACACGGCTGCTTCCAGTGCTCCGGGATCTCTCCTGAGGCTTCGGCTCACGACTTCGATGGATAGTCTTTATCATGGCCTGACATGCGCCGTGCAGCAACAAAACAGATGTAGCAAAGCTGCCAAGCTACTAGGTCTGCATGCATTGCGTTTTGACAACCAAAGTCGCTGCTGTTACTGTGTACAGGCTGTCTGAAAACTACTATGATGCAACTACACAACCATAGACGTCCCGATGAGCTAGGACTCGTTTGCAGGCAGCAGCTATGTAACAGGAACCGTGGCTAACGAAGATGTTTTGCGCCCCCCAGCCTCAGCTCGAAGGGGGATAGGAGGCGGGGCGACGGAGGCTCGCTCGCTCGCTGGCGGGGGCGATGGAGCCGCATGAAAGGCGCAGGCGCGCCCGTCCTGGCGACACCGTGCTCTTCTGCGGCCTGCAGGAGGCGTTGGGGTATGAGGCAAAGCGAAGACGCCTGCGGGACTTCGAGGCTGGTCGAGGGCGGGGAAAAAGGGAGGGGGAGGGGGAAGGGAACGTGTGCACGCCACGCCTGCCTCCTGAGTTTTTTTTTCATGATGACCACACAGGTGAGCACGCTGATGGCGTTGGAGGGCAAGACGGGTAAGGTGGAGGCCATCAAATTCGACGAAGGTGGCAGACGGCAGCTGGCCTTGCAGGTGCGGACCCGCTGCGGCCAAGAGGTCTGCGTGAGCCCCGGCCTCGTCTGGCGAGTGAACGAAGCGGACTTCGAGGGGCTGGACCGATGCTGGACGCCTGGCACGCGCCTCACCCATCGCAGCATGCAGGGCACCTTCAGTCTGATCAAGAGGTCGGGGGATCAACTCCTGCTGCAGCACGACTACAGCTCGGCGCCGCTGGTCTGCTCCGTGGATCAGGTGCAGTGCGCCAAGCTGTCGGCGGAGGGCGACCAGGGCCGCAGCATGACGGCTCTGCTGCGGCCGCTTCAGCACGAAGCCGTGAGCTTCTTCCTCGCTCAACGTAAGGCTATTGGCTACCTACCGCCCGGCAGCGGCAAGACCGTCATGGGCTTCAGCCTCTTCCTGCGGATGCTGCACGATCGCGTGGCTTCGGTCCGACTAGAAGCGGGTGAGGTCTTCCTCATCATCACGGATGCCAACTTGGTGGAGGAGGTGTGGCTGAAGCAGGCCTGCCGCTTCGGCATGCTGGACCTCGTGCACGCCTTGAGCCACAAGCACGACATCGAAGAGCACGTCCAATGCGTCGTGGCCTCCTTCCATGCCTTCTCCTCGCAGCTGAAGCCCCGGGACGACGCCGACGACGGCGATGCGGCTGCCGCGGCCCCCCAGGCATGGGGCCGCAGGATCAAGGGCCTCTACGTCGACGAGGCTCACAGGCTGTGCGGCGACGCGGTGTGGACCAGGGCCGTGAGGGCGCTGACGAGACACTTGCCGCTCAGCATCGGCGTGACCGGCACGCTCTTCACCAACGACCCTGCGGCCTGCGCCAACCTTTGCTACGCGCTGTCTCTGCCCGAGGCCGTGCAGCACAAGGTCTTTTGGAGTCAGCCGGGGGCCCTGCACGACGCGGCCAACAGGGGCTGCGTCTTCGTGCCCACGGCCGAAGCACTGGCCAAGGACGGCGGCTGCCTCCCGCCGCGTCCCGTCGGCCTTCCATGGCTCCTGGTCCCGTACGAGCGCTCTGCAGCGCTCGAGGGCGCCTCAGCGTCGCCCGCGGTCAAGAGCGTCGTGGAGCTGCTGGGCTGCAGCCTCGAGACCGCGCGGCAGTTTCACTCAGTGGACGAGAGGCACGCGGAGTCTTCGAGACGGAGGCAGAGGGAGTATCTCACAGAGCACTTCGTGCGCCGCTACGCCGAGACCTCCTCGAAGATGCGGGCCTGCGTCGGCGCGGTGCGCGCCCTGTTGGAGGGCGAGCTGCATGGGAGGAAGCACACGAAGCTCTTCATCTCGGTGATGTACCTGGACAGCGTTCTCATCGTCATGGAGACGCTCAGGTACGCCTTCCCGCAGCTCGCTCTCTTCGAGTACCATGGCCTGCTGACGGATGCGTTCAAGCATCAGCAGCTGAAGGATTACCTGGACCATCCTTGCACCAGTTCCCAGTCGGCGATCGTCGTCACCGTGGCAGCGTGCAAGCTCGGGCTCAACATCACCAACGGCGACAGGTCTCCCACGGCTCACCTGGAGGTCGAACAGGCCCACCTGGCCTCCGATCGCTTCCAGCTGCAGCAGAGGATCGACCGCCCAGGGAACCCCTTCCCAGTGCAGCTGGTGGTGCTTGAGGGCTCTGGCACGCAGACGCAGAGGACGGTGATGCGGCAGGCGCAGCAGGCGCAGCTGCAGGCCAAAGCGGGCTGTGGCATCATGAGAGACAGGCTGGGAATGCAGACTGAAATCTGCGCGTTGTGAAAACCAAAACACGAAGGTCGGGGTGGTTGTCACCGAGATGCGAGTGGATTGCAAAAAAAAATGAGCTTGTGTTTTGCTTGCCCACGGGGTTGCGAACATGGGTCATGAGCGACTTTCCAAGTATAAAGGCTGGGGCATGCAAGAATGACCTTTGCGATCGACCTTCAGGCTCGCAGTATGCCTCGAGTCATAGTTTTTTTTGTTAATGGCGGACGGCGGCGAACAGCATGACCTCCTTGGCTTCCTCTGCGGGAGGTCGCCTAGGTGCGAGCGAATGACGAGCTCGCTCGCCGACGAAGTGGCGCCTGAGCTCATGCCGCTGGTACGGCTGCTGCAGCGAGTACGGCTGCTGCAGCGACGGCCGGGCTATCGCCTGGCGGAAGTCGGCTTGGGAGGCTGTGAAGCGACCCTGAAGCGCGGGGAGCATGAAGTCTGCAAGGTCGTGTTCGTGAAGACCTTCCCGCAGGACCGTACCTGGCACCTTGAGGACTCCCTGGCCTTCTTCGTCGAGAGCACCGGCCTTGCGACATCCTTGCGCGCCACACCCGCGCTCAGCGTCGTGGTGGTCCCGGGCAAGGTTTCCAAGTCAGCGCGCAACGAGGGCTTCGAGCCTCGGGCTCAGCGGGTCTTGCCGCTGTCTCTGGAAGAAGTGCGCTCGCTGGACCTGTCTGAGTCCATGCTCAGGCGCAGCCCCTACCACGTCGCCAAGGACACCGTTCGAGCTGCCTTGCGCATCGGTGAGGGTGCGCTGCTCGACCTGCCGCTGCTGAGCGTCTCAGATCCAGCCGTCTTGTATGATCTAGACCTAGTCGTAGGCGCCTTCGCGCACCTGCCCCCCGAAGGCTTCAGAATCATAGTGCCCGCCAGAGACTGACAAAACCCGCAGTGTTCTTGAGTGTGAAACTTCCGCTGAGCCGGCAGAATCATCCGATCGCTCGCACCCCCAGTGCTTCCTTGAGCGAAGGAGGGGGGGGGTAGAACTTCACGTCCTCGACCACGCCACCGCCCCCACCCAGCCGATGGCCGACTCCGCCGAGCCGCCCTGCTTCGTGCTGCCCTTTTGCAACCGCGACTTCCCGCTGCTGGCCGCAGAGACCCTCGCCACCGAGACCGGCGCTGAAGACCTCGGGAGCCTCAGGGCAGCCAACGCGCGGCTGCGCCGGGAGCATAAGCTCTTCCGCGAAGGCCTGTTGAAAGAAGGTCGTCAGATGCTGCACCTGGTGGACGCCCTACCCTTGCCGCTGACGCACTGCCCCACCTGCTGGCGCGCAGCCGACAAGCTGCCGTGGACCAAAGCGCGACTGGCCTTGCGACAGTGCGGCAGCTCCGCGGCCTCTCCTCCGCCCCTCCTGCGGCGCATCACAGGGGCCGTCTTCAGCGCGCTGGCCGGGCACCGACCGCCCTTCTGCTGCGACGTGGCCTGGTGTTCGCTGGACGTGCAGGAGGCCTACGCGCGCTACCTCGTGGGCCGCGGCGAGGTCGTCGAGGCGCCCCTGAATCCGGGCTGCGATCCGACCTTCTCCTACGTCGGCGGCTCGCTGCGCGTGCTGCCGACGGCCCGCCTGGACTTCTACACGCAGTGCTGGCAGGCCAAGCACGGCGTCGACAGCAAGCCGCTCTACGAGATGCTGCAGGCCGTGAGGTCGCTGCTGGACCTGAAGCTGAGCCTCAACGCCGTGCCGTGTAGCCTCGGTGGCGAGGCCATGACCGTGAAGGCGACGGCCGCGCTGCACGACTTCAGCCGCTGCTTCCTCGCCGCCGACGGCGAGAGCGACGTCATGGCGCTGATGGGCCAGCTCTCCTTCAGCTTCCGCCGGGCCGACGGCGGCGAGGCCGCGGCGGTGGTGCTGCCGTCTCGACACTGCGTCTTGGCCGTGGTCAACGGCTGCCAGAAGGGCCGGCTGCCGAGGGTGCAGGGCGCCGCGGCCTACGTCAAGAGGCGCCACGCCCTGCGCCCCGACGTGGGGCATGTCCTCGCCCGGCCGGATGGCGTGCTGGAATGCGTCTGGGTCTCCGAGGCCATGCCCAGCGGGCGCAAGAGCCGATTCTTGATGGAGGCCAAGCAGGGCGGCGGCGGCGGCGCTGGACTGCTGTTTTCCGTCTGGTCTCCCTGCACGGCCACGGCCGAGCCGAAGTCCGTGCAGGAGTCGCTTCAGGCGAGCCTCACAAGCCGACCTTGCAAGCGCAAGAAGACCTGGGACTTCGTGCCCCTCGTCTCCTGGCTCGGCTGGGTGCTGAGCGCGGCCGCGCTCGTCAGCACCGACGACTTCATGGCCTTGACGGAAACCGTCGCACAGCAGCTGAAAGCGCGCCTCGAGGCCGCCGCCCCGCTGCTGCCGAGCGGCCAGCTGCCTGTCCGATTCCTCGACAACTTGCTCCAAGACCTCGTAGCTGAGGCCACGAGGCGGCGATGGGCCATTTTGCCGTTTGGGTTCGGACGTAGGGCAAGCGAAGGCGTTTCAATCTTCCCCCTTCCCACCCCCAACCCCCAGCCCACCCAACCCCTGCACGAGGCACGATCGCTACAGTCCAGGCGATCGCGTGGGCATCGGCAGCTTCTTCGCCAGGCTGCAGCCGGAGGACGCCGAGAAGGCCTGGTCCGGAGCGCTCGACTTCGTGGCCCAGCTGGCGGTGAGGGCCATCTCGGTGCACCTCTTCAAGACCAAGCCGGACGCCGTGTCGGAGACGAAGAGCCTGGAGTCCGCCGCGCACCAATGGCGCTCGGCGCTGCGCGCCGCTCTGCTCCAAGGGCTGTCAAAGGCCTTGAAGAAGGCTCTGGGGACGCCGCCGCCGCCGCGGCTGCTTCGGCGCCCGAAGCCGGCGGACCCTGCCGCCGCGGCCGACAGCGAGGGTGCGGCCGAGCCTCGGGCGGCGGCAGGGTCCGCCGGCCACAGCTACCACTTCCACTTCGGCGACTGGCTCTGCAGCCAGCGTGCGGATGAGAGCGGGGAGTGCGCCAACATGCAGCTCGAACGCCGCTGCTACCTCTGGGCACAGGGGCGCCGTGACCACCCCAAGCAGGGCTGCCACTCCTCGCTGGTCATCGACGCCTATGCCAGGCACTACGCCACGCGCTCGGCGTCGGAGCGCGCTCTGCCGGCGCCCCGAAGCGCCTGCGCGGCCGCCGCGGGCTTCTACTTCCTCCTCGAGAAGCCGCTGCTGGCCGCGGACGCGCTGCGCTGCCCCATGTGCCGCCGCCCGCTGGCGTTGGGCGAGGTCCAGACGACCCCGCGCTGGCGCTGCGACGGCTGCGGTTTCTGGCATCTGCATGCGCCCAGCGCCTTCGAGCTGTGTCCCGTCTTCGCGTGGCGGCAGGCCAGGAAGGCCCAGCAACCGCCTGTGCCGCTGCAGCAGCTGGCCGTGGCGCTGTTGACGGCGCTGCATCTGGTCTCCGACCACTGCGCCCTGCAGCTCCTGTCCTCTCAGCTCAAGGGCAAGAAGGCCAGCGCCGCGGCAGGCAAGAGCCGCCGCGGGGCGCCCACGGCGGGCAAGAGCAAGGCCGCGGTGGGCGCCATCGTCACGGCCTTCACGGAGGACTCGGCGCGGGGGCGCGAGGCCAAGCGCGGTCGGCACGGCGCGCCGCCGCTGCACGACGACCTCTTCGCCTGCGACGCTGGCAAGGACAACAACCCCGACCTGCGGCTCTTCCTGCGCGCCGGCTCGACGATGCAGCGCCGACCCGGCGAAGCGCAGCTGGCAAGGCTGGAGCAGGCGCTGCGGCGACACCTCGAGCAGAAACGCCTGGCGAAAGCCGAGGGCAACGGCAGCCTCTTGATGCGGGGAGCGAGGCTGCTCCGCTTCGATGCGGCCGACGTGCTGCGGGTGCTGCTGGAGACGCGGTGGTTGGTGCACGACGAGGCCGCGTGGCAGCAGGACGCGGAGCTGGCTACCTGCTGCCCTTTGCTGAGCTACGTCGGCTGCGGGCCCGTCGTCACGCTGCTGTGCTCCGGCCATGAGCTGGTGCGGCCTGTGAAGTGGCGCCGGTCATCGCTGCTAGCGAGATGGGGCGCCGGCGCCGGCGCCGGCGGCGGCGGCGCGCCTTCGATGAGGGAGCTGGCCGGGCTGCACAGGAGCTGGGCGGACGTGGAATCCCAAGGGCTCAGCTGGGACCTGCTGGTCTTCGCCGGCTTCGTGAGCTACGCGGCCGCGGACGAGCATGCGGTGCTGCTGGACGGCCCGGAGTTCGGCCGGCTGCCAGACGGCTACGGCGACGGCCTCACCTTCGGCCTCTTCGACGAGCTGGAGGCGGCGACGCGCATGCTTCAGCTGGAGGACGCCGCCACCTGGCCCGCCGGCCATGCCGTTCGCGCCGGCTACAGCGCTTCGCTGGCGCTGGGCGCCCACAAGAGCGAGGCGCTCCGGCACAGCAAAGGGCACGTCTCCGGCGGTCGCGCCATCGGCCACGACCCCCACAAGGTGAATGTGCGCAACCTGGTGGCCACGGCGCCCGACAACCACTACGGCAGCACGTTGAAGCTCGTGGCGGTGCTGCGCGACTACTTCTCCTGGATGCAGGAGGACAGCCTGCCGGAAAGCGTGGACGCCTTCCGGCACGTGGTCCTGAAGCACCAGAGCGTGGTGCTGCACAGCAAGGGGCCTCGGCAGGCGGGCCCACCCGAAGACTTCCCTCTCTCCTCTCTGTCGCCCCTGCTCCTCTCTCGTCCGCAGGTGGCCTCCCTGATGCTGGAGCAGCGGCTGCAGCGTCACCTCATCGAGCACTCGCGGCGCTTGCCGCCGGACGTGGCAGCCGGCCTTGACGCCGCGACGGGCCTCCCTAAACATATGCCGCTCTTCTTCCGCAAGGGGCAAGCGCTCTGCTTCTTGCTGGGCGACGACGACGAGAAGGAGCTGTTGCATCCCGCGCCCTTCGACCTGTGGCTTGTGGGGCTCGACGTGCGCGAGCTGGTCGGCCGCTGCCGCTATGAGTTCCGGGCCTTGCAGCTGGAGCAGGCGGAAGAGGGGCAGAAGCACGGCAAGCTCTACCAGAAGTTCGTCTCCGTGCTTCTGGAAGACTGGGTCGCCGGCGGCCGGGGCCGCGTCACCAGCCTGGTCTCCAGCGGCAGCCTCGCCAGCCGCACGGCCTGTCAGAACGTCGTCCGCTCCTGGATGACGGCGCTGGCGCTCGCGACCGGCGTCGGTCCGCTGGAGCTGCAGGAGAGCCTGTGCCGCGAGGGCTCCTTCCTCCAGGGCGCCCTGCACGGCAGCCGCCGGCTCTCGGCCTCGGCGCTGACGGTGCTGCGGCAGCGGGTGCCCCGGGCCAGCGTCTCCAACCTGGGGCCGCTGGTCGCGGGCCGCCGCGGCCGCTACCTCGGCCAATGCGTGCAGCTGATGATGTCGGTGCTGACGGCGGCGCAGGACGCCAGCAGGCCCAACGGCAGCGTCAACGGCATCAACGAGAACGAGCGGCACACACCCGGCGCCATCACGCTCGACCCCATCATGACGCTGCTCTATCACTCCTACGGCCTGTCGCACAAGGAGCCCAGCGTCGCCGGCGGGGGCGGCGCGCCGAGCATCTGCGACGCCTGCCGCCAGCTCAACTGCGGCTGCGAGGGCGACAAGGCCACCAGGCGCAGCGTCAACGTCGACGAGAGCTTCTGCCACCACGCCGAGCTGCTGCGCAGCTTGAACATCGACCTGTCGCTGCAGCCCCTGGAGCGGGAAGGGCGCGGAGGCAGCGGAGCGGCGGCCGGCGCCGCGGTGGCCGAGCCGCCGCCCCCCGGGCCGTGCACTGAGCCTACGGAGGCCGGACGGGGCGCGGCGCCCAGGCCTGCCTCCGGCGCCGCGGTGGCCGAGCCGCCGCCCGAAGACGGACGCTGGGCGGCCGTGGGGGTGCGCGCGCAGCCCTACCTGTCGATGGCGGACGCCAGACGGGGCGCGGCGCCCAGGCCGGCCGCCGTGCCGCGGTGCGAAGAAGTGGAGCTCGAAGGCTCCCGCCTGGGCCTGGCCTTCGGGTCCGGCGCGGCCTCGCCGCTGCTGGCCGACCAGTTCGTCTTCGCCCTGCGAGACCTCGGGCGCGAGGCCGCGTGGCTCAGCGGCGATCAGACCCGCGGCGACACGGTGCTGGCGCACGGCGACCGCGGGCTCTTCGCGCGCGCGCTGACGCTGGCGGCCGAGAAAGTGGAGGCGGCCACGGAGCAGCTGCAGGGCGGCGGCCGGGGCTGCGAGCCGCCGCTGCACCTGGGCTCGCTCTCGCCCTGCCGCGGAGACGACGCGGAGCTGCGCCTCGGCGTGGAGCCGGGAGGCACGTTGCAGCTGCAGGCGCGCGGCGACGCCCTGAAGCAGGCCCTGATCGGCATCACCGGTTACGGCAACGGCGCCAAGCGCGTCTGTCGGGCCTTCCTGGCCGAGCCGCCGCGGCTGCTGGGCGGCGGCGGCGCCGCGCTGGGTCCGCTGAGGAACGGCAGCTGCAGCCCCAAGGAGAGCTCCCACGAGCGGCAGCTGCGAGCGCAGTTCGAGCGCAACGTGCTGGGCTACCTCTACCTGGCGACGACGCTGGAGGTGCTGCCGGTGGCCTCGCAGTTCAAGCGGCAGCTGCCCCGGCGCGTGAAGGCGCGGCTGCACTTCTCGGACGAGCCGGGCGCGGCGGCCGTCTGCGCTTCCGACCTGCTGGTGGACGGCCAGCGGCTCTTCGTCCGCGACGTGGTGCTGGGGCCGAACCCCCGACGCCGGGGGTGGCTGCGCGGAGAGCAGGCGGAAGGGCTGGACCTGGTCCTGCTCCTGCACGAGGCGCCGCTGACGCACAGCGCCACGCGCTGGGAGCTGCTGGAGGCGCTGGCCGAGGATCTGCGCGTCGCGGAGCAGCGCGGAGTGCCGCCGGCGCCGGAGCTGCTGGCGCGGCTGGACGCCGCCGCCACCTCCTCGGTGCCCGCGCTCGTCGGCATCGACCAACGGCCGGTGTTCCTGGCGACGGTGCGGAACGACGAGGCCTTCGAGGCCCTGGACCCGGCTGTGTGCGGCTACGGCGTCTTCGAGGCGACGGAGGCGAAGGAGGAGGCGCTGCGAGACGCCTCGCTGATGCGCTGCTGCGGGTGCATGGACTGTTGCACCTACTTCCAAGGCGCCGATGCCGCCTCCTCTCAGAACCCGCTGAAGGAAGTCGAGGACCTTGAGGACCTCACGATAAGCGCCGCCCAGTACTTCGCCCGGAACAACAAAGGCGCCCGCCGGGCCTGGTTCGAGCGGCGCTCCGCGGGCAAGGTCGCCAGGCGGGGGGGCGGCCCGCCGGTGCGCATCTGCCGGCAAGAGAGCTGGTGGTGCTTCCACTGCCACACGGACGAAGACCTGGGGGTGGCCACGGCGGCGCAACCGGCGGCATCCAGGTCGCTGGAGGCCTGGCCTGGGGTGAAGCTGCTGCTGCGAGACGTGCCGCCCGCGGAGCTGCCGGAGACGGAGGCCGAGGGAGAGTGGCTCGCGGAGTTCGAGAGGGACCACGGAGGCCCGGAGCAGTGGCTGCAGCGGGCTCGGTCGGCCTTGCATCTGCTTGTGGCGTGCGGCAAGGAGTTGGCCGCGGAGCTGAGGAAGCTGGCATATCGTCTCGACGTCCCGTAGACAACAAGCCGAGCAACAAATACGTCATGAGAGCACTTGCATCGTTAGTGAGAAGAGAGAGAGAGAGAGAGAGCGCTGTCTGTTGATATTAGAATTGTCGTTGCGCTCGACCTGCAGGAGTTTTCAGAGAGGTCTGTGGATGTGGATTGTGGGCTGCGCCATGGCGGCCGCGGACTTCTTTGCCGGTATGGCCCAGCGCGGCTCTCTTGAGCTGCCGATGAGTGACTTTGCCCTGGAAGTGCTGCTCTCGAGAGACGAGCTCGAAGGAGGCGAGTTCCATCGCCGCCTGCAGTGCGAGAAGCTGATGCAGACGGCTCGATTGAGCGCGGCGACCTCGCTCTGGTCGGAGCCAAGCGTGCAGAGCGAGGTCTTCGGAGTCCTGGACGCGGCATCTGAGGCTGGCTTGGGTGCAGTGACGTCGGTGGAGACGCTCAAGCGAGCGCAGGAGGCCCGAGCGGCCCGCGCCACCCAGCTGCTCGGCCGGCTGAGGGTGGGGGTCGCCTCTCCGGAGGCCATCGCCGCCCGGCGCCGCGAGGTGAGACGGCGCGCGGATCTGCAGCGCGCCGCCGAGCTCGCAGAGCGCCGAGCGCGGCAGGAGCGCATCGACCGCCTCGTCGAGGACACCACGAAGCAGCTCACGATGCTGAGCAACCTGCCGCCGCAGGCCCTGCTGGCCTTCCGGCAGGGCCTGCGCAGGGCCGGCCTCGACCCGGCCACCGGCGAGGCGAGGAGCGAGGACCTCTTCCAAGAGGGCTGTGCCTTCCTGCTGGCGGAGACAGCCAAGCTGCTGGACCTGACGCACAGCAGCCTCTGCGAGTACACCATGGCGGAGTGGAAGGTCATCTGCGACAAGGCCATGTCGAAGTTCCGGCCTTACGAGCGGAAGGCCATGACCAGCTCTTCCATCGACGTCATCCGGCACCAGGCCGCGGGCACGCCCCTGCGGCGATTCCCACAGGAAACCGAGAAGCATCGACGGCCGGCCGAGGCCTTCGAGGACGAAGCGGCTGCGCAGCAGGTGCTGCAGCACTTGCAAACGTGGCTGGGCGCAGAGTGCATGCCCGAGCTGCTGGCCCGGCTGCAGGAGATGCAGCTGTACCGGCAGGGGCTCATGGAGGTCCGCGAGAAGCCCGGCTTCGAAAGCTGCCCGGAGCTTCAGATGAGTGAGCTGTCCGCGGTCTACAACTTGAATCCCTTCCCGCACCTCGAACAGCTCTTCCCGCCAGACAATTGTGCGGCCTCCTTCGTGGCTCTGGCGACCATGAGCCCCCTCGGGCTGCTGTCGCTGCTGGCGAACTTCTTGAGCGAGCTCGCCGAGGAAGAACGCCTGCCTCGGCTCCGGAGCCCGAAGCTGTGGGGCGAGGTGCTGCTCTGGGAGAGGGAGCAAATGAAGGCGCAGGCCTCTAAGAGCGATTTCGAGGACCTGCGGCAGCTCCTCACCATCAACATTCCCTGCCCGCGCTGCGGCTCCGCAGCCACGAAGCAGGTCTGGTTGAAGACACGCGCCGACGACGAACAGTTCAAATTTCAGCTGGAGTGCTCGGCATGCCAGCAGTCGACGACGCTTTGAGCGCAGCGCATGAAAAAAAGACCTGACGCCACATCACATTACGTCGCTTCACATCACTTCACATACATATGTACATACATACATGTCTCGGATATGTGCGGCGGTTTGACCCATTCAGAGACGTTTCGGAGACGTTGTCTTTGCACCGGACTGGTTCTAAGAAAGTGTTTGTGACAGCCTGCCTGTAGGATCGCAGATCGGCCATGGCGGCGCTCGGCTCCTTTCGCCTCTCCGCCAGCAGGTACGACGGCAGCTGCCCCGTCGTCGCAACCCAGCAGGATTTTTTCAACGCGCGGCATCGGAGTGCGCCGAACAAGCCCGGCTCGGCCGTGAGGGTCTCCTTCGGCGACGATTGCCACTTCGTCAACCCTCTCTACCTGAAGGAGGTCAAGGCGCTCATCCTCAACGCCTGCCACCTGTGCAGGAACCAGGCGGAGACGCCCTGCGGCTGCGGCCAGACCCTCAGCCCCTCAGTCGGCTCTCTGAGCTGCCTAGTGCGCTGGAAGTTCAAAGGCGTCTTCGACTCGCGCCTTCTGGCCTTCAAGGACGCCTACAGGTACGTCCCGCAGCTGAGCTTCGTGGAACTCCAGGACGCGCCGGACAGCCTCTTCCTGCTGCCGCAGCAGGTGCGCCACTTCCTGAAGGCCCACCGCCTCGACGATTCCACGCTGGAGGCCTTGACGCTGAACTTCCAGCACTACCCCCGCGGCCACGGCAAGCGGGACTTCCACGACTGGTACGCCGAGGCCCTCTTCCAAGACCTCGAGGCCCTCCGGCAGGCGAGCCAGTGCGGAAGCCGCTACCAAGTCCTGCGAAGCTCCGCGCGCATCCAGACCTCCCTGGCCCGTCGCCTCGGCCTCGCCAAGGAGCCAGACGATGAGGCTGCGCTGCAGAAGGAGGCCGATGCCCTCGAGGAGGAGGAGGAGCAGCATCTCGACTCCGCGCCGCCCCGGCCCGCAGCCGGTCCGAATTGCCTGCTCGACGAGCTCCGGGGCTTCTGCAGCGAGAGGACGGTGCTCAAGAACAGCTTCGGCAACATCATCATCAACGCCGGCACGAGCAGCATCGTCGGCGGCCGCCTGCCCTGCGTCGTCGTCTCCTCGGAGGCGGCGAGGCTGCTGCCCTGCTGGGACCACGCGGTGCCGGGGCGAGACCGGCTGCTCGCCATGCTGGCGGCGGGGCCCGCCGGCGACGGCGGCGCCTGGACGCTGCACCTCAGCGACAACTCGGCGGTGGGCGTGCCCAGCGACCTCGGCAGCCTCGGCGCCGCTGGGGACTGGCTCGGGCGCCTGCTGCGGCGGGGCCGCAGGGTGACCGCCGTGCAGCGACACGCCCGCACCGGCGACCTGGTGGCGGCCGCCAGGCACCCGCTGGTGCAGCCGGTGCCCCACTACCAGCTCATGGTCTCGAGCAAGAAGACCGGCGTCGCCCTGAGCATGCCGCCGGCCTGCGCCAGCGCCTCCAACCTGGACTACGACGGCGACAAGATGAAGGTGGCCTGCGAGCGCTCCGAGCCGCGCCGCAGGTTGCTCGAGGAGCTGCTCTCCGCGCCCAAGCTGAGGCTCAACGCGCTCGGAGACCGCGTGCTGCAGCTCAGCGGCTCCGCGCCCCTGGCCCTGAACGCCGCGCAGCGCCACGGCGACGCCGCCGTCTCGCCGTCCGGCCTGAGCCGCTTCGAAGACTCCGACGAGTTGGACCAGCGGAAGCAGAACGGCGCCGTGGTCTGGAGGGGCGTGACGGAAGCGGTCTACGACGCCAAGTTCTTCTTCGACAGCCTCGCCGCCGTCGGCAACGCGCGGCCCTCGCTGCTGGCGAGCTGCTGGTCGGCGCCGCTCTTCGAGGAGGTACGCTTCGACGCGCAGGACCTCCAGGGCCAGTGGAAGTGCTCCCGCGACACCAACATCAGCTTCGACGGCTTCTACCCCGTGCCGAAGGAGTACAGCGACCATCAGAAGTGCGAGTGGATCAAGGCCACGCTCGCGCGCCACGAGGACCTCTTCCCGGAGCTCCGACGGCCCTTTGTCGTGCGTCTGTGCAAGAGGCCGCCGCCGCGCCGCTCCTGCTTGGACGGCTTCACCTTCGCGCAGCTGCGCTCGCTCGCGCAGGCGCAGACGCGGCGGAACCTGCTGGGCGACACGGTCGTCGTGATGCACCTGCCGGGCCTGGTGGAGCGCGGCTGCTTCCTCACCCGCCGCCGGCCGTCCCCGTGTCCCTGGCAGCGCATGGCGCGCGTGCTGCTGCGGCTGGGCCGGCTGCGGCCGAGCACGCCGGAGCTGGGGCACGACGCCATCGTCGCAGGCATGCTGCGCTACTCCTGGCGCCCCAGCGCGGACGACGTCCGCTACCAGCTGCAGTCGACCAAGGCCGATCGCCGCGCCTGGCCGGACGGGCTGCCGCCGCTGCGCAGCACGGAAGAGCTGCGGGACGCCAGCAGATATGCCGGCGGCCTGGAGGAGGCAGGCTACCTCGCCGCGGCGCAGATGCTCCGCAGGTTCGGCCGCGCCTACGCC
>Ga0214923_10001574_pt1 | contig 32209 bp, 20 predicted proteins | sample LL1510_MetaG_FD_177993 | JGI IMG/M metagenome (GOLD analysis project Ga0214923, IMG submission 177993) | Freshwater microbial communities from Lake Lanier, Atlanta, Georgia, United States - LL-1510 | ecosystem: Environmental > Aquatic > Freshwater > Lake | place: USA: Georgia | collected...
CAGCAGGACCAGCAGGACCAGCAAGACCAGCAGGGCCAGCAGGGCCAGCAAGACCAGCAGGGCCAGCAGGGCCAGCAGGGCCAGCAGGGCCAGCAGGGCCAGCAGGGCCAGCAGGGCCAGCAGGGCCAGCAGGGCCCGGAGGGCCCTGGGAATTAGAACCATTACTAGATTTCTGCAGGGTTTCAATTACAAACTCAAAATCTGCAATCTTCTTCTCAAGTTCAGTAATTTTTGTGGTAAGGCGTTCAATTCCACCACGGGCCTGGTTATTACGATTATACGAGCCACTGGAAAATAGGACAGAAGACATCTCTGTCTTTCAGCAAAGGAACTCTTATAAATAATTCTACGCAGTTAAACTACAGATTTTGGTATAAAATTGATTAATATCCCGGGTAGTAGGAATTATATGCCAATCCCTATCCGTTGTATGAATTGTGGAAATGTCCTTGCAGATATTTGGAGATATTATGAGCGTAGAACTAAGGAATTGCGTGGAGGTCAACCAGCAACTTTATTAATTCTTGACGAGACTAAGCTGCATAAAACACCAGAAGGTGATGTTTTAAATGAATTGGGCCTTCACCGGTATTGTTGCAGAAAAGAGCTGCTAACGTATCGTGAAACATATTAGAAGGAAAATGGAGTTGTTCATTCCATCAATTGCTGTTTTAATATTTGGTGCGTTGATATGTTTTTTTATATTACCAAAGATGTCACCTTATATCCTTGGTCTATTATGTTTAGCAATGTTTAGTTTAGGAGTCTGGCAACATTATTCAATGTTTCCATATGAATATCGTGCATCAATGGTTACTAATATGTTAAATCAATATTCTGGATTTATAATGCTTCTTGGTATTATTTTTGTTGGAATTTTTGCTATTTTATTATTTCGTGGTTCAAATGGAACTAATGCTCCGACATCAAATTCAATTATTCCAGAAATAAAAATGCCTAATATATTTTCTAACAACTCCTCAAAAAATAATTCAAAGGGTATATTTAATTTAGGAGGCAATTCTTCAAATACTGGTGGTATTTCAGGAGCTGTAGGAAATGCTGTAGAAAATATTTCTAAGACTGTAACAAATTTTATAAAACCAATTAATCCAACAGCTTCTAATAATTTAGTATCCCCAAGTTTCAAAGTTAGTTAAATTATTAACAAGTAAAGCTTATAATACTGATATAAAATTATTATGAGTATAATATTTAATATTTTTAAAAATCCTATATTTTTGTATATTAAATACTATATAAAAGTAGATGGGAAAGGGAACAAGAAAACAGACAAGGAAAATAAAAAAATCATCTAATTTATCAAATAAGCATGTGTTAACTATTCCACAACTTCGTAAGGCATTTGATCACATGGATAAGGTAGTTGAGCATCTAAGAAAATCAGCAAAACATTCCTTTTCAGATGCAGTTGTTTCTTATAGAGAAGAGTGGCGTAAGACATTCAAACGTGACCTACCTCCGGCCGATGCTGCTGCATATTTAAAATTTAGATATGGCCTTAAGACTGGTAAGACACGTAGAGTTAAAACACGTGGTGGTGCTATGGCAGGTTCAAGTGGAGCTCCTTTAGATTATCAATTGAGAGCAGGTGTATCTGGTGCATATGGTAATTTTCCATCATATCAATCACAGGGTTTAGATAGATATTATGGGTCTGCTATAACAGCTGACTGTGGAAAACCAAGTGGTTTCCCGACAGATGGTTCACAAGCTTCTCAAGCAGGTGGTGGCTGGTTAGATGGATTATTTAGACCTCTTGGTCCTTCTGCTCCACCTGAAATGGCATATAGTGCAATGATGACTGATCCAGGAAAAGGAACTGCTGCATATCCATCATCAGACCCTGTAGGAACTGCGGCATTTAGATCCGTGCCTAATGTATTTACTAATCCTACATTTGCAGAGACTCCACTTCGTAGTTATTCTGGAACAGCAGCTTCTGATATTTATAGAATTAACTAATAACCTAAGACAATAATTAATAATTTGCTTGTTATATAACAATCATGATTATTATATAGTTTATAACTTATATCTTATAACTTATAGCGTTTAATGACTATTTAAATTTATGCTTTGCAAAATAGAGTAATGGCAAGTCAGCAAGACAAATCAATGGAAATTCCAAGAAGACTTCTAGACCAATATTTTCAAACAACTTCATATCCATATACTAAACATCATTTGGATTCCTATAACCAATTTTTAGAATCAGACTTGCCTACAATTATTCAAAGTCAGAATCCATTAATTATAGTAAAAGATATGATAAAACCAGGTCAATATGAATATACTATTGAAATTTTTGTTGGTGGCATAGATGGCTTATCTTTGAATATAGGAACGCCAACTATTCAACACATGGGTGGTGAGGAAGTTAGACTTCTTTTTCCAAATGAAGCTCGCCTTCGTAATCTTACATATTCTGCTGGAGTTTTTGCAGATATTTTGGTTCGCGTAAAATTTGCTAGAGGGCAAGATGGTCAGCCGGCAGTAAAGGAAGTTTTATTGGCAAATAGACCACTTTTTGAGATTCCAGTTATGTTACATAGTAAACCATGTTTATTACATAATAAACCAGATGAATTTTTAAAATCAGTTGGAGAATGCCCGTATGACCAGGGTGGTTATTTTATTATTAATGGAACTGAGAAAGTGTTAGTTACGCATCAAGAACAAGCTTTCAATACTTTATATGCTCAGAATCAAGAAGCAGATCCTCAAGTTGCAACATATTCCTCTATTTCTTGTTTATCTCCAGAAACACGCCAGGTAAGGCGGGCTACATTTGCAGTAATAAGAAAAACAGAGGCACTTCATGTAGGCCTACCTTTTGTGCGTAAAGCAGTTCCAGTGTGTGTTTTATTTAGAGCGCTTGGTATTGAATCTGATCAGGAAATTACTCAACTCATTGTGTCTTCTATGAATCCTGAGGAATTGAAAATGATGGAGCCATTTTTAATTGCGTGTTTTACAGATGCATATCCTATCTTAGATACTTATTCAGCAATTCAATATATCAAGACTTTAACAAAGGGATTTGGAGAAGCACACGTTTTAGATATTTTGCATAATCAATTATTTGCCCATGTTCCTGATGCACCAGGTGCTCGTGCTATTTATTTGGGAGATTGTGTCAGAAAAATTTATCGTGTTTATATGGGTATAGATGGTAAGACAGACAGGGATGACACAAGAAATCAACGTTGTTTAACCTCAGGATTTTTAACACAGATGCTTTTCCAAGGAGTCTATAAGAATTGGATGAAGGCGGTTGCATTGGCAATAGATGAAGAATATAACTACAATGTGCAAATTTATAAGGGTGATAATTTCATGAATATTTTTGCAGAATCAAATGCAGTTTCTATTTTTAGGTCACCAAAAGCAAAGGGAAAGCAACAACCTAATTTATTAACAAATGGTCTAATGAGAGGATTTCGTGGAAAATGGGGGTCTAGTCCTGGAGATGAGAAAGCAGGTGTCTTACAAGCTCTTTCTCGTCTTTCTTACATAGATTTTATAAGTCATTGCAGACGCGTAGTTCTAGAGTTTGATACGGGAATGAAACTCACAGGTCCCAGACATTTACATACTAGTCAATATGGTTATTTTTGCACAAATGAAACACCTGGTGGTGCATCAATTGGTATTGCTAAGAATTTAAGTGTTCTAACAAATATAAGTACTTCAACACCTATTAAGGAATTTATGCAGTGGATTTTTAAAAGAAATTTCTTAATACCTATTGAAGACGCAACAGGTGAATTAAGAGCAATGTGTGTCCCTGTTTTCTTAAACAATGGTATTATAGGGTATACTTTAAACGCAAATGAGTTAACAAGGATGATTCAGCTTTTAAAATGGACTGGGTGTCTGAGTGCATCAGTTGGAGTCGCATTTTTTATCAGTAATCGACGTATTTTGATTAACTTTGATGAAGGTCGTCCAGGGCGACCTCTTCTACATATGATGCCATGGACAACTGGGCAATATCCTAAGGCTAAATTAGCAGAGCCTGGATCTACATGGCGTGATATGATCATGGGGTTTCTACCTCAAGCAAAAGAACATGGGCTTTCTTGGGTAGGATTTATAGACCCTTTACTAGAGCGTGAAGGTCTTTCTATTAAAGAATATATTGAATATTTAACACCATATTCGGGTTTAATTGAATATGTTGATCCCTATGAGCATAATGAGGCTTTTATTGTAAATTTCATAGAACAAGCTACTAATGAGACAACACACGTAGAAGTTCATCCTTCTACAATTATGAGTGCTATTACAACCTTAATTCCTTTTTCTCATCATAATCAATCAGTTCGTAATCAGCTAGGAGATTCTCAGTCAAAACAGGGTCTTTCAGTCTATGCATCAAATGCACATATGCGTTATGATAATCAGGCTTCCATTTTAACAAATGGTTCACCTCCTTTAGTGCGCACTTTATACTATGATTATCTAGGTCAAGGTAGGCTACCATATGGTTCAAATATAATTTTGGCCATGGGAATGTTTGCTGGATATAATCAGGAAGACGGTATTGTAATTAATCATGATGCTTTACAGCGTGGACTATTTAACTCAGTGCATTATCGTTCTTATAATATATTTGAGGAAGATGATGAGAAAGCAAAGACACGTATAAGAATTGCTAATCCTAAGTCAGTTCCTGGATGGACTGATTTGAGACCAGGAATGGATTATTCTAAATTAGATGAGCGGGGAATCGTGCGTGTTGGCGAATATGTTGATGAAAATACAGTCATAGTTGGAAAAACTATGGAACTCCCTGGAGGAAAGATTGCAGATTCATCTGAAGCTGCACAAGTATGGACCCATGGTCGCGTAGAATCAGTTGTAGTGCTTGTAAATAATAAGGGTCTTCGGACAGTAAAAGTTCGTTGTGTAGAATACAGAGTGCCTGAATTAGGTGATAAATTCTCTAATCGTCATGGACAAAAAGGCACCATAGGAATGGTTGTGCGTTCTCATGATTTACCACGCACTATACATGGAATTGTTCCAGATATGATTATGAATACTCATGCAATTCCTAGTAGAATGACTATAGGTCACGTAATAGAAATGGTAATGGGTAAGATTGCTGCTAATCTGGGAGCAATTGCAGATGGCACTGCTTTTACTGATGATGGACGTTTGACTAAACAGATGAATGCAGCTTTAGAACAACTTGGATTTGAGAAATTTGGAAATGAGATTTTATATGATGGAACATCGGGTAAACAATTGCTTACTGATATGTTTATTGGTCCTATTTTTTCAATGCGTTTAAAACATATGGTAGAAGATAAGTGGAATGCTCGTGGCAAGGGGCGTAGAGAACAACGCACACACCAACCTACAGGAGGCCGTGGTGCTCAGGGTGGTCTGAGAATTGGTGAGATGGAACGCGATGCAATTGTTGGCCATGGAATTAGTGCTTTTGTCAATGAATCCTATATGTTAAGATCTGATGGAGTAAGTTTTCGTATTTGCAAGGGATGTGGAACAATACCAATTGAGAATCCTAAGACAGGACTCTTTGTATGCCCATTGTGCACGGGCCCTGTTTCATATATTGGGTCTGGTCCAAATGATCTAGAGCTCATTCCTCCAATCAGAAAAACCATGGTAGCGCCAGTAGTCATTGAGATGCCATATGCATTCAAACTACTTTGCCAGGAGCTAGAGACATACTTGAACATTGGAATGCGAATTATAACCGAGAAAGATTTATTGAGACTTGATGGAATTAATAAAGATGATTTACCAGAAGCAACTGAGGAAGAGAAATCAAGAGTAGTAACAAGTTTGCCAGTGCGCACTTTGCCAGAATCAGTAGTCCCACAATTTAGAGAAATTATAGAGGGACCAACGGAGGCTAGTCCAGAACTATTGATGAAATTGGGTGCTATTCAACCAACCCCACGTGTGTCAGGATCAGAAGATGTAGTCTTAGATGGAACAGGAGTTCAAGGGGCTATTCAGACAGCAGCAAATGTTGCAGCTTCTTCTATGAATAAACCAGGTGTAGTTCCTGGAACAATGATTCAGACTAGCCAGGGACCAATGTTTCAGCCAAATCCTACGACAGTGACGGTAGTTCCACCAGCTCGGTCTATTCAAGTAGTAGGTCAACCAGAAGCATTAGTTGCTGATGAAGAATTAGGGGCTGAGACAGGTCAAGGAATTCCACAGGTCTTGCCATTAACTCAGGGTCAGGACCAGAGCCAAGCACCTTTAGCACAGGCCTCTAGTCAACAAGGAGGATATATGGCACCTATGATGCAAATGCCTATGATGCAAATGCAAATGCCTCAGATGCAAATGCCTCAGATGCAAATGCCTCAGATGCAAATGCCTCAGATGCAAATGGGTTCCTCTATGGCTCAACAATATAATATGTCACCATATCCAGCTGTCTATGCAGCATCTCAGCCTCAACCCGCTCAGCTCTTTAGTTCTGGTGTCCCTGGAGCTCCACCAACAATTGCAGTAGATACTGGTGCAATGCAGATGGGTGGATTTTTAATGCCTTCTATGCAAAAAGCACCACCTGCTATGCGCAATAATGGAACACAAAAGAAGAGAGTTGGATTTGGAGGAGGGGAACAAGGTCAAGCACAGCAAGATGCAAGTGTAAGAATTAATGTAATTAAAGGTTCATAAAAGCAATTCTATTTTTTAATATATCATTAGTAGAATGTGTTATAATATAGAATCTAGTGCAAAAACAACTATATTTTCACTAGCAGCTATCATTTATCTATTATCTTCGGGTGACCCACATTATAAATGGCTTGCAATAACATTAAGTGGATGGTGTATGATGCAATTTGCAGAACTTATCCTATGGTCAACTGATCCGCGTAAAGGTTGTACTGATTTAAATAAATTAATTACAATGACTTTAATACCGTTTATTTTGATTATGCAATCACTAGGGTCTTTATTTGGTTCTCTTTATGTTATACCATGGTCAAAATCAAGTGAATTTCGTAAAAATTTTATAAAATATTATTCTTTATATATTATATTATTAGTAGGATATTTTCATTTATATAATCCTTTTAAAATATGTACAACCGTAACTAAAGGAGGGCATTTAGATTGGAGCACATTAAATAATATAAATATGATTATGTATTTTATATGGGCTGTATTAATCATCATTCCATTATTTATGTTTTGGGATAAAAATATTATAATTCTATTCTGCCTTATTTTTATTCCTAGTTTGGGGTTTTTATATGAAATATTGAATACTGATTCTCGTGGATCTATCTGGTGTTATTATACAAGTTATACTAGCATAATAGCAAGTGGCTTTCTTTTCTTAAAACAGCTAGGTATATTAAATATTATAACACTTAAATACTAGTTTAATCCACTTAAAAATTTGAATACTATGTGATTAGATAGTAACGCATGGCACAATTTGTAGAAAAAGTTTTTCGATCACGTCAGACACTTTTAAGTATCTTACATGATCGCGGATATGATGTGGTAGGTGCATCAAAGTTTGGTCCCGAGGAAATTCGTGAAGGTTTAGCAGTAACTTCAAATGGTAGAGCTCTAGAATTTACAGTTAAAGCACGTGATGGAATGGCAGTTCCAACACCAACAGTGCGTGTTTACATTTTCTTGCAGAGAATCAAACAGAAATTACCTGGATTTCTATCATCTCTTGAGACACCAATTGGAGTTGCACCAGAAGCAAGCTCAAGAAAACCAGAGGCTTTAGGGTCTCCGGTTGATCCTGCTCAAACAACTGTTATTTGCCTAATAAATGAACCAGCAGTATCTGTATTCCATCAGGCTTCAATTAATCAATGGGTTACACGTAATCTAAGGCTTTCATTCTTCTTTATGGATAGTTTTCAGATGAATCCTTTGCATCATTTTATGGTTCCTCCACATGAAATTGTGCCAAAAGAACAACATGAGCCTTTAATGAAAAGTATGTATATTAATCAAAAAAGCCAGTTTCCATTTATAAGATATCATGAAGACCCAATTACTCGTGTAATTGGTGCTATTCCCGGTGATATTATTAAGATTACAAGACCAAGTCCTTCAGCAGGTGAATATGTTGTTTATAGAGTGTGTACTCCTTAGTTAGAATAGTATGCCAGCTTCACCTCCAACAACTTTACCTCCTCCTAATTTTTTACAGATTCAAACGGACTATGAAAATATTGGTGCATTTGATCTTTCTTCTGCAATTATTCCTTTGCAAGCTGCGTTATCTGCAGCTACTCCCGATACAAATGCAATTCAAACTGCATTTTCTCCAATTGCCCAATATTATAATAATCTTACAAGTTTAAATACTAGATTACAGAACTATATTTCTCAAACATCTAATAAAATTGCAGATTTATCAGCAAGTGAAGAACGATACTCAAACCGAATTCATCCTGAAGAAGCAGTTTTTGCAAGAGAGTCATCTAGAGGCCTATTACCTGAATTACGAGTTAGAAGTTTACCATATTTGTTAGCAATCAGTGTATTTATGGCTTCATTAACTATTCTTTTAATATTCCAAATGTTTGGATTTTCAGGACAGGTAAATTTACCTCCTAGTATAAGCGCATGGTTGAGTTCTCCGGCTTCATCTATTCCATTTTATATGAATCCAATGATACTTGGAGGTATTAGTATTATTTTATTTGTAGCTTTAATAATTTTTATAATGTTATATTTAAATTCTAAGAATTCAAATAACAAGTAAAGAGTAGAATGTCTAGTTGTCCAACAGAAACTGGAATAACACTTGATAATTATAATACATCATATAATACAGCTTCAAGGCTTTCGTCTTTAAATCCTAGTTGGACTACTCCAACTGAAATATTTACTACTGAACAATTAAATGCATGGTTAACAACTTTAATTAGTAGAGAACAAGCAGAAGCACCAGGATCCGAAGTTGATGCTCAAGGACATTATTTATCTCAGACAAATATAAATTCAGCTCAGGATTTTGCAACTAAAGCCGCTGCTTTAAGAACAAAAATACAAAATGAATATTGTTATTATTATAATCGTTATATATATGCATTAAGAGAATTATTAAAAAAAGCAACTAGCAATGATAATCCAAGTACATATTCAACATTAAAAACAAATACACAAAATTTAAATGGAAAATTAAATCAACTTATACAAGTTCTCCAATCGCTTGCAAACAAACGTTTAGCCACATTAAGTACATATTATGGAACAGGCACCGGTGTAAATAAAATTAATGAAGAATTAAATAGAATTAGAACTAATCTAGTAAATGATGCTAAAGCTTTAAATGATAGTCAAATGCAGACAAATGTAAAAACAGCAATGATGAATTATACAATTGAAAAAAATAATTCTTCCCGGAATTTACTAGCAATATATGGATTTTTAAACATTGTTGCAATAGGAACATTATTTTATTTATATCGTAATATGAAATCTTAGTAATTTTACCAAAAATTCAGTTTTATATTATAATTAGAAATTATGATACTATCTTAATTTCTATTTATTACTGTAGATGAAAGAACCATTTATAACAATAGAACAACTTATTTCTCAAACCCAGATTCTTGGTGACATGGAACTTCAGGCATATTTAAATTCACTAAATGATTCTCAGAAATCTGATTATATAAATTCAAATATAAATTCTACAATTTCTGCAGTTGAAACAAATAAAACTGCTAAATATTCAGATACAATAAATCAAGTAACTGGTTCAGATAATAATATTACATCTGCTGCTTATTATCTTACTAGAAGCAAAGATTTAACTAATTTAGCTCAATCAGTTGATGAAATGACTCTTAAACAATTAGCACCATCAAGAATAAATAATGGTCTTAGTGGTAGACAGACTGAAATTAATGAATGGGCTAATTTTAATAAATTAGATACATTATATTTTTTACAAGTATTATTTATTAGTTTATCGTTAGTTGGAATCCTTTGTTTCTTAGTATCAAATGGATCAATAAATCAAAGTTTATTTACTTTTCTTGCATATATAATTGCTATTTTAGCAACATTAGTTATTTTATTAAGATGGCGTTATACAAGAACTCAACGTGATTCAAGGTATTGGCACAAGGCTCGTTTTCCAATGCAGACAACGCCAGTAGGAACACCTGCCACATGTTCAACTTAATTATAATTCCGGCAATAGGCTTTCTTATATAATGTAGAAATGTGGGATCAGCTATCACCTATTATAGAAGGATTTGCTAATCCTACAATGAATTCAGTATTCCGTGGTATGTTACAAACAACTAATGCTGTAGATATTCCAACACGAGTAACTTTTTTACAAAATTTAGTTCAACAACAAGAAGATTTAGCAAATTCATTAATGGCATCTGCTAAAAAAATAGGACCAATTGGTCAACGTAAAATAATAAATGATAATGCAGACGATGGAGCATTTGAATCTGATATAGTTGCTCCTTTACCAAATATAAGTGGAACATTACAAGGATTTACATTAGTTTTTTTTATTTTGTCATTTTTAGCTCTGGCAATTGTATCTTCTATAAATATAAATTATATTTCAGGAAATACAGGATACGCAGTGTATAGTTTTATATGTTTTATAGTTTTATTTATTGTATCAATGGCTTTAATTATTCGGTTTGGATAATTTCAACCTGTTGATTATCATATGACGTAACATCCTCTTCTGTATTAAATACAAAGAGGCCAGTATACATCTTCCCTTGTTTGGGTTGACCTTGATAAAATTCTTCATTGAATCTCTTTAGAAATTCAACTTGAGAAAGTTTCTTGCCTGAGCCACCCACTGCCTCATGCCAATAACGATACGATTTCCAAACATCTGAAACAGATGCCTCTGCATCACTTGTAGCATCAATACGACATCGTTCCTGGCAAAATTTATTCAAAGAATCAAAGGTATCACGATACTTCCTCGACTCACTCATTACAATTTCGGGTGCAGGCTCCAGGGTCCCATTATCAGACACTGCATACTGCGTTAGATAAATATGCACAAGTCGTGAGAAGAAAGGAATACGCCACTTTTTCAGCTTTGCATTCAGATTCATATCCTTTAAGAATACATTGGTTTGGCCAATTTCCTTGTCCCCAGGATTTACAAACTTGCTCTCAAAAGGAATTAGACGAATGCGTCGCCATGTGCCACGGTCCATGGAATTGATAGTAGGTAGAGTATTGCACATCATAAATAGCTTGCCGGCAATTTTGAAACGCTCCTGGTCCTGAAAGAGACCACGGGCCTCTACTGCATCCTCACCACTAAACTGCTTCATGCGGCTTGTATTTAGAGGCTCACGGTCATCAGGCTCTTGCATATAAATGAAACGTTTATTCTTAATGCTCATGATATCTGGATTGGCTGCACCAGACTCAGGACGCTTTCTTGTTAAGGCAGTAGACTGTAGAGATGACTGATAGTCACCAAGAGTCATAATCATCAGCTCAACCAGCTTAGATTTACCATTACCACCCACGCCCTGAAAGGTGTAGTAGCATTGCTCTCTATTCTTCCCCTCAAGACAGGATGCAAGCAGCTTAAGAACCCATGCTTTTAGCTCAGGCCTAGGAAAGAGTTTAGAGAAGAATTCGTCAAGTTCAATCTGCTCAGGGTCAGTAGGGTCATATTCAAGGTAGGGAATAGGACTGTATTCAGGCATATCATTACCAACCTGGAATGTAATATAGTCCTCTGGGACACCAGGTTGAAAGAAGTTATAAGGATCACCTTTCTCCTTGTCCATAGGCATCATTTCACCAGGTCTTGCTGGATTAGGTTTAATTGCATCTAGGTGAATTACGCCATTTGCACAACCAATACGAAAGGGGCTGGTATTCAAAGTCTGCTCAAAGCCCTCCTCATAGAAGAGGCCGACACACTCTTTCATCACAGCATCCTTGAATCCACAATTATGTAGCTTACCCTCAAGGTCTGCAAGTTCGGCAAACTTGCGGTCACGAACATCTGCTCTCTGCAAATCCTGCTTCTTCGTAATGAGGTCAATGGATACTTCAGTATCGCGAATCTGAGATTCAATCTCACGCGCATCATCAATGCGATTAGCATCTCTGAGAGTATTTTTCTTTTCAACAAGTGTCTTAAGAACTTGATTGAGTGCTTCTAGACTTTTATTATTGGAGGCAATAGACTCCATGCGAGTGTATTCAGGACTATTCTTAAATCGCTGCCTTGCCTGCGCAATCATATCAGTAACCTCAAGTGTCTGACCACCACCACTAATTTTATTTCTTAAAGCAATACCCTGGTTAATCTTCTTCCAGCGATGGTGGTCAGATAAGAACTCAAACCACTCTGTGCTTCTCGAGCTAATAGAGGCTGCATAATTATCCTGGAACATACGTTTCATTAGACGGGCCACATGATTGTGTGTGGGTGATGTGTAATGTAGTATGTAATTGACAATATCCCGTTCAATAATTTCCTTGAATGCAATAGGATTATCTAGTTGGGCCCAGTGTCTTAGGCTGCGAATGGTTAAACGACGTCCATTTCCCTCTGCACGCATAGATGTATCCCACTTGCGTTTTAGCTTTACGATATCATTACCAGCAGACTTTGCAGACTTTGCACTAAACTCCATCCATAGATTAAACATATCTTGACTTTGTGAGATTGAGTGAAGACAAAGGCCAACGCGAAGCCATGATTCATAGTCATCTGCTCTCCTTGAGCTAAGACATTCTCTAACAAATTGTTTGACTAAGTCAACCTCTTCATAATTGGTATCAATTTGAACATCTTCAAATGCCTCATTTACAAGAGGATTTTTTTCAATTTGTTGAACTTGTTCCTCTGTTAAATTTTCTATAGGTATGACAGGAGCCACAGGCGTTTGTGAATTTCCTCCATTAGATATACTTAGTTTGTCATACATTGGCTTTGCATTGGCCTTCACCTCATTGTCATCGGCTGCAAGTTTGTAGCGGACACTCAGAAGCTCAAGAAGCTCCCTATTATCGTAGTTGAATGGCTCAATAATAGACCAGCTATTAGAAGATGGACTATAATCAAGAACATAACTAAGTGTATAAGCAGGAATATCAGGTTTAGATTCTCCGTAGAGAAACCACCCTTGTTTCCTTGTGCAAGAAGCATCATAGATACCTTCGGGTTCATTAATGAAAGATGTCCCCTTAAATGTCTCTTTTATGGCATCTTGGTCAAGCATCCAATTTCTGATGACACCTTGTTTTTCAAATGATAAAATGATATCAGGGCAAACAATATGAATACCATCTTTAATTTCACCAGATTTCTTATCAACGTATGCCTGGGGTCTAAGAGAAACAAAGTATCTTAGTTCCTCATATGGATTGAGGTCGAAGAAAGTTCCAAGACCCTCAGTTAGCTTCTCAGTAAATGCCTTAATATGGGACTGTTCAAATGGATGAGCAAGAGAGCGGTCCTTGCGATAACGGAAGTCCAAGTCAATAACAAGGGGTTTGGGGCCATTTGGATTTGGTTGTTCAACTAGATTCATTGGTCGACCTTTCTCTTCAAAAAGATATTTTGCAGTTATGTCGAGAAATTGCTCATATTTTTCATCTGGAATGAAATATTTGCCTGCATGCTCACCCATGCCGGTGACTGATGCAGGCCTTCTATCCCCCGAAGGTAGACGGTGATTTTCTAAGAAGGCTTTTAATGTAATTGGAGAAGCCATGTGTGTTTGATTCATTATGCTTTTACCAAAGCAATTTTTTGGGCCAAAATACGCGGTTCAAAAATTGAACTATTTTAGTCTAAGAATATAGAGTATGAAGTTTTGCCCAACATGCAAGTATTATTTATATTTGCGACCAGGTCAGACGGATGATTTAACACGAATTTGTGTAAATTGTGGTTATATGGAGGTTGAGACAACAGGTGGACTTATTTCTGAGACAATGGTTCAGCAGAAATCATCTGATGCTTTTAAGATTATGATTAATGAATTTACACGCCAGGATAATACTCTTCCACATATTAAAATGGTGCCATGCCCAAAGCCAACGTGCACAACTAATACTGAGGCAGTTGAGCGCGATGTAATTTATATGACGTATGATGCAGCAGGTAAGAAAAATTTGTATATTTGTAATGTATGTGGAGAACAATGGAAATCTCGTAGCTAAAGCTACGATATCAGACCTTGCCTTTGGCAAGGAAGTCCAGGAGCTAAAGCTCCTGGACCAGGGCGACTTTTGGTCGCAAATCTCGTAGCTAAAGCTCCTGGACCAGGGTGACTTTTGCTCGCAAGTCCAGGAGCTAAAGCGGGCTTTGTGCACAAGTTGCGCAGTTAACTCCGCAACCACACCTCGCCTTTGGCAAGAAACTAGAAAACTAATCCTCCAAAGGCTCAAATCGTGTATCTACTTCTGCAGTCAAATTTCCTCCAAGCATAACTGGAAAACTAAGCCACTCAATTCCAGGAATATTTACAAACTGCTTAGCATGAAATAAGCGAAATGACTTAGTCTTTTTTTCCATAAGAATTGCAAAAAAGACTGATGTTTCCTTACCAGCAAACCACCCACGTAAAGCAAATTCTTTCAACATTTCTTTATATGCTTCACCAAATTCAATCCATGCATCAGCATCTCCGACAATACAGCCTGATCCAAGAGTAACTTCAGGTAATGGATATTGCAGTGGTTTATCTTCATCTCTATTATCAACATACAATTGTGGAATTTTATCAACTTCTAAAAATGTCATTCGTCCTGGTATGCATAGGCGCTCTATCTCATGTGGAAATGTCATGTAATAATGTTGTAATTTAGAAAAACGTTGAATTCCTGCATCACACCAACAAAACCATTTACTTTTAAAATAATTTTGTTTTATTACAATTCTGACTAATTCCTGTTTTAAACTCCATATTGCATACAATTCACTAGTTCCATATTGCTCTATATCTAATATTTCTTGTTGTTCCCAAAATTTTATCATTGACGGACATGTCATTGCAAAAGAATCGAATGACCTTACAATCACATGTGTCTTTTTTAAATAAGGTCGTCTCCATTGATATATTTCTAATGCCAAAGATTCAGTAGTAAATATTACAATATAACATGGAATTCTACAAAGATTCTGCAACCATACTTTATAATTTTTTATTGAATATGTTGAATAATTTAAAGGATAGTATGCAGAAATAATAGTTGTTTCACTGCTCATCTATTATATTATTATTTTTTGAGATTGTATAATACCCGGATTGAATATTAAAATATTCAATAAAGGTATAGAGAAATGACGTCTACAAGGGGTTCATTAAGGCCGTTTGTAACGGTTAATCGGTCAGCTCAGTTGTATAATACAGTAAGCTACCCTTCCGGTGGAAATATTGGGTCGGCAAATAATGCTACATTTGTTGCAACATGGAGTGGTGCAAATACAACTACTATATCCGCTAATTATATTATCAGTGGCCAAATTCTTCCTGGAATGTCTTTATCAGGAATTGGTATTGCTGCTGGAACCTATATTGTGGGTCCTTTAACTCAAAATGGAACTGGTACAGGTGGTCTTGGGCAGTATGTAATTAGTATAGCAACAACTGGGGTGCATAGTCCAACAACTGTTACAAGTGGTGCATACAGTGCTATAGGAACCGTAGTTTCTGCAACTAGTTTCCCTCAGAATTATCCCCAGGGTCCTGGTGGCATTGTTGGTCCAATCCCTGGATTTAACACTGTAAATATAATGGACGTTCGTGACTATTATAATCTTCCTTATCCTCCTGCTACCCCTCTTGCTTCTCCTCCTGTTATTGCAGTAGTTTCCTTTGGCGGTGGTATTTATGGGCAACCCGTAACTACAGGTCAGTATGCAGGATTTTGGAGATGCAGTGATATTTCTGGAAGTAATGGGTTTCCTATTCAAATCTTGGTTGCACCTATTAACGGTGCTATAAATGCACCTAATGCTGATGACGGTGGTGCAACTTTAGAAAATACAGTAGATGTTGCAACAGTAAATGCCTTTTATGGAATGATTGACCCTCGTCGTGATGCACCAATTTATACACCACCTATCATTATTTTGTATATTGCTCCCAGTAGCGATATTTCTGAAATGTATCGCACATTTTATACAGTTCTCAAGAATCCTGTAATATGCAATGGTAAATCATACTTACCATCTATTGTATCATGTTCTTGGGGTGCTCCTGAGATTGCTTGGACTCAGAAGATGGCATTTCCTCCTAATCCATCTATTCCAGTGGATAATGATCCTAATCCTGAAGGTATTGCTGAGTTAAATGAGATTAATGACCTGTTTGCTGAGGCAACAAGGAACGGTGTAAATATCTGCTGTGCAACTGGAGATATTCCTTTAACAACGGTAAATGCTTCTGTAAGCCAGTATAATTATGCCCAGGCACTTCTTCTACAGGGGTCAGGTGCTCCTGGATATCCTGATGGCCAAACTGCCATGCCACAGGTTTCTGTATTTCCTTTGACAAATGCTCAACGTGCCTCTCTACCTGCCCCACAAGTTATGTTTCCAGCATCTTCTCCCTATGTAACAAGTGTTGGAGGCTCTGCATTATTTTTTCCTACCATAAATACAGCTCTTATGACAATCCTGCCGAATTTGCTTGGACTCGTTCTAATGGAGGTATTTCAACGGTATTCTCTATTCCTTCTTATCAGCAGAATCAACCTGGTGCTGCCGCAACTTCTGCTGCCCAGTTTTTAGCATCTTCTTTAAATACGGCAAATCTTGCCCAAGTAGCCTTAGGGACTCCTTTACCAAATGGAGGTAGTGGAGTTGTTGATTCTGTCTCTGGAGGAATAACAGCTCCTAATTCAGCTGTAACTTTATCTACTAGGACTAAGAATGCTGCATATGATAGCACTCTTCAGGCATTTAATTCAGCCCAGGCAGCCCTTGAGGCTGCTCAGGCTAGTGCAATGGATGATGCTTTGACAAATTCTTTAATTCAGACAGTTAAGAATGCATCTACTTCTCTTGCTACTGCAAAGGTAAGTAATGAACTTGCAAATGATGCCCTTGAAAAAGCCCAGGATCTTGTTATTAAGACACAGTCTCTGTCTAGTCTTCTTTCAACTGCAGGAACAGTATTTGGTGCAGCAGCGGCTGTATCTGGTGCAAATTACCAGCAGGGTGCAGCATATACTACTCAGAGGGCATTTTTAGATGCACAAGTTGCTGCACAGGCTGCTGCATATAAACAGCTTATTGAACCTAATACTACAAATTCCATTGCGTTACAACAGGCAAATCAAGCTTTACAGGCTGCACAGGCTGCTGCAGAGGCTACTGCTCTTGCTGCAGTAACTTTGCCTGAAGCAGTAGAGCCTACTACTGGCGTGGCAATCAAAGCTCTTGACCAGGCAGCTTCCGCAGTAGTAGCACCTTCTTTTTCTACACATCCATATCTTATGTTTACACCAGTTGATTCTACCTTAGTTCCTAAATCCAATTTAGCATATGATTCTGCTGAGAAAGTAGCTGCAAATATTCCTTATGATGCAACTGCTACCACTGCTCCATCTTATTTACTAGCAAATCTTGGAACAGGATATTTTTTACCAGGTTTTATTGACCCTAATGGAGTTGCAGTTATATCTCTAAGAGAACAAATGAATGATGCAATTACAAAGTCTGACAGCCTTGTTGATGAACTAGTAAATGCGGCAATTGATTATGATTCCTCTGGTATTGGCTCTACCGCAACAGCGGGAGCAGTATCAGCAATCACTGATTCTGCAATTGTATCAGCAGTTGGCCAAGTTGCAACTGCTGGAGATTATGCTACCCTGATAACTACATGGAAAACTCTATCACGCACTGGTTCTAGCAATGTAATGATGCCTGCCACAGGAACAAGTTTAACTGTATCTAACTATGCCACTAGAGCAGAAACTCTTTCCAAAGGTGGTGCTGCTTTAATCAGTGCATATCAATCAGGTGGCGTTGATAATACTTCTGCAGGGAATGGATTAGCTTGTGGTCTTGCTTCTGCTGCAGCAACTGTGGTTGCTGCAGTATACCCAGTTACACAGGAAGAGCTTACTGCCGATATTGCAGAAAATCCATTTGATATTACTCCTTTAACTGATATTTATAGTCAAACCGTTACAAGTGGTGCATATAATGGTATTACTCCACCTTTAGTTAACTTGCGTAATATCTATGCCAATACCACCTTAATGACGCATCGCACTAATACTGCAGTAAAAGCTGCCAAGGATTCTAAAGATGCTTTTATGGCATGGCATAATGCAAATGAATATGTAACTAACTTAAATTCTGAGGCAACAAATTTGTATAATTCAGTTCCAGCTCCTTCTACTCAGGAAGTTCTTGAAATGGATGCAAAACTTCTAGATGCTAAAACAAAATTATCTTCTGCCACATATGCCTTAGGTGTGGCTGAGAATTATGCAGTTACAACTGCTAGATTAGCCCAGCAATCCGCTTCTTCTACTTCCGTATTCATGGGTAATACAATTTCAACCACATTTGACCAATTGGGTAACTTAAATTCAGTGAGTTCAACTGACCCTAGTGGTACACAAGGAGCAAATAATGCAAATTGCCCCTTACTAGCATTCTTTGGTGCTTCTGGAACAAATTCTGCAAATGCCCTAAGGGCGGCTCAAGCTCTAGCTCAGGCAGCTGCTAATGATAACTATGTCACTACTACTGTAAATACAATTAGTAACCATACTATAAATGGACAAGATAGCTCAAGCAATGCTACATTTAATTTAACAGGCACTAAGCTTCTAGTTCAAGATGCTCAATATGCTGCTGCAGGAGCATCTGCTCAAGTTGCAAATGTTGCATTTGCTGATGCAACTGAATCTGTATCTCGTTTTACTGATTGGCATAATGTATGCCTTGCTGCTAATTCTGCAAATGCAGCCAGTGCCGCTGTATATAGAGCATTAAATGATGCTTCTAATAATAATTTTGATGGAAGTGGCACTGAACAAATATTATTACACGCAGTAGATTCTATAACACAAACTGTAAGATTACTTATTAGTGCAACTACTCCTTTTAACCAACAAGCTACCACATCTGCAACCCTTGCTACAAATAACGTAGTTGCCCTAGCTGCCAGACTTGAAAATGTTAAGAATGTTTGCGTAGCCGCTCAAACAGCAATTCAGCTTGCAGCTTCTACATATGATGGTTCTGGAAATGGTTCAAACATTGCTGGTTCTGCTAATGGACAGGGTGGCTCTATTTTTACTGTGAACATGGCCTATGCCAAGGTAACTGCAAATGCTGCACAGGCTGCTTGCACGGCAGCAGCTATCTTAGCAAGAGAGCAGGCCGTTCTAGCTGCTCGCAGAGCAAATTACTCTGCCCTTGCTCTTAAGAATCTTGTTGGAGATGCAGTTCTAGGTGAGGCAATTGCTGGATTCTTAGATGCAAGTGGTAATCTAGTATCTCAAACAGGATATGGTAAGGATTCATCTAATAATTCACGCCCTTTACTCAAGGCAAGTGGCTATGCTGGAACTAATGGAATTAAGCCTCCATCTGTTACTGCATCAACTATTCTATACCAAGGTCAGGGTGGCCTAAACTTGGATACTGCTTATCTAGATTCTACTATGAATCCTCAACCTTCTATAATAACAAATCTTGCATACACAACTTCAACATATTCAAATGTGTATAGTGCAACATCTGGCTTAGTAACTGCAGCACAGGCAGTATTAACTGCTCTAGATAGCGATTCCTCTGGAAATCCAGCACCTGTAACCGCCTTAGAATTAACTTACCCCAATGTGAATGCAGTAAATTCTATAAATTCTACCCTTGGTCAAACTGGTGGTGCAGGATTAGTAGCAGTTCAGAATTGCTTATTAGCAGCATACGAGGCTCAGCAGTGGGTAGTTGCTTCTGCAAATGCAACATTTGTAACCTTTGGCTATTCTCCACAAAATGTAAACTTAGTAACATTTACTCCTACTCTTCTTGGTGTAATAAATAAATTAGTATCTGATGCGGATGCCTGCCTTGATACAGTTTTAACAGCTGAGAGTGCAATTCTGTATGCTTTAACATTACGCACTAAACGCTTACTATTACATGATGTAGATGCAGCCAACTTTGCTGCTGCATTCAATGCAAATCAATCTGCTGCTGACACTTATTTAGCACTGACAAATGCCGCAAAAGTTCATAATGCTAATACACGTATGACAATTCATTTTGGTGATTTAACTAATGCATTATCTCCTCTTGCTGCTACTGCCACTATTGCAGCAGCTCAGGCGGCTGCACTTGGTGGAATGGCTTTCTCTCCACCTACTGCAAATTCTAACCTTCCTTCTACAAATGCTCTCAAGAATGCAAATTTTCCCAATAGTTTTTCTACTACAAATAAAACTTTTGCAGCAGGTGCTTGGGGCTCTGCAAGTTTACCTGCAATTGGATATGGTGGCGTTGGTCAAAATAATAACTCTCTAAATCCAAATGCCGGCCCATACAATGGCACTGCAACAGGTGCAGCTCCTTTTCCTGCATTTAATGCATCTTCTTCTAGTCGCATAGCTGCCCCAGCAGCCGAGGTTCTTCAGTATTCTTCTCAGCTTCTAAAACTAGAGCTTTCTAATGCAGCCCTTACCACGGCTAAGGCTGCATCTTTAGCAGCAGAGTCTATTACTGATTTTAATAACTTAATGGTGAAAGTTTCTACAATTACACCTTCTCTAGTAGATGCTGCTACTTCTGCTAGTAACCTAACTTTAGCAGCAGCCCAGTCTGCTAATTATGCAACATCATTGCAAACTCAAGGACAAACTTTTCCTAATCAAGCTTCACTAAATACTACTGCTAACTTACTAGTTAAAGAATATGAAGCAATTTTAGCTGCAAAGCAATCTGCTCATGCAAATCTTGATGCAATTACTCCAAGCGATGCACGCTATGCATCTAGAAAAAATATGTTAAAGCTGTGGGATATAGCTTTAGATGCAATAGCAGAGGTAGTAGATGCTTCTGATGGTGGTCCCACTAAGTATGCTTCAGACACAGATACTTCAAATAATTTTCCTGGAAGCATGGATCCAAGAAATATTAAGACAGCAAGTCTTGGTTCTACTAGTATAATGGGAACTGCACCTATGACCGGTTCCTGGTCAAACACCCCTGGAATCGTATTAATTGGTAATTCAGCACCTGTTTATTATGTTAAGGTAGGTAATGTTGAAAGAGGGTCAATGGAACAGATTGTTTATACTACCCCTGATTCTACATCTACTGCTACTTTACAACCAACCTTACTTGCTAAGTTAAATGCAGCAGTTATTAATGCCTATAATGCAACTACAGGAGCACCTACACCTGATTCTTCTGGAAACTATCGTTATATTCAATTCCTTGATGAATCTAATAATGTAATATCAAACTTCCCTGAAAATGTAAATGATACTAAACAGGCTTATAATAATGCAGTTGCTGCTTTAATTGCTAATGCTGCAGTTGCTAATCCGTCAATTGCAGCTGTTCAGGCAGCTGCTCTAAGAATTCGGGCTGCATACGAAGCCGCAGTAGAAGTTGCTGCTGGACCTCCTGCATTACCTGCTACTCTACCAGCTAGAGTTACTTCAGGCACTAATACTGTAATGCAATGGACAGGTTTTACTCGGCAACAAGCAGCTGCTCAAGTTGCGGTTGACTTCTGGGCTTCTGCAAACGCACATGTTGCTAATATGTTAATACCTACAGGTACAACACCATATCCAAATTTAACTCTAGAAAATATATTTAAATTACAGGCAATTGTTGGCTTGAATTTTACTAAAATTGTTCCTAAAGACACAACTTCTGGTCAATTAAGCTATGCTAACGCAGCAAATATAAAACAAGAAGCCATGCTCAATGATTGGTCACAAGGCCTGGCAGCTACATGGGGTGTAGATAGTTCTGGTAATCCTGCTTATGGACCTACAACTGGATTAAGTTTATCAACAAATGCTGCAACTATCTTAGCTGCAGTAGGCCTTGGTAGTTATACAGACGCATCTGGTATTGTTCTAGCAGGTGGTGTAAGTGACTTCCTCAGTAGACCTGGTATTGCTACAGGAGACTTTAAAGATACTTCTAATAATGATGTAACTCCAACTGACTGGGGTGCCTATTTCTGGACAAAGGCGATTTCAGTAAAAAATAATGAACTTTCAGGTATTGCCCTTCAGGCTGCAACTGATGCATGGAATGCAGTTCAGACTTTACTAAATTCAAAAATAATAGATCCACTATTATTAGATTATAATGCAGCAAATGCTACCATAGCTAAGGCAAAGGCTATATATTCTGTAAAGATTGCCCTACAATCTGCAGCCCGTGCATCTGCATCTGGCCAAGTATCTGCTACTGCTACTAATTCTCTTGCTACCGCAACTAACTCATATGAGGACCTAGCTGCATTTGCTGCATCAGAAGCTGCATATGCTTCTACTGCTAATCTAAATATGTATCGTTGTGTTCCAGATATTGCAATGCACGCTAACGCTGATGATTTACCTGTAATTTTCAAGTTAAACGGCTCAGCAGTCTATGTTGGTGGAACATCTATTGCTACATCTATGTTCGCTGGATTCTTAGGTGTTGTTCAGTCTCACAATCCTATTAACTATTTTGTGAATCCTTTAATGTATGATAATTACACCTACCCAAGTCCTCTCTTCAATGATATATCAGGGTCAAGCCAAGTATGGTATCCTAATTCAGTTGGTGGTTACTGTCCCTCCTCGTATTGCTAATGTCCTACCTGGTTTACAAAATCCTACATCTGGCCTTGGCTCTGGTCTATATAACTTGAATGTAGGCTTAGGCTCGATTAAAGGTATGAATCTTGCTGCCTTAATGGATATTCCTAATCTAGTGACTAGTATAACACCTGCACCTGGACCATCTGCTTCTACTACTGTGTATCCTGGAACAACATCTACTATAACAGTATATGTGGAGCCCGTAACTGCCTATAATCCATTTGTCAAGTGGTCTTGCAATAGCACTAATGCTACTGTTTCTCAGACAAATGGGCCTATTTTATCTAATAATGGTTCAAATGACACTAACCCATATACTACATATAATCCCTTGTTACATGATGCATCTGGTAATAGTCTAGAGCCTGATTCAAGTCTTGGTAACTATGCCCTTGGAAGTATTGGTAATGCTAAACTTGGAGTAAATCCTTATCATGTTGATACCACATATCCTAATGGATATCCTTGCTTAGTCTTCTCTGCTACAGTAACTGGTATAACAGCAGTTCCTTCATCTGCTCCCCTTCCTGTAATCACTGTCTCTAGCACGGATGGCTCTTCAGTGTATGGCTCTTTTAGAGTAGTTGTCCTCCCTGCCATTCAAGTAACTGGTGTATCTATTTCTCTTGAAAGCAGAATGACAAATCCTGCAAATACTACTCTCTTCTTAGGAACAACCCTAAAACTTCTAGCCAATGTAACACCACTCAATGCTACTAACCAGCGTATATTCTGGTGGTCTTCTAATACCTCTATTGTAAATGTTGACCCCAGTGGTCTTCTCACATCTTTAGCTCCTGGTCAGGTCACTGTTAAGGCAACATCTCTAAATAATAATATTTCTGCTTCTATTAGCGTATATGTTCCAACACCAATCACTGCTCTTGATGTCTTACCAAGGTCTGTTACACTCAATCCCAATATGTTAGTATATCCTCTAAAAAATAGTAGTTTAATTCGCGCTATTGTTCAACCAGCAGAGGCAGATTACAAGCATCTAACTTGGGAAATTGTATCTTCTATGCAGCAGCAGCCTGCTCCTGCTGGTATTCGTGATGTAATTAGTTTACCTCAAAATGGAACTGTTCTAGCTCGTGACAGCAATGGAGATATTACTGATAATACTCAAGCCACAGTCACGGCAATTTCCAATGGCACTGCAACAATTAAAGTATCTACATATGGTGAACCTTACGGTGTATATGGAACATATACTGCCATGGTTACAGTTAACGTGGTAACACCTGTAACTGATATTGTAATGACTGAGACCGACATGGTAATTAATTTGAATCCTCAGACTGCACAATATGATAGCAGTCGTAGCCTACCTGAATCTTATAAGGTCACTGCTACTTTTAAGCCTGCCTATCCTTCTAATATGAATGTATTCTGGTCTTCTAGCAATCCCAAGGTAGCAGTGGTATCCAATAATTCTACTCCCGTCCTTAATACAACGGTGTCTGACCCCAACTTTGGTCTATGGCAGATTACTGAGACTGTAAGTCCATTATCTAATGGAACAACCGTTATTAAGGTTACAACTGCCGATGGTCAAAAGACTTCTATGACTACAGTGGTTGTTACTACACCTGTGACTGGCTTAGCAATGAGTTCTCAACCAATTGTTCTAAATCCTACTCGTGTCTACAACTTGCAGGCCACTGTGCTACCTGTTACTGCCACTAACAAGGCAATTACATGGGAATCTACTAATATAGCAATTGCTACAGTTGATAGCAATGGTGTAGTGACTGCAATAACAAGTGGTTCTTGTGGTATTAGTGCAACAACCGTTGATGGTGATTTTACTGCAATTGCTCAGGTAAGTGTAGTAACACCGCTGGTGGGTGTGCAGTTACTGGTAAATACACCTCTACCCATTCACGTTAACGATGTGGTTCAAATCTTAGTGGTTATGGTTCCTACTATTGCAACTAATCAGCTATTTACTTGGACAGTTACGGATGGTCCTCAGGGCCCTATTTTTGCAACTGGTCCTCCTCAGAATGGCAATATTGTATTCCTGGATGCAGTTCAATCTGGCAATGCTGTCTTTACTGTTACAACTGCCGATGGAAATAAACAAGCAAGTATCAACCTACAGGTACTTAACCGCTAATTTATAAGACCTAAACAATGAAAAACTATAATTCTTATATGCCTATACCATGGTATTATACATGGTCTAATAGATTCTTTCATGAAGTTCTACAAGACTCCATGAAAGATTCTGCATTTTGCCTAATTCCAAAAAAAATAGTGGGCCTAGAAGATTCTACTGATTACTATAATGAAATAGTTTCTTTTCTTGAGAATTCAGACTCACCTTATATAATATTTTCAGATGCAGAATTTATAGTAAAATCAGATATTTTTAAGAATATGCAGTGCCATATTGAAAATAATGATGAAATGGTATTTTTAAAAGAAGATTCTTTAATAAGTCCTACATTTATGTTATTAAAAGTATGTCCAGAAGTCATTGATTTTTTTAAAAAAATAAATAATACAACCAATATAAATGAATTGTTAAAAAAAGAATTTAAGGGAAAATGGACAGTATTTGATGATCAATTATTTACATCTTCAAATCTATGGAATATGAATGTGCAATTTTCAATAATGAAACCTCAGACAAGTAATTTAGGAAAAGAAATGGATTTTGCAGAAAAAATTTTTATAATGGCTCAGCATTTGAATTTAGACCAATATATGAAATATGTTCCAGAAAATATAATACCATTTATTTATAAGTTTCAAGAATTAGTCTATCTTTCTCATCAAGAGTCTAGGACTGCGGGGATTTTGTAAATTCCTTTCCGGGTAATTTAGTATATGGAAAGTCTAGTAAAGGCACAGAGCCTTCTTGTTGAGCATGCGTTTACAATTGGAATGGTTTTACTTGCAGTTGTATTATAGCTGTATTAGCATGGTTTGCAATGTCACGTAGTCCTACAAAGAATACTACTTTAGAAAATAAAGCAAGGGTTAATGAGACATCTACCACACCTGAATCTAATCAGCTGCCTACTCAAGAACAGTTAGAAGAAATGGCAAGGTATAGAGAACAAATGGAATCTCAACAAGCACAACCTCAAGCAGATAATATGCAACCTGAGTAAAATCATATATGCTTTATTATTTATATTCAACAGATGAACGAAAGTCAGCTGTTAAATTTAAATATTGCAAATCAAGCATTGTTTAATGTTAGAAGATATCAAATAAGTACTGCAGTACAAGGGGAACAAGGAACAACTGGTTCAACCGGTGCAGCTGGACTAACAGGTCAAGCAGGACCAACAGGTATAACTGGTTCAACTGGTCAACCAGGTTCTACTTCATTAACAGGTGCAACAGGTTCTGTAGGGACAACAGGTGCAACCGGTCCAGCTGGCTCAACTGGTGCTGCAGGTTCTACCTCATTAACAGGTGCAACAGGTGCAGCTGGATTACCAGGTGGAACATTTGGTGTAATAAAAATTCCTTCGAGTAGTATTAATTTTAATTTTTCCACAGCAGTTTCTACTTTACCTGCAAGTTTTGGAACATTTAATTCAGGGGCTTCAGATGGTTTAACATTTACAATAACATTAAATGGCTCATATAATCCAACTAATTTGCCATTTTATACTGTAAGTGCTTATGTATATAGTGCTACTGCTGGTTATATTAATTGCCAGAGACAATTTGGTGCACAGACAGGAGTTGCTGCTGCATATATCACTATGAATTCTGCAGTTACTACAATAACATTTAATTATATAACAAAAAATAATTTTCCATATACAGTAAATGATTCAAATGGATATGCTTTGTATATCTACTTTAATATCATAAATTGATAGGAATCTATAATAATATGTGTAAAAGAAGCATATTCTTTGACACTTATCATTAGTAGGGATGGCAGATCCTAATTTAATTATAGAAGTTTTATTTTCAAATGTATCAGTGTCATCTCAGTCAAATATATATACAGCTACATTTACAGGACAAAATACAAATCTTATTTCTACTGGAATGTGGGCAACAAATACTTCATATGGACATGCATTTCAAATAAATACAATTACTATTATATCATCAGGAATCATAAATGTTGTTTTAGAAGATGTTGGTGCTTATAATACTATAAATGACCCTCCCGGTAATGGTGGTGGTCCTGCAAATGATACTACTGGCTATGTATTTATCTTATCAGATATTGGTATTAATTCATTAGTAACTTTAACAAATTTAGCTGGACTTGATTGGGGTATGTATATTATACAACGGTTTGCAAGTATAATTGGAAATACATTAGTTCTTCCACAAGGACCAATTCTTTTACCTCCAATTTGTTTGGAAGTTTTATTTTCAAATGTTAATGCAACACAAGATCCTAATATTTATTCTGCAACATTTACAACAAATGGACAGGGTTATAATGGAGGAACCCAGTTTTATTATGCTTCTGATATTGCTGTTGGAATGTGGACTGGAAATAGTTCATATGGTTTTGCATATCAAATTATAGCTATTACAAATGTTTCACAGTTTTCAGTGGGTGTCTTACTAAGAGATGTAGATGGAATAAATGCAAAGATTGATCCATCTGGAACTGGGGGTGGCCCTAGTAATTTAACAAATGGTTATATTTTTCAATTAAATTATGTAGGTATTCCTGTAATAAATGAAGTAAGTGATCCTCCAAATATAGATTGGGGCACATCATTAATTTCAAGATTTGGTTTTACACAATCATTGGAAGGTAATAATGGGGTTATAGGATTGACTGGTTCTCAAGGCATAACTGGTTCTTCAGGCCCAACTGGTTCAACTGGTTCTCTAGGTCCAACTGGCTCAACTGGTCCAATTGGTTTAACTGGATTTTTAGGTGCAACTGGTGCAACAGGTGCAACAGGTTATACTGGTCAAACAGGTCAAACTGGTCCATATGGTGTAACTGGTAATACAGGAGATATAGGACCTTCAGGTTCAACTGGTGAAAAAGGTGATACTGGAATAAGTGGGCAACAAGGTGCAACAGGTTTTACTGGTGCCTCTGGCATACCAGGTTTACAAGGAATTACAGGTCCAACAGGGACATCTGGTGAAACTGGTTTTACTGGTCAACCTGGTAAATTAGGACCAATTGGTGCAACTGGCTTTACTGGCTTTACAGGTTTTACTGGGTTTACTGGTGATACCGGATTTACTGGGTTTACAGGCTTTACTGGTTTTACTGGTTCTTCTGGCACAACTGGTTTTAGTGGTTCAACTGGTTTTACTGGTTTTACTGGCTTTACTGGTTCAACTGGTTTTACTGGTGATACTGGGTTTACTGGTTTTACTGGTTTTACTGGTTTTACTGGTGCTACTGGTGCTACTGGTTTTACTGGTGATACTGGATTTACTGGCTTTACTGGTTCCACTGGTTTTACTGGTGCAACTGGGTTTACTGGTTTTACTGGATTTACTGGTGCTACTGGTTTTACTGGTGATACTGGATTTACTGGCTTTACTGGTGCTACTGGTTTTACTGGATTTACTGGTGCCACTGGCACAACTGGTTCCACTGGCGCAACTGGTTCATCTGGTTCCACTGGCACAACTGGTTTTACTGGTTCAACTGGTTTTACTGGTGCTACTGGTTTTACTGGTTCAAGTGGCGCAACTGGTGCCACTGGTTTTACTGGTTCAAGTGGCTCAACTGGTGACTCTGGCTCAACTGGTTCAACTGGTACAACTGGTGCCTCTGGCACAACTGGTTCAACTGGTCCACAAGGTAAGATAGGTCCACAAGGATTAATTGGAGAACAAGGTTCTACAGGTTACACTGGTGCCCTTGGGCAAACAGGGCAAACAGGGCAAACAGGGCAAACAGGACATACAGGTGATACTGGTAGTCAAGGTAGCACTGGAGCAAGAGGTGAAACTGGTGTCTCTGGCAGAACTGGCGATACTGGAGCAAGAGGTGAAACTGGTGCCTCTGGCAGAAGTGGTGATACTGGAGCAAGAGGTGAAACTGGTGATACTGGAATAAGGGGAGAAACGGGTGCATTAGGAACAACTGGTGCATCAGGAACAACTGGCTTTACAGGTTTTACAGGTTTTACAGGTTTTACTGGACAAACTGGATTTACAGGAAAACAAGGTGATACAGGCGTTGCAGGTAAAATTGGTTCAATTGGCTCAACTGGTTTTACAGGTTTTACTGGTTCAACTGGTGCCTCTGGCATAACAGGTTTTACTGGTGACTCTGGCATAACTGGTTCAACTGGTTCAACAGGTTTTACAGGTTTTACAGGTTTTACAGGTTTTACTGGTTCAACTGGTGCCTCTGGCATAACTGGTTCAACTGGTTCAACTGGCTTTACAGGCACAACTGGTTTTACAGGTTTTACTGGTGACTCTGGCACAACTGGCTTTACAGGTGCAACTGGATTTACAGGTTTTACAGGTTTTACAGGTGCCTCTGGCACAACTGGTTTTACAGGTTCATCTGGGCAAACCGGTGCTACTGGTGAAACAGGTGCATCAGGAACAACAGGTGCATCAGGAACAACTGGTTTTACAGGTTCATCTGGTCAAACTGGTGCTACTGGTCAAATAGGTGCATCAGGAACAACTGGTGCATCAGGAACAACTGGTTTTACAGGTTCATCTGGTCAAACCGGTTCTACTGGTCAAATAGGTGCATCAGGAACAACTGGTGCATCAGGAACAACTGGTTTTACAGGTTCATCTGGTCAAACTGGTGCTACTGGTCAAACCGGAACAACAGGTGCATCAGGGACAACCGGCTATACTGGTGAAAGGGGTATACAAGGTCCAGTTGGTCCTACTGGAATACAGGGTAAAGTAGGTTCTGTTGGTGCAACAGGTTCAACTGGATCCCTTGGTCAAACTGGGCATACAGGTAAACTTGGAGATACAGGTGTAACGGGTTCAGTTGGAGTAACTGGGCAATTTGGCAAAGGAACATTTACATTAGTTGCAAGTAATGATAAAACTATAATTATTGATTCAACAACAATTACTAAGACGGGCCCAGCAGGTTGGAATACAAGCGTATATACTTTAGAACCTTATACGGTTCCTAATTTATCTTTTACAGTATCTACTTGGACAAATGCATTTATTGGAATAACAACAATACCTCAAAGAACAGACGATACACCTAGTATAGATTATGCATTTTCTCTATCATATGATAAAAAAATAAGAATTTATGAAAATAGTTTACCTGTTTTTTCACTTTTTAAAACTTATGATTCTTTTACTGTATTTAGAATATACTATAATGGAACAAATGTTGAATATTGGGTAGATGGATATTTACAATATTTTTCCAAACAATTAAATATTTTGCCATTATATGGAAAATTTCTTTTATATGATCCAGGATATAGTGTTGAAAATATACATTTTGACCCATTATTACTTGGAGCTCAAGGTATAACTGGTGAAAGAGGTAATGATGGTGCTAAAGGAGAAATAGGATATACTGGAGCAGGATATACAGGTGCAACTGGTGATATGGGATACACTGGAAAATATGGGTCTGGAACATTTACATTAATTTCATCAGACACAAATGGCTCAAATATTTTATCTATAATAAATTCATCAACCATAACAAAAGTAAGTTTAATAAATGGGTGGAATACAAATGCATATAGTTTAGAAAAATATTTGTATTGCAATTTGACTTTTACAGTTGATTCATTTAAACCAAATATGTATGGTGGTCTTTCAATTGTTCCTTGGTCTGGAGCAGACCCTTCATTAATATTATATGGATTTTTTTTAAATATTGATGCAACAATTACAATTTATGAAAGTGGTAATCCTATTTATAGTTTTATTGGAACACATTCAGGTAAAACTGTATATGGTATACAATATAATGGTAAGACTATTACATATTTTATAGATGGTAATAAAGTATATTCTACTGATATTATTTTAACAGAACCATTACATGCTAATTTTACAATTTTCAATTCTGGTTATAATATTTCTAATATTCATTTTGACCCACTTCTTTTAGGATTAGATGGTGTAACTGGTTATACTGGTCAAGATGGTATAACTGGATATACTGGTAGTAGTGGGAAAGATGGTGCAGTTGGTGCAACTGGACAACAGGGTAATGCTGGTGCAACTGGAGAACAAGGTATAACTGGTTATACTGGACAACAGGGTAATGCTGGTGCAACTGGAGAACAAGGAATAACTGGCTATACTGGGCAACAAGGTTTAACTGGTGCAACTGGGCAACAAGGTTTAACTGGTGCAACTGGACAACAAGGTTTAATTGGTATTTCAGGGGCAACTGGTGAACAAGGTGTAACTGGTTATACTGGTCAAGATGGTTATACTGGACAAAGAGGTAATTATGGTAAGGGAACATTTAGTTTAATTCCTAATAGATTAAATAATGATAATATAATTGAAATTCTGGATTCATCTACTATTTGTAAAACAGGTAAAATAGATGGTTGGAATGCAAGTATTTACTCATTAGAGGCATATATATCCTGTTCTTTATCTTTTAGCCTTGGGTCCCTAAGTCCTAATGTTTTTATAGGTTTATCTTATTTTCCAGGGTTAAATACTTATACATCAAATATTGATTTTGGATTTCATATAAATGAAGATATGTCAATATGTATTTATGAAAATGATACTCTAGTCCATATTTGTCAAGGAATATTTACTAAAACAACCATATTTAATATACAGTATACTGGCTCATTTATTGAGTATTATATAGATGGATTTTTAAATTATTCAAAAGAAGTTAGTTTAATAAATCCATTACATGCTAATTTTATCTTAAATACATTAGGATATTGCATTGAAAATATTCACTTTGATAAATTAATAGTTAGAAATATTAATACAAAAGAATATAGTGAAGATAGTCAAGAGATTATTTTAGGGGTAACTGGACAAGATGGTGAAACTGGTTATACTGGCTATACTGGTATTCAAGGAGTAACTGGTGCAACTGGTCAAGAAGGTTATACTGGTGCAACTGGGCAAGAAGGTGTAACTGGTTATACTGGGCAAGATGGTTATACTGGGCAAAGAGGTGATTATGGTAAGGGAACATTTACTTTGATTGCAAATAAATTAAATAATGATAATATAATTGAAATTCTGGATTCATCTACTATTTGTAAAAGAAGTAAAATAGATAATTGGAATGCAAATATATATTCATTAGAGGCATATACATCCTGTTCTTTATCGTTTAGTCTTGGAACTCTAAGTCCCAGTGTTTTTATAGGTTTATCTTATTTTCCAGATTTAAATACTTATACATCCAACATAGATTTTGGATTTCACATAAGTGAAGATATGTCAATATGTATTTATG
>Ga0214923_10001575_pt1 | contig 32203 bp, 35 predicted proteins | sample LL1510_MetaG_FD_177993 | JGI IMG/M metagenome (GOLD analysis project Ga0214923, IMG submission 177993) | Freshwater microbial communities from Lake Lanier, Atlanta, Georgia, United States - LL-1510 | ecosystem: Environmental > Aquatic > Freshwater > Lake | place: USA: Georgia | collected...
TAATAAAATAAAATAGTATTAATTATCATTTATGTAAATGCATCAATAAATATTACGAGTGAATAATGTTAGCCTAATGTTAGCCTTTTTAAAATTAATGTTAACCTTTTGTTAACCTTTTTATTTTAATTACCATTCTATAATTTTTTTATTATTTTGAATTAAATAATTATTAATATCTTTAAAAACATTACAACCGTAAAAGCCTCTATATACACTAAGTGGAGATGGATGTACTGTTTTAAATATTTTATGTTTATTATTATCTATTAAATTTTCTTTATTAATCGCATAATTACCCATTAATAAAAATATAGTATTATTATTTTTTTCTGAAATAAATTTAATTAGTTTATCAGTAAATTTAGTCCATAATTTTGAATGTGAATTTGATTTACCTTCAATTACTGTTAATGCAGAATTTAGTAATAATATTTTTTCATTTTTGACCCAATTTTCTAAACAACCATTATTTGGTATTTTATAGTCAGGATATGAATTTTTAATTTCTTTAAAAATATTTTGTAATGAAGGCGGTATTTTAGTATGTGATTTTGGTACGCTAAATGATAATCCACAAGCTTGTGGTACTTTAATACCATTAATAATTTCAGATGAAATATAACAATCCTGACCGACTATTATTAAATTAATATCTTCTGGTGGAAAATAAAATAGTGAACTAAATATGTTTTTTTTATCTGGAAAAATTATTTGATTATTAAAATCAATATTATTTAATATAATATTTAATTCGTTTATATTATTATTAAAAAATTCTAGCCATCCGTTATTAATATTCAGTAATATATCCATAAAATTATTTATAAATTATTTATAAAATATATTTTATTCATTTTTTTTTTATTTGTTATTAGAACGAATTTATATATTTTATATTTATAAAATATTTTATAAAAGTTTTTGTTATAATTTAAAGTTTTTTGTTATAAATAAAAACTTTAAATTTTTTTCTAATATTTATTATATAAATGAATAGTGATAATAAAGTTTCAACATTTTTATTATTAATTCTTATTGGATTATCAATTTATTTACTTTTAAATCGTTGTAATATTTCTACACCATCAAATAATAATAGCCGACCAGAATTATTTAGTGACCTAAATAGTCAATCCAGTAATAATAATAGTCAATATATGAATCTATATAACGTTGTAGGTACTGATAATCCACCATTATCAAATAGTCAATTTCAAAGTTTATTAAATCCTATTTCAGATAAAATTGCTGTTGTCGATTTAAATAATCAACCAAATGGTTCTAATGTTAATAATCAACCAAATGGTTCTAATGTTAATAATCAACCAAATGGTTCTAATGTTAATAATCAACCAAATGGTTCTAATGTTAATATTCCAGTAAATAATAACTCCAATATTCCAGTAAATAATGAAGCAAATGCGTCAGGAAGCAATGTATCTCTTTTTAACTTTGCACCAAATGACGAATCAATATTTGATGATATGGGCACCAATTTAAATGATGCATTTTTACCACCTATTCCAGCAGGTTTAACAACTGATAGTTTAGATTTCAAAAAACAAAATATGGATAATTACAATGCTAAAGATTTTTTACCTCACGAAATAAATGATGAATGGTTTCAAACAGATTTTTCATTAGCAAAATATCAATTAAATGATGATAAATTAATTAATACTGAAAGATATATTATTGGTATTAATACTGTAGGTCAATCCCTCAAAAATGCATCTTATGATATTAGAGGAACTATTCCTAATCCTAAATTTGTTATTTCACCATGGAATAATAGCACAATGGAACCTGATTTTAATCTTAAACCATTGTGTTAAATCATTATATTAAATCATTTGTATTAAATATTATATTAAATCATTGTATTAAATTTAAATTATAATAACGCACCAAATATTATAATTTAAATTTAATTTCTTCATAAATAATATATGGCAGACGATAATACAGAACAAAAAAAACAAGTATCTAATAAATTTGTTGATTCAATTAAAAATTGGGTTAGTATTGATGATAAAATAATAAAACTTAATAATCAAATTAAAAAAATTAAAGATGAAATTAAATTATTATCTGGTGAAAAAGAACAATTCGAACAAGTTGTTTTAACTGAACTTGATAAAATGGAAGAAAAAGTTATTTCAATTTCTGATGGTAAAATAAGAAAAACAGTATCAAAATCACAAAAACCATTAAAAAAAGAAGATATACATAAAACTATTTATGAATATACGAAAGATGAGAAAAAAACATCTGATATTATTGATACTATGATGAAGACGAGAGCAACTGTTGAAAAAATTAATTTAAAACGTACAAAAAATAATGATTCAGTTATCAAAAAAGATTAATTATAAATTATTAATAAATATATAAAGATTTATTAATAATTTAATTATATAATTATTATGAATAATAATATACGAAGCGAAATTAATACTTTGCAAAATAAAATTGCAGAATTAAAAAAAAATGGTAAAACAGATCCATTTGATTTAGAAATTGATATTATACATACTATGCCTGAGTTTTATGATAGTTATCCATCACTAGTTAAAAGATTATGTAGAAATGAACAACAAGATAATTCATTTTTATATAAGATGATTGAAACCTTAGAAAAAGTTAATAATGGTGAGACAACTATGACCCTTGCCGAAGTTAGTTTAGGTGATGAATTAGCAACAAAATATTTATATCCAATTGTTAATAAGGAAAATTTAAAAAAATAATTTACAACTTTTTACATTTCAACCGCCTAAAATTATAGCTTCATCAAATTTTATCGTAGCAAAATCTGTTGCTTTATTAATAACATAATTATTTGGCATATGATATATTTTACAATCTTCAATTAATTTATTATTAATGACTGGAATTAAAGTATTATTAATGACTGGAATTAAAGTATTTTTATACCAATTTGTACCGACACCATGTAATCCAATAGCACTTTGTTCTCTTGTACCATAATTTGGTATATTATTAATGTCATAATAGTTATCATTCACAAATTTATTAAATTCATTTTTATTATATATCCAAAAAGCACAATATGGGTATTTATTATTTACACAATAAGTTTCATCATCTAAATTAATAATAGTGTCCATCCGTTCTCCGGGTAAATCTGTTATATATTCAATATTATCTTCAACTTCAATTCTTACAAATCCTAAATTATAATTAATTTCTATTAATTTTTCATTATATTTTAACCAATATTTTATTGCTTTATTTGGAACTAACATATCATCTTCAATATACATAAATATGTCGTAATCATTTTTTTGTTGTTTTAATAGGTCTCTACATTTCCATGTTAAATAAAAAGGATGTATATTTGATAAATCGTGGTAAATTATTTTAATATTACCATTTGTGTATTTATTAAATATACTTTCTTGTAAATCTGTATTATTTGTATGAATAAAAATATCTGTTGTATATTCATATTTATTTGTTTCATCAATAATGTTATTTATATATAATAATCTATTTTCTATATAAAAAAAACTAATATGTTTTGTAATTCGCATCAATGTATAGATATATATACATAGATATTACTTTTTAAAAATAATTTAATTATTAGTTGAGAATGTATTAAACATATTATTTATTTCAAATTTATAATTTTTTTTATTATAAACATCTTTATAGTAATTAATTAATATTTGTTTATCAAATATTGATAAATTTGTTATATTAATTTCATTAATTTTATCATTATATTTATTTTTTAATTCTTCTTTTGTATATTTAGAACCTAAATTAAATATATCAATATCCATTATTATATTTTATAAAATATATTTTATATATTTTATAAAATTAAAGTATAATAAATTAAATTAAGCATCATAATTATAAACTGTTTTTTCAGTTCTAATACGGGGTAATATATTAACCGCCATTAACTCTTGAAATAATAATTTACATGCATAAGGTATTACTACGGCTGATATACGGGTAGTATTATGACATGATTTACAATTATAATAATCTTTATCAATTACTTTACTAGCAAATAAACCACAATCATCACATACATATACTTTAGTAATGTCTGATGTTTCCATCATTCTTTCTTTTAGAAACTGACCCATACCGTGAGCTATAATTGCATCTTTTTCCATTTCACCAATTTTTAAACCACCATCTCTACTACGCCCCTCTAATGGTTGTCGGGTTAATGCTTGACGGGGACCACGGGCACGACCATGAACTTTATCTTGAACCATATGATTAAGTCTAACTTGATATGTAGGACCTATAAATATTTTAGCTTCTATTTTTTTTCCAGTTAATCCATTATACATTGTTTCTGTACCATATGATGAATAACCTAATTTAGTTAATATTTCGGGAATTTCTTTAACATTATAATCACTAAAAGGGGTACCATCAACAAAATGACCGTTAATTGCTGCTTCTTTTGATGCTATACATTCTACTAATTGACCTACTGTCATTCTGGATGGTATACAATGAGTATTCATTATCATATCTGGGATCATTCCTTCTTCAGTAAATGGCATATCTCGTTGGGGTAATGCAATACCTAATGTACCTTTTTGACCATGACGATTTGAAAATTTATCACCAATAATTGGTTTTCTTTCCATTCTTACTCTTACATTATACATTTCATAACCTTCTGAATTATAAATACCAGTATGTACTCTATCAATAACACCAGGTATATTACTTTTAAATTGTTCTGAACTATCTTTAGAAACTTTATTATTATTACCTGTTGGTTGAATTGGTGATACTTTACCAATAATAATATCATTATTAAAAATTTCTGTTTCTTCGGCTACATAACCTTGATCGTTTAATTTTGAATAATTACCTTGTTTCATACCTGTAACTTTATTAGCATCTGGTTTAGTAAATATATCATCTTGGGAAGTAGATGGATTTTTAACAATTTCTGAATGATATTTTTTAAGACTGTCTGCCCTAAAAAGTCCTCTTTCAATTGCAGTTTCATTAACAACTAAACTATCTTCTTGATTATACCCAGTATAACACATTAATGCTATAATTGCATTTTCACCAAAAGGCATATCTAAAAAATGATTATATTTCATAGCTTTAGTTTGTGCTAATGGTACTTGGGGATGATATAATATTTGAGATATATCCATACGATCTTTAAATGATGTTAAATATATACCGATTGTTTGTTTGGCTTGTGAAAAATGAACGATACTTTTTGTTGCATAATCATGATTTACAAATGGAATATTGGCAGCCGTTGTTCCCAACATAACCCAACCATGAAATTCACAATGAGTATAATTTAAATATCTATAATCACCATAACGATTAATTTTAGATGTTTCTGTATATTCAACTACTCTTTTTAAATTATCTAATGCTTCATCTAATTTAGCAACTCTTTCACTAATCATTAAAAAATTAGAACTTTCAATATCTTCATATTCTATAATATTTTTATATTTATTAATAATATTTTTCCAACTCTTATTAATATCTATTTTATTTCCTTCTTCATAAATTGAATTAATTATATCTTCTGTTAAATTTAATTTATTATTATTAACAATTAAAAGAGGTCGTATTAATCTTCCACCATCAAAATAAATTCTTATTTCTTTTTTATCAAAATCAAATAATATACTTGTATATTTATCAATTATATTTTCTTTTCTATTATTTTTTAATAAATTATATATTTCTAATGAATATTTTATTTTAATAACACCATACCAATTACCATTCATAAATATTTTAATATGTTGGTTCATTTCTAATGGATTTATATCTGCTGGATGTTTAATTTTTTTATTATCACTTAAAATTGTTATTAAAACTTTTTCTTGAGAATTATTTTGGGTTGTAATTGACGCCATCATTGCTATAGTTTTAACAATACCAATATTAGCACCTTCTGGTGTTTCAACAGGACATAACATTTTATATTGATTATTATTTATATGACGGATAGATGTAACGCCTGATGTTGCTGTATCTGGTTTAGGTGCCATTACAGTTCTAAAATAGGATTGTGATTTTATCCAGGATACTCTTTGTAATGCATGGGCTACCCCATTTTTTGTTCTATTCATTCCCCATACCCCAGTAGCTAATGCAGTTTTAATACCTTGTTCTATTGTGGTTGGTTTAATTTGAGATATAACATTAATAGGATTAATATCGGATTGATTTTTTTTACGAAAACCTTTACCAATTTCACTTAATAATTTTTTCCAATTTTGACGAAATAATTGACCTAATAAAATTCCTGGTGTTTCTATTCTTTTATTATGTAAAGCATCCCGATCATCTGGATCTATTTTACCCATAATAACTAGTAATAATTTATTTATCATCATACAAATAAATACTCTTTTTTTTGGAATGTCTTCTCCTAGATGTTGTAATAGGTCTTGTTTTAAAATCTTTTCTAACATCATAATTTTTTGTTTCCTTGCCAATACTTCATCTGTTTGACTAATACGTTTAGTTCTATTTAATTTATTAAGTAAATAATTAATAGCTTCTTCTTTTGTTTTTATGGTATTACCTTCTTCATCTTCACTAAAAACCATTGAAGGTCTTAATAAATTTAACATTTTAATATCAGATAAATTATAACATATATTTGATAAAATTTCTTGGTCTGATTCTAAACCGAGTGCTCTCAACAAAATAAAAATAGGAATATCTACTAATTGCGAACTAGATAAACTTAATACTCCATCTTTACGATTTTTCAATGTTGCTATTTGTAAATTATCAGACCAATCATTTTTTCTTGAATTAATATGGGCTGTATATGATAAACCATTATCAAAGGCTACATCCTTTTTTACAAATATAAATATTTTATTTTCAGCCATTTTTTCAATTGACATTATTATTTTTTCTTGTCCGTTAACTAAAAAATATCCTCCAGGATCATATTTACATTCACCGTGAATATCTTTTTTTATAAATGTTGAACAATATTTAGATTTTAACATTATTGGAATATTTGCTACTGCAATATTATTTTCAGTATGTATTTCATTTATTGTTTTATCACCAGTTAATATATTTACTGTTTCAATATATTGTTTTATATCTACAATAACTGACGCAAAATAATTAAGATGATTTTTACGGGCTTCATTTGGAAACTTAATTTCATTATCGTTATCAAATGTTGCAGGCTTAATTCTTATATTATCACATTTAAAACCATGAAAATGAATTAAATTACCATCCATATTTTCATAAAAATTATTTTGTTCTTGTTTTAAACAATATGGAATGATTTCCTCAATAAATTGATGATATGAAGAGAATAAGTGTTCATATAAAATTAATGATTGTTTAAAATATAAATCTATCAAGTTATCTATTGGTTTATCAAATTTACTACCATTACTTTCTAGATTAGTATTATATAGATTAGTATTATTAGTACCTAGATTAGTATTATTAGTACCTAGATTAGTGCCCTTATTACCCTTATTACCTTTAATGAGTGATTTATTATTATTAGAAGTCATTAAATAATAATACATATATTTTTTAAATATTTTTAATCAATTTTTATTGTATAAACAAATACAACAAAAAATGGCTATTTTATAGATTAAATAAGTTCAAATAATTTTTTATAGGCTATATCCTTTAATTTATATGATATATCTACTATTTTTGATTGTTTTAATACTTTGAAATTAATTATATTATCTATATCTAATTTTTCCAATTTAATAATTACAAATAATGGTACATTCATTGTATATTTTTTAATTTTATCTGTTATATCATTTGTTATATAATTAGTTGATATAGTTGTTAATATTATAATTGATGTTATATTTAATTTATTATTTGTTTTATGTTCATCATAAAAAATTAAATTATCTAATTCATATATTATATTATATTTATTAACTCTTAATAAATATTTTAAATTAATATAATTTGTTAAAAATAATAATTTATAATTATTTATAACTATATTATTTTTTTCTATTAATAATATTTTTTTTTTAAATATACTAATATATAAATTACGTAGCCAAACACCTAAAAATATAAATTTAGAAGAATTCATTAAATTATATGATAAAATATTTTAAAATAAATGCTATTTTTTTCAAATGATTTCAAATATTTTTTTATATAATATGTCTTCTAAAATATATTTTATAGTTACCATTTTAGAATTTTTTAATAATACAATTTCAATCGTATCACATATATTTAATTTTTCTAATTTAATAATTATAAATATAGGTACATTCATTGTATATTTTTTAAATGTGGATGTTATGTCACTTGTTTCTTTTATTTTTAAATTATCATTTAAAAAAACATTAAATATAATTGGCGATATACTTAATTTTACATTTGTTTTATATTCATCGTAAAAAATTAAGTCTCCTAATTTGTACACCCGATTGTAATTATTAATTTTTAGTAAATATTTTAAATTAATTTTATTTACTAAAAATAACATTTTATTATTATTTATAATTTTATTATTTTTTTCTAATACTAATATTTTTTTTTTAATAGAAAAATTATGCAACCATGCATCCAAATATAACTTACTATTATCTAAAAATATTTTACTATTATCAAACATTAAATAGTAAGATATATAATATTTAAATATATTAAATATATTTAAAGATATTAATAAATTATAATGTAATGAATATAAATACTAAATTAACAAATAAATGGAATTTATGGTATCACCATGAAAAAGATAATTGGAAATTAACAGGTTATAAAAAAATTTATGAAATTGAAACACCAGGTGATTTTTGGCGTTTAAATAACAACTGGAATAAATTAAAAGGAATTAATAATAAACATTATTTTTTGATGAAAGATGATATTACTCCACTATGGGAAGATAAATCAAATATTAATGGGGGTTGTTGGTCTTATAAAATACACGAAGAACACGCCGAAAAATTATGGATTGAACTTGCATCATATTTAGTTTGTGATCAAATTATAAATAATAGTAATGATGCGGTTGGTATTTCTATATGTTTAAAAAAAAATAATAATTCAGTAATTAAAATATGGAATAAAGATAGTAAAAACAATAGTCTTAGTTTAATTAATAAAGATATTATTAAAAATTGGGGTTGTGATGTAATTTATATTGCACATATGCCAGATAATTAATTATAATTTATAAATAGAAAAAGTACTTGAATAAGTAGGTGTAGTTGTAGTTGTAGGTTTAGGATCAGTTATTAGTCCTAAATTTAAATTATATTTTTTGGTGGTATCAGTGACAACTGCTATAAAAGAAATATTATAACAAACTCCATATGCTACACGCGAATTAGTGGATTGAAAATTAATACTAAAACTACTATTATCAGTATTAAAATTAATACTAGGGGGGGGATTGCCAGCACTAGTAGCAACATTATTTGTACTTGGTATAATGCATGATACAGGTCCAGATATTAAATTAATAGATCTACTATTATTACCACCACTGCTCAATGTATTAACACCAGAACAAAACTGAATAGCAATAAATAATTGTATTATATATAATCCTGGATATTTAAATGTAATATTTGTTTGATCAAAAGTGTAAAATGTTGTACTACTAGTTGTTGTACTACTAGTTGTTGGTACTACCCATACCATATTACCGGAACTATCGTATGTCATAGTACCAGAAACACTATTTGGTGTTAATGATTTAATATAATCTACATTTAAAGTACCACCAATAGTTGTATTACCAGTTGTATTTAAAGTACCACCAATAGTTGTATTACCAGTTGTATTTAAAGTACCACCAATAGTTGTATTACCAGTTGTATTTAAAGTACCGCCAATAGTTGTATTAGAACCTACATTTAAATCTTTTTGAACTTGCACTTTATTTGTAAAAATTGGGAGACCATTAATAGTACATTCATTTACTCCAGAAGTTGTACTTAATAATTCTATACCTGATGACTTTAAAAAACCCTTAGTAGTTATATCACCAGTTGTACTTAAAGTACCAGTTGTATTTAAATTACCACTAATATTTAAATTACCAGGAACTGTAAAACCACCAGTCATTAATCCATTCGCAACTTGTGACAATGTATTAATTGCTGCCATGTCAGGATTAGAAGGTGTAACACTATCAAATTTTTCACATTTTAGAATATTGATTTGATACATAAAATAAACAACTACTATAAAAAGTAAAATTAAATACATATTACCGGTCATATATATTATATATTATATATTTAATTTTTTATAATAGTTATTTATTTTTTACATTTAGGTAATATAGGATTAGTAACCGCATTTACACTACAATCAATATAAATAAAATTATCTATTTGCTAGATAATATCAAATTTTTATATTATGTAAAAACAATTAAATTATTTTAATTGTTTTTATTTATTTTTAATATTTATCAGTTGGTTTAGATGGGCTTAAAACTAGTTTAATTTCACCTAGATTAGCAATACTATATCTAATAATTAATGGATAGTCATTTTTAAGATACATTGTTACAGTAGAACATAAATTAGTACATTTAGTAAAAATAATTAAAAACCGTAATTCAAATAATCCTTGTACTATTTCTTCAGAACAATTTGAATTAACTTCAATAGATAATCCACCATTTGTTTCTCCAACCTCAAATTCAACTTGTCCTAATTCACCATTACCAGAAAATATAACTTTATTTTTAGTACACATTAATTCAATTTTATCAGTAGCCGAAGACATATCTTTACAATATTTATGAAAATCCTGAGATGGTAATGTTATACTAAATGGAAAATCAATTGGTTCAACTTCATATTTTTCTTCTTCTAAATCCATTAAATTTAATTTAAAAATTTTCTTTTCTTTTCTTTCTGAACTTTCTAAAATAACAATTAATTTATTCATATCATCACTTTCAACTTGCCATATCATAGTATCAAAATGGGACATACATTTTAAACATTTTAATAAATTATTTAAATTTAAGCCAAGACTTAATTTATTTTTACTATAATTATAATTATAATAATCAAATTTATCTGCATCTAATTTTGTATATACTAATATTGTACCAGTTTTATTAATTTCTTTAATAATTATTCCACCAACTTGTTTAGATTGATTTTGTAAATTATCAATATCTGATTCTTCAGAATCATTTTCAATAAAATTAGGATAAAAAACAAAATTAACATCAGTTAATAAAGAATTTAAAGTATCAGTTAATATTTTAATTGCTACTGTTTGTGTCGTTTTTAATTCTAAAATTAATACCATATAGTTATATTAGTTTAATTTCTTTAAATTAATTTTAAAAAAAAAATCTAAATTATTATATATATAAATAATGTCAAATACTTATACTTTAGCAAACCCTTATATTCAAGGTAATATGAATACAACAATTAAAGCTGATAATTCTATGAAAGCAGCTAAATTATTTTATGATGAACTATCTAAAAATTTTAATAATGTAATACCAAAATTTCATTTTACTATACAAAAAGGAGGTTCTAATGGTAAAATTTATAATTTTGAAGTAAAAGAAAAATATAAAAATGGTAATGTTTCATTTTCATTAGCACCATATGAAGTATTAGGAAATGTAAATATGGATGCTTTTAATACTAAACTTAATAATTTTAAAGCCAGTATTCAGGAGGGAGGAAAAAAAAATTCCAAAAAATCAAAGAAATCAAAGAAATCTAAAAAATCCGAGTCAGAATCCGAATCAGAATCAGATACAGAATCCGAATCAGATTATAAACGTATTAATTCATATGTTTCCACAATGAATCAACCAATATATTATTGGTGGTATGATCCTTCTATTTACAGATTAGATAGTTATTATATTCCAACATTTTATTCTTATGTTACACCAATTATTGAAATTAGTATTGTTTAAAAAAATATCTATTTAATTTTTTGATATACATAATATCTATTTAAAAATGTAAATCCTCTACTTTCTTTATCAATTCCATTTAATTCATCATAATACGCTGCCACTTTTTTATAAAATTGATAATTTTTAGGATTTTCTTCATGTTCTATTACACTTGTAAAATATTGTTGATTTAAATTATATAAATTTGCAAATAGATCAGTTTCAACTAATCTACAATCAGCTTTTTTCATAACTTTATTTAATAACTCAGGAGTTACTAAATATTCAGTTTCATATTTATTTTCTTGCATAATCCAACCCATATGGACATCAACCGCTAAACCTTCTTTATTTTCTAATTTACCATCAAATTTTTTAACTATTTCAAATAATTTTTTACGGGTACCATCATCATCTGTATAATATGTTGTAAATGTATCTGTATCTGCTAATTTATTCATAATTAATTGGGCGTCAAATAATGTAAAAATTAAATAACCACCAACTTTTAAATAATTATTAACATTTTGTATTAAATTCTTGGTAGATTCAGCACTATCAAAAAGATAATGTAATGCAAACATTGAACTAATACAATCAAATTTTCTATTTTTTGTAAATACTTTATCAATTAATTGTTTATTTTCATTAGTCATATTTTGTAATTTATTAGCTTGATTATCAGGGTTTGATAATAATACTGAACCATCTGCTTGTATCCATGATACTTTACCAAAATCTGGAAATTTACTTTTTACTTCATTATAACGAGATACTGCACCATCAGTGGATGAATAAATGCCATAATAATCAACATCAATACCAACATATTCACCAACTTTAGCATGATACCATTTTAATATATCCCCACCCCGACCACAACCTATATCTAGTACTGAAATTCTACGTTTATTATTACTATTAGGTTCTTTTACTGGACTACAATAAGTATAAATAATAATTGATTTTATCCAATTGTGATATTCTCTCATTTTTTTACATAAATTAGTAATTTTTTGATAATAAATATCTTGTTGTCGATCAGTTGTAATAACATATGAATTTACCCGTTGTTGTAATGTTTTTTGTTGTTGTAAAAATGTATTTACATTTGATAAATTTTTAATTTCACCAATTGTTACTGCATCTTTAATAGATTTCCAAGTTTTTATTGCTACATCTTTAAAATTACCATATTTTTTTTGATATTTATAAACATATTCAGTCTTATCCCATCTAGTTTTTAATATAACCCACCTGTATGGATGAGGAACAGATGGATCATTATTATAAACTACTTCAATGACTGTATTATCTTGAATATAATTACCTTCATGATCTCTTACTTCTCCATTTACTAAAGGGAAATAGGCTTCATGATTTTGTTCTTCTTTCATAAATAATACTGGAACTTCTTTATTTCCTATTAAATCACCAACAAAAAAATTAGCAACTCTATAAGTTTGGTTAGTTTGATTACTAATTGAATTATCAAATATTTCTAAATATGTATTTGTTTCTAAATTTCGTTGAAAAGTTAAATATATATCAATTGAATTAGTAATAGGAGGTTTATATTTATAAATTGGATATTTATGGTCTCTTTTATCACGGGTATATTTTTGATCTAAACCAGTAAAAATAATTCCATCTAATTTATAATTCATTTTTGATTTTGAATAATACATCCATATTAAATAAGCAAATAAATATATTTCACAAACACTTCCACCAGTTGGGAATAAAAATAATTTTGGATGGAAAAATATTTCATTTAATTTTAGTTTTTCAACTTGTGTATTTAAGTTTTCATAAAATTTTTCAATTTCTTTTTTATAAAATATTTCTTGATTTTCCAAATTAAATTTATCAGTAAAATCTTTACAAATATAAATATTTTTATTTAAATTATCACATACTTTATTTAGATATTCTAATCTTTTAATTAATAATGGTTCATTTCTAATATCTTTATTATTATAATATAAACAATCAAATCCCATAAATATATATTTTCTATCAATATTTGTTTTGGTATCATTAATCATAAATATTAATTCACCTTCCAAAAGGGTATTATTTAAATCTGATTTATATTTTGTTTTCTTAATATTTAAATTAGAATTTATTAAATATACACTATTATTATAGATAAATAATTGATTTTTTTCACCATCAGCTTTATCAGTAACACTATATAAATTGGGTACTTTATCAACTATATGTTGAACGTCAGCCGATATAGGTTGCATTGTATATAATGATGTCATAGAATCATTAAATGATACTAATTTTTTATAAGCATCTAATACCATTTTAATATCGTCTTTACTCATTAATATATCATTACCTTCAATAATTTTTTTTATAACAGTCATTTCATTTATAATTACATTAGCAATATTATCAAAATTTATTTTTTTTTTATTATTTCGATTAACTGAATAATCAATTTCTATTTCATAATCTTTAGGGGAACTAAATATATTATTAACATTTTGATTAAACTGAATAGTTGTTAGATCAATACTTAATTTATTTTCATCATCATTAAGTAAGTCTAATGTTAAACGATTTTTATATCTAAAATTTATTTTACTTGTTGGATTTATATGATTATTTAATATATTAGTAAAATCTTTTTCAGTTAATAAAAGTTCAACAGATTTTCTAATTCTAATATCATATTGGTCTATATCTATAATATTAGCTATTTCTTTATGTTTTCTAATATAGGTAAAATTTTCATTATTTATAAATTCAGATTGAGTTAATAAAATAGAAAATAAAACGTGATTAGGACGTTGGTGTACTAAATTTAAAAAAGAATTAATATTTTCAATACCTTTAATTGATACACGATATAAATTATTTGGTTCATAATCAAATATAATATCTAATATTGTTTCATATTTCAATTCTAATTTATCATTTACATTTTTATATTTTATATATTTTAATATTTCCATAAATTTTATTATAGACAATTTATTATCATGTTTATAATTATTAAACATAACCTCGAATTCATCATTTTCACCTATCTTATTTAATAAATTCTTTATATTTGTGATTTGTATAGTTGATAACATTACCATATATATATATTCTTCCTTAAATAGGTATATAAAAATCAATTTTTTAAATAATAAAATATAAATTAATTATAACTAATTTATATTAAATTAACGTCTTTTTTAACACACTACTCATTTTATCATATAATAGCCATTTACACTATATTGTTTTATGTATCAGTTTAATAAAATAAATAATTTGATGAGTTTTAATTTTATTTTTTTATTATTATAATTTAATGGAAGATTATTATAAATTACTTGAAGTTGATAATAATGCATCAGTAGAAAGTTTAAATACTGCATATAAAAATAAAATATTAGAATATAAATCATTACCATTTCTTACCGATATTGATAAACGGAACCTAAAAGAAATAAAAAAAGCTTATATTGTTTTTAATAATATCCAATATAAAAAAATATATGACAACCATCTAGAAATAAAAAATAAAAATCAAGGTTTAATTTATAATGATATAAATACAAAACGTAAAAGTTCTCATAATCAAAACTATTTAACCGATAGAATATTTAGTTTTCAAGCAACCCCAACCAATTATAATTTAAAACATAATGAATTGTTAAGACCTAAAAATGTTGGATTAAGTTCGGATAACGTGCAAGAATTTGATAATACAATTGATTATAATAATAATGATGATTTTAAACCATATAATAATGATGATTTTAAACCATATAATGATCTATAATTTTAAACAGTATAATAATGATAATTTTAAACAGTATAATAATGATAATTTTACACCTTTTAACATTTCAAACGGCGATTTTATTATATATTTATTTAAAGATTGTGATGTAAATTACATTATATGTTTATTATTAGAAAAATTATTAAATGGGGTTTCATATCAATAGTTAGCAGTATTATGTTATTTTTACCATCTATTTTTGGGTTAATTGGTCTTTCAAGTATTGGACCAATTGCTGGTGGTTTATTTGCAACGATGCAAGGCAGTGGAATTATTTCAGGCAGTTTAATGGCAATGACCCAATCATTCGCAATGAGTGGTTGGGTCGTAATAATGCGATCGGTCGCAATAAGTGGTTGGTTAATAGGTTTAATATTTACTTTTAAACAATATTTATTTTATGATAAAATATAACTAGCACTTGAAATGTTAAAAGGTGTAAACAGTATAATCTTCTATAATTGTTAATACTAAATCTGGATATTCTTCTAGTAATTTACTAATACAATTTAATCTTTTATCAAGTGGTGTTTTACCTTTTGTTTTTCTAGATCTAATTTGTATTTTTTTTTCAATTGATAATGCTTGACATTTCTCAAGATTTAATATATGACCGAAATAAATCCATCTTCCTTCTTCTTTTTTCATTTTAGTATACTTGGCTCCACCTACCAATTCACCATTATGTTGTCTTAGTCTTCTAATTGAATTATTAGTTGTACCTATATAGGTACAATTATTAAATGTATTAATCAATATATAAACTAAATATTTATTCATAATATTAAATATTATAAATAAATATTTATATAAAAACCAAAAACTAATATTTATAATACAATAGATGTTTCCATTTCTTGATTTTGTTCTTGGGTTTGTTCATGGGTTTGTTCCACAGTCTTTTTATTATATCTATAATAAGTTCCTGAATATTTTTCAAATGTATAATTTTTTAAACCATTTTTATCAAGTAATTTATCCATACTTTCTTTGGTATCAATGGTAATATCTCCACAACCTAAAAATTTACCAGCTTTTCTATATTGTTTATAATATAGAACATTGGCATCGCTATTTTCAACAACCCATTTGATATGATTAGTTTTAAGTTCATTATAACTAACACAATCCTCGGCTCCTGTCATAGTAAAAAATATTCTATAATGTGCAAATCTAACTTTGACATTAGACTCTTTAAAAAATTTAAATGCATTTTTAGAATTTTCAACTGTATCAAATACAAAAAACTGAATACCATTTAATGTTTGAACATTATTTAATAGTCCAGTAATACCTTCCGTTGATAATACATTATCTGATTTAACAACTAATGTTCGACCAGGTTTAAGAACTTTCTTGTTATTATCTTTATTATTCATTGTATTATTATCTTTATTATTATTATTCATTCTTAATACTAAATATTAATTATTTTCTTAAATACATTTTATTTAATTAACGTATTATTTAAAGATTATAATGAATTTAAAATAATTATAAAAATGATATTTTAAATATTAGTTTAGTATAAATTATATATATATATATTTATATATAATGATTTCATTAGAAGAAAAATATAATGAATTTTCAGCTACTAATAATATAAATGAAACTGAATATAATTTAAATATATTAACTGATAAAATTAATGATATTATACAAAATATAAATTTATCATCAAGTAGTATTACACAAGAACTATTAGATTATAAAACAAATAATGAAACAGAATATGACTTAGAATATGAATCATATTCTGATTCTGATATACCAGAATTAATGGAAAGTAACGAATACTATAATGAATTAGAAGATAACCATAAATTAGAAGATAATAATGAATTAGAAGATACTAATGAATTAGAAGATCAAGATAATGAAAATAATATACCAGAATTAATTGAATTAAAATTATTAGAATCACAAAATAATATGATGACATTAATTAATCCAGAATTACTAAATCCTATATTATTAGAACCTATAAAACAAATATTAACAGAATTAATACAACAAAAAATAAGAATATTAGAAGAAGTAAATAAAGAACTAGAAATAAATAAAGAAGATAATACAGAACTAGAAATAAATAAAGAAAAATTAATTAATAAAGAAGAATTAATTAATATAGAAGAAAATAAAGAAGTTAATAAAGAACTAGAAATAAATAAACCAGAAGAAAATAAACCAGAAGAAAATAAACCAGAAGAAAATAAACCAGAAGAAAATGTATCTATAAAAAAAAATAATAATATATGTATTATTTGTTAATAAAATAATTTAATTTAATTTATTTAATAATTCAGTCAACAAATTAATTTGAACTATTAATGCTGGTTTAAAACATTCAACTGAACTTTCTAACCATTTATTAACAGTTTCAATAATATTATTTTTCTTAATTTTAAAATGTTGTATAACAACTTCTTCATAACCAACAGGTGGATTATTAATCATATTAATCATTGCATATTTAATTGTTTCAATATAAAGATTATTATTATATTTTTTATTTTTTAATTTTCCTTTTGCTGTATGCATTTCACTTTCATATCCAGGTTCATTAAAATATGGTTCTTCTACTAGAATTAATGATTGTATAGAAATTAAAACTTGTAAAAAGGTTGATGTTTTTGGGTTCCATTTTTCACTTTGCTGACCGGACCATGTTCCTAGTAATGATAAACATACTTTTCCATTATTATATAAATTAGGATTAAATCTAACAGTGCCATCACCAGTTGTATTTAATAATACTTTAGGTTCAACATTTGGATAATTAATAGGAAAATAAACATGAAATTCAAATAATCCATTATCATAAGGAGTATCTTTAGGTCCAGAAATAATAAATGTAAAAATATTCATATTCATTTTACTTATTCTTATCCAGATAGATGAATCAAAATTTAATGGTAAACCAGATTTAAATGTTGATATTTCAGAAATAATTCTTTTTATTGTAGCAGGTTCTAATTTATTATTTTTTTGATCATAAAAACGATGGGTACTTGCTATTTCATGAGTATTAAATTGTAATGGTTTCATTATATTACAATATTCATTTTCTAAATTATCAATATCCATTTGTTTTGTTATAATTATTTCCACTTCTAATAATGAAATATATATATTATAAACCTTATATAAATTTTGATATAATTCATTATTTTTCATTTCTTCATTTTGTTCAAATAGTAATATTATTTCTTCATTCATAGATTTTAAATTTTTTGTAAAATTAATTATAAAATCATTATAATCTAGTTTATTAAAATTACTAAAATTTATTAGCTTTAATAATATATTAAAAATTTCATTAAATATATTATTATTTGTTTCTAATTCTAACATATTAATACCATCAGTAATATTTAATATATATATTAATAATGTTGAATTTTTAATAAATATTATATTTTCATTTGTTATTTTACTATTAATTATTTCTAAATATTTTAATATTTCGTATTGTTTATGTTCTTTTTCTCTAATATAATTTTTAATATCCCAATTAGTGCCAGCCCTATTAGAACCATAACCAGTTCCTGAATTCCAATAAGTTTGATTAGTATTTGATGGTGTATCTAATGTGTAAAAATTTATTATATCTAAATTTATATTTAATTTATTTGTATAATTAATATTTATTAAATTTGTAAATTTTAATAAATTTAATTCTATTTCATCATATACACTATCTAATTCAATATATTCATCAATTATGTTATCTAATTTTAATGCAAGATTTATAATAATCCATTCTAATGATATAGCAGAATTCCAATTGCAAATTTTAGATATATTTATATTTATAATAGCACATTGTAATTCAAATTTAACATTTGGACTTATTAATTCAAATACAGGCGGTAAAAATGGATATAAATTTGGATTTAAATTTATTTTTAATTCAACTAATTTAGAATTACTTAATATTAATGTCATTTTAAGTTCAAATATATTATTATTTATTGTTTCTATATAATGAGGATATTCATAATTTGAATTTATTTTTTTTATTTCATTTATTATTAATTTGTATAATTGATTATAATTTAATAATAATTCATTTGGTATATTAATATAATGCGGTCTTAATTTTTTATTTTTTGATGAATTAATTTCTAATTCTTTATAATTTATATATATTTTTGTTTTCTCTTCTATTTTATTATAAAAATTATAAGTATCATTATATATAATTTTATTATATTTAATAGTATTAATTTTAGTATTATTATGAAATTTATAGATAGCTTCTATTAAATTATTTAATGATTTATAATAATTACTATATAAAATTAATTGATTTAATTCATTTATATTAATTATTGACGAATCAATAAAACAGTAATTTAAAAAATTGGATTTAATAATGAAATTAATATTATTTATTTTAATATTAATTTCATAATCATAGTTGGTTTCTTCTATACATGATATAATACTTATATTATTTTCAAATTTAGGTAACATAACTAGGTCTTGTAATTCATACGATAATTTATTAATGGCAGTCATTAATATTATGTTTTATTGTTTAAATTAATTGTTTTCAATTTTTTTGATACATATTGAATAATATATATCAAATAAATCGGTTTCATCAAATACTAGCCTTCTAGAAATAATATATACTTCTTGTTCGATATTAATAAATCTTATAAATGGGCTACTGAACAGTGTTTCATAATAATAATAATCTCTTAAAAAATCATATGTATTATTTTTCTGTTGTAATGTCATATTATTATATTTATTATTATATATATTATTTTCAAAATATTGACATAATATAATTTTATAATAATCGTGTTGTATTAATTTATTATTATATATTATCATATTATAATGAATTATTAAAATCATAAAAAGTATTAAAGTAGATATTAGATACATACAATTATTAATAATTAACTTTAATTAAAATTATATTCAATTTTTAATTAATTATTAGCTTTAATAAAAATAGCAATTAAAGCACTAGTATAAATATCAGTAAATATACTTTTTGTTATTTTATTTTCTAAATCAGATAAATCGCTTAATAATTGAGCTTTATTATTTATGGTAGAATTTTTTAATATTTTCAATGTTAATTCTTTTAATACAATATCTAATGAATAACCATTATTTTTAATTATTAAATTAATATTATTATATATTTCAATAAAATTTATATCTTTTATATTTAAATAATGATATATATTATTAATATCATCATATGTAGGTACCCCAGCAATTTCATAACAATTTATTGGTATAATTTCATGTGATTTCATTGATATTGATTGTAATAAGTTTATGGCTTTTCGCAAATCACCATTTGATAAATGGGCTATAATTTCTAATGAATTATCATAAATACTTAAATTTTCATTTGTACTTATTTTTAATAATGTTTCAATTATTTCATTTTTATTTATAGGATTAAATCTAAAATTAGCACATCGTGATCTAATTGCAGGAATTATTTTATTTTCATAATTACATATTAAACAAAATCTAGTAGTTTCTGAATATTTTTCTATTATTCTTCTTAATGCAAACTGAGCATCAAATGTCATTGAATCAGCTTCATCTAGTATAATTAATTTAACGCCTTTTTGAAACATATTTTTTTTTTCAGCAAATCCTTTTATTTCTTCACGGACTGAATTAATACCTCTATCATCTGAAGCATCTAATTTCATAGTCATTAAATTTATATTATTACCATATAATTCTTTAGCTAAAGCCATTATTGTTGATGTTTTACCTGTTCCTGATGTACCGTGAAATAATAAATGGGGTAATGAATAATCTTTTAACATATTTTTTAAAATTATTAAATTTTGTTCATTACTTATTATACTGTTAAAATCTTGGGGTCGGTATTTTTCAATCCAAGGTAAATAATTCGCCATAATATTAAGTAAAAAGAATTAATACCTTTAAATTAAAGTATTTATATTATACTAACAATATAATAAACTAATCTAATAAATTGTATATATTCATCACAACCTTTAATTAAATTTTGATCTACATCAGCAATTTTTAAAATAATATTTGATTTTTGGTCGTTTGATAGATTACCACTAATAATATAATCGTGGAAAAGTAATATTTGATTTACTAATGAATAACCTTGCATACATATATTTTTTATATAATTATCAATATTTTTTAAATCCTTATTAAAAATATATGTAGTTAATTCAGTAAATAGTTTATTAGGTAATATTCCTGATATTTCTTCTAAAATATTATCATTATATTCTTCACTATAACAATTATAACATTTTTGTAAAAAATTAATTGCTTTTCTTAAATCACCTCTTGAAAGTTTAACTATTTTATTTAATAATATATCAGAACAATGAAAATTTTCTTTTATACTAATCATTTTTATTTTATTAAAGATATCACTTTCTAAAATTGGTTTGAAACAAAATAAAGAACATCTTGAAATAATAGGATCAATAATTTTATTGTGATAATTACAAATAAAACAAAAACGCGTAACCTTTGAATATTCTTCTATAATACGTCTTAATGCAAATTGTGAATCTGGTGTCATTGTATCTGCTTCATCTAAAATAATTATTTTCCACGGTGGAATATTATCATCTAATTTAACTGCTTGTTTAGCATATAATTTAATTTTTTCTCTAACAACATTAATTCCTCTTTCATCAGATGCATTTAATTCTATTATTCTATTAGAAATATATTTATCACCAAAAAGTTCTTTTGCAAGGGCATGTATGGTTGATGTTTTACCACAACCAGACCCACCATAGAAAATTAAATGGGGTATATTTTTAGTTTTAATACCATTACGTAAAGATTGTATAATATTATGTTGTGTTGTTATATCATCTAATTTATTAGGTCTATATTTTTCTACCCATTGCATTAACTCAATAAATTATTTAATTTTTAAATAATAATTTATCTATAGTATAATTATTATTTATCTATAGTATAATTATTATTTATCTATATTATAATTATTATTTATCTATAGTATATTATATGAATTTAAATACAACTCCTGTTGGTTTTTTTCAGGATTATAATCCAAATACAAAAGCTATACGTTCGCAATTAGTTAAAAATATTATAAAAGTTAATCAAAATGAAGAATCTAAATTAGAAGAAATATTTTTTTCAGATGAAAATATAAATTTAATTAATAAACAAATTGTATTATCAGTCTGGAAAAAAACTAATAATAAATATAAAATTAATTTTCAAAGTAAAGACAAATTAATAATTGTAATGCGTTATGTATTTATAGAAAATGCTAAAAATTTACCATATAATATAAAAGGTCAAATATATGAATTAAATTGTAATACTGTTGGTGAAATATTACCAAATATTATTACAAATTTTGAACAACAATTGGGATATTTAAGAGATATTGAAAAAAGAGGAGATTTACCACCATTACCACAATCAAGTACGGCTAATAGAACATTACCGACTGCAAATTTTGATATATTTCATTAATTTTAAGTATATTTTATTAATTATTAAGAAAATTATTAATATATATATATATTAATAATTCTTTTAGTTTATTATAATTTAATAGATAATTTAATAGATAATTTAATAGATAATTTAATAGATAATTGTACCAGATGTGGTGTCTTTTACTAATTCATACATAAAAATAATTCCTGTTGTACTAGCAAGTTGATTAAATCCTAACACATCATTTGCACCAAGATTTGGGATGGGTTGGATAGGTTGAAAGGTTTGTACAACACTATTAACAACTGTAATACTACCAGCACAATAAGGATCATATAATATATATTCATCAGTGTATCTACCAGCATCATAATCAGCAGGTACTATAACGGCAGTCTTTGAACCAATAACAATATTTTTCTCTTGTGCAAATTGGTTAGTTTCACTTAATACAACTGAACGTAATTTATATTCATCCTGTCTAATTCTAAAACTATATTCAAAATTAATTCTTCTGTCATTAAGTCTTTCAAAACCGGCTACAGCACTTGGTAGTTTAGTAAAAGCAAAAGATGATAATTGATTATTGGTAATAATATTAGTACGTCTATCAACATAAAAGAATAAAACACCACGGGAATAGATTAATGAAGTATTTTTAGGAACAACCATTCCATTTTCAACAATAAGTTGAGTTTGTTGTAATGCATCATTAAGATCAACAGGTTCGTTATCATTACTATATGGTAATTTAAGGTTAATCATATGCACATTGGTAACCATAGGTTTAATATTTTGTTGATAAGGATTAGCATTAAACATTTGAAAACTAGGGGTAACAGTGATAACTGTAGGTCTAAATGAAAATGCAGAAAGTAATCTTTTAAGAATAGTACCATCAAATCTTCCATAGACAAGGTCTGGGCTATCATATTTATTCATTTTGCAAGTATCAACGGCAGTGATAAATTCAGCAAATGATGCATTATAATATTGACCATTACGAAGGGATAATACATTATTCCATAATTGATTTTGTAATTGGGCTCTATTATATAAATCAACCATAACTGATCTAGTATCACAGACAACATCATTAGGATCTTTAATTAATGCATCATATAAGAGAACATCAGCCATTGAGGTAAATTGTTCTTTATTGTATCTAGTTTTAACAATATTTGAAATATTAGAATGGATAAAATGTTGTTCTAAAACATCAATTCTTGGTAAGAAAAGGGCAGCAATAACTGGATGAACGTTATTAGCAATGCTATGAATATCTCTATTATATTTACCAGTCAAAGCTTCAAGTCCACAATCTTGATATTGCATAGATTGTAAGAAAACCTGACTATGAAGACCTTTACTAGTGGCATTTAATTTAAGAACGTCTTGAAGAACTTTATAGTCACTATCAGATAATGCATTAGTAAAACCTTGATAATCAACATTTACACTACCTAATAGTTTCTGAAGATTAGTATTAGGTTGAAGAATATCAGAACTTTTAAGTCCAACTAATTCATTTTCATAAATTCTTTGAAATTCACTAAATTCTTCATCTGAAAGTCTATATTTATCTTTATATTTTTTAGCTTTCTCTAAAAGAACGTGGAATGGGTAATTACTATTGGCATATTTATCACGGATAAGCTGGGCAAATTTCTTGGCTTTTTTTGTAATCATAGTATATTTTTCAACAAAACCACGTTGAATTTTTTCAATTAATTCTTCATTACCATATTTATTACGTAAGTTTACAAAGTCTTGTTGATTGATTTTTCCATTACTTCTTTTAAATAATTTTTGAATTTCAACATCAACTGATACATTGTCTTTACCTGAATTTTCTTTTCGTTGGTTATATTTATTACTATTATCCATAACTAATTATATATTTTAAACTAGAAATTTTTTTTATATTTTTTTATATTATTTATAAAAATTTTAAACTAAATATAAAAAATATATGATTAAACAAAAACTAAACTTTTTATAAAATAATAATATTTAAAAGTTTATAATTATAATTGAATAATGGAAAGTTCATGGGTTAATAAATATAAAGCCACCGTATTAACAGATATAATTGGACATAAAGAACCTATAACAAAAATTAAAAATTGGTTACTAAATATAAATAATTTAAAATCAAGATCTATTATTATATCAGGAGTACATGGAATAGGTAAGAGTCTTACTATAAAATTATTATTAAATGAATTAAATTATTTAACCCGTATTATTTATCCAAATGAAATTAAAGATCACCGTATTTTTGACGACTTTAATGATTATTATAATCATAATAATTCTATATATTCTAAAATTAATTTTTATGAAGAAAGAAAGAAAGAACTAGTTTTAATATTTGAAGAAACTGAAAATATAACTTTAACAAGTGAAAAAAAATATATTATGGATATTTATAAAGAAAATAATAAATTAAAAGCATTTCCTTTAATTTTTATATCAAATAATCAACATTCAAAATTATTAAATGATCTAAAAAAAAATTGTGAGGAAATAGTATTTGAGTATCCAGCATTAACTGAAATATATGAATTAATTTATAAAATTTGCGATAATGAAAATATTAAAATAAAAAATAAAACAGTACTAAATGAATTAATATTATTTTCACAATTTGATATTAGACGTTTAATAAATTTATTACAAGAATTATCATTTCATTATAAATTTATTGATGAAAATAATATAGCATTATTCATAGAAAAATCAAGACCAAAAAATATAGATACAGGTTTATTTGATGCAACAAATAAAATATTAAATAATTATCTAGATTATGAAACTATAATAAAATTATATGAATTTGAAAAAGTATTATTACCATTAATGATCCACGAAAATTATATTAAAAAGATTTTACATAAAAATAAAGACAATTGGTCTGATACATTATATAATCTAGTTAAAATATCAGATTCAATATCACGTGGAGATAATATTGAAACAAGTATTTATACCGATCAAAATTGGTATTTACAAAATATACATGGTTTTTATACATGTTTAAATACATCATATTGGATAAATAAAAGTAATAAAAATTATAAAATAGATAATAGTCAAATAAAATTTTCATCTGATTTAAATAAAACATCCTTAAAAAATATCAATAGAAAAAATATTACAAATTTATTAAAAATATTTCCAAATAAATCTATTTATGATATATTAATTTTAAATAAAATATGTAATCATTATATTTTAACTAATAATGAAGTTAAACTAATAGAAATATTAAATAATTATACTAAAGATATTACAGTCAAAGAAATAGAATTATGTTTAAAAATTGATAAAACTACTGAATTTAAATTACTAAATTCAAAAGATAAAAAAAAAATTATAAAATTAATTAAAGTAGTTTAAATTTATAAATTATACATATTCTTCAATAATATTTGTTAATCCAATAAATTGTATATTATTAGTATTATTTATTGGATTAAAAACAAATATTCCATCAACTAAAAAATTTAATGTTTTATTTATAAGATTAAACATATTTTTATTATCAATATATATAACATCATTAGATAATAACTGATATATAAAAATAGTATCTATATTATCATCATTTTCAAATATAAATTTTTTATTTCTCAAATCATTAATAAATTTAATTTGATTTTTATTTACACCAGGTATTGAACTGGACCAAATCCATAATTTTGTATCCGGTTGATAAATACCAAAAAAAATATAATTACCTACTAATTTTTTATTTTTATCATCACTAATTATTATAATATTTTTTCTTTTTTCATCAAAATTAATATTATAATTTTTTTTAATATCTATTTTTTTATTAATTTCTATATTTTTATTATTATTATATATAGTAATTTTATTTAAAATATTTGATTTATCTTTTTTTTTTAAATTATTCATTAATAATAAATAGGAAAAATATCTAATGCTTAATATATAATGGCTATAAATAATAATAATAATAATAATTTTTTATTTATTTTAATTTGTATTGGTATTATATTTGTTGTTTTTATATTACCATGTTTAGAAAATATAAATATAAATGAAACAAATAAATTAAAAGAAACTTTTGATAATTTACAACTTCCTAAAATAGACCAAAATATTTGTTCTCAACAATGTTGTAAATTTACTCAATGGCCTATTCCATTTAATACCACTGATCCAAATAATAAAATGGATTTAAGTAATTATATTGGTTCTAATTTTTCTTGTAATAACGGTCAAACTGGGGGAGGTTGTGTTTGTTATACCAAAAGTGATAATGATTATTTAGCTAATCATGGACAACAAAATACAAAAATGGATTAGATTAATATTATATTTATTAACGTATTATATTATATTTATTAATATTTAATATCTAAGTATTTAATAATGCTAACCTTTCTTGTCGAAACAAAACAAGAATATACAACCCAACTAATTAATGTTTTAACACCTTTAGTATATGAAGGATTGCAATCAGTATATACTGAAGTTAGTAAATCATCACCTAACGAACATATTTTAAAATATTTTCAAATGGGAATGCAAAAGATACCAAAATGGAACAATGAAACAATTAAAAATGAAACTCAACGTATTATGAATAATTCAAAAAGTTATTCATGGTTAGAAGATTTAATAAAAGCCACATTAAAAGCAAATATAATAGTATTAACATATAACCCATCTGTATCAGCCCAGGTAAAAGTAGATCCATCATTGTATCAAAATATAAAAATAGAAGATTTTATTCATATTATCTATATAGAATGTGCTCGTGAATTATGGAATAATCCATATTTATTTTATCATAATTATCCCCCCATTGAATTAAAAAGAAATCATCGTGATTCTATATTATTAATAAAAGACTGTATTAAAGAAGGTATTAGAAAATTTCTACCAGTTAAACATATTTTACAAATATATTTAGGAGAAGAAGAAGTTATTGTTAATCATAATGATAATAATTTTGATAAAAGTATTTCTGATTTTGAAGAAAAAAATATTACTAGATTAGTACAAAAAGATTTATATACACCAAATGAATATTCTAAAAAAATAGAAAATAAAGCAAATATAGTAACTGATAATAATTCTAATAAAATAATAAAAAATAATAATTCTAATAAAATAATAGAAAATAATAATTATACAATAACACAAGATACTGTAGGAGCAAAAATATTAGGTATTATAAATGGTAAAACTATTAAATTAACTGATAATCAAACCGATAATCAAACCGATAATAAAACATCAACCGATATGAGAATTAAAAAAATAATAGAAAATGATTTAAATGAAACTGAAACATCAATTTGTAATAAAAACACAGGTCATTTTGAAGAAGTTTTTTCTAATGGTGATCAAAAAGAACAAAATATACCAAAAAATGATGACTCACAAAAAACATTTCTTAATAATTATTTAAATAATAAATAACTGATTTTATTTTACCACAACTGATGGCGATATAATATCAATAATACCAAATGATATTGATGCAATTGCACCAATCATAATTATTTCTTTATTATTAATTGTATTTTTAGGTACATATCTAACAGATAATCCAACTATAAATCCAAATAATAAATACTTTACTATTTTTTTTTTAATGTCTGGGTCTTCTATATTTAAACTATTTTTCATTTAATATATAAATTAAATAGAAAATAATTATTTCTTATTTAATTTAATGACTATTATAAATATTATAATTTTTCTTAGTGTTTTTATTCTTGTATTATGGTTACAAAATAATGATGATTTAAAACAAGGTATAACTAGGACTACCCTTTATGATAAAGTTAAAATACCTATTGTATCTGCATTAATTGTTATAATAATTAAAGATTTTAATTATAAAGATTTTAATTATAAAGATTTTAATTATAACAATTGTATGACTATGTTTAAATCAGTTGAAACTATTGAAATTATACCCAATAATAATAATGTATTAAATGCTATTTATACTGGTCCACCAGATTTTTAATTATATTAAATAAATTAATAAACGATATTAATATTTATCTCACTAATATTAAATGACAACAAAAAATATAAGGTTCGGAGCATCCCATTTAGAAATTAAAAAATTCAGTATTCCAGATATGGCAGAACATTGCACTATTTGTATGGTTGCAAAAAGAGCTAGTGGTAAATCTTATTTAACTCGTGAAATTATGTATCATAAACGTTCTATACCATCAGCCATAGCAATAAGCCGTACTGAAAAATTAAATAGATTTTATGGTGATTTCATTCCTGATTCATTTATATATTATGAATATGATTCTAATGTATTATCAAGGGTCTATGAAAGACAAAGTATAATGAATACTGATAATAAAAAAAGAAAGGATGAAGGAAAAACTGAAAAAGATGATCGTATTATGTTAATAATGGATGATTGTATGAGTTCAAAAGGTACATGGTTAAAAGATCCAAATATATTAGAATTATTTTTTAATGGACGTCATCATCATTTATCATTTATTTTAACAATGCAATTTTCATTAGGTATTCCACCAGAATTAAGATCTAATTTTGATTATATATTTTTACTAGCCGAGGATATGACATCTAATAGAAAAAGATTATACGACCATTATGCAGGTATGTTTCCAACATTTGATATATTCCAACAAGTATTTAGTGAATTAACAGAAAATTTTGGATGTATGGTAATTAATAATAGAATTCATAGTAAAAATATATCTGATAAGGTATTTTGGTATCGAGCCAAACCAACCCCATCATTTAAAATAGGATCAAAAAAATTTTTAAATTTTCATAAAGAATCTTATGATGAAGATTGGAATAAAAAATTAGTATTATTTGATCCTAATATAGCTATGAATAAAAAAAATTCTGTTAAAATAATTATTGATAAAATTAAATAATTATTAATTTATAAAAATAATATTATAATTTATAATATTATTGATATATTGTTTCTACCTTTTTATAAAAATATTATTTCTACCTTTTTATACTTTTAATTTAGTTTCCAAATTTTTAGTTTGTTCTTCAATATCATTTTTACGTTCCTCTAACTTTTTAATTTGTTCTTCTAGTGATTCCCGTTTGTCTTTTATTTTTCTTCTTTCAGCTTTATCAGTTGTATTTTTTAATTCTTCTTCTACTTCATCAAAATTCTTTCTTCTATTTTCAAGATTTTCTTCTAAACCTTTAGTAACTAATTGATTTTTTCTATATTCATGATATACTTTAGCTTTTTCTTGATTTTCCAAATATTTTTTCATCATATCATTTAACTGTTCGTTAGCGTGTTCTGTTTGTTTAACATATTTATCATTATCATCAATCATAAAAGCACACCATTTACCATTATCCATAACATAAACATTATGATGGGGATCAACACTTCTTAAACGTTCAGCATGAACACAAGCACCTTCATATGTTGAAAATGCACCTCTAAATTTTAATGCAAAAACATTATCTTCGGTTGAATATGTTTCTTTTTGTTCTTCAGTTCTATAATCATTATTATTATCAATTGCTTGTTTAATATAATTTTTACTAAAAAATGAAACACAAATGAAAGATTGATCGGATGGATTAAGGGTATCTTCGGTTAAATAATCTACTTTTGACATATTATATATAATTATTATAAAATATAATCTTTAAATAAATATTTTAATTATTATGTTTAACACTAATTGATTCATAACCCTGCCAAATATCAGGATCTGAAAACATTTTATTAAATATTTGGGTAGGTCTCATATTATAAGTTTCATCAATTGTTGATTCTTTATCATCACGTATTGCTCTAGGACATACTGTTTTTTGATTATATGCCTTGGATAAATAATAGGTTAAAATAATTAAACCAGAAAATAACATTAACACAGATATATTATATAATAAATGATTCATATTATATAATATTAGATAAAAAATTGAATTAAAAACAATTATTAATATTATAATAACTAATATGCTAAATACAATAGATAATAAAAATAATTTAATCAAAATAACAAAAAAAGAATTAATAAATAAATGCAAAGAACTAGCTATTATTAATTATTCTTCAAAAAATAAATTAGAATTAATTGATATTATTAATAATCAATTAATACAAAAACAAGAAAATCAAATAATAGAAAAACAAGAAAATCAAGAAAATCAAGAAAATCAAATAATAGAAACTCAAATAATAGAAACGACTGATCCTAAAATAGAATATAATAATAAAAATTTATTAATTGAACTACAACAAACATATAAATTAAAAGACATTGCTATAAAATTAAATTTAGCAATAGGAACAATACATAGATGGATTGAACTAGATAATATACCATATCATTATACATTTGATTTGTTAAGATTACTAACAAAAGATATAGATTATAGTATTTATAAATCAAATCAAAAAGATCAATTTTTTACACCAATTGATATTGCTAAAAATTGTTGGGATAAATTTATTGAGATTACTAAAATTTCAATAAATGAATATATATTTATTGAACCATCAGCCGGCGATGGTAGTTTTATAAAATGTATCCCATCTAATTCAATTAGTTTAGATATTGAACCAAGACATGCAAATATTATAAAACAAGATTTTTTATTATGGAAACCTATGGATACAACTAAAAAATATTGTATAATTGGTAACCCGCCATTTGGATTAAGAGGACATACCGCATTAAATTTTATAAATCATTCATATGAGTTTGCCGATTATGTGGCATTTATTCTACCACAATTATTTGAAAGCGATGGTAAAGGTTCCCCTAGAAAAAGAGTAAAAGGCTATAACCTAATTTATAGTGAAAAATTATCTGGCTTTTTTCATACTCCAGATAAAATAGAAGTTGATATAAATTGTGTTTTTCAAATATGGTCTAAATATAATTCTAATAATAATTTTATTATAAATTCAAATAAAAATGACAAAATAAGAGTATATTCTTTATCAGACGGTGGAACAGTTTCTACTACAA
>Ga0214923_10001576_pt1 | contig 32188 bp, 34 predicted proteins | sample LL1510_MetaG_FD_177993 | JGI IMG/M metagenome (GOLD analysis project Ga0214923, IMG submission 177993) | Freshwater microbial communities from Lake Lanier, Atlanta, Georgia, United States - LL-1510 | ecosystem: Environmental > Aquatic > Freshwater > Lake | place: USA: Georgia | collected...
TGAAAATTTTGAAAAAAGATTCAGTAATGTAAGTATAAGCAAACCAGAAATATGTAATATTTTAGAACCAACTAAAATATATCAACCATCTGACGGAGTACGTCATTTCCCTCCAACAGAAACGCCTAAATCAATGGCTAGCAAGTTATTTAATGCCTTTAAGAGCTCTCCTAAGCTAAATGTTCCTTCTGCTTCACCAAAAGATAAAAAAAATCAACAAACTATTATAACTTTTGATAATAATTCAAATCAAAATGACGATTATATTGATTCAGTTCAATCTGAATTTAAATCTAATGCTAATCACGCAAATATCCTAAATTCTCTTAATAAATAATAATAAAATAATATAATTATATTTTTTTATTATAAAATAATTTAATAATCCAAATCTCTATTCATCTACTACAAATACCTCATATGGTTTTAGAGCCTTCATCATCATTGAATAAGGTGTCATGTCCTCGTCATCCATGAACATCTTCAACATCTCGGCTGAATAACCACTCATGAGAGCGACACCTGGAGTATCTTTCTGAACAGGAAATGCCACATTAGAGTCTCTCAAGTTCCAAAACACCAATTGAGGAATCTTATAACCAGCCGCAGAATACTTGGCTGAAATAATTTCATATGCTGTCTTGTATTCTCCATTTTGTGCTTGGTTAAATTGCATGTCTGTGAAAACAATAATCTTCTTTGGCACTTGTTCTTGTGTTAGTTCATACTTCAACGCCTCATCTAAAATCATCTCAAAAGCGCCAATAAAATTAGTGCTTCCTCCCCAATGTGCGCGAGACAGAGATGAGACCTTTTCAGCTAAAGTTGTTCCAACAATAGTATGCCATTGAGGAATTTCTGAAAATGTAAGAACTCGATTTTTAAAACGACCTTCAGTAAGTGCTGACATTAAGATTCCCATAGCAATTGAAACCCACATAGGAATACCACTCATAGAACCACTTACATCACATAGTGCGACACAATTCTTGAATACTCCTGCTAATAATAAGCGAGCTACTAAGGCAATCCATTGAGCATTTGCTGCCTCATCCGGATTCATTATTAGTTCATGTGGCTGAATACCCTTTGAATTCATCTTGGCGCGACCCGCAACTACATTTGATAGGTAATTCATAAATCCTTCAGGACAATGCTTCTGAAAAGCCGCCTTCTGCTTTTTCATTGCTGTTGCTGGAACCTTCTCAAACTTAATCTCATTCCAACGTCTGGCGCTTTCAAGACGCTCGAGAACATCAATCTTTGTTCTCAGAGGAGTTAAATATTTCTTGCGATACTCCTTCATATCCTTACATCCCAAAATCTTTGACAAGCGGTGTGCTGCACGAGTTTTTGAGTCATATTCACATCTTTCAGTTGGTGCCCACTTTGCCATTAGTGATACTGATTCACCTGCGAGAAGCTTAACAAGATCATCTTGAAGTATAGCAGCCATCAATTGAAGTTCAATGTCTAGGAGAAGATCATTTTGAGCTGGATCAATTGGTGCCAACTTAGTCATTAAATCTAGTTGAAGAAGATCCTTAAAACAACCAATCTTAGTAAATCCAATCAAATTCTTAACATATGTCTTTGGCTTCCAACGCTTCAAATAATTCATAATATAAAAAGAAATTAACTTCTCTTGCTTACCATCTCCAATACAATCACGTCCATTAAAAAGAATCTTTAAAGCAATATGAGGACTCTCCCCACATGCCCGAACAAACATATTAACAATATCTTCTTGAGAAGTTCCACGGACATATCTAGCAAAAAAATCTAAACAGGCAGAACCAGTTGAACTAAAGGCAGCGCCTCCATTCTCAGTTGTTGTATCTGGAACAATTGGCTCAGCAATTAGAGCATCATACTTGGCAGCAAATGCGGATAAGGATGTCATGTCGAACGAAGTAATACTTATATTATATTATCCTTATATAGTTTTTAATTCAATTTTTTTGGATGCTGCTCTAAAGAGTTGCCTAAAAAATTGGTAGGCAGATTTAATCTTTGCTTAAATCAACGGCTCAATTTTTTAATACAAAAAATTTAATTAAAAATTGAAATTTTATAATTATGATCTATATTATATTTAGGGATATATAAAATGGCAGCAGTCATATTAAAGCATTTACCATTCGTCACTATAAATAATGAAGATGTTGAATCTCTTTTACTAGAAGAAAATTATAGAATTAATATTGATCAAAAACCATATATAATTATACCAGGCGATAATATTAATAAAAATATTAGTATAAAGAAAGACCATAAAAATTTAAATAATTCTAGCCCTTTCGGATCTATAATTGAAGCTATTTCAGGATTCTTTTTTCATTCAAAATAAATAAATTTAATTTCTATATTATATAATGAACGATAAAGAAAGCGTTAATAAAGATTCTAATACAGATTTAGAAGTAGTTGGAATGACTTGGAACCCATCAATCGACAAATTACTAGCAAAATGGTGTGATCAGTCTAAGTGTTTTGAATGGATGCATGCCGAAGCATATGATATTTCCTTCAAAAAAGCTCGTAAATTTATGATTTCTATTAATTTATTAACAGCTGTTAGTGGCTTAAGTAATATAATTGCTGGTGGATATAATATAAATGGATTTCAAATTGCTTGGTTATTTGGCGGATTATCTATTCTTGTAAGCTCTCTTAATATGCTTCAAGATAAATTAGGCTATCAACAAAATTCTGAATTACATAAAAGATTATCTAGCACATGGGGTTTAATTCGTAGCAAAATTGAAGAAATGCTAATGCTTCCTCCATCTGCTAGACGTGATTGTAAAACATTTATAAAAATGATTAAAATTGATATAAATCAAGCATCATTTGACGGAAATTCTTTAATTCCTCAAAAAATAAAAGATCAATGTTATGAAAAATTTAAAAGTATTCATAATTTTGATATTCCCGATATATGCGGACAAATGGAACATACTCAGGTTTATTTAGACGTTATAGTTGAACAAACTAATTCAGATTCTTCAGATACTTCTAAAACTTCAAACTCTTCAAGTGGATCTGAAAAACCTCTTATTAAGACAAAATAATTAAATCTTTTGAAAGTCATCATCTAAGTGATTCCAATATCTTATACTAATTTTTTCTACTATTAAAGACGGTTTTATATGAACACGAAATATTCCACTAAATAATCTTAAAAATTCATTTAGTATTTTATTATCACTATAATCTGCGTATAAATTCTCATATTTTAATATTACTATATTTGTATCTGTATTAGATTCCAATTTTGTAAATGTTTCATTATCATGACATATTACTGTTGTATATAAATTAATATTTTTTCTAATTATATATTCCTCTATTCCATAATTTAATTTATCTTTTAATTGAATTACATTATATAATGTAAATTCATCTACATCTAAATTAAGATCTGATATAATATTGATATCAATATTTAATAGCTCATAATTTTTTAAATTATCCATTTTTAATAATAAACTTAATTTTATTTCATTTGCTTCTAACTCCTTTGACGAAATTGTTATTTCAACTGTATTAAATATTTCAGTAGTAATAATATTTGTATATCTTAATAATTCATCTATTAATATATAATCACTTAATTTAAATATATTATTTTTTATTCTATAATTGTTTATTATAAGTGTTCTTTTTAATATTCTTGATATTTTTAAACAATTAATAAAATAATTAATAAACTCATCTACAGATTCAAAATTTATTTTTTCAAATTTTATAAATCCTTTAAATTCATTTGATCTTATTTTATCCTCAGTATCATTTAATAAATCTTTACGAATGATTCTTTGTCCTATATGGTTTATAACTCTAGGATATTTTAATATAATTTCATCACGTTCTTTATAAAATTTATTAAAATTATCATGAATTAACATATCATTTTTAAATAAAGGATAAACGCATTTTGCTAAAAATACTTGATCCATAGTATAATGCGAATTATCCTTTATTTTAGATTCATATATTATTTTTTTCATATTAATTCCGCTATTATTAAATCCAAACATTCCAGCCATCATAAATTCCTTATGATTCGGATGATCTCTTATTATATGAAGCTTCTTTTTAGAATTTAAAAAATCTAACACCATCATTTTTTCTCTATTGCTTACAATACTATCACAATCTCTCACTAATACAATATTATTTTCTTCAATTGCTAAAAATCTTAATAATCTTCCATTTTTTATATCATTATTTTGCATATCAATAACATTACAATTCAGGGCTTTTAATTGTTGTATAACAGATTGATTAACATCACGTATATAAAATCTAATTTCCCATTCATTGCCAAATATTTTTGGAATTAATTTAGCATTTTCAATTGAACCATCAGTATATATAGGATTATTTCCATATAAAGTCATTGAAATTATTTTATTCATTGTTTATATAAATTAATATCTTTTCTTTATCTCTTTCTAATTGTTTTAAAATTATCTTAAATTAAATTTATTAAAAAAATTTAACTTTCTGTATAATCAACTGCTTGTGTTGGTCGAAGATTATAAGTGTGGCCAGGAATTTCATCATCGTCTTCCGTCTTTAGACTTCTTAAATTATATTGATTACTTGCGTGAGTATGACTTTCTTCATTTGACCATTCTGTATCTGCTAAAATATCTTTTCCAGTAAGTCTGCGTTTCTTAAGACGCAGACTTAAAAACTCATCAAGAGATTCACATAGCACTACATTCTTTTCGGTAAGCTTACTAATATTTTTATTTAGTTTTAATACCTCTTTTTGAAGTTTTTCCACATCAGTATTTAATTCAGTATTCTTCTTCTCTAATTCAATATTTTCTGTTTGTAATTCTTGAAACTCATTTGTAATGTTTTCAATTGATTCAAGATGTTGCTCAATCTCTCCCTTTAGGGTGCGATTTTGAGAAACATATGAAGTTTGAATTAAGAAGGTAATAAATGTTGATAGCAACCATAAACTAGTTAGAGTGACTAGTTGCTGATTTTCACGAACATAAAACATTAATTCTGATGTTAAGATAGCGTCGTATAGCTTAGCGATATCGATGTTAAATTTGATTTGCTCCATATTATTCTTTTATACTAATAAGGCATTTTCTATCATAATGTTCAATTATCAATTTTTTTTAATAATCTTTAACTAGTTTACTTTAACTAGTTTACTTTAACTAATTTACATTTAACTTAAAGAAGTATATATATAATCTTTATATAATTCAGAATGTTTAAATTTTTCATGTCTCTTATGACGCCAGATCAACAAGCAATTCTAAAATCAACACATCGTATAACTGTAAATGATTATAGTTATGAAATTGAATCTTTAGATTCTTTAATGAATCTTCAAAAAGATTTTATGCAATCAATCTTACAAAATTCTAAATCTAGTTCAAAACCTGATATCAATTATAAAGTATCTTTTATAGTTGATAATAAAGTAAATCTTGAAGTATCAATCTTTAATCGAGAATATATTGTTGATTTACTTGAAAATATTAATAAATTTAATCAACTTACTAAATTAGCAAATATAAGTTTAAGCTAATATATTAATAATTTGTTTTGCATTAATAGCATAATTATTAAAATCAAAAAAGATAGATACATCTATTTCATAAGTTTTGTTCAGTGATACACTTTTATCACTAATTTTTACTTCACTTAATATTGGACATTTACTCATTTCTAATTCAAATGTAAATCCAAAAAAACTATCAGTTTTTTTCACCCTTTCTAACATAATTCCTGGATAACATCTTATTGTTATCATTTCATCAACAACACCTTGTTGTTTATTTTCTTCTCCATATAACCACCAATCACTTAATATTTTTAATAAATATTCATTACGTTCCATTCCAATTTTTGTAATTTCCATATCAATTAATATATTATTTACTCGTTCTATCATATTAAAATGATTCTTGAAATTTTCAATATTTCCTTTCATTCCTAAACTCATTTGATGTTGCATTCCAATTGAATCAAACATAGCATATCTTTTGGAACATGATTGCATAATTATAAATCCCATACTCATAAAATTTTGACCTACACAATCTACTGATATATTAGATGCTTGTAATGTTTTAATATATTGAACTAAATGATTACCAGAAAATACAGATCCTCCTGGACTATTAATATATAAATTAATTTGTTTATTCTCTTGAATATATTCATAAATATTTTTAGTATTAAAAGATTTAATAACATCATCAACTGAACTTGTTGTTACTGGGCCAACTAATGCTACAAAATTATTTGATGATAATGTTATTGTTTTTCCAAATGATTGAGATACCAAGGATACAAAGGCAAAAAACAAACTAATTAACATAATATATGTATATATTATGTTAATAAATCTTTATGTTATAATTTTTCAAGAAATGAACTAAATTTATTATATACTATTTGTTCATTAATTTTATATTCTTCTTTTTCTTTATAATTCAAATTATTTTGTATAAGATTAAAATATTCATTCATTTTAATTATAAATTTTTTAAAATCTTCATGTTTAAATAAATCTTCTCCTCCTATTTTTATTAGTAAATCAATTCCATCTGATTCACCAGATAGCATCATATATCTCTTAACTTCATTTGTAGCCATTTCATTCGCCATTATATCCATATTATCAAATATTTCTTGATGTGCTTTTAATAAAAAAGTAGCATATGATGAATTTTTTAATAATTCAGCTGTTTCTTTTTCTTTTTCAGCATGTATTTTTTTTATTTCTTCCATTTATATATATGTATAATTAATTCTTTATCCACTTTTAACTTATTTTCTAAATTCTTTATATAACTTGATTATTACTTCTATATGATTTTCTTTAATTTCATTTCCCATTTTTAATAATTCTGGTGATGATCCTAATCCCTCTAATAATTCAATTGATACTTTAAATAAATCATTCAAATACTTTTCTAATGCTTTCATTTCATCTAAGCCCTCATATTTTTTTACTATTCTTTCTAATTCTTTCTCAACCTTTTGATCCTCAACCATCTTTAAATTATTATTTCCTAAAGACATCTCTAAACAAAATATACTTGAATATAATTTTGCTAAATCATGATATTCTGTATTACCACATTTATCTATAACTTGTAGTGTATCAAATATTTTTTTAGATGTATTACATATTTCAAAACAATTTGGATAATTATGATACGATGAATTTATATCTGTGCATTGATCACCACCTTTTTGTTCAACTTTAGATTCTTTTTTTTGGCTAATATTCGATGCCTCAATATTGCCAGTATTTAAAATAGAATATGATAATAATCCAACTAATCCACTTAATAATATATTAGTATTCATTATATTATACATTTTTATTTTTAATTTTATATAAATATATATTGGTTTAATTAATATATATTTAATATTTGATTAAAGTATGTCAAAATTATCAGTTTATTATGATAAAGAATGTACAAAAATAGTAATGTCACATGATATTGATATAATTAATTTATATGCTTCTGATATTTTTAAAAATAAATATTGGAAATATAATGTTGATATAGTTAAACATGTTGAAACTAAAGACGAAGAGGAGGTTAAAGACAGAGAAGTGATTGATAATAAATTAAATGAATTTGAAATGATTGAATATGGTGAATACATATTAAGTATTATTGAAAAATATGTTAAAACTGATTTTAATATAAATTTTTTACATCTTTTTAAATTTGTTTTTTTAACAAAACCAACAAATTTCAATTTAGAATTAACATCATTATATATATACCAAAAACAATATAAATCATTAGAAACATATATAAATAATTACATCCAATTTAATACTCGATCTACTGAAATACAATCTACTGAAATACGATCTACTGAATTAATTTATAAACCATTTTTTGATTTTTTAAGTGAATTTAGTTCTGAATTAAAAAAATATTTTGAAGATGATATTTATTATAATTCTGAAATAAACCATTACATTTGTAAAAAATATTTAGATGAAATTAAATCATTTGGATATTTTAATTTAAAATTTGGTGAATCTGGTTATACTGGAATGTATATAATTGATCTTAATTAAATGTTTAACAGTGATAAAAATTGATTTCTAATGTGTTTATTTACAATTTTATTTATTTATATAACTATATGAATAAATCTTATTCTGATTCAATTCAATCAAACAATTTAATTAATTTGCCTAAAATAATAAAACGCCCAACTTTTTATTACGATAATGATGAATTTAAACCAATACGTGCTGGAGGTATAATAATTTATAAAATAGAAGATAATTCAATAAAATTATTATTAATAAGAACAAATTATAATAATAAAGAAATGTTTGAAGATATTGGCGGTAAAACAGACATTAATGATATTTCATTTTTTAATACTATCTCTCGTGAAGTTGGAGAAGAAACAAATTATGTAATTAATCCAGATATTATAACATATCAATTACATTCTGCTGATTCTATTTATATCCCTCATGGAAAATATCTTCTTTATATAATTCGTGCTAATAATTATGAAAGAAAGCTAACACCTACACATTTTGGTAATAAAGAAACTCATGATAATATTGATAGAACTATTGAATGGGTTAATGTAGATGATTATATAAATCATACAAAAAATTTTAATCCGCGATTACATAATAATGATTTGAAAAGATACTTTCTAAATTTAATTAAGGTTTCATTATAAACTTTAATGGTTCGTGATAATTATAATCATCTAATATAAAATGTTCAAATGTTAATTCTTCTATATTCCCAAATTCTTTTATAGATAATTTAGGAAAATCTTTTGGTTCTCTTTCTATCTGAATTTTAGCTTCTTGAATATGTTCTTCATACAAATGAACATCTCCTAGGTTTATTATTAATCTATCTGGCTTATAATTTTTTCCCAAATAATTACAAATAATATATACTAAAGCAGCATATGAAGCAATATTATATGGAACTCCGCATGCTATATCAGCAGATCTTTGCGTCATACTACAACTTACATAATTTATATCTTCTTGAGTGCGAACATAAAATTGAATTACAATTCCATGACATGGATATAAAACACCTTCTTCGGCCACAGATGGATTATAAGATGTCATAATTATTCTTCTAGATGATGGATCATTTTTTAATAAATGTAGAACTTGATTTAATTGATTAAATCCTTCATCAGTATAATTAAAATTACAATCCACATATTTAGCACCAAAATGTATCCAATTAAAACCATACATTGGTCCCATATCTCCTTCCATATAAGGAAGGTTTCTTGATTCAATAAATTCTTTTGTTGTATTTGGTTTCCAAATATTAATATTTTTATTTTCTAATATTTTTGAGTTGGTATGACCAGCTAAAAAGAAAAGTAATTCCTCTATAATTCCACGAAAGAATACTTTCTTTGTTGTTATCAACGGAAATTTTTTTCTTATATCAAATTCGATTGTCTTTCCAAATAATGAATATACTTTTCCATTACGAGTTTGACGACAATCGCCATTTGTAAGTAATTCTTTGATTAAATTAAGATACGCAAGTTCTTCGGACATTGTATATGTGTGTTGACTTAAATAAATTATCTAAAATTTATTTAAAAATCAATTTTTTATTAACGGGTTGGTGTGGTCTTGGCAGCGCTGCTAGAGGCAGTTGTGGTTGCTGTAGGAGTTGATGGAGGGGTTGTTGTTACAGGAGCTACAGTAGTGGTGACTTCAGCGACGGGAGCGGGGACAGCGGGGACAGCCTTCTTTTTACGCATGCTTCTTGAGATTCCCCAGCCAATTACTTTAGCGATGTAATATACTACGAAGAATACGGCTGCATGTGTAGCAATTACGGTTGTTTCATATTCGCCAGGTGCGTATCCTTTTGTAGGTAATGTTAATAATACACCAGGTACTAATAGAACAAAGAGTAATGTGATAACTAAATCCCAGATAAATGCTTTAAGGAAGAAATTCATATATATAATATTATATATATTATTATTTTTTCAAAACTAAATTTTTTTTAATCTAAATATTTTTTAATATGATATCAATTTTTTATAAATTATAATATTTTATATTTCTTTAAATTTAATATATCATTATATATATTGTCACTTGGCGGATCAACTGTTTTTGAATCAATTTTTGAAACAATTTCAAAATATTCTTGTATTATTTTAGGCATAAATTCTAATCTTTTTAATTCTTCTAGTTTTTGATAATTATCATATTTATCCCGTCTTTCATAATATTCTATTGCGTATTGCTGCCATTTAAATATCTTATTGTCTATCAAAGATACATTACAATAAACAGTCCATAATATGACTCCAAGTGCTAATAAATCCATTTTATATGATAAAAATGGTTCATTTGGTATTGCTCCAATATAATAATAATAATACCCAATTGATCCATTCATATTACAATTTATTTCTAAATCAGGTTGGCTAACTGATTCATAATCACAAACTTTAAATGTATTATCGCTTGCTTTATATAATATATTTTTTAATTTTAAATCTCCATGTATTAATTTCTTTTTTTGATGCAAATGTTTTAAAAAATTAATTACACACTCTAATAAAATATCCCAATTTTGATAAGCAGTTTTTATATATTTATATATATCTCCATTACATTTTTCCATTACAAACCACTCATATGAATTATATTTACCAGTTAAAAATACCTCATCTATTAGTTTAATAACTGAATTTGGAAGTGTATGTAATTGATATTTTTTTATTATTTCTATTTCACTATCATTATTTTTTATATTTATTATTTTCATTATCCATTCTGAAATACCATTTAATCTCTCTAATAAATCATTTAATTCTATCTGATAAGTAGATACTTCATATACACCACGGCCTAAGGAAATTTTAGAAATTTCTTTAATAATTTTCCACGGTCCAATTATATCACCATTTTTTATCATAAATTATTATATATCAATATAATAATTTATCAACTATTCTTTATTTAAGAAAAAATTCTCTAATAATATACAATCATCTTCAGAATAATCTAAAGAATTTTTCTTAAATATATTATTTAATAATCCTTTTACATCATCATAGCCACCAATTTTTATTTTTTTATTAATCTTTTCATCAATTAAAAATATTTGAGGATATGTTGGCATATCATTCATTTTATTATAATAATCTTTTTCAGATTTAGATTGTGCGACCTTAATAATCTTTGGGTTACATTTTTTTAATAAATTTTCAGCTTTCATACTATATGGGCATCCATCTAATGAATAAATATATAATTTCATATAATTTAAATATAAAAAATATTTATTTTAATTCTAAAACTTTTGGTACATACTCTTTATTACAATTATGACATTTTTGTAATTCAAATATTTGACTTGTTATAACATTTGAAGATTTACAGTATATACAATTCATCTCATAATCAATACTTCTTTTTAATCTATATTCTCTAAATAATGGTTTATTTAAAAAATTCTTAAATTTAGACTGATTATCTATTAAATTTTCAAAATAATTTGATTTTTTTTCATTTAGATAAATATGTACTGGTATTGGTTCTGGTTTATATAATGGCTTAAATTGTGGTATATTGTATGGTACAAATTTAGGAGGTATATTCATTTATTATATTATACTATGTAAATATATATATTATATTAAACATAAATATATATATATATATTTACATATTATAAATGCCAACTATTGGAATTCATATTTTTAGAAGAGATTTACGTATTCACGATAATGTAGCTCTACATTTATTAAGCAAACAAGTTGATAAAATTTTACCTATCTTCATTTTTGATCCTTTTCAAATTGATCATACTTCAGAAAATAGCTCGTATCGATCTGATCCAGCTGTTAGATTAATGATTGACTGTTTAGATGATCTCGATGAAGAATTACGTGCGAATGGATCTAAATTATTTTATTTTTATAATGATCCTTCAAATGTGCTTGAAAAATTAATAAAACTTATTAAACCTACACACATCAGTTATAATGCGGATTTTAGTAAATATTCTATAAAGAGAGATAAAGCGATGGATCAGGTTTGTAAGGATAAAGTTGAACTAATAAAATATATGGATGACCTAACAATAAATAAAATGGAAGATTTTTTAAATAAAAATAAGGTATTCCGTGTATTTGGCGCCTTTTATAAGAACGCTATTAAAGTAAAAATTAGAGCGGAAGTTGGAAAACCTAAAAATTTTATTGGTCAAGGAACAAGTATTAATGGACAATTTAATGACAATATTGATAAATTCTTTCATAAAGATACAGAAATTCAGATTATTGGAGGGAGAAATGAAGGAATAAAAATATTAAAAAAAATTAAAGATTTTAAAGATTATTCAAAAGAAAGAGATGATTTAGCTTATAATACAACTCGTTTAAGTGGTTATTTAAAATTTGGTTGTATTAGTATCGTTGAAACTTATAATGCTATAAAATCAGCAAAAAATCCAGACTTATTAAAACAACTTTATTGGCGTATGTTCTTCTTCATTTTAGCTAGATTTAATTATAATGATTATGGTCATATGGATGAATTTTTTAGTAATGTTAAATGGCGCAATAATCTAGCCGAAGCTAAAAAATTATGGGATGATGCTAATACCGGTTTTCCAGTAGTTGATGCTGCGGTCCGTCAATTACAACAAGAAGGATATATGGAAAATCGCGGTAGATTAATTGTTAGTAGTTTTGCCATTAAATTACTTCATCAAGATCCTCATACATGGAAAAGTTATGGCGGACAACATGTATTCAGTCGTATGTTATATGATAATTGTTATGCGAATAATTATGGAAATTGGAATTTTACACTAGGTCCAAATGATTTGGGTGGATACCGTTTTGGTAAAGGTAGAAGTGGGCGCATTATTAATCCAACTGATTACAAAAAATGGGATCCATCTTTAGAATATGTAAGAAAATATATACCAGAACTAAAAGATATTCCAGATAAGGATGTTTATAAATGGAACACTAGTTGGGAAAAATATAAAGATTGTAAGTATCCTAAACCTATGATTGATTTTGAAGAAAGAAAAAAAGAATGGTTTAAATTAACGGTTAAAAAAAGTTAGTAGTTTGGCAGAGCCAAACTGCTAACTTTTTTGAATCCCTGAATTTTTTTCATGAATGAAAAAAATTAACGGTTAAAAAATGAATGATCGTTCCTGAAAGGAAAGATCATTCATTTTTTAATTCCTTGAATTTATACTTTAAAATCTTTGATTTTAAATTATAAATTAACGGTTAAAAATAAATAGTTCGGCAAGCCGAATTATTTATTTTAAATCCCTGAATTTTTTTCATGAATGAAAAAAATTAACGGTTAAAAAATGAATGATCGTTCCTTAATTAATATATTAGTGCTTTTAATTGTAAATATTTTTGTTTATATTTCATATACTTCTCATAATAACCTCCTTTGCCAGAGGGTGCTGCGCCAGATGCTCCTTTGCCAGAGGGTGCTGCGCTAGATGCTGCTGCGCTAGATGCTGCTGCGCTAGATGCTGCTGCGCTAGATGCTGCTGCGCTAGATGCTGCTGCGCTAGATGCTGCTGCGCTAGATGCTGCTGCGCTAGATGCTGTCTGACCGGATAACAATTTACATACTTTTTTGTGTGATTTCCAATCAGCTGTTTGACATTTTTCATTACAATAATATACTTTGTTACAACCGGCACATAATTTTAAATTTTCTAGCAATCCACAGCATTTGCACTTTGGTTTTCTAATAATTACATCTATTTGATCTTTATATCTTCTAAATAAGAGAGCAATATATATGAATAAATCACAGTTAAAAGAATCAAAAAATTGTTGTGGTTTAGCATATAATCTTGCTGGAACTATTTTAGCATTACAACGAGAATTATATTCTTCCGCATTAATTAAATTTCCAAAACTATCATTAAAATAAGGTTGAATATTAATTATATTTCTAACTGGTACAGTTCTATTATTTCTTAAATAATCTAATTTTGCTATAATAGCATCTTTATTTGGAGCTGATTCTTTTATACCTAGTTCATCATCAAGAATTTTATGAATTATTCTCCGATGTGTTGGATCAACACTTGATGAATCTAATAATGTTTTAATATTAGCAATTTTTTCTCTTATATATCCAACAGATTGATCAACTAAATCTACTAATTTATATCCAGGCACTTGTAATATATATTTTCCTATATCTCTATTCATTAATAACTCATTATGAATATCAATTTTTATTTTTTGATTTGCTGAAGATATTAATTTTTTATCTATTTTTTGTTGAAATATGAATTCTTTAATATGATGCAATGAATTACCCTGATAAATTACATCTAAAAAAATTATATTTGTTAAATCTATATTTGGTATTAATATATCTAATTGTTTCCAATATTCTTTAACATTCGCATTTTGTTGAATAGCTGGATGAAATATTTCTGAACTAAATGGAAATTCTAAAAAATTACATCTTGGACATAATCCAGTTGCTTGAATATATTTACTTATTTTAGAACCTGAATCACCTGGAACTAAAATAGTAATATTACCTCTTTCAGCACTAATCCTATTTAAAATTTCAATAATTAGATGACATCCTTTTTGAAAATCATCTAATAAATTTACCATATTAGCTTCTAAAAATATACCTAATTTAATTGAGAAATAAATAATATCAGTTAATTCTTTTTCTGATAATTCTAATCTTTTTTCAAAAAAAGGGATTAATATTGGATTTTCTTTTAAACTGGGATCATGAGACGATATACTAGTTCCTAATTGAATTCGTATAGAATCTTCTTTAGAAATACCTTCTGCCATATATAAATATATATATAAAATAAATTAATAAAAATTGAAAAATTATTAATATATTAGCAATTAATATATTAATAATTAACACTTCTTTGTGTAAAATGTCTGAGAACTCATCACCACCTACTGACCCATCAGCACCACCACCATCTTTGGATCTTTCTAGTGGTGCGGAAACATTTGTCCCAGGACATGGCTTAAGCTTAGGATTAAAACCATTGAATCTTTCTTATACTTGTTTGTCAATTGAAGAAAAAGTTCAAACAGATAGATATAAAAAAAAAGTTGAATCTGAATTAGCAGAAAGTGGCGCTGTAGCAATGGCATTAAGAGAAGAGATTCGAGAGGAAAATGGCATTGAACCCGGCTCAACTCCAACACTTGGAAATTCTGGTGAGCGAATAGTTATTAAGTCTCCTAGGGCTCCTCAAATGTCTACCAACTCTTTTGAAGGAGGAGGAGGTGGTGGAGGAGGAGGAGAGTATCTAAATGAAATCCTTCCTAAAATAGAAACTGGATTAAATGCCAGTTCTAGCATTTCTGCTCCACCATCTGTAGGCCATATCAGAAAAACATTGTCTTTTGGACATCTCGAGATAAAAAAGATTATTAAGATTACAGAAGACGACCACCACAAGGGAGAAGGACATCATTCTCCCACTGTGTTTGAAGGATTTTGTAAGAGCGAACCAAAAAGAATTAAAATAGAATCTCTTTCACCATCACCTTCTACCTCACCACTGCCAGTAATGCCTTCACCTAAACCATCAAAAGATGATTAATTTTTATTTATATTTTAATAAACCAGTTTTTGTTATAAATTAATTTTATTCTTCATCATCTACTTCATCATCTTCATCTTCTTCAAAAAATACCTCATCTGTTTCTTCTTCTTCATCTTCAAAAAAAACTTCATCTATATCATTAATTTCATTAACTTCGGCATAGTTTTCATCATCAACATTTTCATCGTCATCATCGTTTTCATCATCGTTTTCATCATTGTTTTCATCATCGTTTTCATCATCGTTTTCATCATCGTTTTCATCATCATTCTCATCCACATTATTTTCATTAACTATTTCTTCATTTGTTTCTGATTCACTACCGATTTCACTATCTTCTGAAATATTATCATCTCCTTCTTCATTTATTTCGTCTTCTTCATTTAAGGGTATATCATTCATTGGTCTTATTTTCATTAATTGATGCTTTTCAATTGAACAAAATGGACATTTACTTATTTGAGAATAACAATCTAAACAAGTATAATGTTCTAGACAATCAAATATATATAACTCTTTTTCCTCATAACATATCCCACAATCTTTTGTTATATTATATTTCTTTTTATTTAACATAAATTGTTTTCTTAAGCTCATTTTATCATTATATTTTTCCAATTTATTAGAACTATCATCCAAATTAAATTTAGTACAATATGGAATCAAATAATTTATATTACTTTCAATTTCATACGTAAAAATAATACCAATTAATTTTATTAATGTTATTTTTCGCATTTTTGTAGCATCTATATATCTCTCAACATCAATATCAAATGAATCTAAAAATAACATAACATTCTCTTTGAATTTTTTATAATTAAACTTAAATTCACAATAATAATACGCTAATTCATAATATCCTCTATAATAATTACCTTTTTTAGCTAAATTAAAATATCTTTTTGCTCTTTTTACATCACGATCATTACACAATAAATGATTACCATATGCCATCATAGACTCATAATCACCCTTTCTACTAGCCATCTTTAAATACTTTTTTGATATACTATATTTATCAATATTTTGATAATGTAATCCTAAATTATACATCGCATGAACATTTCCACCATCAATCGCACGTTTATAATATAAAATCTGTGTTTTTATATCATTCTTAAATTGTCCATAATAGTATCCTAAATATGTTAAATAATCTGGATCATTACAAGTTTCATCTATTATTTGATTTTTAAATAAATCATATAATTTAATAAGAATTAATTCTCTATTTTCAGGAATATCATACGAATACTCATTTTCATTTAATATTTGAATTAACTCTTTCTCTTTATCATTTAAACTTAATTCATTTGGTGCCTCAGTTAGTGGTTTAGTTGTTGGTTCAGTAGCTGGTTCAGTTAGTGGTTCAGTTAGTGGTTCAATCGTTAGTGGTTCAGTTGGTGGTTCAGTTGGTGGTTCAGTTGGTGGCTCAATTGGTGATTCAATTGCTGGTTCAGTTGGTGGTTCAATTGGTGGTTCAGTTACTACTTCAGTTGGTGACGTAATTATAGATTTTATTGAATTATCTATAATTAAATCTAATATTGAAGTAATTATTTCTTTTATTAATAAATCATTTGATAATGAATTATTTTCCATTATATATATTCTAATTATAATATCAAATCTATAAATATTTATAAAATCAATTTTTAAAATAAGAAAAGAAAGAAAAAATTGAGCCGTTTATTAGTAGAACTAATCTGCCAACCGCCAAATCTTAAATAAAAATTGAATATATTTATCTTAATCTATACAAATTATAAGATAAATTAAATGGCTTACATTTCTTTAGGCCCGACTTGTTCGGTAGCTTATCAACTTCAAAAATTAGAAAAGAAAAAAGAATCTCTTCCTTTTGATTGGATTCGTTGTCCAAACATTAAAGATGTTATCTATCTGATAACTAATAATTTTCAAGGTTTTCTTGATGGTATTTCATTTGTTAGAGACGATACAAAGTTTCCAATTATAAAAGATTCAGAAATATTTGATGAAGTAGCTGACAAAGAAACAAAAGTCTATCGCAATGAAAAACTCAATCTAGGATTTTTTCATGATTTCAAGGATGGGATTACTTTGGAAGATGTTAAGGAAAAATATAATCGCCGTATCAAACGGTTCTATGAAACTGTTAAGGAAAAATGTGTTTTTATTAGAGATGATATGTATTTTCATCAAGAAAACATTGAAGATTATAATAACCTCTATCAGATCTTGATTGGATTTAATAATCAGAATAAATTAGTTCTGATTATTAATATGAGTAAAAATATTTATGATCTTACTGGATTAAATCCTGCGATTAAAGTTTTTATTGATAATGAAAAACAAACTGAATGGCAACATCATAAGATAACTTATTTTATTGAACATTTATAGAAAAATTTAATTTATATATAAATATATATATAATGAATGTTATAAAAATACTTACATGGAATATATCTTGGGAAGCAATGACTGGTAAGAACAGTGGTAGATTAGATGGAACTATATGTAATAAAGGTGGTAAAAATGTTTGTCTTGAAAATGTGCTAAATAAAATAATTGAAGTAAATATGTTAAATGAATTAGATTTTATTTTACTGCAGGAAGCTGAAATAGAACCTGAAACTTTAAAAACAAAATTAAATGGAAAATATAATTATTTATCATATACTAAATTAACAACTACTCCAAAAAAAGAAGAATCAATTATATTTTATAATAACACTAAATATACAATTTTAAAACAAATTTTATGGAGTTTTTTTCCAGGCAGACCTTTTATAATTGCTTTATTTCAAAATATTATTACTAGACAGAATATTTTAATTACTAATTTACATGGCCCACACGGTCCATTAGATGATAAAAAAGGAAATACTTTACCAAATTATTTAGATTTTTTTGACTACTATAGATTAGGAGGACCAGATAAAGATTATACAGGAAGAGATATTTCAAAAAATCCTAGAATTGATTTAAATAATTTACCAATAATTATTGGCGGAGACTTTAATTTAGAAATACCTGGACACATAAAAATTTTTAATCAAATTTTCTCAAATGAAGGTAATCAATTAACATGCTGTGATACAAAATTTACAGGAAAGGGAATGAAATACCGGTTTGATCATATATTAATTAATGATAAATTAACATATAAAACAGTAATGTATCCAAAGGTAGATGATAATATGTATTCTGATCATATCCCAGTCTATGCTGAAATAAATATGCCAAGTATTTCTCCAGTTTTTAAACCTCGTATTGGATTTGATTTTGATGGTGTTATACATAAGTCAGTTACTATTCCCGACTTGAATGGACAAAGACATCCTGATACTAAAACTAAAGATGTAGATCTTATAAAAAATGATCAGATATTTAGTAAAATAGAAGAATATTTAAATGCGGGACATGATATTGAAATTATATCCTCTAGATGGGATCAATCTATAATTATGCCATATTTATTAAAACATTCTGTTATATGTAATTCCCACGCAAGCCAAATTACTGTAAATAATAGTGCGAAAGGATTAAAAAAACATGAGATAGTTGTTATGAGTGGTATTAGTGAATTTTATGATGATAGTATAAATGTATTAACTGATATAATGTTATTTTTAAGAACAATAAAAGGAATAATGACATTGAAAAAATTATTTCTTGTTAGACCTGAATTAAATGATTTTATTGAAGTAATTAGTATAGCACAATTAGATAATGAATTAATAAAATTAAATATTAATTTATTATGTAATAAATCTATTAAGCATGAAGTTGATACTGATTATATTAAATTAAAAGAAAATATCAATCAATTATTGTACCATTAGCTCTAAATCTATAAAATTATTCAATAAAATTGAAATATTTATTGTATAATTGAATTCTAGTGATAAAAAAACAACATGTCTTCTTTTACTCCAGAAACACTTCGCGCAAGTTTTGCTGTTGGTGATACTGTCTTTTATGAATACAAAGAATACCACGAATATGGTTATTATCATTCGCACGTATCAGTTCGCAAGGGTTATGGATCTATTACAGAGATTGATTATGAAAATTTAACAGTTAATATTCAAAAAATAGATTCGGATGCCACTTACGATACGGCCACAGTTATATTTGATTTTAAGACACCTGGAAGAGCTGAATTTGTTTTAAAAAAAGGATTTCGTCCTGGACAAATTGTTGAATATAAAGATGTTTGTGAGATTGCTTCCATTAATGGTAATGAAATCACACTAACAAATGGCAAGACATTCAATCGACGCAATCTAAAACAAGTTGAAAATTCTTAAACGACTTGAACTCTATTTAGTTTTCCACCGCTGTCTTTCATCAATAAAGCTCTTAATTTATCTTCTATTGATTGATCTTTTGATTGAGAGGTTAATTGAGAGGTTGATTGAGAGGTTGATTGAAAGGTTGGTTGAGAGGTTTGATTTAGAATTGCTTTTAATTTATTATCTATTGAAGCTTTAGAAATTTCAGCAGGTTCTGGTTTAGAATCACTTTTAATTCCCTTCTCTAATGATTTAAGAAGACTACCGCTGAAATCATAACTTCCAGCATGTGATAGATTACAACTTAAATCTACCCAAATTTCTCCGTCCATTTCTAACCATCTCTTACAAAAAGCATAATCCTCTGATAAATATCTTCTTGATACAGGATCAATTATACAATCAAATAAAGCATAGAAATAATCTTTATTTCCATGAACATCATATCCACCTACATCATTTACATACTTTAGATTACTGAATTTACGTGCCATCTTTTCTAATACTTCTCTTTTGATCATCATAAATCCAGTAGCAGCATATGCTACTTTCATAAAACCACCTTGAATTGGAACTCTTTGCGTTCCTTGATCATTTTCAGTAATAATATTTACAGCATAATCATATGACGCAGCAGCAATAAATTCTGTTTCTACAACATTTTCTCTAGCAATTGCTGCTATCTTTTCCCAATTTATTCCTTTTTTTGGATAACTACCTGCTACAACATCTTTATTAGATGTGAGCATTCTAAGAACATTTAAAGGATTAAATGAAATATCAGCATCTACAAATAATAAATGTGTATATTCTTTCTTAGCTAACATCAATGAAACATAAAAATTTCTTGCTCTTGTAATTAAACTTTCATTTCCAATTGTAAGAACATCAATTTTAATTCCTTTACTATCACATAAACGTTGTAGATTCAATACACTTTGCATGTATCCGCGAAACATTTGACCTCCGTAGCATGGAGTTGCTAATAAAATATGATAATTTTTGTTTTCTTCGCTCATTTATAATATATATATTTACCTTTTTATATATATTATTATATAATAATATAATAATATAATAAAACAAATGTTAAAAAAATATGGATTTGATTTTGATGGAGTTTTACATAAATCAGTTGGGATTACGAACTTAAGCGGTTTGAGATCTGGTAAGTCTGGAAAATTAATACCTAATCAAAAAATTATTACAAAAATAAAAGACTTAATCTCACTTAAACAGAAAATTGAAATTATTTCTTCTCGTGGTGATCAAGAAGGAATATGCTTTTTTTTAGATGAAGAATTTACAAAAACAGAAATAAATTCAATTACTATAAATAAAAAAGCAGCAAATAATGAAAAAACAGATACAGTAATTAATAGTGGTATTATTGAATTTTATGATGATAGTGTTAATGTATTAAAAGAAATTATTTGGGCACTTGAAGATAAACCAACTATTAAAATAAAATTATTTCTTGTGCGACCAGAATTAGATGATTTTATTCAGATTAATACTATAAAAGAATTAGATAGCGAATTAATAAAATTAAATATTAGATCTTTATGTGATAAATCTATAAAAAATGAAATTGATGATAAATATACATTATTAAAAAAAAATATAAATATATTGATTAATGACAATGATAATCATAGGTATATAGTTCAACATATTGAAAGTGATAATGTATATTGGATGTTATATAAAATAATAAAAAATAGACCAGAAGTTACAATACATGTAGAGCCAAATTTGGGTTATACACAAGGTATAGTTAAAGGCACTTTAGAAAATATGTTTTCAGCTTTAAGAAAATTAACAACAAATATTCGGGAAGGACAAATTCCTCCGGAAGAAATAAATTATAATAATATTCAATTAGTAAGATCTAATATTGATAATTGGAATGTAAATATTGGTGAAATAACTGGACTCAATAATTATACACAAGTTCCAGGACTAATAACAATTGTTACAGATATGTTGGCCGATAATAAAATTAAGTGCTTATTTCAAAAAAGAAAAGTAGTAGTACCAAGAAGAATAAATATATACGGAACCGTTTATAGAACAGGAACTTCTGATTTTAGTATATTAATCAACAAACAAAATTCTAAAAATAAATTATTTATTTATAATGAAAATAGAGCTGCATTTTTAGATAAATCCAGTGTAGATTTTGGAAGTGGTAATGGATTTCTAAGAAGAGCTAGATTAGATTATAATGGAAGTGAAAATCAAAAAGATATAAAAATAGCAAATGATCTTCCAGCAGAAGCAAGATCATTAGGAATACCTACAGATGTTTATGGAAAAAGTGATCCGGTAATAAATCAGTCAATTAGCCAAATATATAATGAAATATATAATAACAATAATATTTATGAGGTATATTATTCAATACCGGATAATACAAAAGCTGAAAACTCTGGAAAATTTATGGATTTAGGATTACAAACATTTAGTGGAGATGTGAATGCTTTACAAAATATTAAATTTATTAGTGTAGAACTAAGAAACATGTTTCAAGGTTTACAAATTAATTTTGAAGTAAATTTATTTTTACTTGATGGTAAAACTATTACTAAAATTGAATTTGATGATCCAATAATAGATAATAAAATATGATAAAAAATTGATATTTTAATAACATATTATAATTTTTAGAATATATAATTATATAGATTTAATGGATCTAATAGATGATTCTTTTGATGAGTCTGCTAATATTATTCAATATTCTTCATCATTTATTAGTAATTTAAAATTAATTACTAATAAAGCTATTTTGTTGGATTATTTATCACAAGATGGTTGTTTATTACAATTCTTTAAAAGACAAACAAATGACATGTGTATAGCAGCAGTTTCAAATTATGGATTTGCGTTAAAATTTGTGAAAAAACAGAATGATAAAATTTGTTTAGCTGCTGTTAAACAGAATGGCAGAGCTTTAAAATTTACTAAAAATAAAACTCCTGAAATAATTGCAGAGGCTATTCGTCAAAATGGAACCGCTATTGAATTTATTGAAATACAAGATCACCTAATATGTTCATTAGCTATTTGGTCAAATGGTCTTTCTTTAGAATTTATTAAAGATGAATTCAAGACTTCCGATCTATGTAAATATGCTGTTATACAAAATGGATTTGCCATTCAATTTGTTCCAATTCAAACAGATTATTTATGTTCCTTAGCCGTTTGTTATGATGGTTTAACTTTAGAACATATTAATAATCAGAGTCACGATGTATGTTCTCTTGCGATTGATAATGATCCAGATTCATTACAATTTGTTAAAAATCAGACAAGAGATTTAATTATTAAAGCTATTAATCTTTTCCCACAGAGTATTAATTGGGTTAGAAAACAAACTCCCGAATTCTGCAATCTAGCTTTAAAATTAGATAAAGATGCTATACATTATATTAGATTACAGTTTAAAACACCATACATTATTAGTTCAGCATTAGAAGATGAACATTGTTCAATTTGCTTGGGTGGAAAAGAAGATGATACAGAAGAAGATAAATGGTGTAGTTTAATAGAATGTTCTCATAAATTTCACGTTAAATGTATTAAGGAAAGTAGTAAGAGTTTAAAAAATTGTCCATTATGTCGGACAAACTTTCCTATAAACTTTTAACTTTTAACATTATAAAATTTTAATTTATATATTTTATATAACTTAATTATATGGGAATCGAAAGATTTTTTAAATCTATTAATTCATTATATTCAAATAAATTTATAAAACCAATATACAAAAATGACACTATAACTCATTTATATTTTGATTTTAATTCAGTTATCCATAAAATATCAGCTAATATTTGTAACCATCTTAATGATCTTCTATTATATTCTTTAATTTATAAATATTCTGATCAAAGTGGTATGAATCCAGACATTGTTAGTGAAGAATTTAATACTATCAATAAAATATATAATTTTAATTATACTGTTCAAAACTTTTATCAAAATATATCTAAAATAAATCTAAATAATTTAATTTATCATCATATTTTTAATGATATTCGGAATTATTTATCTTTTTATCCAAAATGTAATTTTTTATATATTGGTATAGATGGAGTTCCTAGTGTTGGCAAAATGATTGAACAACAAGATCGCCGCTATAAAGGATATTTAATGAGTTTAATAAATAAACAAGTTTTATTAAAACATAAAACGCAATTAGATAATAAAGAATTTGATATGACTAATATATATAATGAATTTGAATATCTTAATATGAAAATTTCTTTTGATAAAAATTTAATATCTCCTCAAACTGATTTTATGTTAGATTTTATTACACAATTAAAAAAAGAATACTTTAAGGATAAACTAAATATGGTTATTTCAGATTTTTATGAAAAAGGTGAAGGTGAAAAGAAAATTGTTATTCATATTAAAAAATATTGCTCGAAGGATGATAATATTATTATCTATTCACCTGATGCTGACATGATCATTATGACAATGATTCTAAAATTCAATATCTTTATTTTAAGACATGAACAAACAACTTCAGAAGATGCGATTATTGATATTGACGCTATTAAAAAAGAATTTAATCCTGTAAATGATATTGCTTATATATTTTCTGTATTTGGTGATGATTTTATACCAAAAATAGATTGGATTAATGTAACTAAGCATATATCAAAAATATTAGAAGAATATAAAAAAATGGATATTCGTATAATTGATGATAAAACAAAAACTGTTAATTTATTAAATTTACAAAAATTCTTTAAACATATAAAAAAATTAGAAGGAACAGTTAAGTTATCAAAAAATAGATTTGACGATCTACTTAAACCAATAAATTATAAATCATTTAAATACTATAATGAATTAAATGATATTAATAATTTATCTAGAAACTATGAACCAACTTTTGATACAGCAGAAAATAAAATACCAGCTTTAGATTATTATAAAGCTATGTTGTGGAAATACAATTATTATTTTTTAGATGATAATTCAAATAATGATTTTTATTATTCTTATCATGGTGCTCCTACAATAGATACATTAATAAATTTTAATGATTTTAAAAATGTTAATTTAACAGAATATAAGACCACTAATATAATGCCAATTGATCAATTATGTTTTATATCACCAATAAATGTAAGTCAATATGTTCAAAAACAAAAAATAAACAAAGAATTAGCAGATAAATTGTACAAATTAATGAAAATTAATCTACCTATTATTAAATTAGGGTTAAATGTTAGTGAGAAACAAAATATAAATGAAATATTTGATTGTCATAATGCTAGATATCTAAATAAATGTTATCTTAAATTTGAATTAATAAAATTTAAAGATTTTAAAAAATTAATTAATCCTACGAGTATAAATCGTTTTGTAAATGGAAAAGATATACCCCTAGAGATAGGAGATTCGCGCGCAGGTCAATTAGTTTATATTAGTCCTCAAAAAAGAGAAATAAATAGTTCCTTTAAAATATCAAAAAGAATTATTAATAATAATGATGAATATGAATATATAATTGATAGTATTCACAATATGACATCAGATTATTTAGACTTTATAGATGATTTTTTTTCAAATCAGTGTTTTGAAAAAGGTGGTATAACTTTAAGAGAATTAAAAACAAAATTTAGAAATAATGAAATAGAAATTATGACAATTCATAATAAATCAAAATTAATATTTGCTTGTTTATTATCACCAAATAATAATAATATTTATATATCTTTAATTTGTGTTAATAGTGAAAATAGATCTCAAGGAATATTAAAAAGTGCTATGTTATTTTTGGCAAAATATTATAAACCAGAACAGAAAAATATTTTTAATATTCATGCTGACAAAAGATCAACTCATAATTTAAATCAAACAAAAAGAATTAATATTTATTCTCATATTGGATTTTATATTGACAATGATACAATTATTGAATTAGATTCAAATAAAAAAGCAAAAATTATTAAAAAAATAATAGATAATAATAATATTAGATATTATGTTTTAGATGAAGATGATAAAAAATATATTATTGATTCAAGTCAAATAGATAAATGTCTTACCAAGAATATAAATTATATTGGATATAAAATTGGTGATAGACAAAATAATTTTACGAATTTAATAAAATTTTCATGCCCAATGATAACAACATCTGAATTAATTATTAAATTTAATAATAATAAATAAATAAGTTATCTAAATTATTTATTTTTTAAATTAAAATTCATAAAAATTATCACTAAATGTATTTAACGCTAAAGGTTCATTCATTGTGGGAATTCTAAAATTAGCACATTTTGGTTGAATATTTCCATCATTACTTCTACCTTTCATTCTATTCATATTACGTTCTAATACTTCAAATGGCATATTTGGCTCCAATAATGAATTACTTATATATTCTTCTGATTGGTGCTGAGATTGTTGCTGCTGCTGTTGTTGTTGGGGGTGTTGCTGCTGCTGTTGTTGCGGTTGTTGTTGCTGTTGTTGCTGCTGTTGTTGCTGCTGTTGTTGCTGCTGTTGTTGCTGTTGTTGTTGCTGCTGTTGTTGCTGCTGTTGTTGCTGTTGTTGCTGTTGTTGTTGGTTGTGCTGAGGTTGTTGTTTATTCATAATCAATGCTTTTCTTGTATTTGATTTAGGTTGTTTATTATTATTTTGTCCTATTTTTAATTCTCTTTCTATATCTTTTTCAAATATTTGATCATCATTTTTTTTATTATCATTTATTTCTGATAATTCATTTGATAAAGATAAATTAGATAAATTTGATTTTTCAGTATTTTCCATAGTTTCAACATTATTATAATTAATTGGCTTCTTTAATTGTACTTCGATTGGCTTATTATCATTTATATTTGATATAATTTTATTCTTCTTTTTGATATTTTCAAAATATCTATATAATAAATATGTAATTAATCCAAAAACTATTAAAGAAAATAGTAAATTATCTCTAAAACATGGATATATTGTTTTATATATCCAATCTAATATAAAATGATTACCCCCACTCTTATTTAAATATATTTTATTAACTTTATTCAATAAATTAACATCAATTAATTTTGGTTTTATTCTAAAATTATTATTCATTTTTATCCTTTAATATACAATTTATTTTTTTTTTATTAAATTTAATAAATTATTAAATTTAATAGACTAAAGTTGTATATTTAACTAATAGATTATTTGACTAAAAATCATCGGTATAACTATAATCATTCTTTGTTTTATTCATTACTGATGCCTTCTGATATTGAGAGGGTCTGTTTTCAAAGAAATTTGTCTTACCTTCTAAAGCTATCTTTTCCATAAAATCAAATGGATTTACAGCATTATATATTTTTGAATACCCTAATTGGGTTAATAATCTATCTGTTACATACTCAATATATGTAGTCATTTGTTCAGCATTCATTCCAATTAATCTACAAGGTAAGCTCTCATTTATAAATTCTTTTTCAATATCTACAGCATCCTTAACAATCGCATGAACGATTGATTCATCAAGTCTATTTATAATTTTTGAATATAATAAACAAGCAAATGAACAATGCTCACCTTCATCTCTGGCAATAAATTCATTTGACGATGTTAATCCTGGCATTAATCCTCTAGTTTTTAACCAATAAATCGAGCAGAATGCTCCGCTAAAGAATATACCTTCAACAATCGCAAAAGCAATTAAACGCTTAGAAAATAAATCATCACTTTTGATCCATTTCATTGCCCAATCTGCTTTCTTCTTAATACATGGTATAGTTTCAATAGCATTAAATAATTTATCTTTTTCTTGAGGACTATCAATGTATGTATCAATAAGAAGAGAGTACATTTCACTATGCACATTTTCCATTGAAGCTTGATATGTATATGCTATTTGAGCTTCTAATATTTTAACATCATTAGTAAATCTTTCTAATAAATTCATATTTACTAAACCATCAGAGCCAGCAAAAAATGCTAAAATATGTTTTATGAAATAACGTTCATCATCATTTAATTTATTATCCCAATGATTCTTATCTTTGCTTAAATCTAATTCTTCCGCAGTCCAAAATGACGCTTGTTGCTTTTTATAACATTCCCAAATATCTTGATGTCTAATTGGAAATAACGTAAGACGCTGTTCTGAAGGATCTAAAAGAGGTTCGTAACTCATTTCTATTCTTGTTATATATAAATCTATATATATTTTTCTATATAGAATTAATTTATCAATTTTTATAGCAAAATGCTATATAATTATCTAATATTAAATTTGACTGGGTGTAGCAAAATATTTTTATGTAATTTTTCCAATTCTTCTATTTGTTTCTCAATAAAAGGATTTTCATACCGAAAATATATAAACATTGGAAGATCAAATTTATTAAAATATCCAATACTATAATTAAATATAGAACATAATGTCGCAAACATAATTTCGTGAAAAAATAAACGCTTTCTCAATTGTGATAATTCATACACTTTTTTTAATAAACGATTTGATAAACGACATAATTGATTATATGTCGCAGTCCATTTTGAATAATCACTTATCATTAATTTTGCTTTATCCCAATGATACCATGTTTGATCATCTTCATATTTTTCTAATAATGGATAAGCTATTAAATCATCATTTGAATTAATATCTAATAATTGTTTCATTGAATTTGAATTATTCCAATATACATCATCTTCACATATCCATACAAATGGACGATTTAATTTATAAGCAAAATATGTTCCTTTATCCCAAGCAGTTATTTGATTATGTGTCTGACTCATATGATGAGTCCAACCAATTTTTTCCATTTCTTTATCAGAATAATGAATTACTCGATCTGAAGTATGAGAAGGAAAATCATCACATATAATATAAGCATCTATTCCTACTTGTAATAAACTTTCTAATTTATCTTGAATATTTTTTGTTAAAGATCTTGTGAGTAATAATATTGTAGCTTGATTATTTCCTCCAGTTTGTAAGGTATTATTAGTTAATGTTTTTTTTAATTCTAAATATTTATATTTATATTTATGATATTTCTCTTCATGAGTCATATAATAAATAAGATTATATTTTTGCTAATAAAATATTAATTTTATTTTTTAATTTTTCATCTTTTATTAATTGAGATGATAATTTAAGTATCTTAGATTTAATTTGATTTAAAAAATATTTTTTAAAATTTAGATTCATTACACATGTATTCGGACTAGTATCTTTTCCAATTAATACAAATCCATATTTTTCATAACATGAAATTGCTGGAACATTATCAAATAATACATCTAACTTAATACTTTATTATCATCTAATTCATAATTTAATTCATTAAAACAACTATTTAATAATATACCAATCATTATGGAACATAATCCATTTTCTCTATATGATGGCATAGTAAACACATTATAAATTTTTAATGTGATTTCATCATCTTTTGTAATAATAGCAATTGAAGCAATTTCTAATTCTTCATTTTTATTTTTTGCTATATTCAATACTACTTTTGTATATTCACGTAAATTAAAATATGAAGTATATTTATTTAATATATTACTTTCATTTATATTTTTAGCCTGTAGTTCGTCGTCAGTATATTCATATTGTAATTTATATGTCTCAATAAGTGATTTATACAAATTTAAATTTTTAATAAAATTAGAAAATTGATTTTTTGGACAACAATTTAATAAATACATTTTATAGCATATTGTTGGATCCCTTTTTAAACACCCAGTTTGTTTTATTAATTGATCTAAATTGTGCGCTTCCATTAATAATATTATATATATAAAATTTATATAATATAATATAATATGAATTTGAAAAATTTAATAGATAAATATAATAAAATATTTGATAATTTATATATTGGAAATTATGAATCACCAATTGATACTGATTTTTTAAAAAAAGAAAATATAAAATTAATTATAAATTGTACAAAAAATTATAAATATGAGGTTGATGATTCCATTAATATAATAAGATTAAACATAACAGATTTTAATTCACCTGAAAATAATATTATTATTGCTTCAAATATTGATAAAATTTTAGATATTATTGATATTTATTTAAACTCTGGAGAAGGAGTATTAGTCCATTGTCATATGGGACAACAACGTAGTGCCATGATAATTTCATGTTATTTAATGAAGTATAAAAAAATGAAATTAGAAGAATCAATAAATAAGATTAAATTAAAAAGAAAATATGCTTTCCTACCAGAAATAACATTTATTAGTTTTCTTAAATATTATGAAGTAGAACAATCCTAAATTATGCGTTTCAAATTTTAAAAAAATATATAGTAATATATTAAGTATATAAAATGTATAATCGTGGAAGTATTATGAACGAAGATGAAAGAATACAATTATATAATTGGGCCATTAGTATGAAACAAAAAATGCGGATATTACATAATTGTCGAAGAGATTATAAACTATTAGAATCTGATCCAGAAGTCCTCCCTCTTGTGTTTGAAATTAGAAAAAGATTAGAAGAAAAAGAAGATTTAGCTTCTTTTGAAAAAGAAGTATCTATTAATGATTTTCTTGGTTTCGTAAGCCCTGGTGGATATATTTATAAACATACAGATCCAAATAACTTTGAAAAACAATGTGCTCACATTAGATTCAATGTTTATATATCTGTTCCAAAAATCGGATGCAAAACATATTATGATGGTCATCTAGTAGATACTCAAGAAGGATGTTATGCCTTATGTAGATCAGGTATTGATGAGCATTGGACTGATCCAAATGAAGATACTATTCCTAGAATATCTTTATCATTTGGATATTTATTACCAGCTGAAAAAATAGATGATTTATGTAAGGATCCAAAAATTGGTATATATACACAATTATATCCATTAGTAAATTTTAAGTAATGTGGTTACGTTATGATCCGAATTTAATATCTTACTGTAAAAAAATGAAAATTAATATAATTATATAAAATTATAATTATACTATAATAATATGGCTAAATATTTAAAAGATTTTTTAAAAGATCATCAGAAATTTATTGATAGTTCTCCTCTTAATATTTTAATTGAGTTTGCTGAATACACTAATGAAAAATATAGAAATGAAAATAGTGTTATACCTGATGAATTATATGACTCACTTGAAGACGAAATTAAAAAACAAGATCCAAATAATCCCTTTTTGAAAAAAATAGGATTTGAAGCTGTTAAAAATAAAGTTAAATTACCCGTATATATGGGAAGTATGGATAAACTTAAAAAAACAGAAGGTGATAAATTAAATAAATGGAAGAAAAAATTTAATAAATTTGATTATGTCATAACTGATAAATTAGACGGTATTAGTGGATTATATGTAAATGATGGTAAAGATAATATCAATATGTATACAAGAGGTGATGGAACTATAGGTGGTGACATTACTTATTTAATCAATACTATTCCATCTTTAAAAAAATTAAAAATTAAAACAAAAATAGTAATACGTGGAGAAATTATTATTTCAAAGAAAAAATGGTTAAAATATGAAGATAAGTTTAGTAATGCGCGTAATATGGTTTCTGGATTAGTTAATGCTAAAAAGGTCGATACAAATATTATGAAAGATATTGATTTTGTTGTGTATGAAATTTTAGAACCAAGATTAAGACAATCTGAACAATTTCAATTAATGAAAAAACTAGGAATAAAAAATGTATATTATGAAATTTTAGATAAAAAAGATCTTGATTTTGAAATGTTAGACGATATTCTAATTGAAAGACGAAAAGATTCAGAATATGAAATTGATGGTATTATTATAAATGATGATTCGTTACAACCAGTAAATTCCGATGGCAATCCTGATTATGCTTTTGCGTTTAAAGATGCTTCTGAACAACTAACTGCTGAAGTTAAAGTTATTGATGTTGAATGGAACATCAGTAAGGATGGTTATATTAAACCAAAATTAGTTCTAGAACCAACCAAATTATCAGGCGTTGTTATTTCAAATGCTACTGCGTTTAATGCTAAATATATTGTTGATAATAAAATTGGTCCTGGATCTATAGTTAAAATTATTAGATCCGGTGATGTAATTCCTCATGTTCTTGAAGTCATTAAAACTGCTAAGGTTAAAATGCCTTCTGTTGAATATGAATGGAATGAAACTAATGTTGATTTAATTGCGGTTGGTGATAAATCAGATGATCAAGTCATTAAAGAACTTACTTTTTTTGCTAGTAAAATGGTAATTGAAAAT
>Ga0214923_10001577_pt1 | contig 32169 bp, 22 predicted proteins | sample LL1510_MetaG_FD_177993 | JGI IMG/M metagenome (GOLD analysis project Ga0214923, IMG submission 177993) | Freshwater microbial communities from Lake Lanier, Atlanta, Georgia, United States - LL-1510 | ecosystem: Environmental > Aquatic > Freshwater > Lake | place: USA: Georgia | collected...
TATCTTGTTGGATATATTTAGTAACATCCGGGTCAATATTTACTAATGCCTGATTTTGGACATTGGATATTGCCAATAGATTCTTACGATTCTCATTTAGTTCATTTGCTAATTCTGAATATGTTTTTGGTTTGGTTGAAGACGTATTTGGTTGGGTTGAAGAAGTCACTGCCTCGCCTGCGAAACCTTCTGTCCTAGTTGTCACTGCACCTCTACTAGATAGCTGATATGAATACCAAATTAGCCCAATTATTACAAGTATCCCTATAATTATTAGTATTAGCACCTTCCATTCCCATTTAGCCGGTTGTTCTTGCATATTTCGTATACGGTGGAATAATTTATTTATTCTATATCTAGGTAATATATTAATCCAACTCATCTGAATTATTATTTAATAATACAAATGGTCTATTAATACCTTAATTTAATTTTGCAGCAGTTGTAGTTGTTGTAATAAGAGGTATTGTGGAATTAGTAGATGCACTAGTAGATGCACTAGTCGTTGTCAACACTGGTAAATAAAATATCCTCTCCTTAGTTAATACCTCCGTAAAATTTGCTATTGAGCGATTAATAGATGATGAATTTGTACTACTTGAATTATTTTTATACCATAAATGAATACAGACAAAGATTAGTATCCCTAGTAGTCCTAGAACTACTATACCACCGACTATGTTCTTTTTTGTGCTATTAGATACCATTATCACCACTTCTCAAGTTTTATTAATATATGGGATATTGTCCATGGCTGAAAATTCACAAAATACTGCCAAAAAATAATACAGAATACTAATAAACAGTAACCAACTATATATTAGTATTCGGCGCAAACACTGAAATATGGAAACCGCGCAAGAAAAAATGAATAATATGTTCTTCGGGGTATATATGATTATCCCCGGACAATTTCCACTCCTAGATAACCAATTTGTAAGCGTAGACCGACAAAACTTAAAAATCATAGTCCGGGGTCCACGCGATACAGTTTATAATTATAGTGTTAATGACACCAAACAATTATATTATAAAGGCGCACCTATCAAGGCTCTCGAAGTCAAATTAGATAACATGACAAGCACTAATGCTACCGGGCCCAATAATTTACAGAACTTACTAACAATGGCCCTAGGTATTCGGCCACCCACCATCGTATATATTACATTCGACCAGGAAACAGGATTGTTTAGTTTGAAAAACTTACAGCGCTCCACCATTTTTACACTCCAGAAAATGGATGACTAATACTGTTGCATGTGTGTATGTGTATGTTTTGTGTGTGTGTGTGAGTGGTTCAAGTGATACACAGCATTTTTAGTGAATTATTTGCTGCATTGGTTGCGGATCCAGAATAATTGTTGGGTTGCTGTGTCATGCCTATTTCTTTATCAATTATTTTTTGTAAGATTCTATTTTGATATCCTGCGTGAATAATGTTTTTTAGAATTTGTTGCCCACCTGACTGGCCTGGTGTATCTAGGAACCTAGCCGTACGTTTATCACAGCATCCTGCTATCCAATCCCGGAGACCCAAATAAATAAATGATTTCACAAAGAAATAACTGAAAACATTGGTGTTTTCACGGAGCTGGCATTTCGCGCTCTCAGTCGGTGTAATAAACTCGGCGTAACTATCACATCCACTTGTTGCTAGAATTTGCGCTGCCTTCAGCATAGTGTAATATATTTGCGCTGTGAATACTTGTTTAAATTTCTGCTGGAATTTAGACTCCTCACTAATAGTTCGTGTCAAACAGTGTAAAATACTTGCTAGACATTCAGTATGTGCCTCAAATAAGTTGAATGATGATTGCTCTGTAGTAATATTAAATAATCCGGCGCAAAACTCATCATGTGCTGCGTGCTTGAAATCCAATGAATGAAAATGGATAAGTTCATGTAATAGGGTTTTCAGGCTTTCTTCCGAGCGGGTTATTATAATATCAGTCATATCGCATACCCCGGTATTTATCTCACTTGGTGTGAAAACTAGGTCTGCTTTCCCACTAACATGCATGAATTCTTTACGGAAATCTGCTAGGAATACATGGATAGCCCTCGGCTGTTTTTTGGTGTTTAGAAGCCGGTTAAAGAAACATATCCTAGTGAGCGCATCTAGGAGCCATGCTGGCCTGATGTTACCATCTTGTTGGTATTGTTGGTGTTGTTGGTGTGCAATGTATTCATGCCTTTTCGCAGTTGGATAATATAAATGTATTTCTGCATCTACAAGTCCTAGCTCAGGTACTGAATACCGAACCCGGGAATATTCAGTGCACTGAGAATATATCTCAGCCAAATTCACCAAACTGGTATATGGGTTGAATATCAGTTCCATGTCCTGTCCTATTTTACCCTCATCGACTACCTTTGTGTAGAATCCTTTTAGTATTTCTCGGCCTAGTGGGCTAATTTCAATATATTTCCTAAGTGCTCTGCGTTGTGTACGGGTAATCTTTTTAGGGTTTATTTTTTGAAGGATACTGCGTATTTTTTGTAATTCTTTTGGCGAACCATGAGTTATGCTAGTGCTAGGACTATCAGCTAGGTCGGCTAGATAATCTCGTAATTCACCAAGTATATTTAATAGTTCAACTTCTTTCGTATCAACCGACGTAATGTGAATTTGTGGCGGCTGTGCGAAGTATTCATGCGCCGTTTGGAACCATGGAGTGTCATATAATTCACCAATTTGTGGACTCATGTGTTTCCGGAGATTAAGTGGAATCATATTAATGTCATCTAGCCTATTATTGTGTTTTTTTTTTAATGATTTAATTATTTCAGATGAAGCAGACATCCTAGCTATTCTCCCAATTTATTATCCTATCTGGATTATTTCCTGGCTGGTTAGTTTTAATTGGATTTGGTGGATATGGGCGAACCGCCAGAAGGCAAAAGTGTATATTGGCAGTTATCATAATAGTATTGCGTGCGTAGGGTATCAATTTGGTCTCGGAGTTGTGGGCTCATATAATCATCTTTTTCGGGTAAATTGAATAATCCATATTTGGGTGCATTAGGATTATTTTTACCCACCACATCTGTTGTGCCATTAGCTGTCCTAGCTGATGAATTAGTAGCATTTGTGGCCTTGCGATTGGTAGCAGGAAGTGAAGCTAGGTTAAATCCTTTGCGTACACCAGTAGGTGAGCGTTCATTTAACATATCTACTGGAACACGGGCTAGTCTATTATCACCCGCACCTACATAATCAATCTTAACTGTCGCAAACATAACTACTAATATTACTATGAATATCACTAAGCTTAATACCATGTAATCCATTTCTAAGTGCGTGTGTTATGTATTTTAGTATTCCTGTGAAATATGAACTTACTTGTATTTTTTATTAATTAGTGAGGAAAATCTAATGCTCGGTTGCTAAAATAATTAATGCATCTGCGCGTGTTACTTTTTGCGTCAACGAATTATAATATTACCGCAAATATCCACCACCGGTTGAGCCTTCATAATGGGGGACTCTTATCTTGTATCACACCCATTTTAGAAATAACTTGAATTCATCACGGGAAATACTACAGCTTAAGAAAAATCGTTTTAGTTGCTCATAACCAACCATAAAACAAATAACGACTTCTTAACACCCCAAAAGAAAACCTTTATAACTTATTACCAATCAAAATGGCATCTGTTAAATCTGCATCGACTACTAAATCCACTGGCAATACTGCCACTGAAGTGAGTGCCGATGATATGCTCCGTAAAAAGTGGCAGAAGAAAACCCAATACGAACATATCCGCGACTTACCTGATACTTATATTGGCAGTATTAATAAGGATTTGAGCGACCAATATGTCGCAGGCGTCCATAGCCAAACAGCAAAAGCGGTTATCTATAAAAAACGGATTGAATATGTCCCTGGGTTCTATAAGATTTATGATGAAATTATTGTAAATGCTAATGACAACCGTAACAGGATTCAAAACAAAATTGATGGTGGTGAGAAAGGTCATATTAAAATGACGACACTACGGGTTAAAATCGCGCCTTATGAAGACGCAAAACAACCCCGTAAGATGGCAATTAGTGTTTGGAATGACGGTGACGGTATCGACGTAGCAATGCACCCGGATGAAAAGATTTATGTCCCTGAAATGATTTTCGGGCATCTACTCACTAGTGGTAATTATGACAAGGCCGAGGAGAAAATAACAGGTGGTAAGAATGGATATGGTGCTAAACTCGCAAATATCTTCAGTACCTATTTCCAGATTGAAACAGCCGATCATAATACTAAGCAGCGTTATACACAAGTATTCCGCAATATGATGCTTGAAAAAGAAACCCCGGTTATCGAACCCTACAAGGGGTCACCTTTTACATGCATAACTTTTGTACCTGATTATGAAAAATTCGGGCTCACTGATATGACGGATGACCTGCTCGCACTTTTCAAGAAACGGGCATATGATATGATTTTCTGTTCGCAAGGGCAAATCCAAGTTTATTGGAACGACCAACTTCTTAATACTGCGGACCCACAAGGATATATGAAAATGTATCTACAGGACAACCTAGACACACTTAATATGATGGCTAAAAATGCTAGTGCCGCAGCTGGGTCGCCTACTCAGACTCCTACCAAAACTGGTAACCCAACCCACTCGGGTGCAGGTACAAATACTAATAGTGACGGTGCTAATGCTGCATCTGCAGCACCTTTGACTGTTGATGATATCGTGCTGGCTTATACTTCACCCCATGTTAGGTGGCAAATCGGTGCTTGTATGAGCCCCAATTTTCAGTTCCAACAAGTCAGTTTTGTTAATGGTATTTGCACCTCCCGAGGTGGCAAACATGTAGAATATGTTGTAAAACAAATCGCGGCTAAACTTGCCAATTGGATAGCGCGCAAACACAAGGTAGTTGTCCGTGATGCATTTATCCGTGATAACCTTATGGTATTCGTCAACTCAATCATTGTTAATCCGGCATTTGATAGTCAGACTAAAGAAACATTGACAACCAATATGCGCGATTTCGGAAGCAAATTTGATGACCTAAGTGATGACTTTATTGAAACCCTAGCTAAAAGCGGGATTGCTGACCGTGCTGTCGCACAAAACCAATTCCAGGAAAGCCAGGCACTCAAGAAGACCGATGGCAAGAAAACCCGCCGGATTACTGATATCCCCAAACTGACCGACGCCGGTTATGCAGGTGATAGTAAACATTCCGGCCAATGTACCCTTATTCTAACAGAGGGTGATTCGGCTAAGGCCATGGCTATCTCTGGTATTAGCGTCCTCAAAGATGGTAGTGACTACTTCGGTGTGTTCCCTCTCCGGGGTAAACTAATGAATACCCGCGATAAGTCAGATACTGCTATTGCCAATAATGCTGAGATTACTAGTCTCAAACGTATTCTAGGACTCCAAGAAGGTGAAGTCTATACTGATACTAAGAAACTCCGATATGGCCGTATTATGATTATGTGCGATGCCGATGTTGATGGTAGTCATATTAAAGGTCTACTCATGAATTATATCAGTTGCCATTTTGGCAGCCTGCTTAAACTCCCTGGTTTTATTACATCGCTACTTACCCCCATAGTCAAAGCGACTAAGGGTGCTGGTAAGAAAGCCAAAACAGTCCAATTCTATAATGGTACGGAATATGCAAATTGGCTAGAAGCCAATCATGGCGGTCGTGGGTACAAGATTAAATACTACAAGGGGTTGGGTACTAGCACCCCACAAGAGGCCAAAGAATATTTCAAGGACTTTAAACAAGTCATCTATCATTGGGATGACAGCACCGATAATACTATTGATAAAGCGTTCAACTCTGACCGTGCGGATGACCGTAAAGCATGGATTCTCGCTTATGGCGGCCAAGTCCTAGATATCGGACAAAACGGCGTTTCATTCACTGATTTCATCGATAAGGATATGATTCAGTTCAGTATTGCCGACAATGTCCGCAGTATTCCTAATGTCATGGACGGTCTCAAACCTAGTCTTCGCAAGATTCTCTATTGCTGTTTTGCCCGCAAACTTACTGATGAAATCAAAGTTAGCCAACTTGCCGGGTATGTCAGTGAGAAATCGGCTTATCATCATGGTGAAGCCAGTTTGTTTGGCGCGATTATTAATATGGCGCAAAATTTCTGTGGGACGAATAATATTAATTTGCTCTTCCCTTCCGGTCAATTTGGCTCTAGGCTGCAGGGTGGTAATGATAGTGCTGCGCCTAGGTATATCTTTACCCGTTTGAATAATATTACCAACCGGCTCTTTCCGTCAGCTGATGAGCCACTTTATAAGTATAATGAAGATGATGGCACAAAGATTGAGCCCGTTTATTATGCGCCTATTCTGCCGATGGTGCTTGTGAATGGCGCATCAGGTATCGGCACAGGCTGGAGTTGTGAGCTCCCTCAATTTAATCCAATGGATGTTCTTAAAGTCCTCCGTGGCCGTATCCTTGCCGCAAGCGGCAAGCTGGAAAAGGCACCATATTTGATGAGCGATATGATGCCATGGTACCGTGGTTTCAAGGGGACTGTTACTAAACTCAGCAAGAACCGTTGGATCACCAAAGGCGTTTATCGCCGTCTGGATAATAAGACCATCGAAGTCACCGAACTCCCTGTTGGATTTTGGACTCAGGACTTCAAGGAACTACTGAATAATCTCAGCGGACAACCTAGCACTGCTCCTGTATCTGGACCTGGTCGTGGACGTGGTCGTGGTCCCAAGAAATCAGGTGCCGCTGCCAAAGAAACTACTGCTGCTAAAAATAAGAAGAATGCCGAGCTTCTCTCTATCCCAGTTGGGACAAAAGCGGTTGCCGGCCCATCAGCAGATGAGTCTCTGGACCTGAATAGTTCGGATCTGCAACTTATTAAGAACTATCGTGAAATGAATAGTGAATGCGAAGTCAAAGTACAAATCACTTTTGACCCGCGTATTCTCACTATGCTACTCACTACCACGGACCCTAAAACCGGGATTACTGAACTGGAAAAACGCCTCCGGCTAACCAGTACTATCAGTTGTAATAAGACACTCAACTTCTTCGGCCCGGATGAACGGCTTTATAACATGTCGTCGGTTGATGACATTATGGATATGTATTTCGCCGAGCGTATGAAACTTTATCGTGTTCGTAAGATGTTCCTAGAGAGCCAATACCAACGTGATCTAGCTCTGCTTTCGGCACGGGCCAAATTCATCCTAGATGTAGTAGAAGGCCGTGTAGTCGTCAACCGCCGTGCTAAACCCGATATTATCCTTCAACTCCAGCGTCTGGAATATCCTGTTATGTTTGAGAAGCAACTTTATACACCGGCTGCATTTACTGCTAAACTTGCTGAGCTAGGTGATACCGATGGTTCCCTTCGTGAAAAAGGCTCGTATCAATTCCTGCTTGACATGCCGATTTATAATCTGACTGAAGAAAAGATTAAAGAGCTCCTCACTGAACGTGAAGAAGTGAATGCACTAATTGCAACACTCAAAGGTAAAACACCTGGCGATTTGTGGATGGAAGACCTAGATGCCTTTGAAGATGAATATGCTAGGTTCATGGCCGAATATTACGAATACAACGGGCTTGATGCGGCTACATTCGGCGAGGCGCTCACTGCTCGTAAGATTGGGAAGATTGTAATGAAAGGATATTCTGCGACACCTAGTCCCGCGACAACTGCGCCTGTTGCGCCTGATGATATTTAATCGCTAACAAGCCATTTCAGTGGTGGTATTAATAATATATGAATCCTAGTATAGCTAAGTTCCCATAATTTTAATTTTTTTATTTTGTTGGCAATCCATGGAGTGCATAATAAATTATTTAAACTTAAATAGAATATTAATTCTTTTAATTAAACAATACATATAAATCAGTAATGCGTGGTGTATCATATGATTATACCTTTATGCTGCCAGATAAAACATATTTAAGTTTTACCGACCAATCTATGCCCGAATTATTGGCAAATATAAGAAAACTTACTAAAACTCACTATGACCTAGATTTCAAAATTTCAAGAGATACGGTTTATAATATAATTCATAGACCTGATGTAGCCCACAAATTCTATGCTTCTAAAATAAGTATTAAAAATATTATTAGACCCGTTAAAAAAGAACCCATATCACAACAACAGGCTCCTGTTCCTACTGAAGCTACACAAGCTACTAATATAACACATACATCAACACAAATTGCAATCTCAGCACAAGATGCTAATTAATTTGTGTTCGTTTATTTTTTCGCAAATATTTTCACACATATCATTAAATATTGCGTAGTAAATCTGTAAATAATTAAATCTGTGTTAAATGCAAGTCCCAATTAAATTAGTTGACTACTGCCATGAGCTCCAAATACCATACTTTTACCTAAATATTTCCTATATTACTACAGCTGATGGGAAAACAAAAAAACAAATAAGTAGATTACCAAAAGGATATATGACTATGGATTACGCCACAGCCATGAAACAATCTAAACCTGCTAATCCGACACATATAAATATTATTCTTAAAAACTCGGCAAGGAATAAATTAGTAGTAATTGATACTGATGCGCCTGATGCCTACTCATATATTACAGGTATGGAAGCACTAAACCAAACAGCAATAACTATAAATAATACTAGACCAGGACACGCTCATTTTTATTATGAAGTAACTACTCTACCACCCAAAAAAATAATTAAAACATCTGATAATAAGGATATTGACCTAATTATTGATAATATATTTGAAAAAATTGGTACTGAATTTGCAAGATTACCGTCCCGAATAGAGTTAGCCAATATAAATAATATATTCGGGGTATCTGAAAATGTGAATAAATCTAGCACAGCTACTACCTTCAAACTAGTTAAATCAAATATACAATTACTACCAGCAACCAAAATTGATACATCTGACACTAATACATCAGAATCAACAGCAATGCAAAATATTAACATAGAATTAATCGGAAAAATGGTTAATGGTTTAAATCCTGTTGAATTTAAATCATATCCTATGTGGATTAAACTATGTTATTGTTTATATAACCTAGCTGAGCTTGATTTAGATAATAAGGACAAATATTTTGATATACTTAATAATTTTCTCAAACAAAATGCAAACTATAATGAAATAGAGAACTATAAGTTCTTTTATCAAACAACAAAAAAACCGGATGTCACTGACAAAATAACAATTAAAACTTTACATTATTGGCTCAAAACACAAAATAAAAAAATATATGATGAATTATTCGTTAAGATAGATATTATAAAAGGATGTGTAATAGACCCTGTCTATTTTTATGATAAATATAAAAATAGTTATGAGTGTGCAAAGGCGTATTTTGAACAAGTATATTTCAAATTGAATACACCTGCTTGTTTTTGTAAATATGACAATACAACCGCAACATATACATTTATAACTGATAAAGAATTATTCCATATAACTAACAACTTTTATATTGATGACCCAAAAATACCAGATAAAAAACTAAAATTTATTAACTTATGGTTAGCTGACCCGGCCATTAAATTTTATGATAATATGAAATTGGTCCCCCCGCCTCTAGAATGTAGTTCTAAGACACTTAATTTATTCACAGGATTTACGGCTGATAAACTCACTAACTGCAAATTAGTCCCAATTGATTTAGTGTTAGGGCATATTAAATTACTATGTGAAGATAACGTAACTTATGCCGAATATGTTCTAAATTTCCTAGCTCATATAATACAATACCCTGCTGAACTGACTAGAACAGCACTTGTATTTAAAGGTATTCAAGGTTCAGGCAAGGGTATTTTTTTTAACTGGTTTGGCAAAAATATAATTGGGTTAAAATACCATTACACAACTGCTGACCCCACGAATATAACCGTCCATAACGACCATCTGAATGGCAAAATACTTATTAACCTAGATGAGGTTAGAGCTGCTGACACATATGCAGCTGCTTCCCAACTCAAGAACAAGATAACTGAACCAATAATCACTCTCCAAAACAAATATGTTAAACCATTCACAGTCGAAAATTATGGCCGCTATATTTTTTTCAGCAATCAAGATAATCCGGTGAAGGTAGAAGATACTGACCGACGGTATGTCATATTTAAAACTTCTGATAGATACGCTAGACTGACTCCCGATGACCCTGTTAAAGTAAAATATTTTAGCGAATTAAAAGCCGCGTTAGCTGACTCAAATGTTATATATAGTTTCATGCACCATTTACGTGGTCGGGATATAAGCCATGTAAACTGGGAAGACCGACCTATGACAGAAAGTTATGTGATTTCGAGGGAGTTGAATATTCCTATTTTCGCTGAATTCCTAGAGAAATATTGCTTCGAAACACCAGGCATTCAATTTGTTAATAATTTGAACCAGACGACTAAATCCCAATTCTTCACAGAATTTAATAAATTCCTAGACCGGACAAGGAATACTGCTATTACTATGAAAGAGCGGACTTTTTATATTGAATGTAAAAAACATAAATTTATTGTTTCTAAGAAAACACCAGGGACAGATATTAGAATTATTGAAATAAATAGAAATATAGCATTTGAATATTTAAAAATAAATAAATATTTACAGCATAATACAGACGAATATACATTATAACAACCAAGTCAGGATACTAGCCAGGATCCAGCCAGGATAGATTTTATTAATCATATTATATTTTAAATCTTTTATATTCACAAGCCAGGATAGCCAGGATAGCCAGGGTATGTCTAAGACCATTCTGGGGAGTCACATCCTGAATAAGCTCTCTCTTAAAAAAGTTCCCATTCTATATTGGCTCATGGTGCCTGACACTTGTTTAACCTGACTTTTCAGAGGTTATCTTATTATATAGGGAAGTGTATACTAGGTATGTTAATATATGTGTGGGTGGGTGTCAGTCTAGGTATCATTCATAAACCTGCAGTAGTAAATGCCAATATTAGTTTGTGTTTTCACTTTATTTTTTTCACTAACTGCCCTGCATTCTTATCTAAATATGTTATTTTCAATACTGTAGTAGTCTGTGTATTCGTATTTAATCCTTTACCACTAGCATCCTTAGTACTTGTTGGTGTCGGGACATCATCAAAATCTTGAAATTTCTGTAGAAAGCCCATATTAATTGGGTCATTAAACCACTCCGGAAACGCCCATAACCCTGTAGTCTGTGAATTCGTGCCGGGTGCCAGGATTCGAATCACATTATTCATTGTCCCCGCATATGGTGGAGAGACTATTCCTGTGAATTGGGCGACAGATTGGATAATATGCCCGGCTTCCCGGTTAATGAATTGGTTGAATTGTGCGGCTTCTTTATACCCACTTGTTATGGTTTCACGGAATACATAACCCCGGAATTTAATAATATCCCCTGCAATGAAATCCTGTGGGTTGAAATATCCTAGGGTTATCACATCTAGGTATGGTTGTGTAAAATCAGGCATGTAAATAACACTAATACTAACGGTATCAGATGCTGCATTATCTAACCAAGGATTATAACCATCCGGGCGGGTGATATCAATATATAACCGATTAAGTGATGATTCCGGTGTGAGGTAATCTTTAGCCATTTGCGAATTATTGATATATTCCACATAACTAGTTGTGTATAGGTCAGTTGGAATGGGTAATTTAGGCACTAGTAGACTTAAGGCTCTATCAGCGGCTTTATTAGACCCATATAGTGAATCTGTTGCTACAGGTGTACCTAGACCAATGAGTAGATGCGGTCGTAAACTAGGCCTGAATTTATTAGCTAATTGGCGATTGGCTATGACTACACTAGCACATTCCAGGCGGGTAACATTCTCAAAAGTCTTATTAATGGTTAGCTCGATATTACGTAATGCACCGTTGGCGTCTTGATACTGACTTGACTGTCCTAGATGCACACCGAATGAATACGGGTTCTCATCTGCACGGTTGACCCAATCCCGGTCTTCACTATTAATGGCGACCCACCTAGTAATTGGCTCTACCGGGACAGTAATTGCATTGCTAGGTACCGAGTGAGTAAGTTGCGCTATACTGTCATCATTATATTGTTGACCTAGATTATCTACTAGATAGTCTTGTGCGCTAGATGCTGCCCCACCTGCACCGTCGTGTCCTAGTTGGTTAGGATACCGCTGTTCTAGGTATTTCATATACTTATAACTATGATTTGCCGGTAAATCTATCCGGGTTTGGCCTTCATGTAACCGGCGGAGTTCATCTGCTTTCATCGCGGATAGGAAATTTTTGGTGTTTGACATTTTATGTTTCCTAGTTGTCGTATTCTTGCTATGCTAGGCGATTCTTGCTATACAGAGTATGATATATTTACTATTTACTCTATTAATATCTTATGGTGTTTAAATTCAGTAGCAACAAAAAATTGTTTTAGTTAATTCATAACCTAGCACAGCAATATATTTGCAACTTCAGAAAAATAATATGTCCGGACAACCACAAACAGGAATAATTATACAATACCTAGATGGCAAAACTAGCAATGTCTCTGGATTTGATAAAATACAAAAACGCAATCAAGTATCGTCAATAACCTGTAATTATTGCGGATTAAAAGAGTTACCAGCTGGCTTGGTGTTTCCTTACCTAGTATCATTCAATTGTAGTGCCAATCAACTTGTTGAAATCCCTGATGATATGGAAATCCCAAAATTGCACAAGTTCTGGTGTTACAACAATAAACTCCGGGAACTACCGATTAATTTTTCAGCTAGGTTCCCTTGTCTAGAACTCCTAGATTGTAGTGGTAATTTATTAACCTGATTTCCCGAGATCAGATTAGTTAATTTGCGCGAATTCAATTGTGAAAATAACCAACTTACTGGGTTACATGATATTATGAATTTACCAGGGATGAAAAGATTTGTATGCCGTGGCAATAAACTAACACAGTTACCAAATGCTATGCTAGGTTGGGTGAATTTGAAATACTTAGATTACAGTTCCAATTTCGGAGAAAATCCAATAATGCTGACTCCTATACAAAAAGTATTTCTCTTTGATAACTATGTTGAAGTTTCGCGCTGATAATATAATCTTATTTTTTAATATCGAAATTTAATGCTTACTATTTCTGAAAACTTGACTAGATAATAAACTTATGAACTCAAATCACTAATATAATTACTTAGCATTCATATACATAATTAATTAGTCTAAGTTTATTTTTATATTTATTAATAAAATGGCATCATTGCAGCATGGAACTAAATACGAATACTCTGTTAAACAATTCTTATCAAATAAATACACCAATATTTGGTTATGGAATGAAATACCATCAAATATATTACATGAATTAGGAATTATTAATACTAATGAACTATATTGCGATGATATAGGTTGTGATATATTAGCTCAATCAAGTGATAATACTTATTATTTTATACAATGCAAAAATTATAGCACTATTGGAATTGATAATGTAATTACAATTTCCGACTTATCAGGTTTTTATAATTTTATGGCAGAGAATAATTTTACTAATGGTATAGTATATTACTCTGGTTATTTATCATCGCAAGTAATTAAACGGTCGAAATCAATTAAATATATTAATTTACCATACAAAACATGTGAAACTATAAATCTTATTCCACATTCATATCAAATTGACGCTTATAATAAGTTATCAATATCAGGACGTAATGTTCTTACTATGCCTTGTGGAACTGGTAAAACTTATGTATCATATTTATTATCAGCCAATTATAAGAATATTATTATTCTTTCTCCACTAATATCAACAGCAGAACAATTGTATTTGTTTTATAAAAAATATTACAATAATACAGAAACACATAACATATCTATTTTTAATTGCTTGAATAAGTCAAGATTAATTGACCTTGAAAAAAATAATGTTATTATTTCCACTTATGATTCAGTAAATTTAATACTTGAAAAAGTAAGGAAATTAGATAACAAAATAATTATTATTGACGAATACCATAATTTGTCACCAAATAATCTTACTAACACAGATGATTATATAAATAAACTTTTAAAATTTGATAATACATCATATTTGTTTATGTCAGCAACACCACATAAATTGAGACAACAATATATTAATATATTTGGTAATAATGAATATACTTTGGGTTGGGAAGATGCTATTAAGAATAAGTATATTTGCGATTATAAATTCTATTATCCAAATCCTGACAATGTAAATGTAAAAATTATTGAATTAAAAAAAACTACTATTTTATCATCTCTAGAAGTTAAAAAGTGTATATTATTGAATAAAGCCTATTATTTATTGGAATGCATAAAAGAATGTCGTGTTAAAAAAATAATAGTTTTCCTTAAATCACTTGCTGAATCAAATGAATTTGCTAAAATAATAACATTATTGAATATATTTTTTGAAAATAAATTGCTTGTATCTGAAATTAATTGCCATACTGGTAAATCTGAACGTAATAAAATTCTAACTAGGTTTAAAAATAAGAATGATACAATTAATATATTATGTAACGTACATATCTTAGATGAGGGGATTGATATACCCGAATGCGATGCTGTTTATCTTACACATCCCAATTATAATCCAATTAATTTTATTCAACGTATTAGTAGATGTAATAGAATAAAGCCTAATGATTCTAATATAAATAATACAGCTAATGTTTTTATATGGGCAAAAGATGATGGTAAAGTGAAGAATATAGATAAATTAATAAGTGAATATTTGGCGGTAAAACATTCAGAAAATACTACAAGCGCATATATTAGAGATACTAATAAAAATGGTGATTTAGCGCAATCCGTGTCTGTAGTGGTCACTAATACAGATTTAGCAGCAGAACAAATCCCGATAAAATCAATATTATCATATTCTATTTTTATAGAATATTTAAAGAAAGAATTTAACATAAACCTATTATATGATAAAAATAATAATATATGGTTGGCTTTCAATGAAATTTTAAAATTTATTGGATATAGTAATATTAAACAATATAAAAACCGACTTACAATAGATGATGTTTATTTTAATTCACATGAGACATTGTTTAGTCAATCACAATTAAATACTATAAAACAACGCTATCAAAAACCAAATGCAGTATTTATAAATGAAGCAGGCATATATAAATTATTAACAATGTCTTCTAAAACAATTGCAAAAAAATATTTACACATACTATTAACTGGAGAATTGCAATAGATTAGTGTTATTATGAAAATTATATAGTTTTTAAATTTTATTTAATATTTAGCATTTGTATAAAAATAAATAAAATAACTTTATACTGCAGTGTAAACAATTATTGGAAAAAATACAGAAGACACTCTATTATAATCCCACTTGCCATCTAATGTGTTATTATGAATGTCTAGAACCTAGTTTTCCTGTTGAATTTGAACCCATCAGGGTAGCCTTACAATTCAATATAGGTGGTATGTTTAACTACTCAAATCAATGAAATAAAGTAATACGCTACCTAGTATTAGTAGAATCCCGATTGGAACCATATTGTTTTCATCTGTTAGAATCCGTTCCGCATGGGTGGTTATTTCACTATCGAAATAAGTTTTGATGAAATCGTATACATATCGTGACCACCCGGTAATTTGTTGTCCTAGATCTGCTTCTTTATTTGAATCTGATATTGTAGAGTTCTTCCCCGAATCTGCGAATCCTTCTCTAATTGTTTTACGTGTTGAATAAGTTGTTGTTTTTTGATAATTATTAGATTTCTCGGATTTCTCGGATTTCCCGGATTGCATCCAGCTACCAAGATTATTTGATTGTCCGTCGGCAAAGCGGTTAATGCTAGGAGTACTAAGTGTGGTGTTGGCTTGGTCGATAGAATATTTTGCGCTGGCCGGGGATTGACCTGTGGGTTGTGTCATACCTAATTCCATGCCTAGCTGTTCTAGGAACCCAATAGTTGATTTTTCCATTTTATCTAGTGCATTGATGGGATCAATCTTGAATTCCGATTCACGACGTGCAGCCGCATCTAGGTATGCTTTATATGCGTTTGCGGATGGAACTTTGTCGAGTGTTTTACCGATTTCTTGCCCTGCTTCACCTATAGACATACCCATCCTGCCTAACCTCATAGAATTAATAGTATCCAAATCAGTTTCCATAGCCGGCTGAATAGTAGTATCAGCTAATCGGCCTAATTCGCTACGAATTGCCTCAGCTGTTGCAGGGGTTTCAGTAAGTCGGATTAGACTTTGTAGTATCTGCCGGTGTTGTATTTGTGCGGTTTGTAATTTAAACCGTATTTCACCAGCATTAGAACTTTCAATCTTTTGCGCTAATTCAGATTGGGTCTTGCAAATATCACTTTGTAGTCTTTTGGAATCGTTATATAATCGGGCAAATACACGTTCTTTAATTTCCCTACCGACCTGTGTGCGGATGTCTGCTTCATTATTTGAGAGTATTTGGCTTTGTTCGAATGCAGTAGTTAGCCGGGACTCTAGTTTGGCACGAACAAAACCCATGATTGATTGGTCCAGATTATTAAAGAATAATTCTAGTCGTTCTTCTTGTGTGAATTCAGTAGCAGGTGTGGCGGCTAAATAGATTTTCTGTATATCCGCATAAGTGTCTTGTGCATTTGCAATAACATCTTTGGTGAATGCTATGATAATATTATTAATAACTAGGTCTTGTCCGCGTTTCAGTGTTTGTGTGTTTACCCTAGCATGTATACTATCTGCCAATCCCGGTAATAAGAATTCATCATCGGGTATAGTAGGCATTTCGAGCGTAACACTTGAGTTCCCATCCGGGAGACACCTTGAACCTAGTGCCGATGATTTACTATCCGATGGCATTCTAGTACTAATTCCGGTACCACCATCTCGGAAACCCTCTCTGTTACCAGCTCGGAAACCCTCTCTGTTACCAGCTCGGAAACCCTCTCTGTTACCATCTCTGAACCCCTCTCTGTTACCAGCTCGGAAACCCTCTCTGTTACCATCTCTGAACCCCTCTCTGTTACCAGCTCGGAAACCCTCTCTGTTACCAGCTACAGCCTGGGTATATGTCTGGAATTTTTCAATTGCATGTGTCCGTTTAGTCTGTTCCGATACTTGATTAATTAGATTCTGCCGGTAGTAATATAGGTAAACTAAACTAATTACTACAAGCCCTGCATAAATATAAATTATTTTTGGACCTGTTAATTCTATCATTTCTCCACAGTGTGGTGTTCTAGTACAGTAGGAGATTGTATTTATATTAAAACGTTATAAAAATCAATAGTGTTGAACCTAGACGGTACCGTTAAGTACCTTATTTAAGGCCACCCTATTCGGGTGGCAAATAGGTACTTAACTAGTAGAGGTTAGTATGGTCTTAAATACCATACTAGGCGGTAGCTTGCAATGTCTATTCATCATACTCATCTAACAACTCTATGATAACTTGTTTGTCATCTGGCACACTGTCAGAAAGCTCATCTAGGTTGTTGATATTGTCACGCCAATAGATTTTCCGTACACACCAATTCCAAATTGAGAATAGATACCTAGAACACACCATTTATTATTTATTATTCGGATTAAAAAAGTTCTTAATCTGAAACATACAGTCTAGGTTAATCACAGTGAAATAAAAACAACATAAAATAATAAATCACATCCCAATCCAAAATTAAAATAACATCTCAATAAAAATGTCGTCAGGAGTACAAGATATAGGAGGTGGAGTGTACGGTCAATCTAATACTGAATTCTACGCTAAATTCAACGCGCAACAACCATTTAACAGTAATTTCGGCGCCAATGGGCGTGTCTTCTTCGATATTAATACTCCAGCGCCGCAATATGACCTTTATAAAGGCAGTGGACGGCCATCTAATGATATTAGTAATAATACCCTAAATTACAGTTTGGAGGAAACACCACTTAGCAGGCTTTATTTTAGCCCGGAAAATGCCGAACGAGTACAAACCGAAATTAAAAAAACCGTATATGAACTCTGTCAACAGGATACTGACCCAATACTTACACCACATAAACCGATTGTAATTGGCCGTCAAAATGACCTACAGTTACAAATCATAATGCGTAGTATTTACTTGCAATATGCCAAGAATGTAGATTATAATATTGCCGAACAAATCCGCGAATTGAACTCATTGGTTGTCCGGGAATGTGTTCCTGGAATTATTACTAATGTGAAACAATATTTCGGATATACTGCCGATGCCCAGCGATTACCCTTACCCATTGATTTGCCAAAGAACCCATCTAGCCGTGGAGAAAAAACTTATAACTTATTGCTGGTCTAGGACACCGGTTCTGAAATCATTTCTTTTTTGTATTCGTCCTTTGTCAGTTCATCAACCATTAATTGCCGGTTATTTTTACGCAAGTACCGGATAAATTGCAATATTTCAGTTATAGTTGTTTTTTTGAGTGTGCCGAGATTTATAAGTATACAATCTTTCTTCATAGTGAAGCGTTCACCTGCATTCTTTACAATCCGGTAAATCTGAGTAAGTGCATTCAAATCCAATTCTCCAACTGATGTTTCAATATATTTTAGAACCCCTGTGTTAGATGCGCTAACCAGTGCCTCGTCGTCGCTATCTGGTGTTTCGGTTTCTTTAATTAATTCTTGTGTAAAATAAATATTAGGCATTGCCAATTACGTATTTTGTATGAATACTTTTGCTTTAGATATTACCTATCATGTATAGAATATCATGGCAATTTAAACGCCTAGTACCCTATCAACGCAATTAATAATTTAGTTTAAAGCACATTCACAATGTAAATAGTACAAAATTGCATAAGAAAAATTGTTTTTTGCGTTTTTCCGGGTTGCTAAACGACCCCAAATATTAATATATAACATCAAATTTGAAAAAATAGGAAATGATTGCCGCTGAAGACGTTATTAACACACTTAGCAACAGCAAGTTCAAGAAAATTCAACTACCCACTAGTGCAAAATTCTCGCAATTTGACTGCTATGAAACCAAACGCCGGGAAATGGAACTCCTAGTCGCTGGTATTAAATCACTCACAGAGATGACTGATATTGGTGAGGCACTTAATAGTGAAAGTATCCTAGAGGAGCTCGCCAATCAATATGGTGCACATAGTCTTAAAGTTGCTGACCCTGGTGCAGTGCTTGGTAGTGAAAAACTCGCGACCGCTACTATTGATTATGATACATATTTGAACTACCAGGAAAACGAACTTGTTAGTGCGCCACCCGCCCTGATGGAACTAGTAACCGGGATTGCACCGACTCAACGTGTATTCCTTTATGGTTTGAAGAACCCAGAAAGCTTTTATAAGGCAGTCTTGGTAGCAAGTCGCCCTGATTTCATTACAAAGACTAAACAGAATCGTGTTAATGATATTTTCACATTCAAGAGGGAAATTGGTATTAGTGTACGTGATACAGTTAGGGCAAAAGAATACCTACGTATGACCGACCCTGCATTCAATCCGGATACTATTTCTGCTAATTTGGTGGATAAGGAGACATATGTGGATGATGCCCTAGCGCAAGCAACTGCTGATTTTATTGAACGCTCAGTGATAGTCATTGATCTAGTCGCCAAAACTTTTAAAACATACCGAAGCTGTTTTTGGAAGACCGAACAGCTAGGTGATACATACACGCTAATCCAATATCAAGGTGCATATTTACCATTAATTCATGTGGATACCAGGAATCTTCTCAATGGTGATGCCCTAGCTACACGGCTTGTGTCACAATTCGAGCATACTAACCGCGAGCAATATAAATTCCGCGACCTCGAGATTATGAATGGTGCCAATCGCCAGTCCGGTGGTAGCGGCGGAAAAGTACGTAGTGCACTTAATGACCCATATTTCGACCCAGCAAAGATGGTTAGCAAATCTGAGCTATCACTCGATGATATCCAAGCTAAGATGGCACAAGCTGCTAAGGAAAAAACGGATGCTGCTGCTGCGATAGCCGCTACAAAGGCTGCCAAATCCGCTTCTAAGAATACAACAAAGTCTGGAACGGCTGTTGAAACGGTTGTTGAAACTACTGCTGCAGGGACTCCTATTGTTGACGCAACTGGCAAAGCGCCGGTTGGCAATGAAAACCTAAAAACTGCTAAACTAGCTGAACTACAAGAAATTGCAACTGGGCTAGGTATTGATATTAATACTCCTGGTGCAAGTGGTAAACCCAAGAAGAAAACCAAAGAACAGCTTGTCGCTGATATTACTACAGCTAGGACACCACCTGTTAATTCCGTGTAATATATTTCAATGAAACATGATATTATTTTTATTTTTTGTGTGTTTGTGTGTTTGTGTGTTTGTGTGTTTGTGTGTTTGTGTGTTTGTGTGTTTGTGTGTTTGTGTGTTTGTGTGTTTGTGTGTTTGTGTGTTTGTGTGTTTGTGTTATTGGATTATTAGGTTACTATTATATCCACTATGTGTATTGATAGTGGTGCCAAATGACAAATAAGATTAAAATATCCAATTTAAATAAAATAGGCTTAAGGGTAGGGTATAGATTATTCATATAAACCAACCCGCAAGAAAATAAGTAAGGATGTCAATCAAATTGAATAAACAAACACATGAAAAGGAGGCAATTTGCACTTTAATTAAACAATCCATTCTCAACCCGGAGTATGAATTGGAATGTGTAGTAGGTGGAAATTATAATCTAGGTAGTACTATCAGCCATCAACAATTCCGGAAAATATTGAGCCGAGTTAATGGTAAGCGTGAATATCAAGCCCGCCCTGCCGAAGACAAATTAGTTGTCAGTTTCCCTAGGGATACCAAATTCGGGAATATCCGGGTTATTATTAATGGTTTTGGGTCTATCAACTATTATTGCATTAACGAGAAATTAGACGGGATTATCCATAATGTAACATTCGAAGAGAAACAATATGTTAGTGAAAAACTGAGTAAACAACCCGTACCCAATTATAATATTAAATTCAACCAGAAATCCGAGCGTGTAATTGAAACTGATACTGGTGTAGTCAGGGAATTACTGCGCGATTGGCGGGATTTACAGAAGATTTTCCGTTATAAGAAGACATATCGGTTTATCACCATGCCTGACCGTATGTTTTCGGTGGATTGCTCTATTGTCCGTTCAAGTGGGTTTGAAGACCGTGAATTAACAATTCGAGAAGTCCTTGCACGCGACCTATTCCACAATGTTATTAAACCCCGTGACGATAAAACACCATTTGGCGAATGGTGGAAAGCCATTTCTAAAACACCCGATGCGATGGTGAAGGTCAGGGATGTTAATGTATATTATAAAACTATTAAGGAGAGCCGTGTGTTTGAGAATGAATTCCTATATGAAGTGGAAGTCGAATATAACACGATGGCGACCACACCTGGTGAAGGTACATTGCCTAAAACTGCCCGACAAGAGTATACTGATTCTAACGATAAAGATGGATACGTTAATGGGGTCTTTGGTAAATATTTCAAACAAATCGGTATGATATTACAATGCGTACAAGACAGTTTTTACATTATGGGTAATAATGAATACCTAGATGTGCTAGGAGAGTATTCTAGGTTGACAGGTGTAAAAAAGGGTATGGATAACCTGTTTTTCGGCCCACTACCTGTTGAAATGGATAATAACAAACTGATTGAATATCCAGAACAAATTTATGACGATATGACCCGGGTATATGAAAATGGCAATATAATCATAGATTATTGTGTTACTGACAAGAGTGACGGTACACGGTGTCTGCTGTACTTGGATGCCAAAGGCCGCTGCTATTTAGTGAGCCGAGATAGTGTTTGTCCGGTGAAGGATATGGGTGTAAGTATCCCTGGATATGCTAACTCAGTATTTGACGGTGAATATATCGAAATGGATAAAGACGACCAGTTCCTCAATAAGTATTATATCTTCGATGCATATTTCGTAAAAGGTGTGTCTATCATGCGCCGGACTTTTGGGCGGGGGCGTGAACCTAACACCCGTTTATTTATGTTGTCGCAGTTCGTTGAACTATTCCATAATGGTACTGGTGTATTTCTACAAGGGAATGAGTTATCTACAATGGGCGCAGCAGCAACCCGTTATATGTTCCGGGTCGATAAAAAATCATTCCTATTTGGTGAATCTAATAAAACACCTGCGACTATCCGCAACACTAATCTGATTTTCGACCATTGCAAAACACTATTAAGTAAGATGAATCGGAAATTTGGTGGCTATTTGGAAGAAGGCCATATGTTCTCTTATAAAACTGACGGTTTGATTTTCACACCGGTGGAACTAGGTGTTTATCAGAGCTCGAGTGAAAATAATGTCCCCGAATCCGTACTTGTCAGTAGCCGCAAATGGAGCCAATTATTCAAATGGAAATCCGCCGACCAACTAAGTATTGATTTCCGGGTCGATTTCCCTAAGGATATCAAGACCAAAGAGCGTGTAACCATGTTCGTGGGAACACAGAAATATGTACGCTGTACTCTACTATGCCGTAATTATGATAGCCATATGTGGCGGAATCGTACTAATCTAGGTGGTGAAGCAGCTGGTAATGATGCGGGTGTACGTGGTAATGATTCCATGGTGGAAAGTGCTATCAGTAGTTTGTTACTCAATGATGGTACGACCTTATATAATATGCCAGATGAAGTACCATTTAAGGCAGTGTATCCATTTTTGGGTGCTAGGGATATGGATGGGAATATCCAAGTCATGAGCCATGAATGTCTACTTAAGATGGAAGCTAATGGTGATGTTAAATGCCTGAGCGGTGATTTAATATATCAAGGTAGTGTGGTAGAATTCACATATGATGTTGTAGAAGGCAGATATGAGAATGAAGCAATGCGTTGGCTGCCTCAGAAAGTCCGGTTCGGCAAAGTCCCCAATGCTATGAATACATGTTTTGATATTTGGAATTTAATGCATAACCCAGTGCAACCAGATACCATTTCTGAAGGACTTACCATAAATAGGGCGGCCGAGATTAAAAATATTAATTATTATTTACATGGGCGCTATCTACTCACATCTGGGCTAAAGAAATTTAATAATTTCGTGAAGGGATGGTTGCTAGAAAGATATATGCATTCAATGACTGCACCCAAAGTCCTAGATCTAGCTTGTGGCAAACTGGGTGATTATTTCAAGTACTCTAGTCTAGGTGCCGGTACTCTAGTAGGTATGGATATTAACCCTGACAATCTGAATAATAAGTTAGATGGTGCTGCAACCCGGGTTTTGAATGCAATGAGTACCAACCCACGGGGTAAGGCATTAGCTGGTCGTACACTATTAATATTAGGTGATATCTCTAAAAATATGGCCGATGGTAGTGCAGCCGTGGATGAGCTAGGACGTTATTATTTGGATATCCTTTATGGACGTCATCGACCTAGCACTAACTTTAATGCCAAGCATGCCAAATTTTTTAACTTGGGTACGGATGGTTTCCACATCGTCGTTTGTAACTATGCAATCCATTACGCATTGGATGATTTCCAGGGAATAGGTAATCTCCTTGAGAATGTCGGTCAGAATTTGCGCGACCAAGGATATTTCATCGGCACCTGTTTGGATGGTAATCTAGTGCTAGATGAACTGAATAAAGCCAACGGTTACTTGGAAGGCCGGGTCAACGGTCACACGGTATGGTCCATTGACCGGCGTTCGGTTATTGCAAGTGGCCGGGGTACAGGTGGAGTGGTTTATGAAGAAAACGGTCAAGTAGCAGACACTAAAGTAATCGCGCAATATTCAACTGACATGCCTCATATGCTCGGGCCCGGTAATAAAGTGGATATGTATTTCGAGACCATGAATACTATTAGTCATGAGAACCTAGTTGATATTAAGTATATCGAGCAACAGGCTGTAAATTACGGGCTCAAATTGGTTGACACCCGGCTCTTCACTGAATCACCCGGGAGTTTACTGGCTGAATGGGAGAATGCTGATGCAGCTAAGACTGCACGGGCTGCTGGCCGACATAATACCATAGTCGCGGCTGCCAATAATAAAGTCACCGCCGCTGTCAATGATGTAAGCACGCAGGACACTGGTTCTGGCGATGCTACTAAACAGACCGTGTCACAAATGATTGAAGAAATCAAAAAGGAAAAGGCTCTAGGACAATGGGCTAAATTCCAAAGATATTTCGTATTCCAAAAAGTACCTTCTGAATGAACCCGTTTTTGATTTTTGTTATTCTGTTTGTTATTCTGTTTGTTATTCTGTTTGTTCGTAACAATGAAAATAAATCCCGGCAACCAAATAAAAGGCTGTGCTAGGACACAAACTACAATTTATAACATAATTTATCCTTGCTTATCATTGCTTATAATTGTACCAAAATGGAATATATAGACCAACTTATACCGAGACCGCACGCCAATATGATATTATATTCAGGGTTGACATTAGTGGTGATACTAGGACTCCTAGCTATGCGTTCTCGGAAAATTATGAAGAACACCACACAAAACCGGTATATAATTCAACAAGATGAAGTGTTGCCAAGTGTTAGTTATTACGCATATCAACCAGAACAAGTTAAAAATATAATAGTTACTAGTGATTGGTGCAGCATCTGGTTAATGTGTTATTATTTTATAGTAACCGAACAACCAGTGCAACCCATTTTTTTCATGGATACCGCGCTTCCAGGTGAAATTGCAAAACTGAAAGAAATCCGCAGTCGGCTAATAAACCAGTTTCCACATAAGCAAGCCAGGTTGCTACCCACTTATTACGTTATTACTTGTGCTCGCCATTTAGAAACAAGTAGATATATGCATCACTTGCTTTCAAAAACAAGTGGTACATCTGGGATAACTGCAGCTAATCGAGAATATCAAATAATGGAATTGGCTGCCAGGTTTGCAACGGATTATCCTTGGCTGGTTCAGATTGGAGCTGTATCGGGGTCAGTTTATGCCAAATTATTAGGTGCGGATGGTGCTAGGCTAGCCGGACAATGGGATGCTGCCCGTGTAGAATGTCCCGATGGAATACTTGAGAATTTGCGATTTCCAATATTGCATATGCAGGTTACTGAATTAACAGGTATCGCATTGGATAGCCGGAATTTCTTTTATGATTATGTACGACAGTCCTAGCTTAGCTTGCGATGTCTAGAAATATAATTTTTGAATTTGCAATAGTGTTTAATTTTGATATAATTGGAGAAATATATTCAAATGTATAATTATATGCATCTTCCGGTGCAAATAATTTATGCATATCAAAATCAATCGTTATATTATTTGTGCTCATTATAAAATTAATATATTCAATATAATCCGGGCCATAAAATAAATTACTATATGGTATATATTGTATTATTGTTTCGTACACTTTTCGTAAAGTTATTGCATCAATTATATCAAATTTAATTAGTAAATGATATATAATATATACAGGTTGTATATGTAAAAATTTATTGTCAAGTTTCGTCAAATTAAACTCTCTTGGCAAATTTTTGAAATAATTTAATAATTTTACAACAGGTGAGTTGGTGGCTATAAATAATGCATTAACTATTTCATTACCATTTTTGTTATTTGATAGCATATATTTTAAGCGTAAAATAAATTCTGTGTAAAATAGCGCAATTTTTTTAACGTGATATATTTTAAGTTCTTCTGTTTTAAGTATATCATAATTTGTAATTGTATGAAATAATGATTCAAAAATCTCTTTTGTAAAATCTGTATTATTATTACTATATTTGAATATTTCATATACTTGATCGGTAGTTCTATAAAAAGCTTCAGGATTATAAGCATAAAAGAAATAATTATCACCTTTATACTCTGGCATATAATCTTGTTTATCTAAACATGCTGAAATAGTTAATGATATATAATTATTAATAATTAGTTCATCTGGTAAAAACTGTTTATCTGGCACAATTTGATTTCCAATTTTTTTATATTCAGTTGGTTCAATTTCTAGTAATTGTGTATAATTGGAATCCAATTGTGATATATCTTGGTTGTTATTTATTTGTGTATAAATTTTAGTTACCAATTGTCTCAATATATCTTTTCTTAAAACCCCATATTTTATATTTTCTGAATTTTTAAATTGTTCTTGTATTATTTTATCTTTACCAAGTAATGCTAAATATTCGCCCATAAATAACTCAGAAATATTAAGTATATTAAATGTGTCATTATTATCTGAAAAAAATGATTGAGGCATTCCATAAATATAAAATGATTGTGTAATTGGATTATTATTTTTTCCATCTATATTTATAGTCCTGGTTTTTTTATGAGGTTTTGCTTTTTGTTTTTCAATTGTTTCAGCTGCATAACTTATGCGATATATTGTTTTTTCACTATCTGATAACCTATCAAATTCATCATTGAACGGTGACTTTATTTCAGCTACCCGTTTTGTATTCATTTGCTTTTTTTCTTCATCATTTAAATTAGAGAAATATTCATTATATTTTTTGGTAACATAATGATTTCTAACTGCTTTATACATATCATATCCAATAATTGGTTCATTTTTAGTGTTTTGTGGTTCTAATTCAAGTAATGAGACTTCCTTTGACCTATTTTCATTTGGAGCTTCAGGTATTTGCCTAATATTATTAATACCAGTAAACCCGATTTTTTTTTTTGTATTTCGTTCACGAGTCCTCGATGGCGATACTCTTAATGGTGTCTTCATTACACCTTTTCTTACAGTTGGAGGTTGTATTACCGAAGTCATTTTTTATTAATAACATATATTTAAATAACTAATAGTCAAGCTTCTTCTCGAGTATTTTTAAAGCACTGAAATATATGTATAAATACATTATTTGATTTTGGTGTCTTTTTTTGTGTATATTAAATAAAACCAGAATTAGGGAATTACACGAAATAAAACAGTCTATGTCTATGTCACATATGCCTCCCAATACATCAAAAGTACTAGCAGCACCTAGCAGCGCCCCCGAACAATCACCATATTGGTTTCAAGACTTATCTGTGTTAACTAACATAGACCTAGCTGGAGAAGTGTTCCCAGCCAAGTCTATGTCATATCCCCAAAAAGTAAATTCTATTGTCCGGTTCGCATGGTATCTAGGTCTCATTGGTTCTATTGTCAATTCAAATATCTTATGGCTATATGTACCATTCGTAGTAATGATATTAACATATATCCTATACCTATTCCGTGTTAAGGAAAACGGGGCCAATAAGGGATTGGGATTGTCAAAAACACTTGCAGGTCAATCCGGGCGAACTCAAGTCGGACAAGCCCAAATGCAACAACTATTGCAACATGAATTACAGCAGCAGCAACAAAATATTACTATGCAAGAATCATTAAATAAATTCGCCGGTTATTTAAATTCAAGCGGGAAGTGTGTAGAGCCCAGCGCTGATAACCCATTTATGAACGCTATGCCATTTGATAACCGACTCCGACCTGTTGGGTGTACTACTATTGGTAATCCGGCCCGGGAAATTGATGTTGAAATGAAATATGATATTGGCCGATACCGTGATGCCAATGATATATGGAATACAGATGGTGGACGCCGGCAATTCTTTACCATGCCATGGACTTCTTATCCTAACGACCAAGGCTCCTTTGCCAACTGGCTATATAAAACACCGACCACTTGTAAAGAAGGTAATGGTGCACAGTGTGTTGCTAATATACACGACCGTACTCTATATCGCCGTGTAGAATCCGGTATTGCATCAGGGGGCTCTGCTAGTCATTAATTTATTACATACCGTTAACTAGGCGGTAGTCAACACATATAATTTGTTACTATCTGCAATTAACTAATTATAAAATTTTAATTATCTATCAACATGTATTGGTTTTTTTGTTATTTTTTTTTTGTATTTTTATTATTATGCTTTGCACTACGATTTATAACATTAATTATAATATACATATATAGCCAAAATATATTCATTTTATATATTAGGAAAATTTGATTTAAATCCAATAGGTTATGTATATACCATAAATTTAGAAAATGATAGTTATTATGTTTGTATCAGATTAATACACATATTTTAATGTTTACATAATCATATTGTTAATTCATTAAGATTTTATATTATAAAATACAATTAAAAATGACTAGGCAAATTTCAAAACGTGCAAACCTATTTTACCTCAACCCAAAAAAAAATTACAATACGAAAAAAAAAAGTAGGGGGTTTTTTTTTGGCTGCGCTGTCCATAAACTAGTCATTGATTTTTCTACTTTTTTCGACGCCCGATTTCACGCGCGCGCACGGTCATAGTACTTCTCCAATATGCCCCGGTGTTAAAACCCAATATGGTTTTTAAGGCCAAACTAGTCCTATTTTTAGGGTATTTTTGTAGGTATTTTCCGCTAGATAATGTCAATATTGCAATAGCCAGTCTGGATGACTAAGTAACCCAATTTTTGATGACTAAGCAAACTCAAAAAGCCAGCCTTGCTATGTAAAACTACCAGTTATCGTCCCCAATTTACATGTGAATTATTTTTGTATTTTCATATACATAAACAGTTTGTCTATGAGTATATACATGTAAATAACTGTATTTATAAAAACTGTAAAATATACAAAATTTTGCAATTTCAATCTAATATATAAACTATGGTTTATTTTTTTTAAATATAAGTTTTTAAAATATTCAATATAAGTAACTGAAAATGATGCATGATAATGCATATTTTATTATAAATATGTTTTATATGTCAACTTAGTTGACTTAGGTGAATTAAAATACATAAATTATAGGTACTTGGTATTTGATATTAACTAAATAAATTATGTGTAGAAAATATAATTAGTATTTAAAAGATTATTACTAATTAATTGTTAATGTATTATTATAAATTAAAACATTCTATTTAATAATATAAATAAACTAAATATATTACATATATGTGTAACATATTTTATATTTTCACTATGCTATGTATGGAGTAGTTACCAGTTAAATGTCATTTTCATATAATTACATTCTAACTATAATATTTAGCTTTAATTATTTTATTATATTGCGATTTGTGATTAAATCATTTACTAATAAATAAATTGTAATAATCATATTGAGTAATATAGTTAAATTACATATACATATACTAATATATATATTATTTTATATTCAAAAAATGCAATTAAAATGACTAGGCAAATTTCAAAACGTGCAAACCTATTTTACCTCAACCCAAAAAAAAATTACAATACGAAAAAAAAAAGTAGGGGGTTTTTTTTTGGCTGCGCTGTCAACAAACTAGTCATTGATTTTTCTACTTTTTTCGACGCCCGATTTCACGCGCGCGCACGGTCATAGTACTTCTCCAATATGCCCCGGTGTTAAAACCCAATATGGTTTTTTAGACCAAACTAGTCCTATTTTAGGGGTATTTTCATGAGTAATTCGCGCCCAATACTGTTTGAATATACACTGCAAAACTGAATGACTATGTACACCAAAAACCAATGACTAAGCAACATTCTGTTTTGCAGTATTGCTATGTATAATTACCAGTTTTTATATGTATTTTGTCAAAATAATATTTATTCATATATATAGATAAATTGAGTATTTGGTTTGTATTTATTAAGTTTAAAAGCGTAAAATAAAATATACATAATTCATAAAAACTAAAATAAAATAGCATTTTATAATTGTCAAATAATTGTGACACAATGTCTGACATTGAAATCAATGGTGCATCAGTCATAAATTGTAGTATTTGTGTCAAACAATTTACTAGGTTTACATATTTAAAAAATCATCTACAAACTAACGGACACATTAAGAGAGTAAAAGAATTAAAGGCAAAAACTATTGAGAACCTTCCAAATAAAAATAAAACAAGTAATACTGAAGATATTGAGCGATTAGAAACTTTGGTAGAAAACAATGAAGACGAAGATTCAGTTGTTCCCAGCCAAATATATCCTGCTTTAATTCAAAAACGTGCATTAGCATTATGTAAAAAACAACTGGCAGAAAGAAGACAACAACAGTCGCAACAAGAAGAAACTCCACCTACTAGTACAAGTACTAATACTAATTCTGAAATTACTTATACTTGCGGTGGATGTACTAAACAATATGCAAATAAATCAAATTTGAACCGGCATGAAAAGAAATGCACGGAAGCAATAGAATTAAAAGAGGAATTATTTGCTAAACATAAAAATATTAAAAAGAAAGCAAAGCCGCATAAATCACTAGGTAATATTACTATTAATATTAATATTGATAACAGCCAAAATACTAACCAGAATATATGGAACCAGCTTAATATGAATCCATTTGGGTATGAAGATATAAGTATTTTACAGAACAAACAGGTAATAGATAAAATCCATGGACGCGGTATGAATGCATTTGATGAATTATTAAATCAAATTTATAGTTTGCCTAGTAACCGAAATATTGCAATTACTAATCAGCGCAAGAACCTAGCAAAATATATTAACTCAAATGGTGAAGTAAAAATAACAGACCAGGAGAAGTTACTTAATGACCTAGTAATGAATCATGTTGATATCTTAGATGAGTTTCTAACCAAAACTATTAAAGAAATTGACCCACGGTATAAAAGGACAATTGATAAACTAATGAGCCAACACGAATTAGATGATAATCCAAATATAGCTAGGTATGTAGGATTTGCATATTTTCTAATGCTGAATATAACTGAAGACGGATTGAAAAATATAGGAAAATTCAAAAAAACAGTTGATGATTATATTAGTAAATCTTTAGTTAGTGAAGGAAATAGTAGTGAAGGTAGTAGTGAAGGTAGCAGTGTTATAAGTAAATCTACTTTACCTGTTAATAATCCTAAGTTATCAGAAATGTTTAAATTGCCTCCATCTATTCGGCGTATAAGTCCTTAATTTTTATATTAATTATTTGTACCGGCAAGTACCTAATTTAAGACCACACGAAAAGGGTGGCAAATAGGTACCAACTAGAAATCAGTGTTAACGGTACTAAATACCATACTTGACGGTACATATTTTCAATCTACCTCTGAATTCATCAAGGTTATGATATCCTTTTTTCCGCATTATATCACAAAGTTCATATGATATCCTAGATATACAACCAGCGCCTTCAATAAGTAATTGGCTGCCTATACTCACCGCATCTGCGCCCGCTAATATCATTTCGAATACATCTTGGCCGTGGCTAACACCACCGCATCCGATTATTTTAATCTTATCCCACGCACCTCCTAATTCTTGTAATGCTAGGTAAAACCCTCGGATATTGGCTAAGGCAATTGGTTTAATAATCTCACCACCTAGCCCACCAAATCCTTGTTTAGGATGGATTACTGTTTCTTCTCGTTCTGGGTCAATAACTAGTGCATTGGGGACTGAATTAATAGTGTGAATAAATGATATCCACCCCGGGTTTAGCATTTGTGCTATTTCACGGTAATCACTCATTTGCCAATATGGTGGGAGTTTAATTCCAAATTCGGGTGGTGAATATCTATAATTTGAGTTGTTATATCCATCTGGGTTTGTGCCTGTTTTATCAAGAGCTATTACATGGGCGATTAATTCTTGACAAGCATCTTCTAGGACAATTAGTAATTCTTGCAATCCTGGTTTGTCATATGCTATGATATCTTTACCTGCTAAATTAGGGCAGGACAAATTGAATTCAATTGCATCTACTGGTGATCCTGGTTGAATTATCTTCTCTAACATCTTGTAAGTATCTTCTATTGGTCCTAGCACTGCTAGGCTCATACAACGCCAACCATCATAATTATTATTACTGGTTTTGAAATAATCCAAATAGTAGTCTACTCCCAAATTAGGTAAGCCCATAGAATTCAATGTCATCATCCCTTCTTCATGTTCCCAATATCTAGGTTCAGGATTCCCCGCCCTAGGTTGAAGAGTACATGATTTAGTACAAATACCTGCCGGGTTACCATTCTTTAATTCATCCAACATTTTACTGGTCGCACACATACAGCCACTTGCATTAAGTAATGGTGAATGGCCCATCCAAGATGAAATATCCGGGTTTATTTCTTGCTGTCTAGTTTCACTAATAAGTGTTGTTGTGCTTGGCAGATATGTTTCGGACATTTTTTGTGATTTTATTTCTGTCGAGTTGATGGTAACTAATTCGTTTTTGTTTTATATAAACGTTTAATTTTTATGCAAAAAAAA
>Ga0214923_10001581_pt1 | contig 32139 bp, 22 predicted proteins | sample LL1510_MetaG_FD_177993 | JGI IMG/M metagenome (GOLD analysis project Ga0214923, IMG submission 177993) | Freshwater microbial communities from Lake Lanier, Atlanta, Georgia, United States - LL-1510 | ecosystem: Environmental > Aquatic > Freshwater > Lake | place: USA: Georgia | collected...
TTATTTTTTATAAACTAATTTTATATTTGTTTATTTTTATAATAAATTGTAAAAAAAAATGTGTGTGTGTTGAATTAAATAATATAAATTTACTACATCTCTATTTCATCTTCTTACCATCCAATCGTTTCAATTTCTTCTTTTGACATTTCACTTACACATTTAACTAATAAATATCTGGTCGATAAGTTTGAATATTTTTTACAAATATTTTTCATATCTTCTGATCTTTTAGAACCAAAAAAGTATCTAATTTTATGAATTATTAAAGTTAATTGTGATTTGAGTAGTAATTTAGGATAATAGAAATAATACATTTTCATCCATTCTCTTGTTGTTAGTTTTAATTCGTCTTCTTCGTCAATCAATTCAAACTGTATAGGCTTTTCTAAATTTTTAAGAAACCGTTTTACTATGTTTGACGCGATTATTTGTATTTGTTTTTTCGAAATTATATAAAGATGTTTATTTACAATAGATAACTTTTTTATACTTTTCAAATCTAAATATTCGATTAATATAAAATTTAATTCATTCGGAAGAAATTCAAACATTATTTACAGCCGTTTATTTTAAATCAATCGATTGATTTAAAATCATTTTTTATTTACTTCTTTTAGAACGTTTGGAACGACGTTTAGAACTTCTATGTTTTTTAGAATGACGTTTGGAACGACTTTTAGAACGACGACGTTTACGTCCGTCAATAATTTTTTTTAATAAATCATTAATTTCTTTTGAATTGGCTTTAACTTTATCAAAATTTATTTTTCTACCTTTAAGAACTGTATCATCAATTCCATATTTCTTTAATTCAGACACAACTTGGCTTTGTATCGTCTGCTGTACTTGTTCTTTTGCTTTATCCAAAATTCCCATTTTTTAATTTAAAGAAATATAAAAATAAAAAATTATTATGAAATATTATTTGTAATATCATTTCCAATATTTGCGAATTTAGTAAAAGTTCTTCCATAAGGAGTTAAATGAGTAGCGATTAATAAAAGCAGTGTAATAACAGATATAGATAAGACAGTAATATTTATATTTTTAGAAACATTTTTTTTATCTTCAATATTTTGATTTTCAATAGAATTGCATAAATTTATATTTATTGATGTATATGCAATTAAATATACTAATACAATAAGACTAAAAAGAGGACTAAAAATTAAAGATTTTGATATACTAATAAAATTAAAACCATATATTATTAATGTTGTAATAATCATTATAATTTGTATAATATTTAATAAATTCATTTATTATAGAAAATAAAAAAATGATTTATATTTAATCGGATTTATAAATCAAAATGTTTTTATTTGATACTACAAAGAAAAGATATAAATTATTCGCAATATTTTCTATCTTAACTCATATTTTTGGTGCTTTATTTGTATTATATTATCTAATTTATGATTTTGAACAATGGTCGGATTATATGATATATTTTAGATATTTACTAAAACTGAACGAACATAAACAACATAATATTTATGCTGTTATAAATATATGGATGATAGCAATTCAAATTAGATATGTAATTACCGATTCAATTGCTTTCTATCAATCTTTTAGAAGTAATAAACTCTTACTTTATACAATAAAAATGCATGGAATTGAATCTATAATATGTTCATTCGTTTTCTTATTACATAACAGTAAAGATTGTTTTGTTTTTGGAATAGTATGTATATGGTGGAGTATCTTATGGACGATATCATATTATTCAATTAAAGAAAAAATAAAATTGAATTGATTTACTATTTAGATAATAAAATAATAAATGAATAACGATGAGTATTGTAGATTTATGTTTAGAAGAGTTATGGATTATTTGAAAAATAATCAAGTAATGGAAGCAGGAATGTCTTTTGCAAGTGATTGTAATAAGAAAGATATCAATCTAGGAATGTTAGGAATGTTTTTATTCAAACAAACAGATAAAGACGATTTGATTAGACTTGTATGTGGATATCATTTTATGCCTGATGATTTGAAGAAATATTATGATAATCCTGAAAAAGCATTCATAGATTATTCATAATAGATTCATTTTTAATTATTTATTATAAAAAAAAATATATTTATTATAATATAAATGGAAACATTAAAACCTAATAAAGTTGGTCGTAAACGTCCAACTACTTGTCCTCAACATAACAAAGTCGATGATTGTTGTTTGTGTCCCGGAGGATATAATTGTGAGACACATACAATAAAAGAAGGAAAAGAAGGATATTGTAAAAATTTAAAATATAAACTAAGAGCAGTATGTAATCATTGCATGGTTAAAAGACTTACAAAAACAGTAGAAAATAATTGCGGGTCAGTATTAAAATCAATTAAAAACAATGACGCAGATGATATTGAAAAATGCGCGTTAGCTTTATTATCATTAAAGGAAGACACAGACGCATATGATTCGTTAACTTTATTATCATTAAGGAAAGGAGAAGGAGGAGAAGAAGAAAAGAAAGGAGAAGAAGAAGAAAAGAAAGGAGACGGAAAAAAACCTAAAAAAGATGGTAAAAGAAAAGTAAAATCAAGAAGAAGAAAAAGTAAATCAAGAAGAAAAAGTAAATCAGGAAGAAGAAAAAGTAAAAAATAGTTTATTTATGTTTCATACAATGAACAGAAGATAATTTATTAAGTTTATAATTCCATATCTCATTGATTCTTTTCGACCATTCGACATCTTCTCCATCATCCCAACACAATTCTTGATTTAAAGGATTTTCAAGAAAAAATAATCTTTTACAGCAAAAATTATTACCAGGTGCGTAATGATATGGAGTTGCTTCCATTTCATAATCAACATTTGTATGACCTAATTCTGGATGTTTATAAACACACCAGTCCCAAATTCTATTTCCATTGTCATTTATGATTCTAGTCGTGCATACATTCCAATCATATCCAAATGATTGAAAACCATCATACCAATCATCACTTAATCTGATATAATCATGTATAAAACATAAGTTATCATAAATAGCATGTTTTGATGCTTCGTTTTTCTTTAAAGTAATTTGTTTAGGTTTATATGTATCCACATATATAACTTTAACATCTTTTTCATTAATAGAAAAATGAGAATTCTTTTCAACGGCGAATAAAATTTCATAATTAGGTATATTTTGTTTTCTAATGGATTCAATAATAGAAGAAATAAAAAATAAATTACTTCCATCGGTTGATATTATAAAACTCCAACTCATTTAGTTTTATAATAAAAATTTCTTTAAATTACTTTTCATAAATAATCATATATCCAATAGTAAAATGTTTTGATGTTTCTACAATATTTCCGACAGCATCGCCGAATGTTTCACTCATTGTAAGAAAATATGATTGCATATAATGAGATACAGTATTAACTATAAAATTGTCTGAACCAGGTAATCTAAATTGCATGGCTAAATTAATAAACCAAGACATCAATTTAAAGAAATCACCTTGACTTTTAATTTCTTTAACTTTCAAATTAAATTTATCAGCAACATATTCATAAAAATAAGGTGAAAATCCCGAATAAAAATGATATGGTTCTTGGTGTAATCCAGATGTAAATGGAGTTGTTATTATAATATGTCCTCCTTTCTTACATATTCTTGATAATTCTTGAATTGCTTTAATAGGTTCAGGAACATGTTCTAAAACTTCGGTACATAATACAAAATCAAACATTTCATTTTCAATAGGGAGATTACAAATATCACCATAATAATCATGTTTATTAATATCTTTATCTTTTTCACCTCTGAAAGAATCTAAAATGTTTTTATTGCCTTCAAATTCATGAGAAAAATATTGACAATGAGAAAATAAAGACATATATGGTTTATTACCCGCTGATATATCTATTATTTTAGAACCGGAAGGAATAGTTTTTGCGATATTTTCAATCCAATCATCGCGTATTTTAGGATTAAAATTACGAGATAAATTATGATTTAGAAAACCAAGTTTACTTAAATCAGTCATTTTTCTTCTTTCTTTTAAGTTTTTAAATTATAAATGTTAAAGATTTTTTTTATTCTTTGTTAATTATAAAATGCACATGAAAAGTAAAAAAAAAAAATCAAAAAATATCATAAAGAAGTCTTTAAAAAAAAATAAAGTGAGAAAATCAAAAGTCAGAAGAAAATCTAATAGAAGAAAAAAGTATGATAGTGGATGCTTTTCGTGGTTATTTAGTAATAATTCTGTTGCACCTGCACCTGTATCTTCTATAAATCATTATGATAATCCAGCAGAATCAATAAAACAAAATCGAGATACTTCTACTTCTGTACCTATTGGACCAATATTGGAAGAAAGTTATTATGAAAATTCAATAAGTAGTCCTACACGTGTAATTTCATCGGATCGTCCTTCAAGTTCGATAAGTCCTAATCAAAATTCTCGTAATTAAATATAATTTTTAATAAAATCAATTTCTTCATGTTCATCTTTTTCTTCTTCATTTCAGAACATGAAGACTCATTATTTTTTTATATATTAAAAAATTGTATTTATATAACTTGTAAATAAGTTATATAAATTTATTAATCTTTATAATTATTCAAATAATATTGTAAATCTTCAGGAGTACCAATACCCCACATTTTATCTATTGGAAATATACGTATTTTTCTTCCATCTTCTATCGCTTCATTAAATACCGGAAATGTATAAAACTCATTATTTATTCTAATATTTTTATCAATCATTTGTTCTGCATATTTTACAAAATCTAATCCTCTCTTCCAGAAATATATACCAGTTGTCGCGTGTGTTGATATAGGTTTCTTTTCGGCAACTTCCACTACGAAGCTATCATCCCCTAACTTTGCATAACTCCATTTTGGATGCGTATTTTCAAATGTAACTATTCCTCCATCTATTTCTTTGTCTTGCATAGAATACATAAAAACATTTGAATTCCATTCCATAAATTGGTCAGAATTAGCGAGTAATAATTGAGTATCATTATTTATATATTCTTTCGCAAGTAGTATAGAACAAGCAGCACCTTCGGTAATACCTTCGACTGTAATTATTTTACAATTTGGTGTCAAAATATTAAGAAGATAGACAAGATTATATTTATCTACATGTTCTTTCTGACATATATATATGAATTGAGTTTTATTTACATCTAAATTTAAATTTTCTACTACAACTTGAATCATAGGTTTACCGTTAACATCAATTAATGGTTTCGGAAAAGTATATAATCCCGTTTGTTCGAAACGAGAACCTTTACCAGCCATAGGTATAACAACGTTTAAATTTCCCATCCATTTTTGTTTATTATTTGTCATTTTCTGTATTTTATTAATGAAATGTTCTATTTTCTTTAAATCATAATCATAAATATCTTTTACAGGCAAAAGGAAAGCACCTGAATTAATAGCGGCTTCTCTACCAATGTGTGAATCTTCTAGAATTAAAGTTTCTTTGACACCTACACCAGCGTGAATCATAGATTTAAAATAAATTTCAGGATTAGGTTTTGGATTTACGACATCTTCATTAGAAATGAAATAATCAATAAAATATAAAAAATGTTTTTTTAAAAGAGAAAGAAAAATAGTTTTACGAACCGAATTAGATGCAACATAGATTTTAAATCCTTTTTTCTTTAATTTTGATAAAATATTAATTATTCTACAATCTTTTTTAAAATCTGAATTTATAATATCCCATGTATAATTTTGTTTTCTTCGCCATATCAAATCATACAAATCGATAGATAATCCTTTTGTCTTTGTTAATAATTTTAGTTTATTTGTAGTTGAAAGCCCGTCATATGTAGATAAATGTTCTTCTCTTGATATAGAATATGTGATGTCTATTGATTCTAAAGCTAAATTTAATGCTTTATAATGAATATCTCTTGAATCAATTAATACGCCATCAAGATCGAATATAATTAATTTAATCATTTTGTAATAATATTTATTTTCTAAATAAAAATTTAATAAAATTATTTCATTTAGAAAGTTAAAGGATTTCTTTTTCTTTTACAAATTTAATTTTACATCCTTAAAGATTTAAAACGCCGTTAAATGAGTTATAAACACGAAGATTTAAAATTAACTGCTGTTAGATATTATTTAGATAATGATACTACCTATGTTGAAACATGTAGAATTTTCAATTGTTCTGAAAGAAGTTTGAAAAGGTACACTTTTTAGGATCGAAGAAATGTAAAAATAGAATTGTATTATTATAGAGAAAACACGATTTCAACTTGTTAAAAATTTTGTTTATGAAGATAAAAAATTGTCAAAGAATAGGAATATTTATCATATGGAGCTTGAACAAGTTTAACTGTTGTAAAATTGATTTATAGACTACTATTTAGTATACAAAATAAATGGAATATATTGATATAAGTGATTTAGATATTAGATTATTATTAGAAATGTTATGGAAATGCACAATAACTGCTTCTTTTTATAGATATAGTAATATAGAACCACCAAAGTATGAAGAACCAGATAAATATTATAAGTATTTTGATTACCATTGTGGAAGACCGATAAAAATAGATTTTACAGATATGACAAAAATATATTATAAAGGATATGATAGAGATGCTGGAGATGGAACATTTATGAAAATTGTATCAATTATTAGAAAAAATTTATATACATTAGAAAAGTAAATTATAAAAACATTAAACAATCACTTTTTAACTTTGTAAATTAAAAGATTTTAAATTTGTATTATTTAGAAAAAGATTTTTGTTTCTAAACGTAAAAAGAAAGAAGAAGAAAATGAAATAATTTTAAAATTAAATTTGTATTTAGAAAAAGATTTTTGTTTCTAAACGTAAAAAGAAAGAAGAAGAAAATGAAATCCTTTAACTTTGTAAATGAAATAATTTTAAAATTAAATTTGTATTTAGAAAAAGATTTTTGTATCTAAACGTAAAAAGAAAGAAGAAGAAAATGAAATAATTTTAAAATTAAATTTGTATTTAGAAAAAGATTTTTGTTTCTAAACTTTAAAAGAAAGAAGAAGAAAATGAAATCCTTTAACTTTATAATTAAAAGAGAAACAAAATCTTTTTTCTAAATAAGAATAAATAATATGATATTTATTTCACATCGAGCTAATTTGCACGGACCAGATAAAGAGAATGAAAACAAACCAGAACAAATAATGAAGGTTTTGGATTTAGGATTCTACGTTGAAATCGATGTATGGTTAATAAATTCTGATATATATTTAGGACATGACAGCCCGCAATATAAAATAAACAAATCATTTTTATTAAATGATAGACTAATTTGTCATGCAAAAAACATAGAAGCACTCGAATACATGGTAAATAATAATATACATTGTTTCTCTCATGATAAGGATGACGTTGTATTAACCAGTTTAAATTGGTTATGGGTTTATCCAGATAAAAAAATTGTACCAAATAGTATATGCGTTTTACCAGAATTAACAGAAAATTATGATAATGATACGATTTTTAAAATGAAAGGAATATGTACTGATTTTATATTTGAATATGAATTTTTATATAAAATCAATTTAAAGAAATAAATTATATAATTAACAAACATGTCATTAACTCCGCGCTTTTTTGATAAAGATTTTCTGTTTGAGCCATTTCCATCTTTCTCAACAATTACACCATCAAGACCATTCAATTTTAATATTCCAAAGATTGAAATGTGTTTAGATATGAAAGAAAATGATAATGATTTTACTGTTCATGTTGAACTTCCAGGTATTGATAAGTCAAAAATTAATGTTACAATTGATAATAATGTTTTATCTATTTCAGCACAACGTTCAGAAGTAAAGGAAGAAAATACAACCAAAATGCATATTTCTGAAAGAACATATGGTAGTTTAAGACGTTCAATTACGATTCCAAAGAACGTTGATACTGACAATATCAGCGCAAAGTATTTAGATGGTGTATTAAATATTATTCTTCCAAAGCAGACAAAATCTAATTCAAAATCTTTGAAGATTGAATAAATGTTATTATTATTTATAAAATTCTAATAAAATGAAGTCAAGAATATTTTTTGAAAATGGTATTAAAGCCGTTTATTTTACAACGCCGGTTTTTAAATCTTCTTGAAGAGGAAGATTCTAAAGAGTGTTTATGTAGTTCATAAATAATATACTGATTTTAATATCATTTTGATATTAAAATTAAAAATACTCAAATTTTATTTATAATTTTACATTTCTAAATGTTAAAGAAACTCTTCGATCTCTTTTTATTTTATTATTATCTATTAAATCACTTTTTCTACTTGGCATTTCATGTGTCCAAACATATCTTGCATCATCTGACATTATATACAAACTATTTGGTTTAACATATATTTCTTTTTTTTCTTCTCCATTTTTAAAAACCATACTTGCGCCAGAACCTAATGTAAAACATCCAATTACTTTTCCATATGACTTAGAATCAACGTGTTTACTTATTCCTTGAGCGGGTAAATAATTATTTATTATACACTGATTAAATTCATAACTTTCATCAATTAATTCTAATTGATGACAAATATCTGTTAAAAATCTTTTATATATGTTTAAGAAATCAGGTAATTCATCAATTTTCTCATCAACAGAATTATTTTTATAATTATATTTATATCCATAATGTTGAACCATTCTACTGTTTATACTATTTGTTATAGGCTCCCATTTTAATTTATCAAGTTTGTTGATAACATCTTCAGGTTTTTCTTCGTATACACTACTAATATATTCATATATGTTCTCAATATAATATAATCCATTAATTTCAAATTTTTTAATCATTACTTTTGGAAGAATTGATAACAAAGTATATTTTTAAATCAAAATAAAATTCAATTTTTATAATTGAAATTGATTCAAATGATGATAATAAAACTATTTAATAAATACCGACTTGTTTCTCGTTATAGTATTTTTTTGATTGTATCATCAATTGTTTAATAAATCCGCTGTTCGGATTTATTATATATCTTTTTGTTCTAACGTAATTTATAATATCATCAACTATTATATATGGATTTTTGATATGATTTAATTCATATTTCTTTTTCAAAATATAATTCAAAACAATAGTTGTAGACCTTGATATACCAGCCATACAATGAACAAGAACATTTTTTTTTTGTTTTATATGAGAATCAATAAAATTATATGTTATATCAAAATATTTACTTATATCACTATTTGGATCATCACATAATTTAATATACATGAAATCAATGTTATTATTTTTATAAAATTCAATTATGTCTTTTGGTTTATCAATTGTTTCCAAAGTAATTACAGCTTTTATATTATATTTCTTTATTATATTTGGATTATTGCTCGTATTCCAATTAGAAATAAAAAGATAAGGAATGATTTCATTTATATATTCTGAACTCATATATTTATTTATATATTTTATTTTCTTTCTAAAATAAAAATTGATTTATAAGTATTAATATATAAATTTATATATAGTATGTCATCAATAAAAGTAGAAGATTATTCAAGTAAATCTATAGTTGTATATGGAGAAACAAAAATATATAAAGAAAAATTAAAAGAATTAGGAGGTAAATATAATGGTAATTTATCTGTAGGTCCTGGATGGATTTTCAGTAATAAGAAAAAAGAAGAGATAATTGAATGGCAAAAATCTTTGTCTTCTATTTCAAATTTTGATAATAATGAAGTTGAAAAATTAAGAGAAGAAATTAAAAAACTGAAAGAAGAAAATAAAAAATTATTAGAAGAAAATCAAGATTTAATTGAATTACTAGGTAATGATAAATAAAATCATTATTATTTTATAATTTATATATAATTATAAAATAAAATTAATTAGTAAATTCAAGAAAAGTATATTTCCAAGTATTCGCGCCATCATCTATACCTGCACCTGTGGAATTATAGAGATAAATTGTAACAGTATTAGACGCTGTAATATCAGCACCGCAATATAATAAACCTGAATTTAATCCAGTAGGAGGTTGTAAAAATATACGATCCGTCGTACTTGCACCAGTTAATGTAAAAGTTACACTACCTTTTGTAGTAGAAGCGATGTTACCAGGATTGATAGAAATTGTTCCAGAAGTTACAGTATAAACTGTACTACCAGAACCAATAGTTAAACCATTATTAATAGTTGCACCGTTATTAACAGTTAATCCTGAACTAACAGTTAAACCGCCTTCTAATGTAGAAGAACCAGAAACACTTAATTTATCCATTCTTGAATTTTTTGAACGCAAAGAAGATACATCTGATCTAACTTTACTCAAACCTTTAAACGATTCATTTCCAAATGAGAGAGACATTTTTATTTAAAGAAATATTTTATTTTTTCTTTAAATACTTTTTTTTTAGAAATTAGATAAATTATTTATTTTTATAAAGTAAATGAATAGTACAAATCAAAGAACAGTTAATACAATAAATGATCGTTTAATTGAAAATATTGTTTATACAGTTATTAGAAGATTAAATTTATCAACAGGTGCAACAGGTAGTTCTATTGAAGGAAGTATAATTGATGTGAATGGAATTCTTACTTCTAATATAACACCTATAAATGATAATACAATTAATTTTGGTCAAACTGGTTTTAATTTAAATTCTATATATACTTACAGATTAAATATTGATAATAATGAAATTAATTCATCTCAACAAGGAAATATCGTTTTTCCTTACAATACTAATATTATTGGAGATGTCGAGAGTTCGATAATTATAAAAGGTGTTTTACCTAATATTTCGGATTTACCTCCATCATCTAATAATGGCGATGCATATGTTATCAGTTCTAATTTATGGATTTATACACAAAATGATGGTTGGGTTAATATTGGTTCTATTGCTGGTGAATCTGGTTATACTGGTGTTGTAGGACCTATCGGATTTTTAGGGTATAAGGGTTATACTGGCTATACTGGTTACACTGGAATAACTGGTGTAGATGGACGTACTGGTATAAATGGTATTACAGGACCTCAAGGTTCACCTTTTTCAAATACTGGAACCTATAATATTAATAATAAAGTTTATTTAGAAAATATACAAGAAAATTTATATATTACTGCTCTAGATTCCGTCGAAATATTTAATTTTAATTATTATCCTTATATTGATAATTTTTCTAATGTTGGTTATAATATTGTATCCGGTGAAGTTATATCTACATACGCATATGGACATACTGGTTTCACAGGATACACTGGCTTTATAGGATACACAGGATACACCGGATACACTGGATACACTGGATACAGCGGATTTAACGGTTATATTGGATATACCGGATACACAGGATACACAGGATACACAGGAATAGAAGGACAAAGAGGTCATACTGGATATTTAGGATACACAGGATACACAGGATACACAGGATACACAGGATACACAGGATACACAGGATACACAGGATACACAGGATACACAGGATACTCAGGATACACTGGATACACTGGAACATCTGGATACACCGGACCAGGTGGTCCGATCGGAATTAGAGGAACATCAAATATAACAGGATATTATGGTAGAACTGGACCGACTGGACCTATGGGTTCTAATAAAGGAAGAACTGGACCAACTGGATATTTTGGTGGACAATTATTTAGAAGTGTAATTCCAAATATTTCAAATGCGTATGATTTAGGTATTTCTGGTTATGCTTTTGATAATGTTTATTTATCTCAAAATTTGAGATTTTTCCCAAAAATTATTTCAAGTACTGGGTCTTCGATATTATTACCTTCCGATACTAAATTTAATAATTTAGACGTCACACTTATTAATATTCTCGGTTCATTAAATAATATTTCTTTGTTACCTATTAATGCTAATCTAGGAGATGCATATATTATTGATAATTATATTTATGCTTGTTCTATTCCTCCAAGTACATTTATAAATGTTGGTCCTATTCAAGGTCCTGATGGTAAAATTGGTTATACCGGTCTAAATATTTTCGGAACTACGGGATACACTGGATACACCGGATACACCGGATACATCGGACACACTGGATATAATCAATTTGGAAATACTGGAACAACTGGTTATAAAGGATATACAGGATATACAGGGTATACAGGGTATACAGGAGGCACAGGATACATAGGAAATATAGGATATATAGGATATACAGGATACACCGGGTACACAGGGTTCACAGGATACATAGGATATACAGGATACATGGGATACACAGGATACACGGGATACACGGGATACACAGGATACATGGGATATACCGGATACACTGGATACACGGAATACACGGGATACACTGGATACACAGGATACATGGGATATACCGGATACACTGGATATAGTGGATACACAGGATACATGGGATACACAGGATACATGGGATACACAGGATACACAGGATACACAGGATATATAGGATACACTGGGTACAATGGATACACTGGATATAGTGGCTTTACAGGATATATCGGGTTCACAGGATATACAGGATACACCGGATACACTGGATACACTGGGTTGGAGGGATATATTGGATCTACCGGGTGCACAGGATACACAGGATACACAGGTTTTGTAGGGGTTACGGGTCCAACCGGTTTCTCATCTTCTACCGGATTCACGGGTTCAACTGGAATTCTCGGGTATACCGGTGCAACTGGTTATAATGGCTCGACGGGAAGAACAGGATTAACAGGTGTAACAGGTTATACTGGATACACTGGTTATACGGGATACACTGGTAGTACTGGTGCAACTGGTGCAACTGGATACACTGGATGGACCGGATACACGGGATACACTGGTAGAACTGGATACACCGGATACACAGGATACACTGGATACACGGGATACACAGGTCACACTGGAAGAACTGGTGCAACCGGATATACTGGATACACTTGATACACTGGATACACAGGGCACACGGGTTTTACTGGTAGAACCGGATACACCGGATACACGGGATACACGGGATTCACAGGTTATACAGGTACAACAGGATATATTGGAAATACCGGTGCAACAGGATACACCGGACATAGTGGTTCAACAGGATACACAGGATACACAGGATACACAGGATACACCGGATACACTGGTTCAGATGGATATTTAGGTTATTTTGGTAATAGTCCTACAGGCTTACAAGGATCTACTGGAAGTGGTAGCACTGGTTTATTTGCTACAAATTATTCAGATTATGCTTATTGGTCTTCTTCTAATAACTGGCAAACCGATGGTTTAAATGTTCATTTAGGTACTAATAATAATATTAATCCATTAAATTCGATTAATAATGTTTCTATTGGAAATGAAGTTAGTCAAAATTCTATTTCTTCTAATTTTATTTCTATCGGAAATCAAGCAGATAAATTTGAGAGTTCTAATAATTCTATTAATATTGGTTATCAAACTTCATTCACTGGATTTGCACACAATAATGTTGCTATTGGTTATCAAGCCGGATTTAATAATTTTTCAACTAATTCTATTTCTATTGGTTATAGATCCGGTAATTATATATTATCACAACTTCCAACATATTATTTGTTATCTGGTTCCGGATCCAATACATTATCTTATTCTACAAATGGTAATACATGGATAGGTTTAGGAGTAACTATTTTTACTACTGTTTGCAATAAAGTTTATAATAGTAATAATATATATATTGCACTCGGTTCGGGGACAAATACCATTGCATATGCATTAACTGAATTTTCATTTACAGGTTTAGGTCTTACTTTATTTTCTACATCTGGTAACGATGCTACTTATGGAACAAATAATACATGGGTTGCAGTAGGTAGTGGTAATAACACTGTAATATATTCTACTACTAATGGTACATCTTGGATTGGTTTAGGGACGACAATTTTTAGTACTAGTGGAAACGGTGTAACATGGACAGGTGTATTTTATGTTGCTGTTGGTAGTGATTCGTTATCAACAATAAATTATTCATCTAATGCGTCAGTTTGGACATCTATTGGAAATGATGTATTTTATGCATCTAATTGTATTACATGGAATCAAAATACTTCTACACTTGTTGCTGGTGGAACTTATAGACATTTATATCTCGCAGTTGGTAATTCAACTAGCAATACTTTATATTATACTGATAATTTAAGTTCATGGACTGGATTAGGAAAAACTATTTTTTCGTCAGAGGCTTACAACATAGCATTTAACAATAGTATTTTTGTTGCAGTTGGAAAAGGTACAAATACTATTGCTTATGCTTTCCCTTCAACAATTGTAAGTTGGACAGGTTTAGGAACAACAATTTTTAGTATTAGTGGTAATGGAATAACTTGGAATGGTGCATATTTTATCGCGGTTGGTCAAGGAATTAATACAATCGCTTATTCATCAAACGGTACACAATGGACTGGTCTTGGTAATATTTCATTTAGTATTGGTAATAAAATTGGAAGTAATAATTCTTCAATTAACGTAGCAGGTGGATTCGCTAATACTATTTATGTTGCTGTTGGATCAGGTATAAATAGTATTGCTTATTCATATGACGTAACATCAACATTATGGATAGGTTTAGGTACATCAATATTTTCATCATCCGGTAATTCAATTGTTAATAATAATAATTTATCATCTTTTTTATGGGTTGCTGTTGGACAAGGTACGACGAATACAATTGCTTATTCATCTAATAGTATTCCTCATACATGGATAGGTATAGGAACATCTATTTTTTCTACTGCTGGTAACGGTATAGCATACAATGGTTCTAATTTATGGGTTGCTGTTGGTGAAGGCACTAATTCTATTGCTTATTCAACAAACGGAACACAATGGATTGGTATCGGTACTACTATTTTTAGTATTGCTGGTTATTCTGTAACGTATAATAATTCTCTATGGGTTGCTGTTGGGTGGTCAACTGGCGGAACTACAGGTTTAGCATCATCAAGTAATGGTACAACTTGGACTTCAAGAGGTGGTTTTTATGGTTTTGGTGTTTCATATGGAAATAATTTATGGATTGCACTTGGTAGTTCAAGTGGTTTTTCTACTATTGCGTATTCAAATAATGGAACTACTTGGATAGGTCTTGGTTCAACTATTTTTACAAGTTCTGGTAGAGATGCTGTATATAATGGATATCACTGGGTTTCTGTTGGATATGGAAATAATGGAATTGCTTATTCAATAAATGGTACACAATGGACTGGGTTAGGGCTTACTGTTTTTTCATCTGGTGGACAAGGTATTAAATGGAATGGTATTTACTTTATTGCAGTAGGACAAGGTTCAACTAATACAATAGCATATTCATCTGACGGACTTACATGGACTGGAATGGGGTCATCTATATTTGCAGCAATTGGAAAAAATTCAGGATATTTTACAACAACTAATTCAATGTCAAATTCACAACAATCATTATGGTTTGCAAATGGTAATTCGGGTAATAAATTAAGCATTAATGGTATTTCAGGTTGGACAAATAGTATCGACAGTAGTATAATTCAATTTAGATCCGCTTCTTCAAATAATTCAAATTTACTTGTTGCAGTTGGTTCTGGAACTAATACAATTAATTATTCATTAAATGGTTTACAATGGATAGGTTTGGGTAAAACTATTTTTACTTTATCTGGAATCGATATTTCATACAATGGTAATTTATGGGTCGCAGTTGGTCAAGGAACAAATAGCATTGCTTATTCTTCTAATGGAACACAGTGGATTGGAATAGGAACTACAATTTTTTCATCACTTGGATACGGTCTTTCATACGGTTCTAATCTATGGGTTGCAGTTGGTTCTGGAACAAATACTATTTCTTATTCTTCTAATGGAACACAGTGGATTGGACTTGGTAATACTATTTTTTCTACTGGTTTCGGCATTGCATATGGCTCTAATTTATGGGTCGCAGTTTCTTCTGGAACAAATACTATTGCTTATTCTTCTAATGGAACACAGTGGATTGGACTTGGTAATACTATTTTTTCTGGTGGTAATGGTAGTGAGATTGCTTATAATGGTTCTAATTTATGGATTGCTGTTGGTTCTGGAACAAATAGCATTGCTTATTCTTCTAATGGAACACAGTGGACTGGACTAGGTCTTACTATTTTTTCTTTTTGCAATTATATATCTTTTGTTACATTTAATATTCAAGTTAATACTAGTAATACAGTTTCTTATAGTTCTAATGTTACACAATGGTCTGATTCTAATTCAATTTTTGCATATAAATGCAATGGTTTTACATGGGATGGAACAAAATTTATTGCTACTGGACAAGATTCAACAAATACAATTGCTTATAGTTCAAATGGTAGCCAATGGACTGGACTTGGTTCTACGATTTTTTCCGTTGCTGGTTATGATGTTGATTATAATTCTTATTCATCAAGATATGTTTCCGTTGGATATGGAACAAATACTATTGCATATAGTAATAATGGAACACAATGGATTGGTTTAGGAACTACAGTTTTTGGAACAGCAGGATATGGTATTTATTGCAATAGAAACTATTTTGTTGCAAGCGGTTCGTCTGGGCAAATTGCTTATTCTATTTATGGATTAGTATGGACTTTAGTTTCTGTTTTTAGCAGTGGTATATCTTATGATTCAGTTAGTACAACAGATAATAATTATTCTTATAATTATTTAATTGCAATGTCAAGTTCTGGAATATTAGTATCAACAAATTATGGAAGTTCGTGGAAAATTGCATCGTCAATAGTTTCTGGAGGTTTTAATTACGGAAAAAGAATTTTATACAATGGTTCTAATTTATGGGTTACTGTTGGTTTAGGTGGTTCAAATTCAATTGCTTATTCTACGAATGGAACACAATGGACTGGTGTTAGTAATACTGTTTTAAATTTTGGTGCAGGTGTCAGTGTAGCATATAATGGTTCTAATTTGTGGGTCGCTATTGGTCAATCTGCTGTTTTTTCATCTGCATATTCTTCAAATGGAACACAGTGGACTGGTGTTAGTGTTACAAATATTTTAAATTCTGCATCTTATGATATTGTTTATGGAAATAGATTTGTAATTGCTGGGTATGGTCCTTCAACTTCTAATAATTTTGCTTATTCTACAAACGGAGTAAGTTGGAGTGGTGGAGGTCAAGGTGGTTTAAGTATTGCATATGGTATTGCTTATAGTAGTTCTTCTAATTTATATATTGCTGTCGGTAACGGCGGAATATCTGGTTCTACTGATGGAATTTCTTTTTTTATACGTGATAGTAGTATTTTTAGCGGAGGTGTTGGTTATGGTGTTGAATTTGCAAATAATTTATGGATTGCTGTTGGAACAGGAACAAACACGATAGCGTATTCTTCTGATGGAGCTACATGGACTGGTTTAGGTGCGACTATTTCAACTGGACAAACTGTTACTTATAATTCAACTACTAATTTATGGTATACGGCTAATTATTATTCATTTAATGGAACACAATGGATTTTTGGTTCGACAACTTTAACAGGTATTTCAAAAACTGTATCATCGTCTATAAGTAAACAAAGTTATACGATTGCATATTCAAATAACACGACTGGATGGACAGGTGTTTCTACTACTATTGTTTCAAATAATGTATCTGGTATTGCAACAAATGGTTATAACTATGTTATTTCTGGTTCTAATCCTAATAACACACTTGCTTATAGTAGTAATTTAACATCATGGACAAGTTTAGGAACAACTATATTTTCAACAGTTGCAAATAATGTATATTATTCAGGAAGAAATTATTATGCAATGGGTACCGGAACAAATATCCTTGTTTCTTCTAGAGATGGACAAACATGGTCAGGTATTGGACAAACTAATATTAGTAATGCTTACGGTTTTGCATTCGTAAATAAATCAGCGCCATCTCCTATTGCAATTGGTTCACAAGCTGGTCATCAAAATCAAGGAACATATTCGATTGCAATTGGTTATCAAGCAGGACAAACAAATCAAGGAAGTTATAGTTTATCTATTGGATATCAAGCAGGAGGAATTCCAACCGGTTCAATTGCAATTGGTTATCAAGCAGGATACACTTCAATAAGTACAGAAACAAATAAATTAGCAATAGGGTATCAATCTGGATATTCAGGTCAGAAAATATATTCTACTGCAATTGGTTATCAGGCAGGTCAAACAAATCAAGGAAGTAATGCTATATCTATCGGTTATCAATCTGGTCAAAGCGGACAATCAAACAATGCAATTGCTATAGGTTATCAAGCAGGACAATATTTACAAGGCACTGGTTCAATAGCGATAGGATATCAAGCCGGATTTACTAATCAAAACACAGGTGCAATAGCAATAGGTTATCAAGCCGGATATTCTGGACAAAAATTATATTCTGTTGCATTAGGATATCAAGCTGGTTTCACAAATCAAGGAACTGGTTCGATTGCTATAGGTTATCAAAGTGGTAATTTGAATCAAAATTTATATACAATAGCAATAGGTTATCAATCTGGACAAAATTCACAAGGTACTGGTTCAATAGCGATAGGACATCAATCTGGACAAATTAATCAAAATACAGGTGCAATAGCAATAGGATACCAAGCAGGTCAAATTACACAAGGGAATAATTCAATAGCAATTGGTTATCAAGCAGGACAAACAAATCAAGTTTCTGGTGCAATAGCAATAGGTTATCAGGCAGGTCAAGTTAGTCAAGGTACATTTTCTATAGCAATCGGTTATCAAGCAGGACAAACAAGTCAAGGCAGTTATGCAGTGGGTATTGGATATCAAGCAGGACAAACAAATCAAGGTTCATTTTCTACATCAATCGGATATCAAGCAGGAGGATTATCAGCATATGGTACGGTTGCGATAGGTTATCAATCAGGATATTCTGGACAAAAATTTTATTCTATTGCAATAGGATACCAAGCCGGACAAAATAATCAAGGATCTGCAACAGTTTCAATTGGATATCAAGCAGGACAAACAAATCAAGTTTCTGGTGCAATAGCAATAGGTTATCAGGCAGGTCAAATTAATCAAGGTACATTATCTATAGCATTAGGATATCAAACAGGTCAATATAATCAAGGTTCAGGTGCAATAGCAATTGGATTACAAGCAAGTATAACAAATCAAAGTTCAACATCTATATCAATAGGTAATTATATAGGAACACAAGCACCGAATTCAGTCGTATTAAATTCATCTCAAACAAATTTAGATGGATTATCAGTAGGAACATTTATTAATCCAATAAGATTTGATAATAGTAAATCTTTATCTAATATTTCTTATGCAACTAGTAAAGAATTTGTATATAATAATAATAATTCTAATTCAACAATTATTGAAAATACATTTAAAGAAACTGAAAAATTAAATTCTATTCCTTATAATTCAAAAGTCGCAATTAAAACAAGCAGTATTAATTCAACAATAAGTAAAAATGTTTCAGTAAATGCTAATCAAATATATACATTTGGATCATCCATTGAACCATTGTGGATTTCCGGAGGTAAAGGATTAAACACTATAAATATTTCACAAAGTAATAATTCATGGTTTGGATTAGGTACTACAATTTTTTCTGCAAGTTGTAATGGAATTATTTGGAATGGAAATTTATGGGTTGCTGTTGGAGAAGGATTGACAAATTCAATTTCTTATTCGTATAATGGTTTAAATTGGACTGGTGTAGGAATGACAACATCTGTTTGTATGATAGGTAATGCAATTACTTGGGATAACAACTATTTTATTTCTACTGGAAGTGGAATAAATTCTATTTCATATAGTATAAACGGAATTAATTGGAATGGTTTAGGAACAACTATACTGTATTCAGGTAATGGAATTGCTACAAATAAAAATATAACTGTTATTTCTGGATCGGTAGGTACTTTTTCTAGAAATTCTTGGGTTTCTGTAGGTCAAGGAACAAATACTATCGCTTATTCTTCCAATGGAACTCAATGGGTTGGCTTAGGAAGTACTATTTTTTCATCATCAGGTTTTGGTGTTACAAATGGAAATAACTTATGGATTGCTGTTGGTTCTGGAACTAATACAATCTCTTATTCTTTGGATGGAATATCATGGACAGGTATAGGTGCTACTATTTTTACTTCTGCAGGTAGAAATATTGTTTATAATATTTCAAGTTTATTATGGGTTGCTGTTGGTTCTGGAACTAACACATTTGCTTCTTCTACAAACGGAACAACATGGACAGGAAGAGGTGCTCTTATTTTTACAACACAAGGTAATAGAATTGCATATAATGGTTCTATCTTATGGGTTGCTGTTGGTCAAGGAACAAATACTATCGCTTATTCATCTAACGGCACAACATGGATTGGAATAGGTGCTACTATTTTCTCAACATCAGGATTTGGTGTCGAATATAATGGTTCTAACTTATGGGTTGGAGTTGGACAAGGAACTAATACAATCGCGTATTCTTCTAATGGAACACAATGGATAGGTATTGGTGTTACTATATTTTCTACACAAGGAAATGATGTTTCTTTTGGAAACAGTATTTGGGTTGCTGTTGGTTCTGGAACAAATAGTATTGCTTATTCTTCAAATGGTTCACAATGGACTGGTTTAGGTAGTACTATTATGAACTCCGGTGCTTTGAGTATAACATACAATGGTTCGTCTTGGATGACTATTGGTCCAACTTATATTGCGTATTCATCAAATGGTACACAGTGGGTAAGAACACTTATAAATTCTGTTTTTACAACACAAGGGAATGATGTTTCATATGGAATAATTAGTTCCATAACAAATAATAATAGTTTAATATATTCTACTGATGTTACACAATGGACTGGTATCGGTTCTACTATATTTTCAACACAAGGAAACGGTATATGTTGGAGCGGAAATAAATTTGTTGCAACTGGTCAGGGAACAAACACTTTAGCCTATAGTTTGAATGGAACTGCTTGGATAGGTCTAGGAACAAGCATATTTTCTTTAGATGGACAAAATGTAACTTATAATGGTGTAATTTATATTGCTGTTGGAACTGGTTCGAATACAATAGCATATAGTTCTAATGGTATAATATGGAATGGTTTGAGTAATTCAATATTCTCTGTTTCAGGATATGGAATTTATTGGAATGGAAATAGATTTTATGCAACCGGAAAAGGAACTATAAATAGTATGGCATACAGTGAAAATGGTACACAATGGATAGGTTTAGGTAAAATATACAACGCGAATTATATTAAGTATGATTTTGATAATAATAGTAATGACAGTGGATATTTATCTCAAAATTTGAATTCAAATAATACATTAACATATGATATTTCAGATTATAAAGTTGGTACTAGTTCTATAGTATTTAATGGAACTAGTAATTTAACTATAACAAATAATAATATTTTTTCACCTGAAAATTTAACATTTACTGCATGGATTAAACCAAATCAATTTATTGGGTATCAAACTATTGCATCTTGTATGAATAATTCACAATGTGGTTGGGCTTTAGTTATAAATAATAATAATTTAGAAATCTGGGTTGGTGTGAATAAATCTTTTGTAATTAGTAGTTTATATAGTAATATTGCTTTATCTTCACCTTTATGGTCTCATATATCATTTACTTTAAATAAATCCGGATCATTTTCTTTTTACTTAAATGGAACATTATATTCAATCCCAAGTTTTTCTTATTATATAAATAATTCAATTAATAATTTTACTCTTGGTGTAAGTCAAAGTACTTCACCATTATGGGTTGCTGTTGGACAAGGTACTAATACTATTGCATATTCGTATGATGGAACACAATGGATCGGATTAGGTGCTACTATTTTTACTTCTTCTGGATTAGGTATTACAAATAATAATTCTAATTTATGGGTTGCTGTTGGTTCCGGAACAAATACTATTGCATATAGTATTGATGGTTTTAGATGGATAGGTTTGGGTAGTACAATTTTTTCAACACAAGGTAATGGTATTGCATATAATAATTCTAATTTGTGGGTTGCAGTTGGTCAAGGAACAAACACAATTGCTTATTCTTCTAATGGAACACAATGGACTGGTGTTGGCGCTACTATTTTTACAACAGCAGGTTTGTGTTCTTCATTTGGTAACGGTTTATGGGTAATTGGTGGACAAGGAACAAATACACTTGCTTATAGTCAAAATGGTACAACATGGATTGGATTAGGTGCTACAATATTTTCCACAGCAACAAATGGTATAGTTTATGGTTCATATGTGAATAGATGGATTGCTGTTGGACAAGGAACTAATACAATTGCTTATTCAAATAACGGAATTTTATGGCTTGGTAATGGTTCTACTATATTCACAACTGCTGGATATAGTATTACATTCTCAAATTATTACTATATTGCTGTTGGAACAGGAACAAATACTGTAGGATATTCTTCTGATGGAACATCTTGGAATGGATACGGTGCTGTATTTTCAAGTAATGGTTATGGAGTTGCAACTGGTGGTAACGGTTTAATTGTTGCATTAGGAAATGCAACAAATACTATTTCAACTTCTACAAATATAGCTACATGGACTGGAAGAGGCGCTACTGTTTTTACAACAGCCGGAAGAGGTGTATCATATAGTTCAGGAACAAATTCAAATATTTCATATTCTTTAAATAAGAATTGGATTGCTGTTGGTTCCGGAACAAATACTTTTGCTTATTCAGATAATGGAACACAATATATTGGACTCGCTTCTACTATTTTTAATATATCTGCAAATTCAATTGCTTTTAATAACATTGGAACATGGGTTGCCGGCGGTTCTGGAACAAATAATACTCTCGCTTATTCTCTTAATGGAACACAATGGACTGGTATTGGTACTTCTTTATTTTTATCATGTTTAGGTGTAATGTGGAATGGATTGTATTTTATAAGTGTAGGTAATAAAAATATTGATTATGGAATTTATTATAGTAGCAACGGAATAAACTGGACACAAGCTTCCATAACAACTTATTTTAGTGGAATACACGCAACATCTAATTCATCGAATACTATCATGGTTGCATCAGGCTCACAATTAACTAGTACTCAACCAGTTTATGTAGCAGTTGGAAACGGTACGAATACTATCGCCTATTCTTCTAATGGAACACAATGGACTGGCGTAGGTTCTACTATTTTTACTACACAAGGTTATGGTATTGCATATAACGGATCTACTTTATGGGTTGCTGTTGGTTCTGGAACTAATACTATCGCTACATCAACAGATAGAATAACTTGGACTGGTAGAGGTGTTGCTACTTTTAATACTGCTGGATATGGTGTTGCACATAATGGTTCTACTTTATGGGTTGCTGTTGGTCAGACAACTAATACAATTGCTTATTCTTCTAATGGAACAACATGGACTGGTGTTGGTGCTACTATATTTTCTACATCAGGTAATATCGTTATTTTTGGAAATGGTATATGGGTTGCTGGTGGTCAAGGAACAAACACTTTGGCTTATAGCATTAATGGAACTGCTTGGTTAGGATTAGGAGCAACTATTTTTTCCACAAGTGGAAACGGTATAACATGGACTGGTACTACTTTTGTTGCGGTTGGTAATGGAACAGTAAATTCTATATCTTATTCGACTAATGGAACTGTATGGACCGGACTTGGTACTACAATATTAACAGTAGGAAATAAAATATCGTCAAATGGTAGTGGAACATTAGTTGCATCTGGGCAAAATACGAATTTAATAGTTGCGATGGGTTATTCTATATCGTATTCATATGATGGAACAACATGGACTAACATAGGTGCTACTATATTTGATTACGGACTTGGTGTAGATTACGGAAATAATTTATGGGTTGGTGTTGGTAATGGTACAACTAATACAATTGCTTATTCTACAAACGGAACACAGTGGGTTGGATTAGGTAAAACCATTTTTTCAACGGAAGGATATTTTGTTAAGTTTGCAAATAATTTATTTGTTGCTGGTGGAAACGGTACAAATTCTATGGCTTATTCTACAAATGGTACAATATGGACTGGTTTAGGCGCTACAATATTTAATTCTGCTTGTAATTCCATTGCATATAATGGTTCTAATTTATGGGTTGCTGGTGGAGAGAGTAATAATAAAATTGCTTACTCTACAAATGGAACACAATGGATCGGTTTAGGTGATATTATCTTTACAAGATGCGTTGCTGTTTATTATGCTAATAATTTATGGCTTGCTGGTGGAGTTGGTTCTACAAATACACTAGCTTATTCTACAAACGGTACTGTATGGACTGGTTTAGGAGCAACTATACTTCAAACAAACGTAAGAGGTATCACTTATTCTAATGTTCTCGGATTATGGGTTGCTGTTGGTTTAGGCTCTTTAAATACAATTATATATTCTACCAATGGAACTATTTGGACAGGTGCAGGCAATTCTATAATATCACAAGGTAATGAAGTTATATATGTTAATTATTTAGGAAAATTTTATGCGGTAGGTCAAGGTGGAACTAATTACGTAGCATCATCTACTAATGGAACACAATGGGTAGGTTTAGGAAGTACAATTGTTACTTCTGCCGCTTATGGTATTGCTACAAATGAAAATAGACCTTTTAATTCACTTGCTTATTCTACTAATGGTGGTACATTATGGACTGGATTGGGAAGTACTGTATTTTCAATTAGAGGAAACGGTATTGTATGGGATACTTCTAAATTTATCGCTACCGGTGAAGATATTACAAATACTTTGAGTTATTCAACAGATGGTTCAACTTGGACTGGTTTAGGTTCTACTACTTTTACCAGAAATGGTAATAATATTTCTTATGGAACAATTACATATACATATTCAGATTTAGCATATTCTACAAATTCAACACAATGGACTGGTGTATCTGGTACTATATTTTCTGTAAAAGGAAATGGATTAATTTGGGGAATAAATAAATTTATCGCCACTGGTGAAGGTGTTGTAAATACTCTTGCGTATAGTTTGAATGGAAGTCAATGGACTGGTCTTGGTAATACTATTTTTACGACTTCTGGTAAATCTGTTGCTTGGAATGGTTATTCTTTATTTGTTGCAGTAGGTTCTGGTACAAATTCATTTGCTTATTCATTAGATGGTACAATATGGACTGGAATTGGTTCGTCTTTGTTTCAAACAACTGGAAATTATATTACATATGCAAATAATTTATGGGTTGCGTTAGGTATTGGAAATTCAGATACAATCGTTACATCTACAGATGGAACAACATGGACTGGTGCAGGTAGTTCAATTTTTTCTACATCTGGTAATTATATTGTATATTCTTCCGGTAATAGTGAATCAGTTTCATATTCTAGAAATTCAGGTTGGTTAGCGGTAGGTACTGGAACAAATACTATCTCATATTCTGCAAATGGAACATTTTGGACTGGTCTTGGAACCACTATTTTTACGACAAGTGGAAATGGTATTGTTTATAATAATGTTCATAATAGATGGGTTGCAGTTGGTTCTGGAACAAATACAATTGCATATTCTAATGATGAAATTACATGGATTGGTGTTGGTATTACTATTTTTAGTTCATCAGGTAATCATGTTACTTGGAATGGTACATATTATCTTGCAGTTGGTTCTGGAACCAATACAATAGCTTATAGTCTTTTTGGTACAACTTGGACTGGTGTTGGTGTAACTATTTTTAGTACTTCTGGTTTAGGAATTGTTTCTAATTTAAACATAACAATTGCTTGTGGTTCAGGAACAAACACATTAGCGTATTCAATAACAAGTGGAACAACGTGGATTGGGTTAGGTGCTACTATTTTTTCTACACAAAGTAATTCATCATGTTGGGGTAATAGTTTATTTATAGCAGTTGGTTCAGGAACTAATACACTTGCTTACTCTACAAATGGAACACAATGGCTAGGTTTAGGTTTAACTATTTTTTCCACAAGCGGAAATGATGTAGCATGGAATGGTTATAATCAATTTGTCGCTGTTGGTTCTGGAACTAATTCATTTGCATATTCAACTAATGGTACTGTTTGGACTGGTGTAGGACAATCTATATTTACTACACAAGGTTCTGGTATTTACTGGGGAAATAATTTATGGGTTGCAATGGGAATAGGAAGTTCAGATACTATTGCAACTTCAACTGATGGAACAATATGGTCAGGAAAATCAAGTTCAATATTTTCAACATCCGGAAATAGCGTATTTTACTCTTCTGGTGGATGGTTTTTATCAAATGGTTCTAAATTAGATGACGTAAGACTATATAATAAAGTATTATCTAATATTGAAATTAATCAAATTTATAATAATACATTAACTAATGAACAGGGAAATACAATTTCTTATAATAATTTAAGACAAAATACAATTACTTATGTATCTAATATAATTGTTTCATGTGGAAATGGAACAAGTACAATTAATTATTCATATGACGGTATTACTTGGTATAATTGTGGTAATTCTATATTTTCAACAGCATGTTATAACGCTGTATGGAATAATAAATTATGGGTTGCGGTTGGTCAAGGAACAAATTCAATAGCATATAGTTTAACAGGTACAATATGGACAGGTGTAGTTAGAAATATTTTAATATTTTCAACAAGTGGAAATAGTATTACATGGAACGGTTCAATATTTGTTGCAGTAGGAACAGGTACTAATACAATTGCAATATCATGTTGCGGGTATGTGTGGGTAGGTTTAGGTACTACTGTTTTCTCGACAACAGGAAATGATGTTATATGGTATAAAGATAAATTTATAGCAGTAGGTTCAGGAAATAATTCAGTAGCATATAGTTTAGATGGAATAACATGGACGGGTTTAGGTTTATTAATATGTAATAATATTTCAAATAACAGTAATATTGTTATAGCAACGGCAACATTAATAAATTATACAGTTTTAGTTGGAAGTAATCAAAGAATTTCTTATGATTTAGGTACAACATGGAGTTCTTTTAGTATTTCTGGTAATCCTTCTATACAACAAATAGCAAATAATGGAAATTTTTTCGTAGCATTTTCTAGTACATCAATATATTATTCATATAATGGTACTACTTGGGTTTCATCTGGTTCCGTTAGTTCTTTAATGTTAAGTGTATATAGTTTAGCATATGGAAATAATAAATGGGTTATTATTGGTCAAGGTACAAATACAATTGCTTACAGTAATAATGGAACACAATGGACTGGTTTAGGTAAAACACTACTTATAAATATTGATCGTGGTTATGTAGAATATGGTAATGGTATATGGGTTGCTATTGGTTCTAATGGTTCACCCGGAGCAAATGAAATAATTTATTCATACGATGCAATTACATGGACGAGTACAGGAATAGATACTTATTTTTCTAGTAATTGTTCAACAGCGAAATATGGAAATGGATTGTGGATAGCAGTTGGTGGATATAATAATTGTATAATTTATTCTACAAATGGAACTCAATGGATAGGTCTTGGTAGTAGTTTCGTAATTTTTGATAATGTAATGACTGATGTTGCATATGGAAACGGTATTTGGGTAGTTTCACATAATGGAAATAATAGTAGTTTAGCATACTCATATAATGGAACTCAATGGACTGGTTTAGGAACAACTGTTGGTGGTTCAAACATACGGATAACTTTAAAATTTTCAGGAAATAAATTTTATGGATTTCCATCATCAGGTGTAAATACTATTTTCACTTCAACAAATGGAACCATATGGACTGGATTAGGAACAACAATAAGTCCTACAACTCCATCAAATATAAGTACAATGTTAGGTAATACTCTCGTGTATAGTTATGATGGTATTAATTGGTTTGGATTAGGTTCAAGTATTTTTACAACAGCAGGATATGGTATATCTTGGAATGGAAACAGATTTGTAGCAACAGGTCAAGGAACAAATACACTTGCTTATAGTCAGAATGGTATTAATTGGACAGGAATTGGTTCTACAATCTTTACAACAGTTGGAAACAATGTTGGATGGGTTGGTACATCTTTTATTGCAGGTGGTTCTGCTACGAATTTAATAGTTGCAATGGGTTATTCTATATCGTACTCTTATGATGGAACAACATGGACTAACATGGGTGCTACTATATTTACCTATGGATATGGTGTAGATTACGGAAATAATTTATGGGTTGGTGTTGGTAATGGTACAACTAATACAATTGCTTATTCTACAAACGGAACACAGTGGGTTGGATTAGGTATAACTATTTTTTCTACAGAAGGAAAATTTATTAAATTTGCAAATAATTTATTTGTTGCTGGTGGAAACGGTACAAATTCTATGGCTTATTCTTTAAATGGTACAATATGGACTGGTTTAGGCGCTACAATATTTAATTCTACTTGTAATTCCATTGCATATAATGGTTCTAATTTATGGGTTGCTGGTGGAGAAAGTAATAATAAAATTGCTTACTCTACAAATGGAACACAATGGATTGGTTTAGGTAATATTATATTCACTACTAGATGTTCTACTGTATATTATGCCAATAATTTATGGCTTGCTGGTGGAGTTGGTTCCACAGATACGTTAGCTTATTCTACAAACGGTACTGTATGGACTGGTTTAGGAGCAACTATACTTCAAACAAATGTAAGAGGTATTAGTTATTCTACTACTCTCGGGTTATGGGTTGCTGTAGGTTTAGGTTCTTTAAATACAATTATATATTCTACCAATGGAACTATTTGGACAGGTGCAGGCAATTCTATCATATCACAAGGTAATCAAGTTATATACGTTAATTATTTAGGACAATTTTATGCGGTAAGTCAAGGTGGAACTAATTACGTAGCATCATCTACAAATGGAACTCAATGGATTGGTTTAGGTACTACTATAGTTACTACTGCATGTTATGGTATTGGTACAAACGAAAACAGACCTAATGTAAATACTATGGCAAAATCATATGACGGAATAAATTGGACAGGATTAGGAACAACTTTGTTTGGTGTGTCTGGTTATAAAACAGTATGGAATGGAAATCAAAATTCTGGAAATGTTAATATAATTCATCCTTGTATTGCAGGTGGTTCAGGTGTTAATACACTTGCTTTTTCTTATGATGGATTAAGTTGGGTTGGATTGGGTTCAACTATTTTTTCGACATTATGCAATAGTATTTATTGGAATGGTTCAATTTATAATGCTGTTGGACAAGGTACAAATACAATCGCTTATTCTAGGGATGGAATATCTTGGTTAGGATTAGGAACTACAATATTTTCAACTGCTGGTTTTAATGTATGTTATAATGGTAGTATGTTTATTTCAACAGGACAAGGTACAAATACTCTTGCTTATTCTATTAATGGTATTGATTGGTTTGGGTTAGGTGTTACAATATTTTCAACAGTAGGAAATGGTTGTTTATGGGCTGGAAACATATTTGTTTCATTTGGTTCTGGTTCAAACACAGTAGCACATAGTTCTAACGGTTTAACATGGTCTGGATTAAGTGTAACTATTTTTTCAACTGCTGGATATAATGGATGTCGTTTTGGTCCATATATTATTGCAGTTGGTAGTGGAACAAATTCAATTGCTTATAGTTTTACGGGAACTACTTGGGTAGGACTTGGTGTAACTGTTTTTACAACAGGTTATAGTATATGTACTAATGGGTCATTAGTTGTTGCAACAGGAGATACAGGTTCTATATGGTATAGTAGAAATGGAACACAATGGACAAATAGCAGTGCAACATTATTTTCAACAAGTATAAGAAATGTTGCATACAATAAGAAAATATTTATTGTAGTTGGTTCCGGAGCATCAAATACCATAGGTTATAGTAGTAATGGTATAGTGTGGACGGGTTTAGGTTTAATTATGTTTACAACAGGTTATGGAATATCTACAAATTCAGAAATAGGAATACCAGTTTTTGATAGTCAAATGACATTAGGAGTAAATGAATCGTATCAATTAGATATAACAACCGATGTGTATCAACAAGGTTTTAAAAATATGTCATCAAATATAAAAAGTATAGGTTTATAAAAAAATAAATTATTAATCTTATAACAATTTTGTTATAAGATTTCTTTCAAAAATCCTTATTTTCGATATTCTTTTATTTCATAATAAAATTCTTTTCATAGGATTTCTTTTTTTAATAGAACATCTTTTCTTTAATTCTTTTTTTGAAATTTCTAAAGCTGTTCTTGGTGATTTTTGTGTTATTCTTTTTAAAGGTCTACAATAAGGATAATTTTTCTTCCAAGAAGAAATTGATAATTTAGGTCTTCCACATGGCACAATTTTAGGTAATTTACAAACATTTATCCATTTTTCAGAATACCATCTTTTTAATCCAACAGATTTACTTTTTTTTTTACCTAAGTATTTTCCACCGCGTCTCTTATATTCTTTTACTAACCAACCACTTGCGTAAGCAGAAGGCCATTTTTTGAATTTTCTTTTGGCTTCCGATTTAATTTTATTGTATAAAATTTTATTAGAAGGAGTACTCATTTATTTAGTTAGATAAAAATAAAAATAAAAATAATATATATATATAATAAAAATGAAATTCATAAATGATAAAGGATCATCAAGTCCTCCATTATTATCACGTTCAAAAAAAAGAAAAAGATCAAAAGAAAATTCATCAAAAAGTTTACAACATTTTAAAAGAAGAAGTTTATCACCGACAAGAAAAGCAAATTCACAACCTTTAAGAGGAAGAAGAAGTTTATCACCGACAAGAAAAGCAAATTCACAACCTTTATTAAGAGGAAGAAGAAGTTTGTCACCGACAAAAAAAGCCTTTATTAAGAGGAAGAAAAAGTTTATCACCGACAAATCAAAAGGTTCACAACCTTTAAAAAGAACAAGACTATCACCAAAAAAAGAAAGTTCAATAGTAAAAAGTACACGAAGAATGATATTACCTTTAGAAACAGACAGTCCATTAAGTAAATTAAAAAAACAGTTTGAAATAATGAAAACAACCAAAAAAATATTATGTATTGACGGTATAGTTCAAATAAATTTAGACGGAAAACTTATAACAATAATAGGTGAACATCATTTGTGCAATAAAACAAAAATATCATCAACAGAAAATAATATAACGATAGATAAATTTATATTAGAGAGAATAAGTAATAATAATAATATAAAAATAATGCTTGAATATATACCAGAACTTGAAGACGTTAATAATATTCAATCAATAAATATAAATTTAATATATAACACATTATTAAATAATGGACATAAACATAAAATAATTCCATTTGACAAACGATATTATTTTTTAAATATACCTACATATTTTGATTATTTGTTTACCGCAAAAGAATTTGACAGTAAAAAATTTATATCTGATGCTTTCATAGACCCATTTTATATATATTATAATTTATTTTTTTTTGACAAAAGTTTATATAGTGAAAAAACACAAAAATATCTAAGTGATTATTTGAATTCAATAAATAATAATTTTAAAAATATTTATAATGAAATAGAAAAAAAAGAACAAATATATATAAAAAAAAAACTAATAGAACAATGGATTAAAGTATGTGATTTTTTTGTTCTAACTGAAATATTAAAAGATAAAGACGAAATAAATGAATATATAATATTAATTGGAGATAGTCATAAAAAACATCTTGAAGATATATTTAAAAATGAAATAGTAGCAAGGACTAGTAATGGAAACTTATCAGGTTTATATTATAATAAGCAAAAAATATATAAAGAATTAACAGAACTTGCATTATCTCATCATTTTAATAAGAAATAATTACGGAAAAAAATCCATATGTAGTCAAATTTTCAAGAATGGGATTTTCTTCTTTTACACCTTTTAACATTTCAAACGCCGATTTTACGGCATAAAAAATAATTAGAAAATGTAAAATCAACAGGCGTGCTTACTCTTACGAGGTTCTTTCTTAACGCCAATTGTCTTACTTAACCCTGCATTTTTGTTTCCACAGGTGAAAGACGATGCTTGAAACTGAAATTCTACTGGTCTTGTTTGGTTATGTATCCAACATTCAGTTAAGTTCAGTATATTTATTGCAGAATTCTTATCCCTTGTTCTAAATACGATATTTTTGTTTTCGCAACTCACGCAGTTAGAACAAGTGA
>Ga0214923_10001582_pt1 | contig 32126 bp, 31 predicted proteins | sample LL1510_MetaG_FD_177993 | JGI IMG/M metagenome (GOLD analysis project Ga0214923, IMG submission 177993) | Freshwater microbial communities from Lake Lanier, Atlanta, Georgia, United States - LL-1510 | ecosystem: Environmental > Aquatic > Freshwater > Lake | place: USA: Georgia | collected...
CTAAACAGTTAGTGGCCACATAAAGAAAGTTTCTTTCAATTAGACTTTTAAAGAATAATGTTGTTAAACCGGCATAGACAAATATCATAAGGTCTACACTAGGTAGTTTGTCATTTTGTGCCATTAATACTGCAAATAAGGTAGGGATACTGGCAAAGTGCAGAAGAACTATTGTTAGCCATCCTAATGTATGGGCGCTTATACGTCCTAAATGATTACGCAGAAACTCCCATACATTTACAGGAATATGTGCTACAAAGCTACCTGTAGATGATAGTGCTTTTTCAAATTTATTTGTAGAAGATGTGTCGGCCAATTTTAGCTACCCTTTCTCGTTTCCAACCCGGATTAATGTAGTCTGCATGGAAATACAGTGCATGAGTAAGACTAGGAAGTCTAAACCCTTCTAGTAAAACTTTTTTAGCCACTTCCATACTTTCCTCGTATATATCAGAATGTTTTGGTTTAAAATTTACATTTCTATCACACACCCAACTAAATTGGCATAAAACTTTATCATAGATAAAATTCTTCTGATATATCACCTTGCAAATATCTCCAGGAAATTTTCCATCGCTATTAGCACGGTTAAGAGTTACTTGTGCAACAGCTACCTTACCTTCAAATGGTTCAGATCCTGCTTCGTGATATATATTCTTGGCAAGGCAACCTAATTGCCTTTCTCTCATTTCAGCTGTGATTTTAGATGCTTCTAAGTTTTCTACTGATCCTATTCTATGCTTTACTGCCCATGACAACATATTAATAGAAAAGTATAAACCAATCATCATCATAAGAACACCTAGAACAATAGCAACCTTTGTCTTGGTGCTCTTTCCTGCATGTTCCCTATCTAGCGTAATTTCAGTCATTTCTGACCTCCTTTCTCGTTAGCGGTAAGAATAATTACCTTAATTTCTATATTTTACACTGAAAAGGGTCAAAAACAATTGATTTATCTATCTTTAAAAACTAAATTTAATCTCTTACTATTTCTAGATAATAATATGGTCTGTAAATCTCATCATAGTCAGACGCCAGAACGTTATTTTTAATTCTAAACTTATTGTACCTAATCATAGGTTCAAAAATTTCTACTGGTCCTGCACCCTTGCTCCCATTTTCACATAACCAAATTACTCCGTCGTCTGTAAGATAGTTGCCAATGCTGTCAAAAAACTCTTCATGACTTCTCCATCCCACATCACTTAGGATTCTAGTTTGATCGTCATCTAAGTCTGGATTTATTCCTGCACTATGTGGGGGATTACCAATCACTAAATCAAAACGTTCATGAGCCGGTAGTAGGGAAATTCTATCTAAATTGTACGCTACAACTTTATCTTGAACATTATTCTTTTGAATAGTTTTATTAGCATATTCTATAGCACGATCATGTAGATCCATTAGAGCAAGAGTTTCACAAAGTCCCCAATCCATCATTTCAAATCCACAGTATCCAGGACCTGAGCACCAATCGAGGCAACGGTTGAAAATTCTATCAGGATTTAAATTTTTATAAAGTAAAGGGAATTGTGATCCCCAACTTCTTCCGCCACCATCTAGTCCCCATTCGTCGTAGACTTTAAATTTGTTAGGACCTTTAGTTTCATAAGGTCTACAAACCCACTTTGCATCTACATAATCAAATTCTAAATGATACCAACGGTAATAATTATCTTGTATGCGAGGATTTTCCGCAGGGTCAAACACTGGTTCGTAATAATCTACCGGTAAACTAGAATCTGTAGGTCTTCTCATGTTGTTCCTTATTTTGTTCCAATAATCATAAATCTTGAAAAACTCCAAGATGGATATTCAAAGTCTAATTGACCTTTATATTTAATCTGTGACAACGGGTAATTGTTAATAAACGCATTTATGTTTTTACTATTCACAACGTGATCATCATGTTTCATATTATTTCCCTGTAATACCACCCTTGTACCTTTAGGAATATTATTAAACCAATGATTGGTATCGAAATGTTCAGTGCTAGTATTGATTATTAAATCGGCTTGTGGTTGGATATTATTACAATCTTCTGTAACGGCTTTAAATTTCCAATCCTGCCATACCCAATTTTCGTTAATTAAATCTGCCATTGACTCGCAAGCAGGGTCAACATCATAACTTCGGATCTTTTTAACTTTAAATTTTGAACGACTCAGTAAAAGGAATGCTGTAATACCATACCAACCTCCGTAGATAGCAGTTGATTTGCTGATCCACCTAGTTTTTTCTAATTCTTTGCAAAGCCAAATTTTACTACTAATCTGCCCACTGCTGAACGCATCTTTTAATTGTTGATTTTCCATCAATGATAGTTACCATACAAAGGAAGTTCTATCCTATTTCTAGGGCTTATGTATTTTGCCTTAAGTCGACCGAAAATTTCAGCCTGTTCCCCTGTACAGGTAAAGTCTATATTTTTACAAACTTCATCTAGATAAAGTTTACTTTTGTCAGTTATTAAATCTTTTAAGTATTGTTCTGCATAATGGTAATGTTCTATTGGATCGGGGTGGCCATCTTCAATTGATGAAAATTCTTGCAGGGATTGATTAGTAACACAATGTTGAAAAATTTTTTTGGACATTGAAATTTCTTTGCTAGATAAATCTAAAATTTCATTGTGTAAAAAATGTCGATTATCCAAAGACATTACAAACCTATTTTTAATACCAAGTGTATCGAACAATTGTACAGAATTGACAATCATTAACCATGTATCGTATATCCCATAGTTTTGTTTCCAAAAATGATTTTTCAAGAACTTTGTTTTTTCAGTACTAGGCCAATTTTGAGGACCTCCATGGCAACACCAGCTAGGGTCGCCGTTTATTTCTTCTAACCAATTTAATCTACCAAAATTTGTTATGCCAATTAATACCAAATCATTTTTATTAAACTTATAAAATTCGTTAGCCTCAATTAATCTATTATGAACCATTCTATTCGAAGATCCGGGCATACCTAAATTATAGTACTCATCAAAATTGATTCCTATAAAATCAGCCCAAGTAGGCCAATAAAACCAATGCGTAAAACTACACCCAAAAGCAAAGCATCTCATAGATTTTTCAACTTAGTGTCATTAATAAAATTTTTCAACTGAACCTTATAAGAAGAATACCAGTTCTGTTGGGATCGTAAGGTGTCAAATTGGAAATTTTGTTCGCAATAATTGAAAAACTTTTCAGAAGATTGATTAACAAAATCTGGAAAATATTTTTTAAAATAATTGTAATGTTGTTTGATAGAAGGATGGCGATCAGTAGTTCCGTCTTCAAAAGTATACCCTAACATTTCTCCCGCGGGCATGGTTGTTATTGTAAAGTTATCAATGTCGTCTTTAATCGAATGAAGATCATAAAATTGATTTAATAAAGAGTTTGTTTCGTTGTTTTGATATTGAAAGTTAATGTTAGAAACTGCCCCATAAACAATGTGTAGAACATTAAGGCTGTTTAAAATAACCTTTATGGTTTTAAGAGCAAGCAGAGACCGATAAGATGAAAAATATACACTGTCAAATTCTTTTGCCCATAACTGCTGTAATCTGTCGTGATAATGTTTAAGAGGAAATATGTCGCCGCTGTGATTCCATTCCTTCTTATCTTTATTATAGATGCTGAACCTGCCAAAGCCAGTGGTTCCGATTAAAATAAGATCGGTATTATTAAAATTGTAAATATCATTGGCTTTAATTATCTGATCAACTATAAATGTATTTGATGATCCCGATATACCTAAATTATAATATTGGTTAAAATTTATTCCTACAAAATCAGCCACAGTTGGCCAATCATGAGAAGTATAACTACAGCCAAAGGCAAAACATCTTTCTTTCATTTTACTTTAATATGCGCTATTTTTAAACTAGTATCGCGAGGCATCATATCTATAACATTTGTGATTACAAAGCCTGCTGGCTCGCCAATTTTTTCACTGAAATAAGTGAATACTGTTTCATGTAAGGTAATAAAAACATCAGCATCCTCTGTAATATAATTTTTCAAATTGTTAAAACATTCCCGATGACACTCAAACTCTTCATCTACAGCTAATCTTAGACTATGATTGATATGTTCATCCGTCAAGTTATCTTTTTTACCTTGTTGAATAAAATAATCACCATTCATACTATTAGGCGGGTTCCCTACAACAAGATCCCATTTTTCAGTTAATGGAATACTTGATACCACGGGCGTTATATAACCTTTAACACGGCTTTCGTATCCTAAGTTTTTGGCATTCTCTAATGAAACATTTACTGCTACATCGTAATAATCACTAACGGTTAAATTTTCACATTTACCATGAGTTAAAATTTCAAAACCAATTATAGAATGTCCACAACACCATTCGTAAGCATTTACATACTTAGGTTTTCCGTAGTCAGATAGGGCACGTAGGAAATAATGCCTATAATCACCGCCACCACCATCTAAATACCATGGATGATAAAGTTTTTGACCGTTAGTTAAAATTGAAAACTTAGATTCATGGGCGTTCATTCCTTCTAACACCTGTTGATTATTTGTAGGCCAGAGTTTCATTCAGTATCTTTAAAAAGTATATAATCGCAGGCTGTAAACGGTGAGTGTCTCATATTAGCCATTTAAAATTAGGATAATTGTTTTTTAGAAAACAATGATATTCTTTGTTCCTTGTGTCAGACTTAGGATAAGATTTAAAAAAAAATTCATTTACAGTTTTATTATAAAATTTTTCTGACTCATCTGTATAATATTTGGGAAAAAACTTTTTTACATAAGAAAAATGACGAGGCTGGCCCGGATGGCCGTCTAATCCATGATCATCATTCACACTATGGCATTCATTTTCGCAGCGATAATCGTCGATGGCTGGAATATCTTCTATAAACTGAAAATGGGTCCTAAATTTTTCTAATGTATTTGAACCTAATGAAAGATCTTTTTCTAGTATAAATTTAGAATTCATGCCTTGAAAAATTTTGTGGTCAACATTTATGAAATTTAAAAAAGATTTTATTTGTATAACAGCATTTGATGTTCTTAAACAAGCCCAATCTAAATTCCAAAGCTCGTTAAAAAATCCTTCGAACTTAGACCAGTCTTGTAAACCTGCCTGTTTAATAGAATTTTGCCAATTGTATAAATCGCCCGTTGGCCAAGCACTTCGATGGTCATACCAGGTCAATCTGTTTACACCAGTTGTGGCAACAAAAATTACATCCGTGTCTTTGTTAAATTTATATTTTAAATTGTCTTCGTGTACAGTATCTAGTATATAGGTGTGATCACATCCACCTCGACCGTGGTTATAGTATTCGTCAAAATTTACCCCTATACAATCAGCCCATGTAGGGTATTGCCATTTTGTAAAACTACATCCATAAGCAAAAAATCTTTTCATAAATTAATTTAAGTAATATAATTCTGGATATTCAACTAACACATGCACACTCCTACTCGTGTAGGCATTTTTATAACTATCAAAAATACTGTTTTTATCTACTAAATCATGAAAGGTTATGTTTTTACACATGCTTTTGAATTCATTGAAATAGTTTCCCTTATGTTGATGACCCGGGTCTAAGGGTTTGTCACTACCCTTACCTAGTCTAACTAATAAACTAATGTCTTTTCCGGTCATTAACTTAAATTTATCAATATGATTGATAAGCTGATTAGCTGCCAAAATAATAAAATCCCATCTAGGATAAAAAGTTACTACGGTTTTACCAGTCATAGCAATACCGAGGCTCATACCCATCTGACTTTCTTCCATCACTGGCAATTCTACCATTGCCTGTTTGTCAACATTGGTCAGTGTTGTACTCATAGGGTTACCGGCATAGACAATTTGCTGTCCTATAAAAACAACATCCGACTGTTGGCCTAGCCAAGTCATAGATTGTGTTAAAGCATCTTTATATGGGGTCATTTGTGGATTAGTCATTTTTATATTTTTGAATGCATGTAATTATATTTTCTGCTATTACTTTATGACAACTAGGACTAGGATGATGATCTTTAGGGGTAATCTCAAATTCATTTTCGTCCCATTTAATCGTAAGCTCAGGATTGTATCCCTTATTTTGCATAGTTCCTGGGTGCATCAAATCCTCGATACTACGATAACGTATTCCTTTATATTCAAATTCTATTAACCTTTCTTTTAACCATGGATCATTATCTATTAACCTTAAATACTCACTTGGCCAAGTATGAACTAGCGTTTTAATTCCATAACTTTCGCAATCTATTAAAAAAGATTTTACATATTCAAATCCACTGCGAATATATTGTTCTATCCAAGAATCCAAACTTAATTTTTCTCTTTCTAAGAATTTCAAAAAGAATTTTTTATTTTCTTCTTGATTACAGGCATGAAATGGCAAATTAAATTGTTTCCCATCAATCTCAAATTTAAAATTATCTCGCTCCCATTGAGTAAATTGGAAAACAAGATAAGAAATATCAGATTGTTGAAGTTTATGATTAAAACAATCTTTCCACCAATTTACTGCTCCCTGATTACTTCCCCCGTTATGAGGATGGACTAATTCAAAGGTATCAAAATACTGGGCCACCAGTCGAGGGTATCGTATCCTTTCAGCAAATTTCAAATGAGTTTCTCTAATCATTTTAGGATCGTACTGATCTGGTGGTGGTTCATCTAAACTTGGCAAATTGCTGTAATAGTAAAGTCCCTGTCCCCACGTGAAACTACAACCTGCAAAGATCATACCTTTCACAACTCTAGCATCTATTTTACTTTTCATCGTTAGTCCAACTTATTTCCCAATCCTTAAAATCTGCGGCTAGGCAATCCACCTTATAATCTAATCTGCCGCCTACTATTTCTTGAATTTTATTTTTTCCCGTATTACGTATACCATTAAGACCGTGTGTCAATGCAAGATTTCCTTCTTTCATGCCTCTACGATAAGCAGATTCATTATGCCAAATATGTAAATTCATTTGACTTACAACCACAATCGCACGAATAGTTTCTGCTGTAATTTTCGCATCCGTTTCATTTAATACAACCTGTATATCATGAACTATATCTGCGATTTCTTCGCTATAGTCCTGCTTATGTTCAGGAATAAACACTTCTTTGAGTTGTACTATGCTTAAACGATCAATTAAATCGCCTAATGTATGTAAATATTTTCTTTGGGTCATAGATTTGTAAAGCTCCTATTGTTATGTGCTATTACCATGGGATAAGCCTGTATGAGTTCCTTGATACCATAATCAAGATCATATATTGGAAGAAAACCGCGTTGTTCAATTTTATCATTTGAAACTAGGTAATTTCGCTTATCAAAATCTTCTTTGAACTCGTCTTGTTTAATTATTAGGTTTGGTATATACTCTTGAATTTTTTGGGCTAATTGTAATTTTGTTAAATTAGCTGAACTTAGACCAACGTTAAACACTTCACCTTTACATATATTATAGTTATCTATCATAAATTCAAAAACTCTACTAACATCTAATACATGTATGTAATTTCTAATAAAGTGACCTTCAAACAGAACAAGATAACCATCTACTATAGATTTATAAACAAAATCATTGACCAACAGATCTTGTCTCATTCTGGGGCTAACACCAAATACAGTTGCTAGTCTAAGAACAATACCATTGCCTTTATTTAACACATATTTTTCAGCATCACATTTAGTTTGAGCATAAAGACTAAGCGGGTTAAATGGACTTTCCTCAGTAATTATAGAATTACTAGATCCATATTGACTATTTGTGTTAGGAATAATTAACTTTTGGTTATTTGTTAAAACATCTACAATATCGGCAATGTGCTTAAAATTTACAGCTACAGCTAATTCTGGATTGGCTTTACATGCAGGCATGCCTACTATGGCAGCAAGAGGAATAACAATGTCATGTTCTCTGACCAATGACTGAAGTTGTTCTTTATCTCGCACATCACCTTTAATAAATTTTAATCCTTTTTTGAAAAGATGCATCAAGGATATCTGCTTGTAGGATAGATTATCATAAACTGTTACTCTATGTTTTTCTAGTAAACGTTCAGCCAAAGTAGATCCTAAATATCCTGCTCCCCCTGTGATAAGAACTTTCATGTCATTTCTTTCATTTTAAATTAAATTAAGATTAAGGATATGATTTTTTAAATTTTCAGCTGTAATCTCATGACCTGCTTGATTCATATGGCATTGATCATTTTCAGCTAGATCGTACTCTTTGACTGCCGCTGTTATGTCTCTGTATATCAATGGTTTATAGCAATCTAAAATAATTTCATCTTCAAATTGACCAATTCTTTTTGTCATGTTAAAAATAACTTTCATTTTAAGATTTGACAGCATGTGTTGAAAATTAAAGTTATTCACTGTGAAATTTTCTCTAGAAAATTTATCGTTTACAAAATATTTTTCATACGCACGATGAAAATTCTTTTCAATTTCATAATGTTGCCACGTATAAGATCCCATTTTCCATTTTAAAATTCGGCCACCATTATGGCTCGGTTCTTCAGAGGGCCCTTCGTGCTTATAGGAGGGCATAGGGTATACACTCCAAAATTCAGTCCTTACAGGTTCGGTGTATTGAATGATGATAATATCGTTTTCAGTAAGTGTCCCGGCTAGTATATGATTTGTAATCCGTCTCCAAATCCGTGCGTTACTACCGCAGCCGGAGCCTTCATGTAGATACTCAAATCCTAGATTTTCAGATAGAATTTCCCCATAGGTTCTATCTACCCGGGTATAATCACTGATGCTACACCCAGCCACACATAATTTACGTTTGGTATTATTGAAACTCATTTTGATTATCTAAATACCAATTATAAGCATTCATTAAACCAACGTGAAGCGGTGTGGTAGCTGACCATCCTAGATTCTCTTTTATTTTATCAGAACTAATCTTACGAGTAGGAATCATACTAGGTTTACCTTGAACATATTCAATAGGATTATCATTGTTGACCAATTGTTTCATTGTAAGCAATACATCATTTACAGAATAAACAACATTTGATCCTACGTTATATACATCATATGTTTCTTGCTTTTCAATAACTAATTGAAGGGCTTCTATAAAATCATCGATATATAGTAAGTCACGTAATTCAGTACCGTCGCCCCAGACTGGAATAGGATTTAAATTATCTGCTACTTTCCGAATAGTTGCAGGAGTTACATGGCACTTGGCGAAATCGTATTTGTCATGCGGACCATATAAATTAGCAGGCCGAATAACCACCGTGGTCATTGGATTAGGAAGATATTTTGCATATAGTTCACATTGAACTTCAGCGTAACGCTTCATCCAGCCTACCGGGAAGTAGACAGGATAAGGAGCATCAAATAAGAAATCTGATTCCATAACAGGATCATCTCCTTTAGGAGGATAGACTGTATTACTGCTAATAAAGATATACTTCTTGACCTTGTTTCGATAAGCACTATCAATTAAAAAGTTATTCATAGCAACATTAGGAGTAACATGGGCCAAAGGATCTTGAACCGTGTCAACGGCGTTACTGGTGCTTGCCGCAGCATGGACAACAACATCTACATCTTTGGTAACTGCTAGGCAATCCTTATAAGTTGTTAAATCCCCCGAGACATAGTAAACAGACGGATACTTAATCCTAGGTTCCCGTGAATGAATATGTACTCTTATGTTCGAATAACCCTGCTCAACTAATCTCTTTGTTAAATTTTGTCCTACTAAACCAGATCCTCCAGTTATTAAAATTTTATCCATTTTCCTCTTTCAATTAAATTGTTGTATGGTAATAAAATTAACATATGCCATTCTAATAAAATCATTCTTAACTAGTTTAACTTCGTGTTTAATATTATGTTTAGTATAATCCAAAAGCACAAAAGTTCCTTTAACAGGCATAACAACAATATCGTTATTTAATATCAGTTCTCCGCCACCAGATTTTTCAATGTAGTCGCTGTAATTAGAAAGATAAATTATAAACCCGCAGATCCTTTCAGGGTTTCCGCCGTCGACATGATTATTGATGTGATCCCCGCTGACCATAACATTTAAGTTATCGTTATGATGATAATAAAATGGTTTATCTAATGGGTATATCGGTTCAATAAAACTTTCAATACACTTTTGAAAATATTTCCTAGAGTGTTCAGGAGGAGGACCTGTGTAGAGCTGTTGAAATACAGAATATTGATTTTTTTCAACTAACCTTTTCCGCTCGGCAATTTCATCTATAGAAATAAAACTTGCAATACTTTGATCGTTTGAAATAGTATGGTTATATCTCCAAACTTTTGAATCTTTATTTTCAAACGATTGTTTCATTGCCATGACGTTATTTTCAAATAAATCTTTATCCTTAAAAATTTCGTCTAGGGTACCCGTGTAGTACCCATTAGCAAAGTAAGCCTGTAAGTTCATAGATAGATAGGTTAATTTATAAACATATTTATTTTATAGTTTTCCTTAAAAACAAGAATGGTACACGGCTGTAGCCTTCTTAGATAAAAAATATTTTTACAAGTCGAAAAGATTAACTGTGGTTCTAAACATAAAGCGAGGAACAGCATCACTTTCTACTTTAGATACTCCTAAACCTAGCCCAAACTTTGAATCAGCTAAAATGAAAGTGCCCTTTGTTGGATCTATTGTAGTATCTCCTACAGTAACCTTTCCGTCTGTAATTGATGATATGTCTACATCAGAAATGCAGAGGATAACTTGGCATAACTTGTCAGACATAAATTGCGGAGAAATAAAGTCTTGCCTATTAAAACACGCAACCTGACTATTAAACCAAAAATCTTTACCATCTTCCAGAGGATATAGTTCCTGAAGCATGTTTGTAAGCAAACTCTCAAATTCTTGAACAATAAAGTTAGGAGTTAGAGTTAATTTGAAATATTGTTGATCAACTATTAGACCTTCTTCTTTAACTTTATCATGTCTGGCTTCAGCATCTTCAATATTAATGTGTACAGGCATGTCCTCTTCTGCCATTCCCAAAATCATGTTTTTATAAACCCAATATGAGGATTTTTCAGTGACCCAACTGTCGGTTAAGGCATTTAACCAACCATTCAAGTCAAAGTCTGGCGCTATCTCGCTAATATTTGCCACGGCGTATCCTTTGGAACCTAACATGTTTTTAAAATTTTCAATCATTTTGATTCTCCTATATTTTTATTTACTCTAACGATAAATCTTCGTTAGATACAAAGTCTAAGAAAGCAAATCTCTTAAACCCATTTTTAACCTTCTCAACACCGTGATAAAGCTGGTGTTTTTCAATATCTATAATTATGTAATTAGGAAAGACCGGTAAAACTTCTCCGCTTACTTCTCCTGAATTAAACTTTGTAAGCAGAAGTTTGCCACCGCCATCCTTATAGTCTTCTGCATCACTCAAATACAATAAAATAGCACATTTTCTTCTATGATCTAAACCATCAATATGAACGTCTGTAAAATCCCCATCTTCGTAAAGAGTAAATCTTTTGTTATGTTTTATATTATTCGACTTTAAATCTGGATAAAGAAAAAACAATAAATCTTCTGTAATCGACGTGTAAAAGTTTAATAGTTCATTGCCAAAAAAGGTCCACTGCTGATCAATTATAAAATGATTATCTTCAATTAACCTTTGTCGTTCTACTTTTTCGTTGTACTTAATTTCTCTAGGGTATAAGTTTCCTTTTGGGCCATGAATACAACTTGTATATACTAGTCCATTATTTCGCAGGGTGTGTTTATAAACAGTTGTTCTTACTTCTCGTGCCGCTTCATAATATCTATCCATGTCGCTATAAAATTCACTTACAATTCCGGTATGATATCCTTTTTCGTCTAAGTTTTTTTTGATTCTATTGAACATTGGCCGCTCCTACTTGCATATTTAATGATAGACTGCTCTATACCATGTTCTAGACTTGTTTGAGGAAGAATATCATAAAATTGTTGCCTTTCCGGGCTAAGACACCTTAATAAATCTCCATTGGGCTTGGTAGTGTCCCACACGATATTTTTATCTTTTCCTGTTAATTTACGGTAAACCTTGACTATTGTTTCTATTGTTTCTTTGATCGAGACCGCTTCACCGCATCCGAAATTTAGTACATTATTAACTTCTTTTTTAACAACATCGATACTAGCTTGAGCTACATCATCCCCAAATACGAAATCTCTGCGAGCAGACCCGTCTCCCCAGCAGATCATATCACCTTCGGTATTAAACAATTTCCAAATGTTAGCTCCTATTACAGTGGCATCTTGGGCAAAGTTGTCGTTAACACCGTAGATGTTGCTAGGACGTATCACTGTCCACTTATTCCATCCATGTTGTATTTTTAAGGCATCTAGTGCTAGTTCTCCCATACGTTTTGTCCAGCCAGGATGCCAATCGTTTTTGCTAGGCATTGTAGACCACACAGAGTCTTCTACCATAACTTCTGCAGGAGCATAAACGCCAACAGAACTAAGATATACAAACCAATCAACCTTTGCTTTAAATGCGCTATGAATCATATTGATGTTAAACATGGTCATAGGAAACAAATAATCAGCAGGACATTTTGCGGTTCGGGATGGGGATCCTTTGATCCCTGCAATGTGTAAAACAATATCTATTTTTGAATTGAGAAACAAAGCCTCGCAGTTATGAAGATAAGTCAGATCAGTTTTAACCAAGGTCAATCGATCAGAGTTATCTTCTTTAAGTTTGAGAAGATCTTCTCCGATTTTTATATCAACTGCTATGACCTTATCTGCCTGTTCTAAGCATTTGACTACTGTAGGAAGACCTACAAGGCCGTTGGCACCAGTTATCAATATTGATTTATTTTTAATGTCCATTAATAATTTCTTTCAAACAATCTTCTAGAATATTATAATCCTTAAAAGTTAGTAAATGCTGTTGGTTATAAACTAATATATCTTGAATAGAGTAATACCATTCATGCAATTCTTCTAAGGGCATATGATAAAACTTTAATATTTCTTCTTGTATCATTTCCCAACGTAATTGAGAATTTGTTTCGTCATCATAACTTTCATCTATAAAAGGATGAAAAGTTTTAAACCCTAATTCTTTTACCCTTTTAAGAGTCCCGGCATTGTTCATCATAATAAATGGCTGAAGATTCATTATAGGTCTAAATGTTTTTTCTGTGATGTAGGGGGTTCTATTGTCTTTGAATTGGGTTTCAGAAACGATGTGTATATAGCTATCTAAATAAATTTCCTTTTTATTATTATCTATAGTTCTAAAAGAATACCTACCTTCGTCGGTTAGAGTAAAGGTATCAATTTCATAAGGTATAAGAGATTCTATGCCTTCACAAATCATATCTAGTTTATATTTTGGCCAATTATAAAAATATTTCAAGCAATCATGACATATATTAAAAGAATTTAAAAAAGAGAAATATCCAGAATCAAAAAGATTATGTTTTTTTACAAAATAAAGCAATGCATATCTATGACTTCGATTTATTGATCTATTCCAACTTAAAAACCTTTTATTTCTAAATTTATTCTTATCTAAGTCTGAAATTCTTACATAATCACTTACATAACCTAGGGATCCTTTCCCTGGGTAGCAAGCCATTACCTGAGCAATATCTCTTATCGAACATAAAGCAGTTTTTTGTTTCAATTTGCCTTTATAGTCTAAATTAATGTTCCCAGATAGGAATATTATATTTTCTAAAGGCACACCCATTAATTTGAATCTAATCTCAGCCGATTTCAAATGTCCTTCAAAACATTTATTATCAATCCAAGAAAAAATAATCTTGCCCTTATTCCTTCTTACCAAAGCATAAATCTCTTGAGGGATTTGATTTAACATATGATAAGTTATTTCTTCCCCGTTATCATTGGTATATTTTCGATTAACAAAACTGTCGTTAGAATAGTCTAACTCTATAACATAAAGATAAATTGTATCAGAATCTAAATCAACTTGATCTAATGAAATTAAGTCTTTAGTGCCATAATAGGTTGTCCAAATTTTATAAAAGTAATCGTGAATTTGGCAAAAGGATACGGAATCATGGTGTAACAAATCTGTTAGAAGAGATTTTGATACTTCATCTATTTCAATTTCAGCAGCACGTTTAATAGCCTTTCCATTTAAATATCCTAGATTGGCATTTGGCAAAGGATAAGAAAAATTTTCTTTTCTGATCCAGTCAGTGTAAATTAATTTTATATTCATCTTAAAAAGCGATCCATTTTCCCGATCCATAATGGGGATATTTAGATTTATATTCATAATGAATTACATTATCAGGTATATTTCTTTTAACATTCCAGGTTTTATCTGTAGGTGTGTAAGTTGAAATACCGTTGTCTTCGACTACAAAATGTAAAGGTAAATTAAAATTTTGAGCATATTTATGGGCTTCGTAAAAAGAGCCTGTTTCAAAACTCATATCGCCGATAAAGCACCAAACTTTGTTCGGTTTATTATCTTTTTTAATAGACAAGGCGACACCTAGAGCAATTGGTATCGTTGAAGCCACTATGGCAGAGCTATAAAACTTTTTTTCCATATTACAAAGTGTAATAGATTTACCCTTTAATATTTCTTCTTCAATCCATTGAGGATTAATAGGTTTTAATAAAGCATGATAATGACTACGCCATGTTGAAAACACCCAATCATCATCACTGATTCGTTTAAAAATTTCTATTAAAGGTTCTTCATTTCCGTCAGATAAATGAACTGGTCCTCTTATTTTAGCATCTTCCCAGTGTCTTACGATTTTTGTTTCAAAGTCTTTTAAATCATGTACAGAGTAAACAGCGTCTCGTACTATTGGAAATTTTTCTAGGTTTTTAATCATCTATCTCTCTTTTGTAGTATAGGTGTATCTGTAGGCCATTCAATGTTAAACAGAGGGTCGTTCCATTTTATTACACCTTGTTTATTTTCATTGACATAGTCGCCTGTGTAGAATAGGTTATAATGAAATATACAATCTGTAAGTGCAAAATGTCCATTGGCAAATCCCGGGGGCACTAACACCTGATCTCTTGTGCGTTCACTTATTATATATGATTCCCATTTTCCAAATGTTGGGCTTTCTTCTCTTACGTCCAGGACAACTAAGTATATTTCACCTACTAAGGCTTGAACTAGCTTTGAAGTTTTATCATCATAGTGTAGTCCTCTAAGCACACCTCGAAAACTTTTTGAAAATCTTCCATGTACATGACAGTGTGGTTCTAAAAAATTCATTACAGGATGACTCTGACTGTGAAATGTAGTAAAGATTTCTCCTCGATATTCTCTATAGACACTAGGCGAAAAAACAGGGACTTGCTTATTAAATGTTTTAAGATAGTCTACATCAAAACTGTCCCACTTGAAATTTTTATAATTCATATTAATTTTTTACCTTACGATGTAAATGATTTATAAATTCTATAGACAACGGCTCAGATTTGTATTTTCCCAATAAGTGATTCCTGTTAAAGCTAAGAATTTCTTCCATCTGCCAATACCAGTTGTGTAAATCTTGTTTTGACAGTCTACATAATTTTTCTACTTCACGGAATATCATATTCATTCTGTTGGCATATTCGCCCTCTAAATCGTAACTTTCATCTATAAATGGTGAGAACGTTTTAAATCCTAATTTTCTAAGTTCTTCTAATGCTCCAGGGAAAGCAATAAACAAGAAAGGCTGTAGGTTTGCCATAGGTTTGAAAACTTTTTCAGTAATTGATTTATAAGGTAAGTGAACATAGGTTTCAGATGCAATATAAAAATAAGAGTTGAGATAAGGTTTGGGAGACCCATTAGCATCCCAACCTACTTCACTTTCAAAAGTTTTACCTTGCTCGTCTTTAAGGTTATGTGGAATTTGGTTTCTTAATCTGTTCACATTGTCCATGTTTAGTGAAAAAACCTGCGATGCTTCGTGTATTCCTGCATCGAAAGGCGTACGATCTAAAATAGACCAATCTCCTAAATCTAATAAATTCTCAGATGCCATTTTGAAAAGCAAAGCTAGTCTGTGAGGTCTTCCCCTGTGAATGGGGAATAAGAAATGATTTTCTCTCAAATGATTTTTTGAATTAACGAAATCATTAGTTGTTATTCTTGCCTGCGGATTAGCATCAAAAAAGTGTGAAATGTTAGTCATTAAAAAGGGTAGATTTCTAACTTCTAGTCTTCGTTGATGTTCGGGAAACCAGGATTCGTATACTTCTTGAGCATTAAAACTGTTAATAGATAAAACAATAGATTCTTTAGGAATCCCGCTTAACTCTATAGCCCTATGAAGCTCGTGATATTCAGTGGTTGAAATAAAATTTTCATTGGCCCAATCTAAGAACACACATGCCTTACCACTTCTTAGATCATTAAGCACTTCCTGAGATATATGTTTCCAAAAGAATTCTCCGTTCTGCTTTAATCCAATATTATCAAAACCTGTGAAACGAGCAAAATGTAAAGTCACTTTGATAGGATAAATGTATTTTCCGTACATTTGTTTACCCATGAATACAGAATTTTCCTCAAGACGGACCATGTGTCTAAAACAGGATTGTTTAAGATATGTATAGTTTTGACTTAAACTATTAGGCATCAAACCAAGATGCTGTCCAAACATTCTAAAAAATGGATTGTTATCGTTATAGTCTTCGCACCGACTTTCAAAGAATGTTTCACACTTAAGATTGTTTGAATATTGTGTATTAATGTAATTAATAATTCCTTGTTCTACTGGTGTAGCATTTGGTAGTATGAAATTAGGAAAAACATAATCGTAGAAAAAAGGCAATCGTGCTGGCATGTTTATTCCTTATCTTGATACATAAAAATTATATAATTCTTCTGCATAAAGTCTATGAGGTTCCTCTCCGTGATGATACCAGACAGCCTTTTCATTAACATAACCCGAGTTTTTATATTTTGTATAAAAGGCCTCTTCATTTTTATTAAAATTTAGGTAATTTTTTTTATCTATCACATCTAAATAAAATTTAAGATGTTCATCATTGCCAAAAAGATGAGTAGAGTTACACATGATGTAATCTATGTTTAATGATTTAAAAAAGTATTGAATCTGGAGTATGTTATTTGCACTTTGGATTTCAAAATATAGAGGACAATCTGCCATAAACTCATGGCAAGTTTTAAGAATGCCTTTTTCCCAATCATTTAGACCCTTCCACGCAATATTAACTTTAAGATAATTCCTTGCTGTAATTGAATAAAAGTCAGCAGCAGGATTTCTAAATTCATCATATTGAATATTTTCAACCGGAACAGGAAAATCAATTCTTGTCGGTTCAGTCCACGATACCAAAACCTTTACTTCCATAGTTTCATGGTCATAATTTTTTGAAAACCATTCTAAAATAGTTCTTGCAATGCATTGATTATTGGAAGCGCCAATAGCCGCATTTAAAGGGGTGTATCCTATTTTTTCAGCAAAAAGATTCCCAAACGATTTTGATCTATTATAGGTGCTGTCTTGTGTTCCATCTATTTCGCTACCAGCAGCATGACTGCATCCTGAAATTAATAAAATTCTATTTTTCATTTCTCTTAATAGTAGAAATAGGAATAGTAGCTATTTCTGGAATATCGGCTTGAATTACACTATGATTCGGAACATCTATAGTGTAAGAATCTGTATCGCACCAGTCACCTGAGTCAGTGTAGTGATACTCAAAACTGAAATCAGTGTTAGAATTTAAATCTATTTCCTCATTTAAAAGTTTAGCAAAATCGTCTCCTGAGCGACCATCTTCTAGACTCCAACCGGGTTTGGCTAATTTTCTGGCTCGTCTAGCTGTATTACTCTGTAATCTACTAAAGTCAATGGCTAAGAAAGGACCCATTCTTGCTTGCTCCCCATGCTTGTACTTATCGTCCGGGTTAGGCAGCTGAACAAATTTAATTTTAAAATTTGCTTCCCACTTACCTGCCTTATTGATACTAAAATAAAATTCAGCAGTTAATCCATGAGGACCATATGTTGATCCAAACTCTCTTTCATCAATTTCTGGATTAAAAAGAATTGTAGCATCATACCCACCTCGACACTTCCACAGCATCCGAAAGAAAACCCACATTTCATTAACCAGTGTATTAGCATAAGGATTGATATCTATGTTAATGATATTGTAATCAAATTTTTCGTATTCTATTTCTCTAATATCATTTTTATCATGTAGATTAATTCTATAATGTTCTTTTGCAAGATTATATCTAATAGGATAACTAAACGCATGATTTGCAGTTTCTTGCATTAGATCAAGGAAGATATGAAAGGATTTAACACGCATCATTACATGGGTACCTCCCATATCTAAATCTTTGGTAATCCAGTGAGTAAGATATTTTTGAAAACTTAAGTTAAAACGATGTGGGTTCTGCCCTGTTAAAGTCTCAGGGCCTTGAGCGAAACCTACACCCGCACCTATGTTATTAATATTGTTGTTTCTCATTCTCCAAAGGAATGAAATAGTATCAGCAAAATCTTGAAATTTTTCTGTAGGGAATCCAATGATCCAATTTGTAGCAGCCCAAATACCTACCTTCTTACAGTCAATAAAGTTCTGCTCCATCTCTTTAATCGTAACACCTTTGTGCATGTTATCTAAAACTTGTTGACTACCAGACTCTACACCGAAGTTAAACATGATACACCCGCCATCGGCTAAATCTTGAAGGTAGGCTAAATCCATACGGCCGTCGCAGCGAGCGTATCCTGTCCATCGTACCTTAAGGCCTTTGGCTTTGAGCGCTAGAGCAAATGCTCTTAATTCTTTCAGATTACCGTTAACCAGGCTATCGATAAACCATATTATGTCTGTGCCTTTGTTATAGTAGAGCCATTCTACCTCTGTGACTAGGTCTACGGCCTGTCGTTGACGATATTTCCAAAAATGCGTTTCTTCGCAGAAACTACATTTTGCGGTACAACCTCTGCTGATTTCACTGTTAACGCCATTGGGTAAATCGTAAAGACTGAAGTCAATGCTTTCGTAATCAGGCATAGGAAGACCGTTTAAATTTAATCGTTGGTCTTCCGGCTGTTTAAGAATACGGGGATACTCCATTTGGGTTTTTTCTTCTATTTCATCAAGCATGACTAGAAGGTTATATTCTCCTTCACCGACTACGATATAATCATATTCAGGAATAGCTTCAAACCAACTTTTGTGTGCATTAGGACCTCCAACAGCAATTTTTATATGTGGAGCCAACTGTTTAATTTTCCTAGCCATCCATTTTGTCGGCTCTTCACTGATATAGTAGATACTGAAACCCACTACATCCGGATTCAAGCCCAGAATTTTATCTACATGTTCAGATAATAAAGGTTCCAGCAAGGGGTGGACATCTCTATGATAGGTTTCTCCCAGCCAGCGCCAACTTGCGCTAGGATCCCATAGTCTGAAAGGTATCTTTCCTTTAGGCTTCCAATCATCTCTATACTGTTTATAGGCAAGAACATTCAAATCAAAAATATAAGTTTCGTAACCCGCGCTTTTTGCCACACCACTAAGCCTAGCCAAACTAAAAGGAGGCATATAAGGACTCCATTCAGGACATAAAACTAGCACTAGTTTAGTATTTCTAGTTTTATAATCGATATAAATTGGAGTGAGATTTTTTTGTTCTGTAGGTTTAGCATAAGGTGCAATAGCTGCCATCATAGATAAATGCCTATCGTTGGCTACATCACTATCTGGCTTATCCTTAGGCTTCGCGTCCGAGGCAAGGTGTCTTAGTGTAAAATCCATAGATTATGTTTCGTAAGAAGATCTTTTAGGAATAATAATATCTGTACCACAATGGCAATGTTCTTTTTTGCAGATAATTGATTTAGGTCCTATTCCATCTATTTCATCTAAAATATTTCCCACAAACCCTCCTTGACCGCAACTTGCTAAACTAATCGCCCCTGCCGGATTTATGAAAATTGCGTCACCAACATCGCATTGCCAATATTTAAAAAAGTTTTGTCGTTCTACAATAATTTCATTACTGTTACAGTTTGCTTTAGTTTGATCGCTATACCTGCTGTAACTAACACAATTATTGGCTTTAGAAGGCTTAGGTACTGTAAAATTCATATCAACGGTATTATTTTCTAAGAACTTACCCATATTAGGATCTATATATTCCCAGGGTTTGGCATTTGAAGTCATTTCATTGAATAAAGGCGTCCATTCAATAAAATAGTTAGGCATTTTTTCTTTTAGTTTATTTCCAAAATTAACTACCTCCCAAAATCTTTCTTCATGCATCAACATTTTACATGCAAGGTAGTTAACTTTATCACAGAGGAATAATGCGTTATTTTCATAAACTTTTTTATTGGCAAATTCTATATGAAAGCTGGCTACTACATCATCAAACAAATGATAATTCTCTTCCCACCATTTTAACGGTCGACTAAGATTTGTATTGACCGCTATGGTACAATCAGGGAGTTCTTCTTTCAAATATTTACAGATAGGAATAAGGTTTTTCCATACTGTAGGCTCTCCTCCGCTAAAGAAAAATTTAAAATGTCTATAGCCTGCGTCCTTGTATTTGGAAATAAACAAATCTAGATTTTGTAAGTAGGTTCCAAGATTGCCATCATTCTTTTCTGTTCCGCTCCAGTTTCCTGGATTACAATAACTACACTTAAAATTACAGTAATTGTTTACCTGCCACGTTACCGCCAGATATTTTTCTTTGGCAAATATTTCTATTAGTTTTTTGCCCATTCATAGACCTCTTTTAATTCTGGTATTATTTCTAAAATGTTTTCTTTCCGTGTTGCATCAACTTCGTCGTTATATTTTATAAACTCAAGTAACCCTTCCTTATTAGGCGAGCCACTTTGAATTGTATATATTACCATCTTGAACGCATTTTTCAAATCCTTATTAAATTCATACTTATCTAGAGATTTAACCCAACGTTGACATACTTTATCCTTAACATGCTGTGGTAAAATTTGAACATTTGCATACCAAGGATAGGTTAACAGGTTAAACCTCGCATTAGAATACCATCGAGGATTTTTAAAATCTAAAAGACCTTCTGTAACTAAATTATCAAAAAAATCTGGAAATAAAAAAACATTCCATATACTTATGGTAGGTGTGATTTGAAAATCTGCATGTGGTACCTCTTCTCGTAGTTTTTTAATATTTTCTACTATTTTATTCCATTTAGTACCTTTTCTGAGTAATTCGGCCTGCCTTCCTTCAGCATCAAGGCTAGCCCAAATCTTAATGTTAGGAAACTTTTTCCATAGTTTAATAAGATCCCTATTTTTGTACTTCAAAACACTAAAATTGGTTGTATATGTAAGCTCTACCTGTTCGGTTAGATCGTTTTCAATCCAATAATCTAAACATTCATAATGTTCAGGAGTAATGATAACCTCACCACCTGCAAAGTACACTTCAGTAACATCTTTCAAATAAGGTTTTAGTTTTGTCATAAAAACTTGATCTTCATTACTATTAACAACAATAGTTTTCATTCCAAAAAACTTTTCTAACTGTTCATATCCCCATTTTTCTTTTACATATTCTTCAGCCCATTGGCTAGAACATCCTGGGCCACAGCTTCGACATTTCATATTACAAAGATTACTAAATCTAATATCCATGTACTTCATTTGAAAATCGTCGATACTTCCGTCATCGTTTGTCTTTGAAATTAAATCCAGATATTCAAATCCTCTCCGTTTGTTATGACTTTGACGCATAGTCCATGTGCCTAGCAATTCTAAATCGTAGCATCTTTTACATTCGGCACTGGGCTTATCGTCAAGCATGTCTCTGCGTAGGCGCTTAAAGTCGTCACTATTCATCATTTCAATGATAGACTCGTCTTTCTTAAGATGGCCAACTGGCTTATCACTATCAGCTATACAGCAAGGCATAACTTTGCCGCTAGGCCAAGAATGGAAATGAACCCACGGTAATACACAAAAATGTTTGCCAGTTTTAAGCAATTCTTTAATTTTATCTTTTTCAATCATGTAATGTCTCTAACGAGGCAATCTCGGGGAAAGTTTTAAAAAAATCTTCGTTCCTTATCCTATCCAAATATCGTGTGTGTTTGAAAAATTGGTCTTTGGCTTCGGCCCATGTATCTTTAGCACTGGCAAAATTTATAGCGTTAGTGAGCAACTCATTTAATTTTGGATGAGTTTCTCCATGAGAACTGATCAATTGCAGGTTTTTTTCTTTTGCTTGTTCTTTTAAAACCTTAGGCAAACTAGTAGCCGAATAGTATAAAGGGTTAACAGCAAGGTAAAGAGTTGTATGCCAGTCTCCATCTCTAATCAATTGTTTATCCTTCATGTAGGTATAGAACTCACTTAATGTCAGGTAATTAAAAAGACTGAAAACAGTATTAATTTGAAAACTGACAAAATCAAGATTACGCAAGGTTATCAAGTTACTTTCTACTTCACCCCAATTTGTGCCATGACGTAGCCATTCTGCCCGTTCACCGTAGTGGTCGATTGAACAACTTAATTCAATGCGCTTGAAGTGTTTCCATAGTTTAAGAATATCATGGTTTTTATATTTCATGTTACTAGCATTAGTATTATATCTTAAAACTTTATCTGTCTTACCTCTGCGTATCATCTCTTCTAACATAATATAATGTTCGTCAGTTATTAATGGTTCGCCACCAGCAAAGTAAGCGATTTCGATATGATCAATGTGTTCTAGAACTTCCTCGATTAATGTACCTTTACCGTCATCGGCTTGAAAAAGGATAGGAAACTTTTCTCTACCAGGTAGAAGACGTTCTTCTGCAGCCCATTGACTACTAAAATCAGATCCACAAGTCCTACATTTGAAGTTACAGATATTTCTAAAGCGAATATCAAAATATAGCATTTTAAATTCAGGTAAAGATCCATCCTTATTAGTGGTATTAACTAACTCGTCAAAGTGCTGACCAAAATTATCAATTGAATACTTTCTAAAACTATGAGGGCCTGCTTCTTCGTGCTTATAACAAAAATTGCAATAGTCAGTCTTATCACCATTTAACATATTCAAACGAAGCTGTTTCATACTATCGCTATTAAAGGTCTGCTTTAGAGAACTATTTTTTACATTGGCAAATGTTCCATCGTAGCTGGTTGTACAACATGGATATATATCACCAGTCGGAGTAACATTAAGATGCGTCCAAGGAAACATACAAAAAACTTTAGACTCTTTTAATAGATAATCTTTATTAAATTCAGTCATTATTTTCTTCTAATAAATTTGCTAGTTCAGGAAAAACTTTTGAAAAATTCTCATTTCTAATTTTATCTCCTCTTATAGTCTCTCTTCTAAACTCTGCTTTTTACTCATTGTAAAAAACCAACTAACATTAGTCTGGGTTCCAGAGCATGAATGGCAACTTCGGAGACGAAATGAGGAATCTGTCCCTCCTGATGATCGATGATAACAAGATTATTAAATTGAGGAATATAAACATTAGCAGATAAGCCTTCGTTGACTGTTATTAATAATCCACCCCAATCCCATTTCCAATCTTTTGACAGGTACCAAATAAAACCAAAAGATGATTGGTAATCATCTTTATGTATTCTAAAATGCCCTCCAGATGTCATTTTATAACATCGAAGGTCGTGATGTAAAAAAACACAGTTGGTCCGTTGTATTATGACAGGTAAAATATACTCTTCATAAACCTTTTTAATCAGAGCAGAGTTTTCTAAATATCGACTTCTATGATAATGTGCAGAGAATACTTCTTGAGGATCAGGTGTTGCTTGAAATTTTTCGTCCTTTTCTAAAGTATATTTTTTCCTTCTTTTTTGAATTACTTCATCGTAATCTGCATCAATAAAGGCCTGCCTTATTTTAAGTGCAATTTCATTAGGTACAACATTATTCAATTGTTCAATCATATAGAAGCCTTTAAAGTATATATTTAATAAATTTCATTTAGAATTTATTTGACCTAATGACTTACACTCTTTAAAAAACTGTTTCATTTCCGGAAATGTAGCGATAAAATCAGTGTTGCGTCTGTAATCCAATTCAGAGAACCAGTTATAAAAGTCATGTCTACCTTCTATAATTTTTGATTGGGAATAATTTGAAGATTCCATATATTTTACAATTCTACGAAACCTTTCAAACTCTACAAGACTAAACTTAAATGGATCATGATCGTCTGTGTTCTTTTCTATAAAACTTAGACAATCATACATGTAGGGCATATATTGTTCTTTTGGTAGAATATTGATGTCATATTGTAAAGGCTCTTTGAGATATGGAGTATCAAATCTTACCATCTGATGCTGAGAACTCTTATTAAATTTATTATACTTTTTCCTCCATTTTAAAATTTGTTGGAGTAATTTTTTAAAGGTTGTAACAGAAAGAATATTAAACGTAATCATAAAACTTATTGGATATCCCACCTGTGTAAGATATCTATCAAGATTAGATTCCCAAAGCTCAAGATCCAATCCTGTTCTGATATACTCAGCTCTAGGTCCCCATGTATCTATACTAGTGAACAATTTAAAGGCTCTGATATTATCATTTTCAATAAGATGATTAACATTGGTAATGAGTTTATCCACCAAGGCTGTTTTAACACCTAGGTTACTGTTAACATTGAGCTCTAATCTAGGAGCAGGATTATTTTTTAAATCGTCAAATAATCTCCATGTGCTGGTATGCATGAGAGGTTCTCCGCCAGTGATACGTAAGATGGTTAGATCATTTCTAAGATTAGGCCACCATTTCCACCATGCATCTACATAGGGATTTGCCTCTTCCCGTTCATATAGCTTAAACCAATCTATATCACATCGATGATTATTCACCGAGGTAACAGGACCATGCTCTCGAATTTCATTATAAAATCTACTACTGGCTTTGGGGTGACAATAACCGCATTTGAAATTACACTCATTTCCAAAACTTATTTCGACATATTCAGGATTGACATCATTTTTAGCACTCCCTTTGGCAATTTTTAGTCTATCTGGCGTATAGATGGCTGCACTCTTAATATGCCTATCACTGATATAATCCTTTCCCATATTTTCTATGTTCCAACAGTATCGGCATCCTGAAGTTTGAATACCTTTTTTCATCTCTTGACGTTCTACTTTTTTGTGCTCGGTATTATGCAGAGCACTGGGATTTAATTTTATCTCATCAATTTCAATCGCATGGGGAGCAGGATGATAACAACTATGATTTTCACCAGTCTGTAGGTATAAGGTCACATGAAACCATTTAGCCAAACAAAATGTTGGACTAAGGTTATTAATTAAAGGTATAACCTTTTGAATCCTTTGATGATCCGTATCACTCATTCACTAGTTCCTTAAATGTTTTTTCTAACCATGCTCTATCATTAATTTTGATTAACATAGACATATTATTTTTATGTTTTTGAAAAATTCTCTGCCCTGTTCAATCCCTAGGATAGCATATAATTTAAAACTGCTATCTTTACTGACCCAAGATGCAAGTTTTTTCTTTTCATTATTTTGGCAAAGTTTTACCGTTTCTCGAAAGGCGCTGCGCCAGGTGCTAAACTCATCTACATTAAATTTTGTAACATTACTTATTTTATTCATTACCTTAACACCTGCCCCTATTGTGGTGCTTAGATCCAAGCTAGTCCATTTATGCATTTTTAAAATTGCTTGTCTGGGAAAAAGTTTAACACCTCCATAGCCATAGTTTAGATCATTAAATGGATTGGCACTGACCCAGATGTAGACATATCGTCGATCAAATAAATCTGGCGAAAAATCAAAATTCCAGTCATCCACTAACCATGCATCTCCATCTACCACATAGAACATATCAGTCTCTGCTATTTGGCCAGCAGCACGATGCGCTTCAAAAATTCCATCTACCCCATTAACTCGCTTGGAGTAGGGTGCTTTGGATTTTACTCTACGCCAGTGTAGGTCAGCATCCGGTTCGTGGTAGCTGATAAAAACAACATCTAGTCTAGTGGCAAGGTCTAGGTCAATATATCCCATATCCTTGACCTGCGTGGCATTATCATCTAACTTGGCTCTTACAGCCCAGATTTTTTCTTCGTGTTTATAACATACCTTACATCCATCTATCAACTTTCCTTCAATCATATTGGTTCTAAGTTCTTTCATCTCAACGCTATTAACGATTTGATCTAAATTTTTGCCAGAAATGTTTCCAGTCTTACCGTGGGCAATACAACAAGGGTAAACATCACCTATAGGATTCGTATATACATGAACCCATGGTGCCAGACTAAATGAAGGATTTTTGTCTATATTAAAAATTAACATTTTTGAATTGGTTTTTTAACCATTCGATATTATTTATTTTTAATAATTGAGATTTATTATTTTTGTTTTTAAGGTAGAAATTTTTACCATCTTCTAGACCTCTTAAGGCAAATTCAGAATGTTGAACTTCTTTCTTAGTTACCCAATTGTTCAGTATAGTAGTTTGACCTTGGGCGCAGAGCTTAACAGATTCCCTAAATGCGGACCGCCAAGTTGAAAACTCGTCTTGATTAAATTCTGTAATGACACTGATCTTATTCATTACTTTGATATTAGGTGTTAAAGTAGTGGTAAGATCTAAAGTAGGCCACTTCTTTGCCTTAAGCAAATTATATTTAGAAAATAACTTCACACCTCCGTAACCGTAGATAAGATCATTATAGGGATTTTTAGATAACCATATATAAGTACAATCCCTATCAAAAATACTAGGATCAAATTGAAATTTCCAGCTATCAACTAACCAAGCATCAGCATCTACAACAAAAAACATTTCTGTTGTACTAATTTCTGCTGCCTTCTGATGCGCTTCAAAAATTCCTTTGACCCCATGTATCCTTTTAGCCCAGGGTGCTTTTTCCAGAACTCTACACCAGTTTTTCTCTGCTATAGGTTCGTCATAACTAAGAAAAACGACATCTAGTCTACTGGGCAGATTGGGCTTAACTAGGCCCATGTCTATTATTTCTATCGGATCAGCATTGACAGGCAAACATTTAAAGGCCCAAACCTTATCCTTTAAAAAGTGAGTTTTAGGATCAAGATACCAAACTAATTCATGTTTCGATTCCCAAGGATCCGGGAAGTAGTTTTTATATTCAGTTTGATCAAAATTAGTGTGCCTTCCTAAAGAAGGATTTATAACCCATTTAAGTTTGGGTAATTCGATCTCTACTGAAACATAACCTTTTTTGGGGTTCCAACCGGATGGAAAATGTTTGGCTATCCATTCACCTTTCCATTTCAGTACAGTGCATTTAACAGTTTTCTTAATATTTCTTACAAAATAAAAAGGTTTAGTGTCAGATGCCCATGGATTTAGGATAATGAAAGGTTGGTCATTAGGACCTAATTGATAGAGAGATTGGTCGTAGGTTTTGGAATCACCAGTCCATTCAATCTCTTTAACTTGATCTGAACTGATGATTAAAATATCATTTATCATCTAGTAATTATACTATCTTTTATCAGCGTTCAATAGTTTCTGCACCACCGTCCTGAGTCCCAGCACCTACTTCTGTAACTGGGTTACTGCCTGTACTGCCTGTAGGTGAACCTGGATAGTTCTGTAGACTGGTTACCACTAGGCCGTTAAGATCAAACCCTCTAAACCAACGTGTCTGTGTTCCATCGCCTTCTGGAGCACTGGCTATATTTTCTACTCTCCAACTACGAGTTGAGTAATAATAGAATAATTCCTTAGCATACAATATTGTAGGATCGGATGAACCTAATGCGGTGTTGAAATCTGGATTGACTGTAATGGTCACATTACCACTACCATCGTCTACCACAATAAACATATTGTTACCATTGAATCTATCGCCGTATTTGTAACCATCTAGTAACTGCCATGACTTAACCAAATATTGACTAGAGTAATAGGTTGAAGCAGTGCCATTAGCCAGTATTGGAAATCTATATACCTCGCTCCAGTTTGTATAGGCAATACTGGTACGGACAGCATCACGAGTGCTCCAAATCTGTTGATTGTCAGATGTACGCTTTAACTGTATGGCGATACCTGTGGGCCCTCTACTGTCTCCAGATACATTCCATATTATGGTATGTGTACCCGCTGTGAGATAAACTGTGCCGCTTTCACTATATCCGTAGTTATTACCGCCGGTATAAATCTCTGTGCTGTCAATCACGATCACAGCCGAATAATCTATGCTAACTGTCCATGTATAGTCTGCACTGGTAGGTGCTGTAAATGTGTAATATCTCAAAGCCTCACGGCCTCTGGGACCGTTTCGATCCAGTCCAGAATATACTGATCCACTTCTTATCCATACACCATAGGTTTGGAAGAATGACCCAGATCCACTATCTGTATCTGAAGCATAAACTATCTGTCCAGCAGCCTGGTTTGGATCTGCGTCGTAGCGTAGGTTACTAACAAGAGCATGATTACCTGTTTTACTTGTACCGTTTGTGATCTGGGGTGATCCGTCTGCGCCAGTGCCTACACCAATTGTGATGTATCTCGCATCTTGTATTATATCGTAACTGATGCCTATTACACCGTTGTTCTTTTGAATAGGACTGATCCAACTACCCAAATTAGTTGTCTCAGCAATAGGAACATTTAATATAACAGTAATAGGTACCTGTACAGTTTTAGCATTTATGGTTATGTTTACTTGACAGCTATAAAGATCATTACTCTTACCCACAGGATCAAAGGCTATGGTAGGCCCTAACAGTGTATTATTATCTAGCACAAAGCTAGCAGCATTGGTGCCTGATAGGCTAGGTGTAGTATCATAAGATCCCGGGCCTGTAAAATATGTTCCATTAAATTCATTTATGGTTAACTGAGCAGCGGCATAGGCAGTGTTTGTCAGGGTTACACTGATTGAGTCTGGGCTGACAGTAAAATAATAGGCTGGACTGGTAACCACCTGTCTTGTTTGTACAGTTACATTACCACTGTTATTATTACTTAGAATGGTAAAACTATTATTGTAGGTGCCCGCAGTTGGTGCAGTATATCTCAGTGCAAAGGTATGGGTAATCCCTGGGGGTACACTATGAACTGCGGATCCGCCCATGTCTCCTGCATAATTAGGGTCTGCCGTTACGCCGTTACTGGTATAATTTATAGCCGTGATGTTCACTGGGGCATTACCCGAATTGTCAAGACTGACCACATGGTATAGGCTGTTCATAGCCTGGGTAAAGGTAAATGTGCTAGACGTCATGCTGGCTGTCAATACCCTTGTAGAAGGAATAACTGGGGGTGGGGGTGTACCCCCAGTCTCAAATCCTATGTCAGTTCTAGTTGTAGGTATGGGTGCGGCTAGGCCTGTATACCCATTTACTGCCTGATCCCCTACACTATAGGTCATTGTTAGGGTATGGTAAGGCTTGAAGGTATGTGTGGTGCTTTCGGAATCTAACAGGCCTAGATGATAATCTATGGTATGGGTATTTCTTGTAACATTTAAAAACACCACTTGTGAAAGCGAGTTGCCATCTAACATACTGGTAGGGTCTGTACTCCATACAAACCCAGATCCACTCTGCTGAGCCCACAAGGTGGCAGAAGGGTTGGTAAACTCAGCCCACCCATAACTGTTTGCCTGGAGTCGTGTATTTGCTGCTGGTATCAAAGCACCCCAGGTAAAGTCTGCACTGCCCGTATAACCTATGTCACTGGACAACTCACCACCTAGTAAAAAGAAACGCTGCATGTCCACACTGGTAGCCCAAGTCAGTGTGCTAGAATGTAGAAGTGTAGATGACCAAGAGGTAGCCCGCGAACTAGTAGTGGCTACGGCCGTGTTAGTTTGGCTAGGGTGAACAGTTGAACTATTTGCGTAACTTGAATTGACTGCATCAATGAGTAGGTTCACATTACTGGTTGTGAGAACAAGCACTGACTCATCCCAGTCTAAGACTTGATTGGTTTGATGTACCCAAGTCTTTTGAAAATCCTGTACCAAATCTGCCCAGTCTGTTTCCACGATCAATTCATTAGGTTCTATGCTATGACTAATAACTCCTGAATACCCATAATCAGATAACAGCCCCTCTACCTGATTCTGTAGCGTGTTATAAAATTCCGCAAAGATTGGAGTCACAGTGGTCACATTATTAATGGTTGTAGGATAATCTAGGGCAGTAGGACTACTCACTGTGATATTTGAACTGAATTCCAATACACCTTCATCATCATAATATATATAAACTCTCGCAGCGTAGGTTCCCGGAGCACTGGCAACATTAGCATAATCTATACTAAACGATTTGCTAGCCGATGCAGCGATTGTTACATTGTTTATAAATTCATCACCTGTATAAGATGAACTACCTCCAAAGTTGCCTAGATTAGCAGAATGAGATAAGGTAGGTGGTGTAACAAATACAAATCTTTTGATTGTAGTAGACACTACAGTATTGTTTGTTACAGTAAATGTTTGAGCAGTCATAAGAATTAACCTAATTGATCGGGCCAGGGGCCGTTTACATTAGTGGACACAGTAAAATTAGCAGAGGTCACACTTAGGTAGACCCCTGTAGGTGCAGGTGTTGGGGCCGGAGTCGGTGCAGGTGTTGGACTTGGAGTAGGTGCTGGTGTTGGAGCCGGAGTAGGTGCTGGTGTTGGAGCCGGAGTAGGTGTTGGTGCCGGTGTTGGACTTGGCGTAGGTGCAGGTGTTGGAGCCGGAGTAGGTGTTGGTGTTGGAGCCGGAGTAGGTGTTGGTGCCGGTGTTGGAGCTGGTGTTGGTGCAGGTGTTGGACTTGGCGTAGGTGCTGGTGTTGGACTTGGAGTAGGTGCAGGTGTTGGAGCCGGAGTAGGTGTAGGCGCAGGAGTTGGTGCTGGAGCCGGAGTAGGTGCTGGTGTTGGAGCCGGAGTAGGTGTTGGTGCCGGTGTTGGACTTGGCGTAGGTGCAGGTGTTGGAGTGGGGGTTGGAGTGGGGGTGGGACCAGACCCCACCGGTGTAGATGTACTAAGGATGATTTTTTGGATTATGAAATCATTTAATCCAGAGCCAACATCAATATAACCATGAAAATATTCACTATTATAGTAGTCTATCCATACTCCGCTTCTATTTCCGCCGGACAGAGATATTGGGTTCCACCAGGTATTCTCATGTTGTCCCTGCCCTGATCCAGACCCTGTAAAGGCCATGACAAAGTTATTTTTATTTGTTGAACTTAAACTGCCCCAATTGCTATCTGCACCTGGTAAGGGATAAGACTCGCTTTCCCCGGATATGAATATGGTCCCGCTGCCTGTGATCATCACATCATGAGCACCATCCTGTTCAGTAGACCCTACAATAGAATTTATTTCTACAGTGCCGCTGTCGGAATACCTCCTAACCCAAGCATCAAGATTACCACGATAGGTAGCTCCATCTATTGATTGTGTGGCTTCACCTGCCACATAAATTTTTCCATCTAAAAATTTTAAACTGTAGATAATAGGACTGTAATAGCCAATTGCACCACCTATGGACTGACTCCAAACTAGGCTACCGTCCGTGGCACTATGTTTACGCACATATGAACTTCGAACACCTGCACTGGCAGCAATGTAAAAATAATTACCTCCAGGTTCAACTGTGTTTAAAGTAAAACTTTTACTCCCACCGGCATATGCATCAATCTCCGGAGGATCACTACTGATAAAAAATCCACCATTAGCATTCATGGCCGTTGTGAGATTGCTACTACTTGTGGCAGCAGACCATGCCTGAGGTGTTACCTTGCCTAGAAAACAAGCCGAACTATGGGAGCCGCTGACAAATAGATTCCCTTGAGAATCTACACTTAGCCCAGAAATTACAGTTTGATTTTGACCGTCTCGCAAACGTCTATATTGATATACGGAAGGAGTCAGTGGATCTGGTATCTTGATAATCAAACCATCATTGAGACTGGCATTATCATCTGCAGTTTTTCTACCATAGATATAGACAGCTCCAGAACTAGAGTCTGAGACTATGCCATTAAAAAATACAACCTTATTGGCAAACTTAAAAAGATATTCGTTCACCAGCTGGCCTGACAGATTATATCTGGCCAGAATACCGGTGCTACCACCGGCATTTTCGTAGGTAGATCC
>Ga0214923_10001583_pt1 | contig 32126 bp, 24 predicted proteins | sample LL1510_MetaG_FD_177993 | JGI IMG/M metagenome (GOLD analysis project Ga0214923, IMG submission 177993) | Freshwater microbial communities from Lake Lanier, Atlanta, Georgia, United States - LL-1510 | ecosystem: Environmental > Aquatic > Freshwater > Lake | place: USA: Georgia | collected...
GGCGGCCGCCGAGACCAGTCGCCGCTTTCTCGACGCCTGCCCCGACAACCCGCTGGCCCTCGGTCACGCGGCGATCAGCGACGCGATCGCGGGGCGGATCCAGGAGGCGGCGGCGCTCTTCGACAAGGCCCGGGAGGCGGCCGTGGCGGCCGGCCGACAGGGAGAGGGGACGCAGGACGTCTCGCCGGAGCTCGTGCGGATCGCGGCCACGCTCGTGCAGGCGGCGGCCCAGGCGGGCCACATCGGCTTCGCCCAGGGTCTCGTCGACTGGCTGGCCGACCGGGGTCTCGGCAGCGACGAGGATCGCCGGATGCTCGCGGCGATCGTCGGCTCGTCCGGCGTGCCGCCCGCCCTGCGGACGAAGGTCGCCCTCGAGGAGGCTCCGGGCGACGAGTCCTGGCGGCCGGAGTTCGAGACCGGCCTGGCCCACGCCCGCGGCTGGCGGCTCGCCAAGGCCCTGACCGTGTTCCGCAGCCTGCGGGGCGTGGCCGGCTCGAGCCCCGCGGTCCACACGAACATCGCCACGCTCTGCGAGATGCTGGCCCGGCCGATGGAGGCATCGGAGGCCTGGCTGGCGGTGGCGAACCTGTCCGACACGCCGGCGGACGACGCCCTCGAAGCCACCGGACGGGCGATCGCGCTCGAGACCGAGGCCGACCCCGACCGCTCGCCGCAGATCTCGTTTGCCAGCCGGCTGGCCCCGCTCGCCGTGCCCCCAGGCGAGGAAGGTACCGCCGCGATCGAACTGCTGGAGGACAAGCTGCGGCACGACCCGCGGTGCGAGCCCGCGCCGATCGATCGCTCGGCCTGGGTGTCGCGGAACGCCGCCCCACCGCGGTCGGCCTGGCGGGTGTACGACGCCGGCGACCCGGCACGGCTGCTCGCGTCGCTCTTGATCTTCGGCCGGCAGACCGACCGCGAGCCGGAAGCGGTGCTGCAGGGCTTCGCGCCCGACGTCGACGTGGCGGTGCCCGTGGTCGGCGGGATGCTGGACTGCACGTTCGCCACCGCCGACTCGGCCCAGATGCCCGGCGTGACGCCCACCGCCTGGCTCCTCGGCAGCCAGTTCAAGCTGGCGATGCCCACCGCGCCGCCGACGCCGCCGGCCGCAGGCGAGCCGGCGGTCTTCGACACCCTGATGGAGAGCCAGCGGCAGGCGCTCTGGAAGCGGTTCGCGGCCGTCTGGCCGGACACGCCGCTGCCGGAACTACTGGGCCAGACGCCCCGCCAGTCGCTGGGCGACGCCGGCGGCCGTCGCCGGGTCGAGGCCATCGTCACCGAGGGGGAGGCGACCTCGCGACGGAGCGATGCGAGCGCCGCCTGGGAGGCGATGCGGACGACGCTTGGCCTGCCCAGGCCGCCGCGGATCGAATCGGCCGAGCCGCTCGGCGTCGTGCCGCCGCTCGTCTGGCACCGCCTCGACATGGCGGCCCTGTCGATCGACCAACTGCGGGGCGTGTTCGTGACCGCGCTCGACGCCGGCTTCGAACTGGCCGCCGAGCGGGCGGCGACGGCCCTGGCCGCCCGGCCCGACGCCACGCCGCAGGATCGCTGGGAGTCGCTCGGCGCGCTCGCCGAACGGGCCGAGTCGAGCGTGCGCCGGCTCGAGCTGATCGGCCAGCTGCGGGGGATCGCGGCGGAACTCAAGGCCAACGACGGGATGCTCGACGTGGCCGAGCTGCGGATCCGAATGCAGCGGGGCGACGAGGCCGAGGCCACGCGGCTGCTCGCCCACCTGCAGCGCGACCATGGCGCCGACCGCCAGGTGCTCCAGGCGCTCGCCGAGGTGTTGATGGAGGCGGGCGTCGACCTGAACGCCCTGGCCGGCGCGCGGGGCGGCGCGGCTGCAGCCCCGGCGGCGGCGCCGGCCGCGGCCGGCAAGCTCTGGACCCCCGGCGGCGAGGCCCCGGCGGCCGGCGGCGAGAAGAAGACGATCTGGACGCCGGGCGGCTGACGACGTCGGGGCCCCGAGCCCGCGGCCACACCGCACGGCATCACGACCCAGGCGGCATCGCGATGGCTGCATCCACCGACCAGTTGCTGATGCGACGGGCGCTCGAACTGGCCCGCCGGGGAGAGGGCCGCGTCGAGCCCAACCCCATGGTCGGCGCGGTGGTCGCATCACCGGCCGGCGACGTGATCGCGGAAGGCTGGCACGAGCAGTTCGGCGGGCCGCACGCCGAGGCGGCGGCGCTGGCCCGCGCAGGAGCCGCCGCCCGCGGCGGCACGCTCTTCGTCACGCTCGAGCCCTGCTGCCACCACGGCAAGACGCCCCCCTGTACCGCGGCGATCCTCGCAGCCGGCATCGCCCGCGTGGTGGTGGCGGCGGGCGACCCCTTTCCGGCCGTGGCAGGCGGGGGAATCGCCGCGCTCGAAGCCGCCGGCATCCCGGTCGAGGTCGGGCTGCTCGAGGCCGAGGCCCGGCGGCTGACGGCGGCTTTCCGCATGCTCGTCACCGAGGGCCGCCCGTGGGTGATCGCCAAGTGGGCCATCAGCCTCGACGGTCGGCTGGCGGCACCCGCCGCCGGCGACCGCTGGATCTCTTCGCCGGAGTCGCTCGCGCTCGTCCATGAACTCCGCGGCCGGGTGGACGGCGTGCTCGTCGGCCTGGGCACGGCGCTCGCCGACGACCCGCTGCTCACGGCCCGGCCCGAGGGACCGCGCCGCGCGACTCGCATCGTGCTCGACGGCCGGGCCCGCCTGCCGCTCGCAAGCCGGCTCGTCGGCTCGGCCCGTGACTGGCCGCTGCTGGTGGCGGTCGGGCCCGCCGCCGAACCGGGCCGGATCTCCGCCCTGGAAGCGGCCGGCTGCGAGGTCTGGCGCGGGGCGGAGGCCGACCCGCACCAGCGGCTCGCTTCGCTGCTCGGGGAACTCGGCCGGCGGCGGTTCACGAACCTGCTGGTCGAGGGTGGGGCTGCCGTGTTCGGCAGCCTGTTCGCCTCCGGCCTCGTGGACGAGGTGCACGCCTTCACGGCCGCCAAGATCCTGGGCGGCCAGGGCGATTCCCTGCCCGTGCTGCCCGATCCACCGCCGCTCGAGGTGGAGGAGGTCCTCCACCCCGGCGGCGACATCCTGGTGCGGGGCCTGGTGCGGGGCTTGGTGCGCCGCTCCGCGCCCGCTACCGCTTCGGCAGGTCGCGGATGAGGTTTCGCCAGTGGGTCACGGTCGCCCCGTCGCGGGGAGCCGTCTCGAGCGCCGCCGCCTTCAGGCAGCGGGCCGCTTCGAGCACCACCTTCACGTGCTCGAGGGCCTCGGTGGCCTCGTCGTTCTGGTCGGCCTTGGAGAGCTCCGTGTCGGGATCGACTTCCCCGTCCCGCTGCTGCACGCAGCCGTAGCGGGTGAAGTAGACGATCCAGGGCTCGAGGGCGTCGACGAGCGCGGGGAAGTCGACCGCCGCCGCGCCGGCCAGCGGTTGCTGGAACGTGGCCAGCGCCGAGCCGGTCTCGAGCTTCCGCTCGACCAGCATCCGCCCCGCCTGCGCCGGAACGAGCGAAAACACGGCCGCCTTGTCGCCGACCGCGATCGCGGGGGCGAGTTCCTTGTCGAGCCCGGCGTCGGGGATGGCGAACGACCACACGGATCCGCCCTCGACCTTGGTCTTCGTGGGCGCCGGAACCTCGTAGCCGGCCGGCACGGCGTCGGCGTCGAACTTCCGCAGCGCGGCGACGACGTCGTCACCGAGTTCGAACAGGTCGTTGAGCCCCTCGACGAACAGCTTCCGGTCGGCCAGCGGCAGGACGATCGCCGGCTCCAGGAGCGGCAGCGGCTCGGCCGAGGCCGGGAGCGTTGCCTGCGGTTTCTTGGTGGTCGTCTTGCCATCCAGCACCAGCCCCACCTGGCCGTCGGCCAAGGCGGCGGCGAACTTGTCGGAGAGGGTCGCGGCCAGCCGCTTGGCGAGCGGCCCGAACGCCTCTTCCATCCGGGCGAACTCCGCGCGGTCATCGGCCTTCATGGCGGCCGGCGCATGCTTCACGAACAGCCCCCAGCCGTCGCTCACGAGCTTCGCGATCCCGGCCAGCCGGGCCGGATCGAGCCTCACCCGCGAGACCGCGACGGCCGCCGGGTCGCCCCCCACGTGCGCGAGCAGATCGAGCGGCTTGCCCGCGTCGAGCGGCATGTTCTTCGACCAGTCCCAGGCATATCCCTCGTAGCCGTCCTTCGCCATGAACGAATAGGCCATCCAGGCACCGGGCTCGGGCAGCAAGGCCGCATACTCCTCGCGGGCCTGCTTCAGCCACGCCCGAACGTCGGCGGCCGCCTCGGCCGGCACGTCGCCTTCCCCGTCGATCGCCGCCGACACCGCCGCGATCATCGGATCGAGGTCCTCCGGCGTGGCCGCAAGCGCCTTCGCCAGCGTCTCGCTGACGTACCAGACCGCGGTCAGCTTCTCGTCGGCGTCGTCCCGCAGCGGCGCGAGCGGCTTGGTGTCGACCAGCGCCTCCCCCTTGCCGGCGACCACGAGCTTCTCCACGTGGTCCACCGAGTCGCCGATCGAGAGCACCACCCAGTCGCCCACCATGCCCAGGCCGACGACCACATCCAGCCCGCGGACCTTGTCGAGCACCCGGTCGAGCGCGTCGGAGTCATCGAGGTTGTCGGCGAGGTCGGCCGCGATTTCGTCCCAGGGCACCAGCCCGCCGTCGAGCGTGAAGGTCAGCAGCTCGCCGCCCGGCACCTTCTTGCGGGCCAGGGCGCCGGCGAGATCCGGATTCATGTCGACCAGCATCTTGGCGAGCACCTCGATCCGCTTGACCTGGAAGGCGCCGGCTTCCTTCTTGCTGGTCTTGAATCCCCAGACCAGGTCGGGCACGACGATCAGGTCGAGGTTGCCGGCCAGGACGTCGAGCACGGCCTCGGCTTGGCCGGCGATGTCGGGCACGTCGAGATCGAGCTCGACCTGCCGCCGGACGGGCACGATCCGCGCGCCGCCGAACCGCACCTCGATGTCGTCCTCTTCCATCTCCGGCTCGGGCAACTGCTCCAGCCGGGCGGCCATCGCCTGCTGTGCCTGCGAGAGCTTGCGGAGCAGCGTGACGAAGGCGACGCACGATGGCTCGCCGTAGACGAAGGTGTCGGTCGACACCATGTCGGTGAGCAGCTCCACGGCCTGCTCGTTCTCGGGCAGTTCCAGGAACGTCAGGAACATCGAGACCGGGCTGCCCGGCATCTCCCGCTGCTCCTCCCAGGAGTCGAAGGCCCGCTTGACCGCCGGCAGCTCGCGGATGGCCGCGAAGGCATTGCTCTCGACGAGCCCGTCGTATTGTTCCTTCAGCCGCAGCGAGGAGAACAGGAACGCGGCGTCGGCCGGCACGGCCGCCACGCCGCCGCCGGCGAGCCCGGCGGGGGGAGCGGCGGACGCGGAGCCACCGATCAGGGCCACGAGCGTTGCCGCGAGGCCGGCGAGCACCGGTCGCCGAGGCGCCGTGGGGCGAGCCGCCGGGACGCGTGGCAGCCGCAGGACGAGTGGCAGGAAGACGCAGGGCATCGGTCGACTCCTCTTCGAGGACGAGAATGGGGCGGAAGACGTGGAATGGCGGCCGGCGAACAGCCGGGTTGTACACCGTGATTCGGGAAGCGGTTTCCGCTCCCAGAACTCTGACCAGAACTCTGAACCGGGACCCTAAGATAGGCGATTGCCAGAATCTGGTCACGCGGGCCGCGGAGACCCGTGGCGCAGACGCTTTCCGGACCGCAGGCGGGCCACAAGGATGCTCATCGGATCCACGCAGATCGTCGACACCTTCGCCGAGGCGTTTCGGCTCCGGTATGCGCGGCTGGTCGTCACCGCCCACGACGGCCACTGGCTCGACGCGGCGGTGCGGGCGGCGTGCGGATACGGCACGAGCGTGATCGGCTGCGACGCCGAGGTCGGCGTCGAGACGCTCATCCCGCCCGACGCCACGCCCGACGGCCGGCCGGGGGCGTCGCTCATGCTGTTTGGCTTCTCGCCCGAAGCGGTCAGCAAGGCGGTGGGCAACCGCACGGCCCAGTGCCTGCTCACCTGTCCCACCACGGCCGTGTTCGACGGCCTGCCCGAAGCGGAGGAGCGGATTCCGCTCGGCAGCCACGTGCGATTCTTCGGTGACGGTCACGAGAAGACCAAGGTCGTCGCGGGCCGGCGTCACTGGCGGGTGCCGGTCATGGACGGGGAGTTTCTCGTCGAGGAGACCGCCGGCGTTGCCAAGGGCGTGGGGGGCGGCAACTTCCTGGTGCAGGGGGAGTCGCTCGAGGTGACGCTCGCCGCCGTCCGCCGGAGCGTGGCGGCGGTGGCGACGGTGCCCGGCACGATCACGCCCTTTCCCGGCGGGGCCGTCCGCTCGGGCAGCAAGGTGGGCTCGCGGTATCCGGAGCTCAGGGCCTCGACGAACGACGCCTTCTGCCCGGGGCTCGCCGGCCGCGTGCCGACGGAACTGCATCCGGCCGCGGCGGCGTGCATCGAGGTCGTGATCGACGGCGAGAGCGAGCAGGCCGTCGCGGCCGCGATGGCCGCCGGCATCCGCGCGGCTGCGGGGCCCGGCATTCCGGCGATCTCGGCTGGACACTACGGCGGCAAACTGGGCAAGTTCCACTTCCGGCTCCACGCCGTGCTCGCGGGCGACTGAAGCCCGGGGACAACCCGCCTTGCCGGAACCTCCCGGCCGGGCGCAGTTGGCCGCTTTGGCCTTCTCCCAAGGCGGGCGGATGTGCTACCTCCTCGCCTCCCGAACCCGCGTCGCGGGGGCCGTTCGGCGCCCGCGGTGGTCACGAGGTGTGTCTATGTCTTCCGTCCCCGATGCGGTCCCGAACGCCCTCCCCGATGCCGGCGATGCGGCCGCCCCGCGGCCTTCCCGCCAGGATCTCGTGATCCCGCCGCGGACATCATCCTGGCCGGTCGCGATCGGCGTGGTGGCGAGCGCCGCGGCAGGCTTTGGCCTGGTCTTGTTTCTGGGCATCGGACGCAGCCGGCCTGTGGACGAACAGGCGGCGCCCGGCGCGGCGGCCGTCGCGGCCAGCGCTGACCCCGCCGCGACCGAACTGGACGCGATGCAGGGCCCGCCGGAGGAGCCGCGGCGACTGCCGCCGATTGAGCCCGCCGCTCACGGGGCTTCGGATCGCTGGTCACCGCGAGGTGAAGGTGACGAAGGCTCGGTGGACGTGGCGGGCGAACGCTACGCGACGCGGACCGTCTCGCACGATGCATCGTCGCCGGCCGAGTTGGCCGCCGGGCAACCACCGCGCTCGATGTCTCGGTTCTCATCTCCCGATCTACCGCCAGCCGCCGAGCCGCCCGCGGCCGACGACCCTGCCCCGGCCACCGCGACCGAGCCCGCGGACATGTCTTCTCCTCCGCTCCCCGCCACGGCGCCGAGCCCGGTCGCCGAGCCGGCACCGCCGGCACCTGCGCCGATCGTCCCGCCACCTGCCGTCGCGCCGCCCGCTGCCGCGGCCGAGCGTGACACACCAGCCGGCGAGGTGGAGCCGGCCACGCCCTCGGCGGCCGCCGAACCGGCGCCACCAGTGGCCGAAGAATCAGCGAACGAGCTGCCGGTCCCATCCGCCCCGACCTCCACGGTGGACCAGTCACTCCAAGCGACACCCGCCGACAGCGTGGCAGCGGAACCGCAGGCCGCGTTCGAGCCGACGCCGCCCGCCGTCGCGGCGCTCGCGGCCCCCGCCCCCCTCGACACCGTCACCCCGCGGGCCATCGACGCCGACGCGACCAGCCCGGGGTCGGCCTTCCCCACGGCCTCCGCGGCGGTCGAACATCCGGCCGCGGCCGTTCCGGCCGGCCTGCCCCCTGCGCCCTTCGCGGCGGCACCGCCGATCGGCCCACCGCGACCGCTGGCTCCCGCGGTCGCCCCACCGGAGCTTCGCCCCGACGCCCCCGCCGGCGTGACCGATCCGCCGGCGGCCGAGCCGGCCATCGAAGGGCAGGGCGTGCCCGGGCCGCTTCAGCTCGAAGGGGTTCAGACGCCGCACCTGACCGTCGAGAAGCGCGGCCCCAAGGAGATCCAAGTCGGGCAGCCCGCCCGCTTCGAGATCCTCGTCCGCAACGTCGGCAGCGCCACGGCCCACGAGGTCACGCTCCGCGACGAGGTGCCGCGAGGCACCTCGCTGATCGCCACCACGCCGCCGGCCGCGCCCGCGGACGGCGCCGCGAAGTCCGAACTCGTGTGGCAGCTCGGCGCCCTGCCGCCCGCCGGCGAGGCCCGCGTGCTGATCGAGTTGATGCCTGAAGCGGAAGGCGAGGTCGGCAGCGTCGCGAGCGTCAGCTTCCGGACCGACGCCACGCTCCGGGCCCGGGCCACGAAGCCGGCCCTGGTGATCGACTGCCCGCCCCCCGCGCCGGTCCGGATCGGCGGCGACGTGGAGGTCACGCTCACCGTCTCGAATCGCGGCTCCGGCACGGCCACGGGCGTGGTGCTCGAGGCCTTCCTGCCGGAGACGGTGTCGCACCGGGCCGGAGCGGAGCTCGAGTTCGACGTCGGCCAGCTGCGGCCGGGCGACTCGAAGACCATCGACCTCGTCCTCGGCACGCGACGCCCTGGTCGGGCCCCGGCCCGGTTCGTGGCCCGGGCCGACGGCGGCATCGAGATCGACCAGCCGCTGCCTCTCCCGGTCACCGCGCCCACGCTCGAGGTCGCGATCGACATGCCCGCCCGGCGGTTTCTCCAGCGGCCGGCGACCTGCACGATCTCGATGGTCAACGCCGGCACCGCGTCGGCCCGCGCGGTGGAGCTGGCCGCGCAGCTGCCGGCGGGCGTGAAGTTCGTACGGGCCAACCACGCCGGCTGGCACGACGAGCGAACCAACCGGGTGCTCTGGAACCTCGAAGAGCTGCCGGCCGGCGAGACCGGCACGGTGGAAGTGGTGGTGATGCCCGTCCAGGCGGGCGGCCAGCGGATCACCGCGGCGGCCCGCAGCAACGACGGTCCGTCGGATCAGGCGATCCACGTCTGCCAGGTCGAGGGCCTGGCGGCGCTGGCCTTCCAGGTGGCCGACAGCGAGGATCCGATCGAGGTCGAGGGTGTCACCGAATACGTGATCCGCGTCGCCAACGAGGGGACAAAGGCAGCCTCGGGCGTCCGCCTGGCCGCCACGCTGGTCGGGGATCTCGAGCCGGTCGAGGCCGAGGGCCCGGGACGGCACCGCGTCGAGAACCTCGCCATCGCCTTCGAGCCGCTGGCCAAGCTCGGCCCGGGCGAGGAGGCCGTCTTCAAGATCCGCGCCCGCGGCCGGCGGGCCGGCCATCAGCGGGTGCAGGTGCAGCTCGTCAGCGACGACCAGCCGACCCCGATCACCAAGGAAGAGGTCACGAGCGTCTACGACGACCGCTGACGCGGCCGCTGCAATGGGCCGGGGCCGCCTACCGCCGCTCCCAGGTCTTGCCCTGGAGGTAGCGTTCGGCCCGCTCGCGGGTGATCGGATCCTTGGCCACGGCGAGCACCCGGTCGAGGGCCGCCGTGAACTCGGGCTTGTTGGCGTCGCGGAGCTTCTGCTGGTGGGCGAGTTCCACCACGCCCTTGGCCGCGCTTTCGGCGAGCGGGGGCGTGTCGAGGGAGGGGACGATGAAGCGGAGCGTCTCCACGGTGCGGATCGCGCCGGCCCGCTCGAGGATCCGCCGCCGATCATCGTCGGTGGAGCAGAGCTTCATGGTGTCGGCGAGCAGCGCGAGCCGCTGGGCGTCCGAGAGCCCGTTGTTCGGAATCGGCGCGATCCGGATCAGCGTGCCCACGAGCAGCCGCCGCTCCCCGTCGTCGCTCGTCGTGGCGAGCAGGCCGAGGAGCCGATCCTTGACGGCGGCATCGGGCCAGCGGGAGAGGGCCGTGAGCCCGAGCGACCGTCGGGCGGCGTCGGGATCGGCCACCAGCGCTTCGACGATCGCAAGCGCGTCCGGACCGCCGATCCGCGCGACGAGCGGCAGGAGCGTCTGCTGCGTGGCCGGGGCGGCGGCCCGATACGCGGTCACGATCTCTGCCGCGGCCGGCTTCAACTCCGGTCCCGCCCCGCACACTGCCAGGATCGCCCGCTCGGCGTCGTCCCGCTCCTTGCCCGGCTGGGCGGCGAGGAATCCGGCCACCATGCCGGGCACTTCGGCGGGCCCGCCGAGCCGCGCGAGGCCGCGCATCGCGGCGGCCCGCAGTTCGGGGTCGTCGGCCTTCGCGGCCGAAACCAGGAGCGAAAGCGCCGCCCGGTCGCGCCGCTCGGCGAGAATCTCGAAGATCGCCGCCCGGCTGGCCGCCGGCATGGTGGCGTCGGCCGCGGCGGCCACGAGCCGCGGCGAGACGTCGGCGGCCTGGATCGCGACGAGCCCCGCGCGGGCGGCGTCATGGACCGGGCCCTGCCCTTCCAGCCGGGCCACGAGCAGCGGCACCTGCGCTCCGGCGCCGAGCGTGGCGATCGCCCGCAGGGCGGCGGCCGCGACGGACTCGTCGGCCGAGGCCGCCATGCTCACGAGGCCCGGCAGGGCGGCGGCGTCGCGGCGGCCGGCCAGCGCCGAGATCAGCCGCACCTGGACCTCCGGCGGCACCGCCGGCAGCACCTTCTCGGCGAGTTCGACCGAATAGGCCTCGCCGGCCAGGCCGTCGCGCAGCCGTTCGAGGGCGACCGCCCGCATGTCGGGGTCGGAGCCTTTGACGAGTTCGACGGCGAAGGCGAACGCCTCGCGCGATGCGGGCTCGGCGGCGGCCGGCTGGGCCACGGCCACGAGGCAGACGAGCGTCAGCAGGAGCGAGCGGACCGGGGCAGGGCAGGGAACGACCATCGCAGTCACCTCGGGGGACGGGATTGGGGGGCGGAACGGCGGCGGACGGTCAGCCGTCGATGGTGGCGAACAAGCCCCGCTGGCAGGCCATGCGCACGGCACGGCCGCGATGCGTCGTCGGGGCGTCGCCGACGGCCCTGGAGAGCGCTTCGTAGACACCCCGGGCGTCGGCCTTCCGGCCCGCCTTCACGAACGCCTCGGCGCAGGCGAGCCGAGCATCCACGACGGACTCGGCCGCGGCGCCGCTCGTCTGGGCGGCGGCGAGCGCTGCCGCGGCCTCGGGGCCGGCGATCAGACCCAGCGCCTCGGCGGCCGCCGCCGCGACGGCCGAGTCGCCCTTCACGAGCGCCGCGATCGCCGGCACGCTCGCGGCGTCCCGCTTGGCGGCCAGCGACGAGAGCATGCCGATCGTGAGGTCGCCCTCCACGCTGCCGAGCGCCGTGCGGAGCACCGCGGTCGCCTCGGGGGCGGCGTACCGCTCGAGCGCGAACCGGGCCATGTGCGAGAGATCCTTGTCGGCCAGCAGGGCGGCGAGCGCCGGCACGCTCGCGGCCGTGCCGATCAGGGAGAGCTTGCGGCAGGCATAGTGCTTCGCGGCCCGGGGCGCCGGCGAGCCGAGCACGCTCGCGAGCCGCTTCTCGAGGTCGGCGGTCAGGGAGGCGTCGCCGTGGGCTGCCACGACGGCGGCGTCGAGCGGCGCGAGGGCATTGGCGTCGCCGCCCCAGTCGAAGGCCGCGAGCGCGGCGAAGGGGGCGTCGAGGCTGGCGGGGTCGATGGCCATGGGAGGGTCTCCTGCTCCGAGGGATCGCAGTGGGGCTGATTCGTCAGATGATCCAGGGCTCGCGGCGGGCGCGATCGACGAGCCGGTTGGCCTCCTCGTCGCCCTTGAAGGCCTGGGCCTCACGGTCCCACTCGAGCGACCGCTCGAGGCGGTAGGCGATCGCGATCATGTGGGGCGTCGTCATGGTGTTGACGGCCAGTTCGATGTCGCGGAACGGCTTCTCACGGGTCTTCACGCACTCGATGAAATCGGCGTAGATGCTGCCGACGCCGTTGCGATAGAGCGGGACCGCCTTGGGCTCCCGCTTGACCCCGTCGCCGTAGATCTGAATCGCCCCCTGGTGGGCCACCGAGGGCTTGCCGGGCCGCAGCGGCTGGGGCCGGTTGTGGTGGATCGCGACGCCGTTGGGGTATTCCGCCGACACGTAGGCCCCGTGAGCGCCGGCGGCCGGATGGTAGACGACCTTGGCGGGCTGCAGTTCCCGGAGGTCGGCGGCGAAGATGGCGCCGCCGAAGTGGTGGGCGCCCCAGTCGGTGAGGCTGCCGCCCGAGTAGTCGGAGTAGCTCCGCCAGCTGTTGCCGCCGGTGCCGAAGTTGCCGTCGCAGCGGCCGGGGTTGTAGGGCTCCCAGGGGGCCGGGCCCAGCCAGAGATCCCAGTCGATGTCGGGGGGCGTGGGCAGGCCCGGCAGGGCGCAGGACAACGACGGCCCGCCGACCGAGATGTCGAGTTCCTTGATCGTGCCGGCCTCGCCGGCCCAGCAGGGATCGACGATGCCGCGATAGTCGCCCAGCACCCGCTGACTGCCACCGGAGACGACCCGGCCGTAGCGCCGGGCGGCGTTCACCATCAGCGGCCCCTCGCGGAGCGTGAGCGTCTCGGGCTTCTGGAGATAGACATCCTTGCCGCCGCGGCAGGCGGCGATCGTCATGATCGCGTGCCAGTGGTCGGGCGTGGCGATGTGGACGGCGTCGAGGTCGTCGCGGGCGAGCAGCTCGCGGAAGTCGACGTAGGCGGCGCAGTCGCCGTTGCCATACTTCTTGTCGGCGCGGGCCTTGCCCTCCTCACGCCACTTTTTCCGCACGTCGCACACGGCGACGTACTGCACGCCGGGCATGCCGAGGAAGGCGTTTTGATCGCCCGAGCCCATGTTGCCGATGCCGATCCCGCCCATCACGATCCGGTCGCTGGCCGGCGGAGTCGATGCGTCGCCGAGGGCCTTCGACGTGATCACGTACGGTGCGGCGACGCCGGCGCCGGTCGCGGCCGCCGCCTTGAGAAAGTCGCGGCGGGTCGCCGCCTGGGGCGGGAGGTTGGCCGAGGGTGCCATCGGGGCTGATTCTCCGGGAGCGTGGAAAGAACGGGCCGGAAACCATTCGCGAACCTCCGGCACTGTACCGCCCGGCCAGGCCGGACACAAACCGCCCGCCCCACACGCCCCGTGCCTCCGCCCATCCCGTCGGCCATGCCAGCTGCCTCTATACTCAGCCGCGGCGGAGTCCGACGCGGCGGGCCGCTGCGGCGGCACCATCCCCACCAAGCGGCCGCCACGTCGCCTCACCAGGGTCTTCCTTCTCATGCGCGCCACGCCGAATCGCTCGCTCGCCTCGTGTCTCCTCTTCGGAACCTTCCTGGCCATGTCCATGCCCGCCCTGCACGGCGACGACGCCGCCATTCGTGCCCCCGCCGCGGGCGAGCGGATCGTGTTCCTCGGTGACTCGATCACGCAGGGAGGGGCCGGGCCCGGCGGCTACGTGACGCTCGTGCGCGAGGCCATCACCGCGGCCCTGCCCGACAAGGGCGTCGAGGTGCTCGGGGCGGGCATCAGCGGCAACAAGGTGCCCGACCTCGAGAAACGGCTCGACCGCGACGTGCTTGCGAAGAAGCCCACGACCGTCGTGGTCTACATCGGGATCAACGACGTCTGGCACTCGCAGCGGGGCCAGGGCACGCCCAAGGACGCCTTTGAGAAGGGGCTGCGAAGCCTCGTCGAGCGAATCCGGGCCGGAGGAGCCCGCGTGATCCTCTGCACGCCGAGCGTGATCGGCGAGAAGCCCACGGGCGGGAACCCGCTCGACGCGATGCTCGACGAGTATTCGGCCGTGACTCGCGGCGTCGCCGCCGACCTGAAGACGGGCCTGCTTGACCTGCGCCAGGCCTTCGTCGGGCACCTCGCATCGGCCAACGCCGCCCAGGCCGACAAGGGCACGCTCACGACCGACGGAGTCCACCTGAACGCCGCCGGCAACCGGTTCGTGGCCGACCGGATGCTCGAGGCGCTCGGCGTATCGGCTGGTGGCGACGCGGCGAAGAAACTGCGGCACGTCGTGCTCTTCAAGTTCAAGGACACCTCGACGCCCGAGGACGTGGCCCGGATCGTCGCGGCCTTCCGCGGCCTGCCGGCCAAGATCGCCGAGATCGACGGCTTCGAGTGGGGCACCGACGTCTCCCCGGAGGGCAAGGCCCAGGGGTTCACGCACTGCTTCCTCGTGACCTTCAAGACCGCCGCCGACCGCGACGCCTACCTGCCGCATGCCGCCCACAAGGAGTTCGTGTCGATCGTGGGGCCCCACGTCGACAAGGTCTGCGTGGTCGACTTCTGGGGAGCCGAGTGAGCGCCGACCGCGGAGCATGCCGATGCACATCGTCCACGTCTTCGTTCACGTGAAGCCCGGCAGCGAGGGGGCCTTCGAGGCCGCCTCGCTCGCCAACGCGCGGGCGAGCCTCACCGAGCCGGGCGTGGCCCGGTTCGACGTGATCCGCCAGCAGGACGATCCGACCCGGTTCGTGCTGGTGGAGGTCTATCGGTCGCCCGAGGCCGCCCTCGCCCACAAGGAGACGCCGCACTACGCCGTCTGGCGGGACACCGTGGCCGGGATGATGGCCGAACCACGGTCGAGCCTGAAATACCTGAACCTCCATCCCGACGACGCGGGCTGGTGATGATCCCGGGCTTCGAGTTCGCGACGGCCGGGCGGATCGTGTTCGGCTCGGGCACGCGCCGGGGCCTCGGCGGGATCGTGGCCGGACTCGGGCGGCGGGTGCTCGTCGTGGGGGGTGCGACCCGGCGACACGACGTCTGGCTCGATCCGCTGCTCGCGGAGCACGGCCTCGCGCGGGCCGACTTCGCAGTTGGTGGCGAGCCCACGCTCGCCACCGCGCGGGCAGGTGCGGCGGCGGCCCGGGCGGCGGGCTGCGACGTGGTGCTCGGCCTCGGCGGCGGCAGCGCCCTCGACGGGGCCAAGGCGATCGCGGCGCTGGCGACGCAGCCCGGCGATGTGCTCGATCACCTCGAGGTGATCGGCGCGGGCAGGCCGCTGGCGGCGGCGCCCCTGCCCTGCGTGGCCGTGCCCACGACGGCCGGCACGGGCTCGGAGGTGACGAGAAACGCCGTGCTCGGCAGCCCCGAGCACGGGGTCAAGGTGAGTCTCCGCAGCGTGGCGATGCTGCCGCGAGCGGCGGTCGTCGATCCGGAACTCACGCTGTCACTGCCCCCGGACGTGACGGCCGCCACCGGCCTCGACGCCCTCGCGCAGCTGATCGAGCCCTTCGTGTCGCTGAAGCGGCAACCGCTCGCCGACGCGGTCTGCCGCGAGGGACTCGCCCGCGTCGCGTGGGCCCTGCGGCGGGCCTGCGCCGAGCCCACGCTCCTCGCCGCACGCGAGGCGCTGAGCCTGGCGAGCCTGTGCGGCGGGATCGCGCTTGCGAACGCGGGCCTGGGGGCGGTCCATGGCTTCGCGGGGCCGATCGGCGGGATGTTTCCGGCGCCGCACGGCGCGGTCTGCGCGGTGCTGCTGCCGGGCGTGATGGAGGCCAACATCGCGGCCGCCCGCCGCGCCGGCGACCAAGACACGCTCGACCGCTTCGCCGAGATCGCCCGCCTGCTCACCGGCGACGGCACCGCAGCAGCCGAGGCCGGCGTTGCCTGGGTGCGGCGGCTCGTGGCCGATCTCGCGATCCCGCCGCTCGCCGCCCACGGCATGACCCTCGCCGACATCCCGACGGTCGTGGCGAAGGCCCGGCAGGCCGGCAGCATGCAGGGCAACCCGTCCCGGCTCGACGACCCCACCTTGGCAGCCATTCTCGAGCGGGCGATCCCGGAGGTGGCCGATCGTCCCGCTTCGGGCTGACCGCGGCGATATCATCAGTCGCCCATGCTTTCATCCCGCGACGCGACGGGTGCGATCCGCTCCACCGCCATGGCACGACTCGTCATCCACGTCGGCCCACACAAGACGGGCTCCACCAGCGTGCAGTCGGCGTTCCACGAGCACCGGTCGCGGCTGATTGACCGCGGCGTTTTCTATCCCCGCCCGCCCGCCGGCGACTTTCCCGAGAGTCATTCCGACGCGGCCTTCCTCCTGCTCGAGGGCCAGGCTGCGGAGTTCGAAGCCTGGCTCATGGATGCCTGGCGACAGGCCCGCGCGGCGGCCTGCGACGTGCTCCTCCTGTCGAGCGAGGAGTTTTCCAATGCCCAGGTGATGCCGCGGCTGCGCGAGGCCCTGCAACGATTCCGCCGGGAGACGGGCGCGGAGCTTCGCCCGCTCGTCGTGCAACGGCCCGCCGTCGAGCACGCGGTGTCGTCGATCCTGCAATACCTCACGGGCGAGGCCGGGTTCTTCGCGCGGCACGGCTACGAGATTCGCCAATGGGCCTGCACGTTCGTCCGGCACCAACGGCGCGTCATGAGGTTCTTCGCGGCCCTCGGTGGCAAAACGCTTCCGCTGGCGGGCTTTCCGCCGGAGCGGCTCGCCGCCCGGCTGCTGGAGGCGGGCGTCGATCGGCCCTTCCCCGACATCGACACGCCCTTCAAGAACGCGTCGGCCGAGAAGTTTGGCGAGTCGCCCGCCTTGCTGCTCTCGTATCCGCTGCGGGTGATGGGCAAGATCGCGCATGGCGGCAATATCGTCTCGGAAGCCTGTACGGCGCCCGCCGTCGCCGCGATCCGGTCGCTGAGCATGGACGAGGACGCCTTCGGCCGCCTGCGGGACGACTTCCTCAGGGCCCTCCGGGAGCAGATCGCCCTCGGCGTGGCCGATGCTGACCGTCCGAAGTCCCTGACTCAGAGGCTGCGGGGCCGGCTGGCCGGGCTGGCTCGGCGGGTAGCACGAAACCTGGAAAGAGCCAACCAGCGCAATGGACCGCGATGAGCGGCATTCTTTCGCCGTTTGCTGCATGGGCAGGATCGGCTACTGTCCCCGCCCGCCCGGATGACCCGGGCCAGCTCCCGGGAGACCGCCCATGCCCAAAGCCGGCGAAATGACCTACTTCGAGCAGATCGGCGAGAGGGGCCGACGCCACTCCCTGCGGAAGCCGTTCTCGACCGGACAAAGGGGCGGGGGCACGACCTGCGGCGATCATCTGATGGCCTTCGGAGGGCTGGCGACCCTGCTCCACCCGACACCCTCTCGCCTGCTCGACCTCGGCTGCGGCACCGGCTGGACGAGCTGCTTCTTCGCCCGGATGGGATACGAGGTCGTCGGTCAGGACATTTCGTCCCAGGCGATCGACCTGGCCCGCGAGTTCGCCGCCGCCGAGGGCCTCGACGACCTCACGTTCGTCGCCGGCGACTACGAGTCGCTCGATGAGGAAAACTGCTTCGACAATGCGGTGTTCTTCGATTCGTTGCACCACTCGGTGGACGAGCGGCAGGCGCTGGAGTCGGTCTACCGGGCCCTGCGGCCGGGCGGCATCTGCGTCACCCGCGAACCGGGCGTCGGGCACGCCGACGCCCAGGCCTCGATCCAGGCGATCGAGACCTATGGCGTGACCGAACGTGACATGCCGCCGACGCGGATCGCGGCCCATGCCTTCGCGATCGGCTTTCGCCAGGTGAACGTCTACCCGTTCCCGAACCGGCTGTTCCGCGCGCAGCGAGGGAACCGATTTTCCCAGCTCAAGCGGCCGCAATCACCGCTGAAGACCTGGTGGGACAGGGTCCGCGGCAGCTTTACGGCGGGCCGCCGCACGGCCCGGCTGCACCGGCACATGCACGACGACGGCGGCCTGGTCCAGCTCGTGAAGTAGCCGCCACCGGAACCGGCGGGACCGAGTGGCGACCGGTGCTACCGCGGCACGATCCAGACGTTGCGGAACCTCGCCGGGCTGCCGTGGTCCTGCAGGAAGAGCGGGCCCTCCCCCGTCTCATCGAGCCGCTTCTTCACCTGCCGCAGGTGGTCGGTCACGCCGTGCCGGTAGGGAATGTAGGGCGAGCGGGGCTCGCTGAACTCGATGCCGTCCTGCACGAGCTTGCCGTTGAGCCAGGCCGTGATCGAGCCGGACGTGGTCACCTTCCCGGCCGCGTCGCGGCGGGGCGCGGTGTAGCGGATGTCGTACACCTGCCACTCGCCGGCCGGCCGGGAGGCGTTCACCAGCGGCTTGGCGAACCGGTACAGGCTCCCCTCGTCCTGGTCGGTCGGCGGCTCGACGCCGAAGGAGTCGTAGATCTGCATCTCGTAGAGGCCGTGGATGTAGAGCCCGCTGTTGCCCTTGGCCGCCTTGTCCACCATGAACTCGGCGTGGATGTCGGCGTCGCGGAACACGGCGGTCGAGTGGATGTGATTGGCGTGGCCCTTGGATTTCGTGACCACGAGCGCGCCGTCCTCGATCTTCCAGTCGATCGGCCCGCCGCTCATGGCGGCGAACTTCGGCGGCCCCTCGCTGCCGTCGCCGAAGAGCACGATCGCCCCGGGCGGCGGCTTGACCGGCAAGCGATTCTGCGCGGGCCGGAACGCGGCGGGGGCGGCGGGAGCCTCGTGGACCGCCGGTCCCGAAACCGCCCCGGCCGAGGGCTCGAGGCCGGCGCACGTCCGCCGTGCGAACCGGGCGAAATGCTCCCAGTCCTCGGCGAGCAGGTCGTGCTTCCCGGCCCGCACGTGATACTGCACCCAGTCGCCCACCGCTTTCCCGACGGGTGGGTCCTCGCTCGTGCCGATCCCCTCGCGGCCGAAGAGCCTCCAGACCGGCGACGCCGCCACGGCCGCGAGGAACTCGCCCCGCGGATCGGCCCAGCGGTCCTCGACGGCGCTCGCCACGGCGAGCGGCCGCGGCGCGGTCATGGCGAGTGTCACGTGGGCGTCGACGGGCAGTTCGCTCTCCCGGCCGGCGAAGCCGGCGAACGCCGGGCAGAACCAGTGCGGGAACCGCGTCGTGATGTCGACGATCCGCTCGCCGAACTGCCGCCGCTCGAGCGCCGCGCCGCCGCAGCCCGATTCATTGGAGACGACCAGCGCGAACCGCTCGTCGCACGCTCCCGCCCAGAGGGCCGCCTTGCCGTTGCGGGAGTGGCCCACGACTGCGACCTGGTTCGGGGCGACCTCCGGCAGGGTGACCAGCCAGTCGAGGATCCGCGAAAGCTGCCAGGCCCAGGTGGCGATGGCACCGGGCTCGTCGGCCGGAAGGTCGCCCTCGACGGGCCGCCCGAGGGAGACAAGCGCGCTCGCGGCCCGGCCGTCGGGCCGGTCTGGGAAGACGTCGCCGTAGCAGGCGGTCGCCATCCCGAAACCGGCCTCCACCAACGCGGCCACCGGCCAGCGGTGAGCCTGAAGCCCCCGCGCGGCCTCGGTGGCACGGTTGCCGACGATGCCCGCCTTCTGATCGTCGGGCAGCCACGCTCGGCAGAGGTGGACGGCCGGGTCGTCGGTCTCGGACTGATTGCCCCTGAAGTTGAGGTTGAGAAACACCGGCGACGGGCCTAATCCCTGAGGCAGATAGAGGAGCACGTCAGTCGTGGGGGCGGTCTCACCTTCGCCGAGCCGGAGCCGGGCCTGGAGCCGTCGGGCCTGCACGCCTCCCGCGAGTTCCACGTCGGCCCGCTCGACGTCGCCGACGACGGAAACGGGCACGGCGGGCAGCCGGCGGCCGTAGACGAACTTCTCGAGCAGGGCGAACTGGTGTGGCCGGGCGGTGGCCTTCCACGCGTCGGCCGTCGTGACCGGCTTCCCGTCCGGCCCGGCCAGGACTTCGGGCAGCGTGTAGACGGGCACGGCCGATTCGTCCTCGTTGCGCTGGGCTGCCGTGCCGGCCTTCATCGCAAACTCCCCCGGCCCGAGCAGGCAGACGCACAGCGCGAAAGCAGCGAATCCGGTCGCCGCCCGACTGTGTCGCCGTGTCGATTGCAGCAGTGATCCCATCGAAACCCCCGTCGGCGGCCCGCCGGCATCGGTCTTCAGCCCACGTGGCTTAGGATACCGCGCCCACGGCCGGGAACATGCGGGCCCCGCGCGTCACGCCGGCGCGACACCGCCAAAACGTTGATCTGCGGGGTTTTTGGGCAGCCACGCAAACCGCGTCGCATGCAGGCGCCGCAGGCGCGCGACGGCACCGAAACCCTGAACGGGCTTTGGGCCGCGGTTTTGGCCCCTACCGGGTTTGGCACGCCGCGTGCACGTGCAGGCGTTGGCGGAAGGGCTCGATCAGCGTGATCGGCCCGACGATGGCCCGCGGGCCGAAACCCACCAGGACATGAAATCATGAAGAAGATCGAAGCGATCATCCGGCACTTCAAGCTCGAGGAAGTGAAGGACGCCCTCAACGTGCTGGGCGTGAAGGGCATGACGGTGACCGAGGTGCGCGGCTTCGGCCGGCAGAAGGGACATACCGAGACCTACCGCGGCGCCGAATATTCCGTCGATTTCCTGCCCAAGGTGAAGATCGAGGTCGTGGTCAGCGACGACGAGGCGCAGAACGTGATCAGCAAGATCATGGCGACGGCTCGCACGGGGCAGGTCGGGGACGGCAAGATTTTCGTGACGAACCTCGCCGAGGTGGTGCGGATCCGAACGGGCGAGACGGCCGCCGCCGCGATCTGAATTCAAGGCTGCACGGCCATCCATGGCCCGTGCAGCCTACGGGCGGGCGGAGGGGCACCTCGTGCCCCTCGCCCGCCGGGCGGTCGCACCTCCGGGCTCCCGTGGCCGCCGCGGCAGCGGCGGCCGGAGCCGTGCGTCGCACGGCGACCCAAGCCGGAGCCGACGCCGGGACGGCGGTTGCTACAATGCGAGGTTTCCCGTCGGGTTCGTTTCCCGCCGGGCCAGCCCGACCGAGGAATCCGACCCAGTGCCCACGAAGCCGACCGCCACGCGTGCCCAGGAGAAGGCGATCCAGAAGGCCGACACGCTGATCGAGGCCCTGGGCTGGATCCGTCGCTTCCGCGACACGACGACCGTCATCAAACTCGGCGGCAGCGTGCTCGAGCATCCGGACGCCCTGCGGCACCTGCTGCTCGACATCGTCTTCATGACGACGCTCGGGATGCGGGTGATCGTGGTCCACGGCGGCGGCAAGGCGATCAGCCGCGCGATGGACTCGGCCGGCATCGAGCCCCGGTTCGTCCAGGGCCGGCGCTACACCGACGAAGCCACGCTGGCGATCGTCGAGCGGGTGCTGGCCACCGAGCTCAACCAAGAACTGGCCGCCAGGCTCGAGGAGTACGGCGGCCGGGCGATGTCGCTCAACTTCCTCTCCACCAACGTGTTGTTCGGCGAGCGGCTCACGCTGGAGGGTCCCGGCGGCGAATCGCTCGACCTCGGCCACGTCGGCGACGTCACCCGGGTCGACCGGCTCACGATCGACAACCTGGCTTATGCCGGGCAGGTGCCGGTCATTCCCTCGATGGCCCTCGGATCCGACGGTCACAAGCTCAACGTCAACGCCGACACGGCCGCCACCGCGGTCGCCGCGGCGCTCGGGGCCGACAAACTCGTGGTGCTCTCCGACATCCCGGGAGTGCTGCGGGACGTGAACGACCCCGAGAGCCTGATCCACTCGCTCTCGGCGAGCGAGGCCCGGCGGCTGATCGCCGACGGGACGATCGCGGCCGGCATGATCCCCAAGATCGAGGGCTGCCTCGAGACGCTCGCCCGCGGCGTGGGCAAGATCCACATCATCGACGGCCGACTTCGTCACTCGCTGCTGCTCGAGATCTACACGACCAGCGGCGTGGGCACGGAGATCGTCCGCGACGACGTCCGCACAGCGGTCCCGCCGGCCTCCGCCGCGGCGGCCGTCGGCTGAACTGATTCGTCCGTTCCCCACGAGACCCGCCCAGGAGCTTTTTTCCATGGCCACGATCGACTCCGCCCCGCCCGCCGTCGGCTCCCACACGCAGGCCGTGATCGACACCTTCAGCCGTTACGTGGTGCCCAACTACCGGCGGTTCCCCGTCTGCCTCGTCCGGGGCGAGGGGTCGCGGATCTGGGACGCGGAGGGGGCGGAGTATCTCGACCTGTTTCCCGGCTGGGGCTGCAACCTCCTGGGCCATTGCCCCGCGCCGGTCGTGCAGGCCGTGCAGGAGCAGGTCGCCCGGCTGGTCCACGTTCCCAACTCCTGGTACATCGAGCCGCAGGGGGAGTGGGCCAGGCTCCTGTCGGAGCGGTCGTTCGGCGGGCAGGCCTTCTTCTGCAACTCGGGCACCGAGGCCAACGAGGCTGCGATCAAGCTCGTTCGCCTGCGGACCAATGGCGAACGGTACAAGATCATCACGTTCCAAGGGGGCTTCCACGGCCGGACGATGGGCAGCATCTCGGCGACCGCCCAGCCCAAGTATCACGAGGGCTTGGGGCCGATGGTGGCCGGCTTCCAATACGCCCCCCACGGCGACCTCGCGGCGGTGGAGCGGCTCGTCGACGACAAGACCGGTGGCATCCTCGTCGAGCCGATCCTCGGCGAGGGGGGCGTGGTTCCCGCGCCGCCCGGCTTCCTCCAGGGGCTGCGGCGGATCGCCGACGAGCACGATCTGCTGCTGGTGTTCGACGAGGTGCAGTGTGGCTGTGGCCGGACGGGACGGTGGTTCGCCCACCAGCAGTTCGACGTGGTGCCCGACGTGATGACGCTCGCCAAGAGCCTGTGCGCGGGAATCGCCGGCGGGGCGCTGCTGACCACGGTGGAAAACGCGCGGCATCTCCGCCCCGGCATGCATGCGGCCACCTTCGGCGGCAATCCGATCGCCGCCGCGGCCGGGATCGCCGCGATCCGCATGATCGAGGACGAGGGCTTGCTCGAGCACGTGGCCCGGGCCGCGGAGCTGTTCCGCACGCGGCTCGAATCGCTGCGGGAGCAGTGCGACGGCGTCCGGGCCGTCCGGGTGATGGGCATGATGATCGGCGTCGAGCTGGCGTTCGAGGGGGCGCCGGTGGTGCAGGCGGCGCTCGAGCGGCGGCTCCTGATCAACTGCACGCAGGGCAACGTGATCCGGCTCCTCCCGGCGATGAACATCACCCCGGCCGAGGTCGAGGAGGGCTGCGACCGGCTGGCCGCGGCGATTCTCGACGTGGCAGGGCGGCAGTGAGCGCGAGGTCCCTCTGATGCGGCATGTGATCGTGCCCGAGGATCTCTCGGCCGGCGAAATCGAGGCGATTTTCGCGGTCTCCCGCGACCTTCAGGAGAAGTTCGCCGCCGGACGCCGCGACGCGCTCCTGCCGGGCCGTGTGCTGGCGCTCGTGTTCGAGAAGCCGAGCCTGAGAACGCGGGTCAGCTTCGAGGCGGCGATGACACACCTCGGCGGTTCGAGCCTGTTCCTGGGGGAGGATTCCGGCTTTGCCTCGTCGCGGGAAAGCATCGCCGACTTCGGCCGGGTGCTCGGCGGCTACGTCGACGCGATCGTCTGCCGGTCGAAGTCGCACGACACGATCCGGCGGCTGGCCGACGTGGCCGGGGTGCCGGTGATCAACGGGCTCTCCGACCTGGCCCATCCCTGCCAGGCCCTGGCCGACGTCTACACGTTGCGGCAGGAAATCGGCCGGATCCAGGGTCGCTCGCTCGTGTTCGTCGGCGACGGCAACAACGTGGCCCGGTCGCTGGCGGTGGTCTGTGGCCTGCTCGGGATGCGGTTCGTGCTCGCCGCCCCCGAGGGTTACCAGTTCGACGCCGCCTTCCGCACGCACCTGGCGACGATCCTGCCCGACGCCGAGATCGAGGAGACCGCGGACGCCGCCGCCGCGGTGACGGGTGCGGCCGCGGTCTACACCGATGTCTGGGCGAGCATGGGCCAGGAGCGGGAGCGGGCGGAGCGGCAGCGGGCCTTCACCGCCTACCAGGTGAACGAGGCGTTGATGGCCCGTTGCCCCGACGCCGTCTTCATGCACTGCCTGCCGGCCCGCCGCGGCGAGGAGGTGACCGACGGCGTGATCGACGGCCCGCGGAGCATCGTGCTGCCCCAGGCTGCCGCGCGGATGCACCTCCAGAAGGGCCTGCTGGCCTGGCTCTTGGGGCACGCGGAGTAGGGTCGGCCCGGCGCGCGCGGGCTCGGGGTTGCCCATGCCATCTCGCCGGACGCTTCCTCCGCGACCAATCCGCCTGCGGCGGATCGGTGCCCGCCTGCCCTCCGGTCGCTCGAAGGAAACCTCGCTCCGCAATCCTTGCTGCGCTCGGTTGCCTACGCCGCTCGATTGGCATGGGCAACCCCTCGCAGTCCAGTGGTGGACTGACGGAAACGCTGTTTCACGCGACTGGTCCTTCACGCGTGGCCGAGCATTTTCCGGATCGTCTCGCGATTCACCGGCGTGATCACGCCCCGCTCGGTGATGATGCCGCGGATCAGCCGGGCGGGGGTGACGTCGAAGGCCGGATTGAAAGCGGCGGCGCCGGCCGGGGCGGCTCGCACGCCGAGCGGCGCGAGCACCTCGTCGGCCGACCGCTCCTCGATCGGGATCTCGGCCCCGGACTCGATCGCCAGGTCGAAGGTGCTCGACGGCGCGGCCACGTAGAAGGGGACGCCGTGCGCCGCGGCCAGCACGGCGAGCGAATAGGTGCCGATCTTGTTGGCGGTGTCACCGCCCGCGGTGATCCGGTCAGCTCCCACGATCACCGCGGCGATCCGGCCGGTGGCGAGGAGGTGGCCGGCGGCCGAGTCGACGAGCACGGTGACGGGAATGCGACGTTCGACGAGTTCCCAGGCGGTGAGCCTGGCGCCCTGGAAGAGCGGCCGCGTCTCGTCGGCGAACACGGTGAACCGCCGGCCGGCATCCCAGGCGGCGGTGATCACCCCGAGGGCGGTGCCCGCGCCACCCGTGGCGAGGGCCCCGGTATTGCAGTGGGTGAGGATGTCGCCCGCGGGCAGCACCGCCGCCCCGTGGCGACCGATGGCGGCGCAGAGTTCGCGGTCTTCGACATGAATGGCCCGGGCCTCGGACAGCAGGATCCGGGCGAGGGTGTCGGCCGGGGCTGCAGTGGAGACATCGAGGGCGGCGACGCACCGCTCGACGGCCCAGCGGAGGTTCACGGCCGTGGGCCGGGCTGTGGCCAGTTGTTCGGCGCGGGCGAGCACGTGGGCCAGGGCCGCCTCTGGCGCGAGCCCGTCGCGGAGCGCCTCGCCGGCCGCCACCACGAGGCCGTACGCGCCCGCGATCCCGATCGCCGGCGCCCCGCGAACCCGCAGGCTCTTGATCGCCTCCACGACGGTGGCCACGTCGCGGCAACGCACCCACTCGAGGGCCGCCGGCAGCCGGGTCTGGTCGAGAATCTCGAGGTGCCCGGCGGCGTCGCCCACCCAGCGCAGCGACTCGGGCGTGCCGCCGACGATGGCGCTCATGGATCGAACGACTCGCAGCGGAGGCCGAAGGCCGCGGCCACGGCGGGCTGCACGAGCCGCCCCTCGTGGACGTTGACCGCGGAGCGGATGGCCGCGCTCGAGCGGGCCGCCGCGGCCACGCCGGCCTGCGCGAGGGTCAGGGCGTAGGGCAGCGTCGCGTTGCAGAGCGCGTAGGTGCTCGTTCGGCCCACGGCGCCGGGCATGTTCGTGACGCAGTAGTGCACCACGTCGTCGACGACGTACGTAGGGTCGGCATGGGTCGTGGGCCGGCTCGTGGCGACGCAGCCTCCCTGGTCGATCGCGACGTCGATGATCACGGCCCCAGGCTTCATCAGGGCGAGATCCTCGCGCTCGACGAGATGCGGCGCCCGGGCCCCGGGGATCAGCACGCTGCCGATCACGAGGTCGGCCCAACCCAGCCGCTCGCGGATCGCGTGTCGGTCGGAGTAGAGGCAGTCGATGTTGGGCGGCGTGACGTCGTCGAGGTAGCGCAGCCGCTCGAGGTTCGTGTCCAGGAGCGCGATGTTCGCGCCGAATCCGGCGGCCACCTTGGCGGCGTTGGCGCCCACCGTGCCCGCGCCGAGCACGAGCACGTTGGCCGGGGCCACCCCGGGCACGCCTCCCAGCAGGATCCCCCGCCCCATCTGCGGCTTCTCCAGATACTTGGCTCCCTCCTGGATGCTCATCCGCCCCGCCACCTCGCTCATCGGAATCAGAAGCGGCAGCCGCCCCGCGGCGTCACGGAGCGTCTCGTAGGCCACCGCCGTGGCCCCGGTCGCGAGGAAGCCCTCCGTCAGCGGCCGCGAGGCGGCGAAGTGAAAGTAGGTGAACACCACCTGGCCCCGGCGGATCAGGGCCAACTCGGGCGGCTGCGGTTCCTTGACCTTGACGATCAGATCAGCCCGGCCGAAGACCTCCTCGGCCGAGCCCACGACGGTGGCGCCGCAGGCCGCGTAGGCGTCGTCGGACAGCCCGGAGCCAGCCCCGGCCCCGCGCTCGACGAGCACCCGATGCCCGGCCCGGACGAGTTCCTCGGCCCCGACCGGCAGGAGGCCGACGCGGTACTCGTCCCGCTTCGTCTCCCGCGGAACACCGACGATCATGACTTTCCGAGCTTCGTGACGTCCGCGATCTTGTAGGAGGCCGGCATGGGCGGCGGGTAGTTGCCGTCCTTGTCGGGCATCACCGGCGGCGTGGAATCCCAGGTGGGGTTCTCCGGCATCAGCCGATAGTCGGCCGCCAGGGCCTTGGCGTATTCCCACTGCTTGCCGGAATACGTCGCGAGACGGCCGAGCACGGAGGCGAAACTGGCCGTCACGCCGTAGTAGGCGTTGTTCAGCGGCTTGTCGTTCCTGATCGCATCGTGCAGCTCGTCGTGCTCGACCTGGTAGGGGTTCGGGTTCGGCCCCTCGAACTTCCACAGCACCTTGCCGTCGTAGTCCTTGATCTCACCGATCCGGACAAAGGCCTTCGTGCCCTGAAACTCCTCGTTCACCCGGCCGTCGCCCCCGGGGAACTGGCGGCACTGGCTGGCGATCCGCACACCGTTGGGATAGGAGAAGTTCACGGCGTGGTGGTCGTAGATCTCGCTGTTCTTCCCCCGGTCCTGCCGCCCGCCGACGCCGTAGGCGGACTCCGGATGGTAGGCCTGTGCGGCATCGGCCCCGAGCACCCAGTTGGCGATGTCGATGTTGTGGACGTGCTGCTCGCAGATGTGGTCGCCGCACAGCCAGTTGAAGTGGTACCAGTTGTTGACTTGGAACTGCATCTCGTTCTGGTCCTTCTGCCGGTCGCGGTACCAGATGCCCGAACCGTTCCAGTAGACCTGCCCGCCGACGATGTCGCCGGCCAGCCCCTCGCGGACCCGCGCGATGGTCTCGCGATACTTGTTCTCGTAGCGCCGCTGCAGGCCGACCACGACCTTCTTCTTCTTCTCGTCTGCGAGCTTCGCGGCCTCCAGGCAGAGCCGGGCCCCGAACGAGTCGACGCAGACGGGCTTCTCCATGAAGACGTGCTTGCCCGCCTTGATGGCGGCGTCGAAGTGGAAGGGCCGGAAGCCCGGGGGCGTGGCCAGGATCACGAGATCGACGTCCGGCAGGTCGAGGAGCCGCTGGGCGGCGTCGAGACCGGTGAACCGACGATCCTCCGGGCAGTCGACCTTGTCCTTCATGCCCTCCACGCTCTTGAGCGCCCCATCGACGCGATATTGAAACGCGTCGGCGACCGCCGTGAGCTTGACGTTCGACCCAGGCACGGAGAGCGTCTGCTGGAGGGCACCGGTGCCGCGACCGCCGGCCCCGATCAGCCCGACCTTGATCGCGTCGCTGGAGGGGTTTTGGCCATGGACCCCGCGCAGGGCCGTCAGCGTGGCGGCGCCGGCGGCAGCCGCTTGGAGGGCATCACGACGGGAGAGCGAGAACGACGACATGCGGAAGGCTCCGAGGGTGCGGATATCCAGAGGGCGAGAGCATTGGGCAGGATACCCGATGGGCGGGACCGGGGGAATCAGCCGACCGCAGGGCAGGCAGCGGACAGCGACGAAAAAAGCACAGCCGCGGCCGGATCTCCCGGCCGCGGCTGGCTTGTCAACTCTGGAGGCGGACCTTGCGTGGAGCGACCTCACTCCTGCAGCGTCGCCGACTCCTGCCCATTTCGCGAGCAGATGCTCATATACACCGTTGGGTCGACGTCCGCCGTCACCTGGGCGATGTGCGTGTCGCCGAAGGCATGCATCGTGATGCCACCCTGGTGGTCGCTGCTCGGGCCATACGCCATGCCCTGCGCCACCCTGCTGCCAAACTGCGCCCCCGGCAGATACCGCACCAGCGGCGAGAGTGCCGGTTGCACCGACAGGGCGCACCGAGTAATCGGAGTTGTGCCACTGCTGTACCAGTACCCGTTCGTGGAGATGGGCGTTCCCGCATTCGGATCGTAGGCAACGGCCCATGCCGTCGTCCCATCGATCCAAGCCGAGTAACCCCGCTCCTTCGTCTCGGCGACCATGACCGTCTTCGACATGCCGTCCGACACGCCGCTCTGTGCAATACCCGCCCGCGTGGCGAACCAGGGAGTCGTCGTCAGCGCCGAGGAAACGGATTGATCCGGCGTGAACTGGATCGCCCCGTTGGTCTGCGGCATGCCAGACACCATGTGCGTGCCCGCCATGCCCTTGTAGTTCGTCACCGCCAACTGGGCGTTGTTGATCGATGACTGAAACGTCGCATATTCGGACGAATACGACAGGCCGTTCGTCGGGCCGGTCGCGGTCGTCTCGACGGTGCTACCACCGCCCGAACTCGGGCAGATGAGCTGTGAAATCACGACGGCCGAAGCATGGGTGCCTTGCCAGTTTTGACCGCTGAACGCGCCGCCGGCGGCGGCCGAGGTGCCGATACTGAAGGGGCCGAACTGAAACTTGTTCGTGTTGCTCGACACGTTGTTGTAAAACGCGCCCTCTTCCATGTAGGGCAGAATGTGGAAGATCCAACTGTAACCGGAGGCCGTGGCCGCCGTCGACCATTGGCCTGCACGGCTCTGCGTCTCGTTTCGATCCGTCGCCGCAGGCAGTCGCCGCTTCGTCGATTCGTAGACCATGATGGCCTGGGTGAGGCCACGGATGTTGAAACTGCAACCGGTTCGCCGGGCCGCCTCGCGGGCGCTTTGCACGGCGGGAAGCAGCAGACCGATCAGCGTGGCGATGATCGCGATCACCACCAAGAGTTCGACGAGGGTGAAACCCCGTCGCTTCGAGTTGTGCTGGAACGTGGACATGAAAAACCTCCGTCCTTGCGGACTGTCAATGGAAAGAAAGAATGAAACGATGAACCGAAACACGATCCCGCAAATCAGGCCAACCGATCGGCTGAACCCGTGTGCGTTCAAGGAAACTGGGACGTCTTCGGGGCAGGCGAACGGAATGAGAATGTGCCTGTTCCGGAAACCCCCACGACTGAAATCATAGACCCTTTTCCTTCGCCCAGTCAACCTGTCACCTCCCATGGCAGCCCCACCGGTCGACCCTGCCGCCTCGCGTGAGTTTGCGGCCACCGTCGTCACCCGCTTGAGGGAGGCGGGGCACGAGACCTACTGGGCCGGCGGCTGTGTTCGGGACGAACTGCTGGGAAGAAATCCCGCAGATTACGACGTTGCGACCGCCGCCACGCCCGAGACTGTGAGGAACGTGTTCGGACGCCGGCGGACGCTCGCGATCGGGGCGGCCTTCGGCGTGATCACCGTCCTGGGGCCCAAGGGGGCCGGACAGGTCGAGGTGGCCACCTTCCGCACCGACGCCGACTACACCGATGGGCGGCACCCGGCCGGCGTCACCTTCTGCTCCGCCCGCGAGGACGCGGCCCGGCGCGACTTCACGATCAACGGCCTGTTTCTCGACCCCCTCACGGGCGAGGTCCACGACTTCGTGGGCGGCCGCGCCGACCTCGCGGCCGGCATCGTGCGGGCGATCGGGGTTCCCGCGCTGCGGTTCGGCGAGGACCACCTGCGGATGCTGCGGGCCATCCGCTTCACCGCCTTCTTCGACTTCGTGCTCGACGGGGAGACGCGGGCGGCGATCGAGCGAATGGCCCACCTCGTGGCCGCCGTGAGCCCCGAACGGATCACCGCCGAGTTGCGGGCGATGGTCGAGCGAACCGGCCGCGAGCGGGCGATCTTGCTGCTGGCCGAGACGGGCCTGGCCCGGGAAGTGCTGCCAGAACTGGCGCCGGCACGCGGCTCGGGGCACGACAGTTGGGCGAGCAAGGCGGCAGTCATCGGCGCGCTCGACGAACCCGTCCTGCCGCAGGCGGTCGCGATACTGTCGGCCGACCTCGACGCCCCTGCGGTCGCCCGCATCGCCGGCCGCTTTCGGCTCTCGAATCAGGAGTCCAAGACGATCTCGTGGCTGCACGCCGCGCTGGCAGACGTGGGCCAGGCCACGGATCTCGCGAGCCGCCCCTGGTCGACCATGCAGCCCTGGGTCGCCGACCCGCGGGCGGCCCTGCTCGCCGACCTGCTCCGGGCCCGCGCGTCCCAGGGTCTGGCCGCCGCCGCCGCCGCGGCATGGCTGACCGCGCAGGTCGCCCGGCCGCGGTCGGAAATCGACCCGCCGCCCCTGCTCAGCGGCGACGATCTCCTGGCGGCGGGCGTGCCGGCGGGCCGCAGCATCGGCGCGGCGCTCGCGAAGGCCAGGCAGCTCCAGCTCGACGGCGTGGTCACGACGCACGCAGAAGCCCTGGCCGCGGTGCGAACTTCGCGCTAGGAACGGTTCGCACGCCGTTCCTCACCCGGGCGGCTCGTTGGGCGGCGGAAGGTCGGCCAGGCTCGCGAGCCGAAAGACCTCGAGAAACTTCGGCGTCGTGGCGTACGTGGGGCCACCATCGGCCTCGCCGGCCGGCTCGAGCGAAAGCAGGCCGCGACGCACCAGCGCCCGCAGGGTGGCCGGACGGGCGTCGCAGCCGAGCTCGACGAGCCGGTCCCGCGGCACCGGCTGATGCCAGGCCACGAGCGCCAGCACGTCGAGCGACTCCGCGTCGAGCCGCACCTGCCTCGCCTTCCGCTCGACGAGCGTGCCGAAGCCGGTGAACTCCGGCCGCAACCTGAGCACCCAGCCATCGTCCCGCGAGGCCACCTCGTAGGGGCACTGGTCGGCGCGGTAGCGGCGCTCGAGTTCGGCGGCGAGTTCGTCGACCTCCTGCGGCCGCACCCCCCGCATCAGCCCCGCCACCGCCGTGCTCGACAGCGGCTTCCCGCCGGGGAGGCCCACGAACAGGAGCGACTCGAGAATCGAGAGCGGGCTGACGCGGCACTGGTCATCCGCGGCATCGTCGAGATCGGGCGAGGCGTCGACCTGCACGACCGCCGCGTCCGAGGCCGACTGAGGCGACTCCGCCTCGCCCATCATCGCCGCGAAGGCCTGGGCGAGCCGGTCGATCGAGAGCCCGCCGTCGGCGGGGGCCGCGCTGAAGCCGGCCTCGACCGGGCGGTCCGCCGGCTTCGGCTCGCGCCGCTGCCGTGCAGCCTTCTGATCGCGGGAAGCCTGCTTGTCCGCCACGGGTTGCCTCCCTGCACCGCGTCCGGGCGTCAGCCGCGCCGGCTCGCGACCTCGCGGTTCATGAACGCCAGTGCGTCGGCCGCGAGCTGATCCTCCGACGGGAACATCTTCCGCCAGATCTTCGTCGCCGCCACGATGTTGGGCAGCGCCAGGCCGAAGGCCTCCACCACCATCCAGCCGTCGTAGCCGACTTCCTGCAGCGTGTCGAAGGTCTCGCCCCAGTGCACATGGCCGGTGCCGGGGATGCTGCGATCGTTTTCGGAGATGTGGACGAGCACGGTCCAGGGGGCGGCCGCGCGGATCGCCTCGGGGATCGACTTCTCTTCGATGTTCGCGTGAAAGGTGTCGTACATCATCCGCACGTGCGGATGATCGACCGCCTTCACGAAGGCGACCGTCTGGGCCACGCTCGTGAGGAAGTAGTTCTCGAACCGGTTGAGGTACTCGGTGGCGATCGTGACGCCGGCCGCGGCGGCGTGCTCGGCCACCTTCCGCATCGTCTCCACGCCCCACTTGAACTCGTCCTCGGTGGGGCCGGTGCCGGTGAACTCGCCGATCGCCGAGTGGGTGGGCCCACAGAGGGTCTTGATCCCGGCGGCCCGGCAGCAGTCGATCGTCTTCCGCATCGCGTCGACCGCCGCAGCCCGCACCGTCGCCGACGGGCTGATGGGGTTGTCCCCCGCATTTCGCACCGTGACGGCCGTCCGCTCGAGGCCCAGGTCGTCGAGCCGGCGACCCCACTGCGCGTGGAGCGGTTCGTTGAGTTCGAAGATCGGAATCTCGACGCCGTCGTACCCGAGCGCCTTGACCCGCCCCAGCACCGGCACGAGGCCTTCGTGCATGCGATCGGTCCAGAGGAGGAGATTCAGGCCGTACTTCATCGCGGAACTCCGGGGTCTGGTCCGAGGTGTGGGGACGCCCGGATTCAACACCACCCGCCGCCACGGGGCAAGGCGGAACCGGCGGTCCCCCGAAAGGGCCCTCCCCGCTCGCAGTCCGCCCGCGTGCCACGAACTGCGGCGGCGGTGCG
>Ga0214923_10001584_pt1 | contig 32114 bp, 44 predicted proteins | sample LL1510_MetaG_FD_177993 | JGI IMG/M metagenome (GOLD analysis project Ga0214923, IMG submission 177993) | Freshwater microbial communities from Lake Lanier, Atlanta, Georgia, United States - LL-1510 | ecosystem: Environmental > Aquatic > Freshwater > Lake | place: USA: Georgia | collected...
CCGCCCGCCGTGATGATCGATCCTGTCGTGGCTGACGTGGCATCAGTGACCAGCGTGGAGCTAATGCCCTGCGCGAAGGGGACGCGGGCCGTGGTCGTGGTCTGCCCGTCCTTCGTGATCGCCGTGCTAAGGCCCGTGGCCAAGTCCGCCGTGAGCGCGTTGAACGCCGTGGATGAGATGACCGTGCCAGTGACGACTGGCTGGCCTGCGCTGTTAATTACGAACGTGCCGGAACCGTTGTAGCTCATTTGAAGTCCTCATAGTTGGGGCGGGTGGCTTGCCCAGCAGCCAGTGTTGAAACATTAACCGCGTTTGCGTTGTTCTTAAGCAATTCAGCCAGCTTTGCCGCCTTGGAGGCGTCTAATGCCTTCCTGCCAACCCCGGCAGCCTTGCCAGCATAATATGCGCCTTCGCCAACCAGACGCGGTGACGCAAGGGCAAGACCAGCTAAAGTGGAAGGGGCCAAAAGAGCCGCCGCTCCGCCAAGGCCGCCCGTGACAATCCTTGCCATTCCACGCGGCAGTGGTGCGCTTAAAGACTGACCAGCCAGGGTGGGCAAAAGATTCTTAGCGCCATTATCAATGATATATTGAGCTAAAGCAGGGCGAGCAGACTGATTACTGGATACGTTATTCCGCAAAATGGACTGCAATTTCCTTATGGCAGTATCAGAACTTGCTTTGTCGCCAAGCGAAAAAGTCCTCTGAACATCGTTGTAAAGATCGTCAGCCTCCATAAAGTCTTTCATGACTTTGGCGTATTCTGGGTATTTATCGACAATTTGTTGTTTTACGGCATTATAAACATTAGCAACAATTTTTGACCCCGGAGAACCGGGCTTTGTCAGCGCGGACAAATCCTCCTCATAAGCAAGATTGCCAATCTTCTTTTTAAGTGCGTCCAAACCTTCTGCGGTATGAAACTTACCTGGATCAGATTGACGCCAATCATCAACAACGCCTTGAATGGCTTCCTTTACCTTTTCAGCACTACCTGAAATTGTCTTACCTTCAAAAGAGCCAACTTCAGAAGATTTTTTAATGGCTGAATCAATAGGGGCAAAATCAAGGGTTTCGGTTTTTCCGCCGATTGCTTTTGCAATCCCGGCTTTATATTCAGCCGTTTTTGCCGCCCTAGCGTTGGCAAGGGCATCCTGTGCCAGATCAAGCGCATCGCGGGGGCTTGCACCGGTTTTGAAGTTAACCCTTAACTGGTCTTGAAATGCTTTGGCAGCGTCAGCGGCTTCTTCGCCCCCCACAAGCGACCCGTAACCAGCTTTGGCGGCTTCGCGGATAGACGGGGCTTCGGCACCAGTTGAAAACCCAAGGCCGTGAGAAACAACAGGTTCCGCCGCTTTGCGGCTAACAAACCCACCTGCTTTTCCAAGCAGCGCAGCAGTTTTCTGAGGCAATGTCACGGGATTGATAGCGCGGCCAGCCGTAGCGACCATTTCTCCAGCCCGACCCAATCTGCCAACCGTTCCCAACGCTGGGGCGACGATTGAACCTACATCAAGCGCCATACCGCCTAGATCAGTAGCCATTGTATTCTTGATATTGCGATAATTGCCGTAACGGTCATACAAAGCGTTTTCAACGCCTTGGATGGCTGATGTGTCGTACGCCGGGGCGCTGCCGCGATACTGTTCAGGCGAAAGATTGCGGACCTGCTGAAACGCGCCAAGACCAATGTTTTTCACGCCTGATATAATGTTTTGAGCATTTTGTGCCCGTTGCCGACGCTCTTCATCGGTACGCATAAAATCAGGCTTCATAACTTCATAAGCAGCCCCAGGGATTGCTTTGGCAACCTCCACCGCAGCGCCAAGGGCTTGGCCTGGCAGTTTTTTCAAGCCAGCCATTGCTGACTCGCCAAGGGAGAGTTCTGGGTTTGGATCGCTAGGGACAGCTGATGGCGCGGGTGCGCTAGAAGCAGGCCCAAATTCGGCCCGCAATTGTTCCAGTTCGGCTCGTTCTGCTTGAGTTAATGCCATTTTATAGTGCCTTATTTTTTAGCAGCCTTTAAAGCCCTAAGACGTTTTAGCTCTGCTTCATCAGTGTTATCGCTTTCGGCCATAGACCTGTAATTAGGCCCTGCGCTTCTCACCATGCCCCTAGTAACAATTTCACGTTCTTTGCGTTTTTGTTCTACAATTTCTGGGGGATTGCCGGGCTGCGGGAAATATTCTTTGTCCGCTTTTTGAAATTCGGAATCGCCAATCGTTGCGCCCGATTCTTGACGAAGTTTTGCGTTTGTAAATGACAAAATTGCTTGGTCTAATTTTTGTTTTGCCGCTGGAACTATGTAATTTCCACCGGGCAATTTTGCGGCCCCCCTGATTATTGGATTTAGGGCGGCGGCAACTACATCTGGGTCTTCCAAGTATTTATTTGCAACCGTCATGCGGTCAGCAAACCCAGCGGAATTAGCTTGGAATTGGTTTTCTGGTTTCAACAATTGAGCATTTGCCAAATCATCCAAGTGCTGCTGCCGGGCAATTTTCCTTTGTTCAGCCGCCGTGTCTAGGGCATCACGCCGCGCCTGCATGGCGTCTGCATGGGCTTGCGCTGCCCTTGCGTTATCGCGGGCTGCTTCTTGCTGGGCAAACGTATCATTTTTCACATTACGCGCGTTTGTCAAAGCTTGCTGCGCCAGTCTGTCAGCTTCCTGCTTGTCCAAGCGGGTCTGCCCAGTTGCATACCGCTGGTCTTCAACTTCATTTTGCATATTCTGCACATACATAGGCGCAAGTGCGGCCATGCTGGGATGCGCGGCCATAGCGGCCATGATGCGATTGGTCTTTTCTGACCTGCTAAGATGCTGACCAGGCGTGACCGTACCAGGGACATATGTCCCCATGTTAGTAGCCTCGCCTTCCGGCATGAAAGACGATGCACCGCGCGGCATACCGATAGGCATTGTTTTGCTAGGCTGTTCAGTGGGAAGATAATAGCCTTCAGTCTTAACGTCTGGACGGTCAGCCAGGCCCGCAAAGATGTCGCTAACGTCCTTGGCTTCCTTGGCCTTCGCAGTCGCCAAGTCCTCTTCGGCCTTACCGCCCATATACGCGCCCATGAACTGACTGAGCGCCCTGCCGAGGCCACCGGCAACGGACGGCTGGGCGGCGATGCCCTTGTAGCTCATAACTTCGGGCTGGGCTTGACCTTGTTGCATCAGCATTTCGGCCAGCTTCTGCCGCCTAGCAAGGGCTGCCGCTTGGGCCTCATAGGGCAAGCCAGACAGGTCCGAACCCTTGGTCAGGCTTGTGAAGGCGTTCTGGATCGGGTTGACAACTTGGTCAAGGAATGATTGGTCTGCCATTTTAACCTACGCCATATTGGAATTAAGATTGCCGAGAAGCGCACTATTATTAGGAGCGGTAAGGGACGATTTTGCAGGTCCAAAAATGTCATCAAAACCAAAACCTTTACCGCCGCCAGCCTTATAGCCCGCAACGCCTTGTTGCAGCGCATTTCCAAAGCCAGCCGCTGCCGTAGGCATGGCGTGAATGCCTTTATAAGCAGTCGTTTCCAAACCATTATCGCCCTGCGCTTGAAGCAAAGCGGCCAATTTCATAACCTTAGCTTGGTCTTCCGGCGTGGATGGGGCGGTCAGGGATGTCTTAATGCTTTCCCACCAAGGCTTTTCGCCCGTTTCATCAGCCATTGAAAGCCTCCAATATCTTCATGGATGGAGCCAAAGCCGTCTGCAAATCGGCCATTTTGGCTGCGTATTTAGCATAGAATTCAGGATATTTCTGCTTTGTCCACTCAATTCGGTCAGCCGAATGGCCCAAATAAGCGGTGCAGTCGTAGCAATCTAGGCTGGTGTGTTTGATGCCGTAATGGTCCGGCAGGGCGGCCCGGTGCTGGAGGATGAACGCGAAGACCTGTTCCTCCGTCCATGTTTCGATGGGCTGGACAAAGGTAATGCCATCGACAATTGAGCCGTCCACAGCAGTAGACTTATGGGCTTCGTCTAGCCTCTGGCCGCGCACCAGGCTGGTGATCCCACGGTCTTTAGCCGCCTTGAGCAGCGGAACAGCTATATTCTCATGGCAGCAGCTAAAATATGTCTGAATTTTGACCGGCTTAGGACTAGTCATGGTCATGCCAAACACCGTCCAATCGACGGGAACGACATCAGACGGGATGCCTGTACGCTCAATCTGGGCTTGCTGGTCAGACGGTATTTCAATGAATTCCTTGGCTTCTGCCCTTATTTCGTTAACTATTGCAATGGTTTCTGGGTAAGCCTTGCCGGTATTGACCCACAGGACAACAGGCTGCTGCTCGCGGTACATATACCAGCAAGCCAGCGAGTCCTTACCGCCTGAGAAAGCCAATCCTAGCATCAGAACGCCATACCTGCCGCACCGGCAACGCCGCCGAGCATACCCATCATGCCCTGATTGTTAGCCGCCGCTTGATTAGCCTGGATACCGTATTGATCCATCGCGGCCTGACCCTGCTGTTGGACGCCTTGGAAGACGGGCGCAGCCTGAATGTTCTGGCCGGTGTATTGTTGAAACTGCGGGGCCTGAATTTGAGAACCCGACATTAGGGCGCTGATCTGGTTCAGGGGCTGGTTATACAAGCCAAGCTGTTGAGCAAGGGCTTGCTGCGCAGCCGTATTTCCGAACTGGGCTGCGTTAAGGTTCTGGTTGAATTGCTGTGCGGCAGCCTGATTATACAACCCAGCCGAAGCCCCGGCCTGACCATAATTCTGGCCCATAGCGGCATTGGCTTGGTTCTGGGATGTGACGCCTTGCCCGTAATTCTGGCCTATAGCCTGGTTCTGTAGCTGCTGGGAACTCATGCCCTGGCCGTAGTTTTGGGCAATGGCCTGATTGCCAGCCTGCTGGTTGGCAAGGTCCGATTGGAACTGGGATAGCTGGGCAGCATTGCCAAACTGAGCATTACCGGCAGCCTGACCATACCGCTGGGCCTGGGCCGCGTTCTGGGCTGCGTTGGACTGCATAGCTTGGCCGAAGTTCTGGCCGATAGCTTGATTACCAAGCTGCTGGGCCGTGACGCCCTGGCCGAAGTTCTGTCCAATTGCCGCGTTCTGGGCGGCATTTGCTGCCCCAATCTGACCGAAATTCTGGCCGATAGCCTGATTAGCAAGCTGCTGGGCAGTGACGCCTTGGCCGAAGTTCTGGCCGATGGCCTGATTGCCCATCTGCTGCGCCTGAGCAGCCTGACCAAAGCCCTGACCCAAGGCGGCATTGTACATACCGGCCTGACCCATCGCCTGACCGTAGCCCTGCTGGTTGGCGCTCATGTCGAGGCCGATGCCCTGCAAGGCAGCTTGGCTCAGAAGGTCGTTCTGGCCCTGCTGCTGCTGGCGCATGGCGTTATTGTACGCCTCTGAGCCGGGCGTGATGCCCTGGTTGGCAAGCTGTTGGGCGGTAGCCGCAGACTGCTGGGCAAGCTGGGGCTGGAGGCGGTTCATGATCGCCTGCTGGCCTGTCATACCGGCATTGACCGGCATGGCCGCAACGCCAGACATATCCGCGCCCGTCTTTAAGCCGCCAAACTGGCCCGCATTTACGCCCTGAGCCTGTCCATAGGCACCGGCATTGATACCGCCAGCCTGACCAGCGTCGGAAGCCCCGTAACCCCGAGCCTGCCCATAGGCACCGGCATTAACGCCACCAGCCTGACCGTACTGGTCACCAGCCGGGGCGTTCTGAACATCGCCATAGCCGCCAATGCTGGTCTGTAGGTTTGGACCGGCAACGCCGCCCTGCGCGGTGCCATACTGACCAGCCCCAACGCTGCCAGCTTGGCCATAAGCCCCGGAAGGGACGCTGCCAGCCATGCCATACTGGCCCATAGCGGGGCCGTAGTTCATCGGCATCTGCGGGCCGAGAGAAGTCTGGATTTCAGGGCCGGTATATTTGAATGGCGTACCCATGACGTTCTGGGCAGTCGTAATGCCCTGCTGGCCTAGATCGGCAAGGCTGCGCTGAACGCGCTGCTGAGATTCAAGCGTTTTCTGCGCTTCAGGCGTCAGCGTCTGGGTGACGGTAGGCTGCATATCGCCAGCCGTGGTATAGCTGGCAATATCCGGGGCAGCGCCTTGAGAAGTGGGGTTGCCGTATTCGTCAGTCTGGCCCTGCTGGTTTTGATAGTTCTGCATGGCTTGGTCATAGCCAGCCTGATCTACCTTCTTAGACTGGTTATATGTAACCGTCTGATTTCCATACGGGCTGATGATATTGGGGTTGCTGAGAACTGCGGACTGGCGCGCGGCATCAACATTGGCCGCACCCTGAGCAGTAGCTGCTGCCGCATAATTAGGCGCTGCGGGCGGCGGCGGTGCTGAACTTTTTCCCATAACGATCTCCTAAAAACCTGCAATCCGCCTTCTTCAGCGTATAGATTACTATGTCACCTTCGGGGCTCGCGTCGGCTATTCTGCCTTCTTCCGCAAACCCCATGTTTTCAACCAGCTTTATGCTCTTTGCGTTTGTACTTCCGACTGGCAATATCACCTTATCGACATTGCAAACATTGTAGGCGTAGTCAAAAACCGCTCCAATAAAGGCTGGCGTTAAACGCCCTTCAATGCCCATGTGAGCCATGATTGATCGGCCATTCCAGTTTTCGTACAATACTCCCGCAATAATCTTGCCGTCTTTTACTAAGCCAATAGCGGTATCACCTTCGTGATAAACGCCCTTAATCTTGCCAGCCACCCATTTCCCAATGTGTGGCCCGCTAACTATACGCCCGCCCATCCGGTTTGATACACCACATCTGTCGAAGCCCATTGTATCTGCAATCCGCTGCTGGCCGTTTTCATCTGAAGGCCGCCGCAGTAGCCAATGCCCGTAATGCCTAGCCATGTGTTCTGGATAGCAAGATCAGCGCCCCAAATGGCCGTGTCCCAAGTGCTAGTCGCCGCATCCCAGATGCCGTAGGACGAGCCGGTAAACGTCACTGGGGCCGTGGTGTCGGACGTATCAAAGTCGATATTCATGCCCACGCTGATGGTGGGATCGCCATTGCTGAAGATGCTAGGGCGGGCGCGGGTGAAGTATTTCTTGACGCCGCGAGCGCCTAAATAGTTGAACGCCTGGAGCGTGGTGGTTGTTATGTTGCTGGTGTCATCAGCATAGTTGTCGTCCCACGCATGGCCAACATAACCATCTGAACCAAAATAGGGATCGTCGTTGTAAAGTTCCCAGCAATAAGCCGCCCAGCCAGTGAACTGCGCCCAAGACTTTGTGATGGTGTTCATCACATATTGCTGCTGCTGGCCGTCAGCCACTGGGATGTTGATCCATACGGCATTGTATTTAGCCGTATAAACGACCTGCCAGCCGACATCTGCATGATTGCCGCCATACTGGGTCGTGGCCGCTGTAATCGCGCCCTGTATCTTGTCTGACAGGGCCACACGGGGGTCTAGGCGGCTGGACTGAAGGGACGCGGCCATAGGCATAAGGCCGTCATAGGTCAGGATCAGCAGGTCGCCAGCCCATTTGAGCATGGCGCGGGTGCTAATGGGCGAACCCAGCTTCCAGACGCCGATCAGGGACCAGGTTGCCGCGCTGGCAGGGTCCGTGCCGCGATAAACGATGACTTCGCCAGTGCTGGTAATGAAAGCAATGTTGTCATCGACGCCGTAGCCAGCGTCAATCGTCCAAGTGTCCAGATCGACCAAATGGCCGCCAAAGCGGCAGATCGAACTCATGTCGATATACTGGGCCGCGCCGCCAATCGAGCTAGTCGGCAGATACCAAGCCTTCAGCGTGTTCTCTTCAATGAACCAAATGCGGTTCTTGAACAGCGTGATATTGGACAGATTATTGTCGGTAACGCCCGTAATGCTTGGAGTTGACCAAGTGGTGCCATTGTATAGCAAGGCGTCATCAACGCCATTTACGGCCATAAGGTAGCTGCCGCCAGCGGTGGTGATGTTGATGTATTCCCAGATGCCGTTGGTCAAGCCTGACACAACAGCCGCGCCGACAGCCCCGGCAGTGGTCACATCATAAAGATAGCCCGTGCTGGTCACGGCAAACATCTTTGACGTTGCGCCGCCATTGTAGACCATGATGGTCTGGGCTTTGCCGTTCAGGCCCGTGGCGTGCTTAGTATAGCCGCCCCGCATGGTCAGATTGCTAACCGTCGGGAACATATTGATGAGCGTTACCGCGTCAGTCGGTTCCATGTTGGCAAGGCTGTCACGCGCGTTCCAGCCGCCCAACGGGGCGGGCAGCGACTGCACTTGAGCCGCATTACCCTGGACCATAGCGCGTGGGCTAATTGCCATAGCCGCTATCCGGGATGTTGTCCCAGCCGATCAGCACGGAGCCGGGGCGCGGTGCGAACGACAGATTGGCCGCCGACGTATCCTGACCAACGGAAGTCTCAAACTCAGTCAAATAATCGCGGTAGATTGCCGTCGTGTCAAAACCCTTGGCCTGGAAGTACTTCAGTTTTGTGGACAAGACCATAAGGCGGTCAGGGTAGATGCAGGTATCTGTATCAACCGTAAAGCTGTTCTTGACCGCGCCAGCGGCAGACAACGCCCAACCCTTGCTGCGGTACTCAAAGCCAAGGTTTTCGTTAGCCGAATAACCGGGCCAAATCTGGAAATATCCGCCTAGCAACCGCCAGCGGATACGCGGGCCTGTGCTAATAAAGCCACTAAGGAGCCATTCCCACTGCTGGGCGCTTTCCGGGCCTAGCATTTCCCAGTGCTTGCTCTTGTCCCACTGCGTCCTTGGCACGATGCTGTCATAGTCAGACGGCAGGGCGTACTTGACCTTCTGGAAATAGATCGTCCCAGCGGTCACGGCGCTCGTTGAGTAGGTAGAGATTGTGACCTGCGTAGAGGAATCCACACTGGTGATAAACGTGGCGTTTGGGATGCCCGTGCCTACCACCATGTAGGTGGTGTCCAACCCGGTAGTGGACGGGATACCGGTGATGGTCAGGGCCGTAGTCGTGTATGTACCCGTCGTGGTCGTGTATTCCGTAAAGAAGCTGTAGGGCGTAGTTAATTCGCGCCAATCGGCCTTACGCAGAAGCTCGTAACCGCTGGCGTTCATAAGCGCCAGAATCTGCGTAACGTCTTGGTTCGTGTTACCCGCAACCGTTGTCGGTGTTGGAACGCCTAGTTCATTGGTGACCTGTTGCACCAACTGCAGCATCGTCGTACTGGACATCTACATCCTCTTTCCTTGGCCGACCCGGCTTGCGCTGGTTCATGAGAGAAGCCATCTGAGCCTTTAACTCGTCCAACTCGCTGCGGGTCTTAGCCAATTCGGAACTGCTTTCAGACTGATTTCGCTGCGTCAGATAACCCCTAGCGCGTTCCCGAAGGCCAGCGGCACCCATGCCAATACGCTGCAACTGGGCGTCCGTGGCCGTCGCAACCTGCTCGACGGTCTGAAACTTCAAAATCTGCAATTCAGCCATTTGGTGTTCATTGAAATCTTCAGGCTTGTCCTTGTTCCACTGATCCAGCGCAGTGCCGATAATCTGGCCGTTGCTGTTCTGGGACTGGAAGTGAAGCCACTGACGAATAAACCGCTCCTTGTGGTGTTCGCGGGCGGGCTGCTCAATGATGTTAGTCTTATCACCCGGCACCATAATCCTCACAAAAGGCGTGTCCTTGTAAGGGGCCTTGTCAAACACATAGAATTCTACATGCAGGTGAGAATCGGCATTGGAGATATCGCTATCCAACGGCATAAATTACTCCTTACGTGGAAGTCAGGGCGCAGGTAACGGCCCAAGTGGTGGCGGAAGTGCCAAGGCAAATAGCAGTCTTCAGGGTGCCAAGCGCAACGCCAGTCGAACCGGCAACCGCCGCATTCATGGTCACGCCAGACGATTCGTTGGTGTAAATCTGCAGGGTCGAAGCGCCGCCATTATAGACGTACACAACAGCACCAGCTTCGCACGGGGGCAGCTTGACGCCAGTGCTGGCGGCAGTGGTGCCGATAGCGTTGACAACAGCCGAAAGCTGCAGGGCAGTGGCCTGTGTGGTGCCGGTAGCGGTCAGGGCAGTCGCGCCGTCGCCGCAGATGGAAATGGTCGCCAGCGGGGAATTACCGGAGGCGAGGACTCTGGAAGGAATGGGCATAATTAGATCCTTTATTTAGGGTTTTGAACGTACAACGTGGCATACGGACAGGCATCGCCATGATCTGTATGCTGGTACTTGATGTCATATTCAGAGAATTTGCTCTGCCACCATTCGCTAGGAAACACGGATAGATGAAGCGGGTGACCGATCAGCTTTCCCATACTATCGTCAAATAGGGCTATTTTGAAATAGCAACTATCGACGCAATCCATGATATTTCTAATAACGTCAGGCACATCCTCCGGGGGGATATGCTCCATAACGTCCGTGCAGTAGCCAATATTGCCGCTGATGCCGATTGGCTTGGTCAGGTCGGCTACGGTAAAAGGCAGGTCATTGCCTTCGTCGCGGCAATTGTCAGCAAAATCAACGAGTTGCACTTCACAGCGGGTCAATTCGGCAATCTTCTTGCCACCCCGGCCCGTGCCGCAACCGAAGTCCACAATGACATCGGTTAGCTTGGGATCGGCAATCTGGACAAAATGCTCCGCAAATGACTCGCCGGGGGCAACTTCCCGGTACAGCGGGGTCTTCCACATAGCTTCGTATTTCTGGACTTCCGACATGGGCGGCGGCGGCTCAGACATGGCCTTGGCAATAGCCGGGAGGAGGCCGTGCCCGTGGACCTGAATGATCGTGTCTTCTTCAGCAAGCTGCTGGGCGGCGGTCTGAAATTCCATAGCCTGCCGGGCCATCCAGGGGGCGGCAATATACTCCTTGCCGCTGACCCAGTAGCCTTCGCGGGGGTCTTCGGCGTTGGCCGTTTGGGCGTAGGCGTGGCCTTCGCCAGCCAAGGAATAGCTGGAATCAAAACCGTACAGGTGGATATGCCGGTAGCCCATGCAGAAGGCGATGCTCATGGCCTGAAGGCCCACAGTTGTCCCGCCGCCAATCAGGGCGCATAAACGGTCCCCGATATAGTCTTGAATGCCGGGATAAGCCGGGTGCCATAAAGTAACGTCATGGCCTTCCAGAGCCTCAAAGACGCCCGTGGAACACTGGGACGCAATGAGGTACTTGGTAGCCTTATTGGGGTGAACAAAGCCCTGATTGTGCGCCCTGGCGTCCAGAAGCACGAAATAGTCAGGGGTTACGTCAACGCTGGCTAGGGACGGAATAGTGCCATTTACGGCAAAAATAGCCTGACCAGCGCCTTTATGGGCGGCAATCATGGGGAGCAGCGGCTTCATAGAAGGGCCGCCCCCCACAATCACAGCTACCCCGTCATGTGGCTCAGAAAGCTGCAACCACGGAAGATCACGAGCAACGGCAGCAGTTATGTTGCCGAAAATCTCGTGATCCTCCGTGTTGCACACGATAGGAATCGTATCATCTAGGTTAGATGGTACGATCATTAGGTAACGGCACCCTGCAGATGCGGACGATTGATCGACACGATAACGGTCGAAACAGTCGAGGCAACAGTGGCAAGGTTGGCCGAACGAGCGCCAAGAATCTGCTTGCCAGACGCAGCGGTGGCCATAATACGGCCAGCGGTAGCGGACTGGTAAACAGCAACCTGGGCATTGGTCGCAACGGCAGTCTTCTTGACAACCGCGAGGCCGCCAATCTGATACCAGCCGAAGAGGCCAGCGGTGTTGGCCGCCATTGCAACGGCCACCGGAGTCGCCTGATTGGCCGTATTGGCCGACAGGGTGGTCTGGTAGGTCGTGGCATTGTAGGTCACCAGCGAGCCAACCACGGTGCTGGCAACGCCCAGCAGCATGATGAACTCACCTTCGCCGTAAGTCGGGTCGAACGCGCGGCAAACCTGGCCGAGCGTGTTTGGCGGCGTGGGAATGGCAGAAGTGCCATTCGCCATCGTGACGCCAGAGTCAGTGTTCGCAATCTGAAGCTGTCCAGCGCGATTTTCAGTGAATGAATAAGCCATGTTGTGTTTTCCTTAAGCGATGAGGACACCCTGAAACTGCGAACCGGAGCAGGTCAGATTGCCCGCCCAGCCGATCAGCTTCACGATAGCGTCCTGATTGACCGACTGGCGTTCGCCACCAATCGGAACAAAGTTGCGGTCCACATGAGGCCGGAACATCAGATACTTGGTGTTCAGGAAGAACATGTGGTTAGCGGTAGCGGCAGCGCCGATACCACCGTCAAGCACAACATCCGACGCCATACCGGCACCGTAGTACTTCAGCGAGGCAAAGCCAGCGCCAGCCATCGACGAACCGGAGTCCGAGATGCGCTGGATTGACTGCAACGACTGCAAGTACAGGCGATAGTAGTTGTTGTCGGCAACGATCAGGTCAGGCTTGTCCGTACCACGGATAAGCTGCACAGCCAGGGCATCCATGTACTGCTGGATGTTCGAGGCAGTAACAGCGGAACCGCCGTTGGTCACGCCAGAATAGGCAACCGACTGCCAGAACGAGAACGACGCGCGGTTGATGCCGCCATACGTTCCGCTGGTGGGCGCGTCAGGAACAGCGGCTCCGAGGCCGGTGATGTTCTTGCCGCTGTTGCCGGTACCGTCCAGATAGATGTCGCCGCCGATGCGGTTAGCCAACTGGGCTTCCGCAACATTCATACGGCCATCCAACAGGTCGATAATCGCTTCCTTACCGGAGTTCTGGATCATTTCCAGGCCGGAGATGGTGATTGCCGAGGCGTACTGGGTGATGGAGAACTGAGCAGCCGAAATGGGGCTGTTCTGCGACACGTTCAGCACTTCATAGCCAGAATAGCTGTTGGTGTTGTTCGTGGTGCTGTCATTGTACATGATTTCCTGCAGAATGACGTTACCGCCGCTGAAGGTCTTCACGTTGCCCCGGTCCTTCAGACGACGAAGGAGGGCATTGTTGTTAGTCACGTTGTCGGCCAGTTCACCGCTGCGGCTCTGAATATTGGTCGCAATGATGTCACTGATCGAACTATTGGCGAAAGCCATTGGGTAGTCCTTTCAAGTTTATCAAAAACGCTCGTTCACACTGTCGAATTGTTCGAGCAGCATAGAGCGTCTATCTTGCGCTTTGGTCGTAGTCTTGGTGCCGGGTGTGGAACTTTTGACACTAACCGCTGCCGCCTTCGCCGCTTTCGCAGCCCGATTGGCCGATGACGATTTTTGAGCCGCAGCTTCTGCCTGTGAGCGTTGCTGCGTCTGCGTAAAAATATCATCGTTAAGGCGAATAGCCTTTTCATAGGCTTCTTCTAACGTGCCCGCGATTCCGCTCTGTAGGAGTTGGATCATGGCCGGACGCGCTTCTTCAAAGTACTCTGCCTTACCGGCAAAGTTATTGATTTCACCCAGCAGAGATTGGTTTTCGGCCTGTTCCTGCTGCTGTTTAAAACCATTAATTTCCCCGCGAACGCTGTTTAGTTCGTTCTGCAAGGCATAATAATTGGGATCGACTGGTCCGACTTGTTGGTACGGATCGACTTCACCCAAATTAATTCCATAAGACTGGGCCAGGCTGGCAAGGTATGCCCGCTTCTGGTCCGGTGGGCTATTACGCAGCACATGGTCGGCTTCCATAAGCGCCTTTACGGCGCGGGGAGCATCAATACCAAGGCCCTGAATGGTGTTCATATAAGGCTGGATAGCCTCATTCATCTGGTCGGCAAACTGGGCTTTTGAGCGCAAAGGCTCAATACCAGCCCGCATTTCTTCCTCACGCTTGTAGGCGTATTCCTGCAAGCGGGGGTCGGCGGTTTGCCAGACTTCGTGATAGTCGCGCTTCCAAGAGGACGGCGGGCGCTTCCAGACGGGTTCCTCAACGGGAGCGTCTTCCGCAGCGTCATTAGCCACAAACTTGCCGTTGGGGGCGCGTGGGGCTGGTTCTTTGGTTTCTGGCTGGCTGGTTTCAACGTCGTCAAATTGCTGGGCAAGCAGTTCTTTACGATCTACGCCCTTGTCGTCTTCTGGAATGATCTCAGCTTGGGTGTCCAAGTCAATTTCTCCGTAGTTGTGCCAGTATTTGATTAGCCTGGCGGTCACTCATATCGCCCAACCGCCTGTGCAACATCTCGCGGCGATTGGTCGGTATCGGCGGCGGGGTGTTCTGCATTGTCTCGTTTCCGATCTCAATGCAGTTATGCTGGCGTAAATGTTCTCTATGCTTGGAACGCGAAGTAATCATACTTCCGTCAACCATGCTCTTATAGGGTTGAATGTCAAGCATAATCTGGTGGCCAGACTTTGTATGTTTGTCGAGTTCTTCACGAACCCATACTAGCTCGTCATCCTGATACTCAGCCAGCAAGCCTTTGCGGTCATATACAGCGCGGTATCTGCTCATAAAAGTACCATCAAGTCTTCATCTTCCATTTCCAAGTATTCGTTCCAAAGCCGTTCAGTGCGGTCCAAGTCATTGATTAGCTTATCAAAGTCTATACTAGGTAATGACTTGTCAGCCTTTTTGTTAGACTTGACCTTTACTTCAAACCCAGCCGTGAGTTCTTTAGCTAGGGCTGGCTTGCCTTCAACAATACGCTCATACGCCGCGATAACATCGTCGCGGTTGCGCTTAAGCCGTTGATTTTCCTTGTCAAACCGCTTCTTTAGCTTCTTGTGATAGTCGCCGTCATGGGTGTCATCGACAATGATGATCGGGGCTGGGACGTAGATTACGTTGCCAACCGTGCCGGTAGCTTCCACGCCGGTCAGTTCAAACGATACGCCGCCGTGGCTGACAGTCCCGACCTGGCCGGTGGCCTGAACGCCGGTCAGGGCAATGGTAATGCCGTCGCCTTCGGTGCCAACCTGGCCCGTAGCTTGGACGCCAGTCAGGGCTATTGTGGTGCTGGGTGTAACGCTCCCTGCGGCCCCTGTAGCGGCATTTCCGGTCAGGGCGGTGTCTTCGGACGGGGTTTGCGTACCAACGGCCCCAGTGGCCTGTACGCCCGTCAGGGCAACGGTACGCGCACCTACGCCTACGCTGCCGGGTGATCCCGTAGCAGCGTTGCCCGTAATTGGGAGGCTATCCCAAAGGGCGCTATCCCATGTGCCTGTGTCCCACGGACCCTGCGCCATGAGTATTAGGCAATGCGGATAAGAGCATTGGTCGCGTCACTGGTCGGCATGGTCAGCGTGAATGTCCCGGCGGTCACGGTCTGCGAGCCAAACGTATGAGCCGAAATGGCCTTGTTGCTCTGGGTCGAGTTGTAAATCAGGACGCAATCAAAGGCTGTGGTCAGCGTGACAGTCGTGTAGGTCAGGCTGGCTGAAGGCGTCCAATAGCCAGTCGTGCCGCTGGTTGTGGGGGCCGTGGCATTGGTGACAGTGACGCCGCCCGCCGAGTAGCCCGTGCCAGACACTTCGCCGGTCACGGTGTAGGCCGTAGTGGCCGCATTGATTGTGGCCGAGGCTAGGTACAGCGCGGCCTTGAGCGTGTCCGCCCCGGTGCCAGCCCGGATGACAGTCGTACCAAGGGCGTGGATGCCAGACAGGATCTCGCCCTTAAAGGACGTTGCCATTGCTTGTGTGTTGCTCACGAAAAGCCTCCAATTTCAGATGTGGAAATCATGGGTTTCTTCAGATGGACATGGACCGAGCGGTGGACCATTTCATCGCCATCCCAGTATTCAACCCATGCGGTTGATTCATTGTCGTCTTCAAACTGGCCTTCGCGCTTTTCAAGCAACGCTTCGTCCATGTTGCCTTTAGTCGTTGTAATCATTGCATCATTCCCGGTAATTGCGGCGGGACAGGCTCAACGCCCATCGCCCTGCCATCTGGGCCGCGCACGATCCGCTTGGGCGCACTGGCAGCCTGAAGGACATCATGGAGCTTCTGCATAGACTCGCCGTGCATGTTGGCCATGTTGTTGTGGGCTTCGGTCATCTGGTCCATCGCCATGCGGACGTTATCGCCAAGTTCCTTGGTGATAGTCTCAGACGCCGCCTGCTGTGCCTCAATCATGGGTAGGTCCATGCCGGGGTTGGCGGCGATGCGGGCAACCATGATCTTGGTGGCCGCGTCCAATTCGGACTTCCAACGGTCAAACTGCTCCTTGGCCGCAAGCTCCTGCATCTTAAGCTGGGCTTCATGCTGTTGGCGCTGCCCTTCAAGCTGAGATTCCATCTGCAGCTTCATCTGCTCGATCTGCATATCAGCCTGGGCGCGAGCCTGCTGGGACTGGGTATCGGCCTGAACCTTCATTTGCGTGGCTTGCTGGTCAGCCTGTAGCTTCTTGTCTTCCGCGCTGGGCTGCGGGTTCTGAGCTTTCTTGGCATTGGCTTCAATCATGTTCTGCAACGCGGCATCAATGGCACCTTCCATAACAGCGCCCTGTTTAAATCCGCCGAGGCCAAACTTCATCATGTCCATCAACATTGGCACCATCTCAGGCGATGCCTGACCGGCTGGCACAGCTTCACGCAGGAAGTTGCTGAACGCATTCATAAATTCCATGCGGTCTTGCTTGTTCTGGTTTTCGTCAAGCTGTACCAGACTGTCGGCGGCGACCTGAATGCGGAACGAACGTAAGGGACTATCCTTCATCAGTTGCAAGGCTTGCGGGATCATCTGCTGATCTGCAAGCGACATTTGTTCAGCCGCAGCTAGATGAAGGATAGTTTCAGGTTGGAACTTGGTGCAGATAATCTGCGCTTTTAGCCTTAGTAGTTCGCTGGCAAATAGCGCAACGCTCTCCTGCATAGCTCGCAGCCGCAATCCTGCATATTGTCCCTTAAGCTGCTGGGCCGTCGCCGACTCAGAAGCCGCACCAGCGCCGCGCAGAATGTCTGAAATACCTGTGATTTCATAAATCTGCCCTTTGATGTTGGCCTGTGCCTGGTAACAGTTGATGAGCGCGGAGGCCAACGTCTCGATGGGCAGAAGGTCGATAGAACCCTTCAGGCCACCTTTCTCGCTGAAGGCCATCCATTTATCGACAGGGATCAACGTATTGTTGTCCCCTTCCGTCAACAAACGCTGCAGTGCTGGCTGAGAAGCATCATACACACCACGGACGCGCAGGGATTTGACCAGACCGTCAATGCGGTCAGTCAGGATGTCTAGTTCGTTGGCTTGGTCCTGATACAGGATAAAGTCCGGCACTGGTATGAGGCTATCGCTGGTCGTCGTGGCGTACAGCGGCTTGGCGCACGGAAAGAAGCATTCCAGACCAAGCGGGTCGTCGCGCTCATCCAGAAGCTCCGCATAGTTCTCCATGAACCAATAAACCTTAGCGGTTTCCTTGTCCCACAGTTCGCAGACCTTAGCTTTGTCGTTTGTCTTTTCCTTCTGACCGTACTTGGTCAGACCGTCCGGGCTGCTGTTAAACGAAATCTTTTTGGCTAGCTTCTTGCCAAAGCGTTCCGTAAACGCATCCTTGGACATATAAACCCAGCGCCAGACCTGCGTTACTTCTTCCCAAGTACGAGCGCAAGAATGGCCGAAATCACGCCAGTGAACGTAATCGGTAGGGGCGCACTCATAGTCAATTTCTTCAGGGGGGCCATCGTTTCCGGCGGTTTGATTGTGGATGTCGCCTTCGGCTTCTTTGGACTCGCCTTCTTCAATGTCTTCGGTGATTTGGTAGCCATCTTCGGGTACGTCCTGCTGTTTGATATGCGGGTCATAGCGCACCCACGACACGCCGCGCCCGCCAAGGAAGCGGTCTTCCACCGCATGACGCATGGCTGAACGGAAATCAGGATAATGCTCAATTTCGTAATCAAGCGCCCGTTCAATCAGCAAAGACGCAACGCGGCCAACGGGGTCATTATCACCAAAACGCCGCGATACGTCGGCCTTGGGCAGACGAGCATACACAGCAGGAACTAGTGTCTGGACATTGGACCAAAGGATGTTGAACCGCGCAGCCTCGTTCGCCATGCCGGTGCCAGTACCTTGGTCATCCCGGTAACGACGAATGATCTTTGTCGTCCGCGCTTCCCACTTCTTGTACTCGCCATTGTACGCATGGACGCTGCTCAAGAGCTTATTGACGGTAGAATCTACTTTTTCCAATGCCATCGTCTAATTCCTTAATGTCGTATTAACGCGGCGGCATTCCGCCCGGAGGCATCATGGGACGCGGAGCCATGCCGGGAGGCGGGCCGCCGGGACCGCCCATCGGAGGCGGGCCGCCCTGCGGCTGGGGCGTCATCACGCCCTGTATCTGCATTGGGATGCCGGGGGGGGGGCCGCCAGCGCCGGGTGGCGGACCGCCCTGCGGAGGCATACCGGGCGGGGGACCGCCCTGCGGGGCCATACCCGGAGGCGGGCCACCGGCTCCGCCCGGCTGGGCCAACTGCATACGCTGCATGATCTGCGCTAGGCGCTGTGGGTCGATGGGCATGTGATGTTCCTTATTTGTTACGACTAGAAATTGCTGCGGCCTTGGACTTGGCATCTGCCTTGCTGGACGCGCCCCAGGCCCGTAATGCCAGCGCCAAGCGGGTAGGCTTGCCATCCTTCTCCATCGGCCCCGGCATACCGCCCATACGGGCCAAGAATGACGCGCGGCGTGGATTGTCGCCAGCCTTGACCGGCGGCTTCAGCGTCCCGCCTGTCTGGGCATGATAAGACGCGCGGCCCTTGGCGTTTAAACCGCCCGCCTTGTTCTTACCTTCGCTGCGCGTCCATGCTGCGGTCATTTGCTGTCCTTCTTAGCGCCCTTGGCAGTCTTGGCAGACTCCTTGAACGCGCTTGCAGTCGGCGCACCAGGATCGCCCGGCTTACGCATCTTCTCGCCCGACCCCGCCTTGATCCGCTCCTGCTTCGCAAGGATATTGGCGTATAGCCCAGCTTTACGCACTGAAGATGCCGACAGCCATGACTTCTACGCCAGCGCCAGTCGTGATCTTCCACGCGCCGTTGGCCGACACGGCATTGAATTCAATGTTGTACACGCCGGGGATTACAGACGCGCTGGCCGGAAGGACAGTATGCGTGAGAATGCCCGTACCCGTGCCATCGACAATCACAACATTGCCAGTCGCGCCAGTCGTGACCGTGCAAATCAAACGATGCAGGTAGTCGCCTACTGCGCCAGTCGTGCCAAGAACCTGCGCGGACTGGGATGCCGCCACATGCTCATAAAAATACCGATATGGGTTGTTTACGCCGCTCATAGTCTAGCCCTTCTCTTTGTCTTCTGTGATGCCCACATATCATTCAATGTGGCCGTATTGGTCCTGCCCACAATTAGCGGGCGCTCGCTCGCCATGACCTTCGGGAGCGCTTCGCCCCGCCAAGCAACAGCCAGCATTCTAAATGCATCTGCCGGATGGCTGCACCAATTGTGTTTGGGAGCCGATCGGAACGCCTTCTTGTCTTCATCGTACTCGCGTTCATACTGGCGCAATGCCTCAATGCCTTCAGCGCATTTGCGTTCGTCGAAATAGCACTTGGGCAGCGTCATACGCACAGCCTGAATGCCGTCTTGTACGCCCAGGTCAGGCACAACATTGATATTTGCTAGACCAAGGTGTTCAGCCAGTTGCTCAATGATTGACTTACCTTGAGCTGCCAGAGTCTTAGCTCGCGCATCATGCGGCAAGTAATGCTTGCCGTAATGGTAAGGCTTATTGACAACAACTTCAGCAATATCAGAAATACTAGCGCCGGAAACAGCGTAATAATCGATAACATGGATTTCATTGCGGGCCACCTGATACCACCAGATTGCTGTGTCATCACGAAAGCCCAAGTCCCAAGCCGTGTAAGTTGGCAAGCTGGGATCATAGGCAACTTCTCTAATGCGGCCCTGATCCTGAGCCTCGCGCATCTCGACACCATAGAACGCGCCTAGAATTGCAGCTTCAAAGCTGCATTCATATTCCTGCATGTACTGGTCGGGCGTGATCTGCGCCTTGACGGCTTCAAGTTCGTACCGGGGCAACAGACCGCTATCCGTAGCCGTCAGCCTGAGAAGAAACCAATCTTTAGGGTTTTTCTTGGCGTCTGAGTAAATGTCCCAGAATTGGTTCTTTCCTTTGGGCGTACCAGCAAAAACCGCCCAGCCCTGCTTGTCAGACAGCGTGGGACGAATGACATGGCCCCATACAGAAGGCCGAAAATCGCCATATTCGTCCATAAAGATGCCGTCAAAGCCAAGACCACGCATGGCATCAGCGTTATCAGCGCCAAAGAGCCGAATACGTCCGCCAGTGACCAAATCAATTTGCAATTCGGCTTCATTGGACGCCTTGGTGATCGGTGCGCTAAACCGCTTGAGATAATCCCAAGCTACAGACTTAGCCTGACTGCGGAACGGCGCTATGTACGCAAACTGCGGGCTGACCGACTTACAAGTGATCGCCGCCCGTATGATGTCGTTAATGGCTGCCACAGTCTTGCCCGCCCGGCGGTGCGCCACAAGGCAAGCCCACCGCTGGGTGCGGTCATGGAAGGGCATGAACGCAGAACGCGGTTCGTAGCCAATGCTGATTTCCTTAACCGCCATCCGATTTTACTTTTTAGCGTCAAGCCACTTCACAACCAGTTCAACCGGGCCTTCGTCCTTGCCCGTCATCTCATGGCGGGCCAGCTTTGGCACATGGTACTCAATAAGGTCCGAGAAGCACTTGATCGCAGCCAGAGGGCCGTCGCGGTCATGGACTTCATCCAGCCACTCCTGGAGCCTGTCAGCGTTACCATCAACAAAACGGGCAATCGCCTCACGGGCGTTCTGGGTCGATTTGTTCTTAACGCCCTTGCGACGGCCAGGGTTGCCTTTTTTGAACTGAGCGTGTTTGGGAGGAGGCGCGGCCATTAGATGTCGTCCCTTTTCATGGTTTTCATAGCGCGGGCCAGCTTTGGACCTTTGTCCGCCTGGTTGAACTCTTTGGCGACTTTGACCGGAATGCCAGCTTTCTTGGCAATTTTCGGGTCATGTGCCGCCGCAGCCATGAATCGACGCTGTTTGTTCGATGTCGAAGGCATATCGCACCAGATTTAGGTGAATCCAGCAAGAAAATACGCTTGATGCAGATTACAGTCAATATATGGGGGCGGACATGAGAAAAAGTCATAATATGGTAGGGTGAAAATATTTGTACGGGGGGTTGATAGCAATCGCGGACCCACCCCGTCGAAGAATTTTTTGAGAACCAATCTCAAATCCCATGCTACCGGGCACCATTCCAATGATATCAATGGGTTAGCATACCTATGTTGCAATGCAACACGATTTCCCATAATAGACGTTATACGCAGATCGTTGAAATAACCCAATGAATACAATGAACTGACCTATTCGGTCACGCCGTCAATTGAGGCAATTGCAACCGCAAGGTGCATTAACCCCGATCGGGGCGAGGCAATCGGGGCAGGGGTAACGCCAGCCGCCTGGGCTATGGGTATGCGGGCGGGGTAACGATTGCCGCTGGGCAAGGCTGCCAGCCCCGCAGAATAACAAGCTGGTTATTCTGCTCCCTTCTCAGCCAGGACGAGACGGACATTTAGAACCGGACATCCGGACAAGACACCGTACCTATAGGTACGGTGTGCGTGTCCCGGCTAGATGCGATGCCTTGTCCTACCGGACATCACGGTAGTATTTGGCGGTCAAAACCGGACATTTAGCCCGGTTTTAGGACATCCACGTATTTCCTTGCGAACCGTTATCAAATGTCCGGTTTTGGACCCAAATGACCGCTGCATTGCAGCATGGTTCGTAAAAATAGGTGCAATCCATTGAAATCATTGGGTTTTTAGGGGTTGGTTCCGGCAGAAAGTCATGATAATCGCAGATGTCCGGTCATTCGCCTCTTTCTGCTCTCTCCAGCCGCCAAAAATAATATCCCTCTGCCCCTTGCGCCTCCCGTAATCATGAGTTTTACTCATGGCACACCGAATCAACGGTGCATCGAAAGGACCGCCACATGGTTTTCATGCTCGAATACGCCCAAAACTACAATCGCCGGTTTTCTGGCTGGGTCATTGCTGACACGTTCGCAACAGAGGCCCTTGCTCGCGATGCGGCGCAGCACATTCGCGGCGTGGAAGGCGATGACTGGCAAATTACGCCGATCAGCGAGGACGAACTCTAGCCACACCAGGCGGGGGCTTCGGCCCCCAGCCCCCCTGAAAGGACCGCAATTATGCAAAATTTTCCCGACGATTTCCGCCTTGTTTGGTTGCCAGAATACGCTGGTTTGACCGGCGAATACGAACTGCAGTGGCTTAATCAGGATGGAGATTACGAAACTGTAAAGTTTTCCCATGACCCGGAAGCCCTTGTTGCGCTGGCGCTTGAATTACGGGGGCCGCTAACATGACCTGCTACATCCCCCCGCCCCTACGCCCCAGCTCAATCCGCCGTATTGCGGGATTGGCGGCGGGCATACTGGCTATGTCCGCCATGTTTGGCGCTATCGCCATGATTATGTTCATCATTTCCGCAATGTTGGAGAACTGACATGACCTGGTATTTCGTCTGCCTGCCAGACGGTCAAGTTTGCAATCGTTTCAATAACTTACACGATCTGACGGACTTTATTCGCGATTACGACGTCACGGGGGCTGACTTTTACCGCGCTGAAGACGGCAAATGGACCCAGATCAACGGGCTGGTCGATGACTGCTTGGAGGAGGCTAGGCTAGAGGCTCACTACGATGACAATCATTTTGAGTGGGTTAGTTCGCCAGAGAAGATTGGTCGAACATGACCGATTATCGCGTCACCGTGACGGTAAAAAACGCCCGTATCTTGCGGGCAATGGAAAAGGCCGGGTTTGATAGTGTGGCAGCTTTGGCTAGGGCTATGGACATCAGTACCACTACTTTGCACACGTTGCTGTCTCTGAGGCGCTCGCCTCTTTCACGCGGGCGCGGACCGAAAGGCAACGACAGCAATAGGCCATTGCGTTGGATTCCTACAGTTGAAAAGCTGTCTTTGATACTCAAAGTACCCGTTGAGGAGCTATTCAGCCCGGCACAGCGCAACCCGTCTGGGTCTTTGAATCGTAAGAGCATTGACGTATCGGAAACAGATGTGCGGGCTTACATTGCAAGTGCGTCATACACTGCTCCCGCGCTTGAAGACGGATTAATCAAAAAAGACACGCTTAGAAAAATTATCATTGAGGCAAAGTTAGACGCCCGCGAAGATGAAATTATTGCGGGTACGTTTTTTGAAGATAAATACGCCCCAGATTTTGCGGAAAAGTTTGGCATTTCAAGAACTCGGTCTGACCAAATAAGAAATAGGGCGCTGCGGAAGCTGAAGGCTGCGGCTGATAGGCTAAATGTTGGCAGCGCGGGGTTGTTCATATGACACCCAAATCCCGCAAACAACATTACCGCAAGACGCCTGGCCGTTGCCAGGCTTGCGGGTCGCGGCTGGTCACAGGTGACTGGCACCGCCCAGGCTCAGGCGGGAGCATACAGTGCGCCCATTGCCGCCCTAAGTTTGTAAATAACCTTGAAAATGTTGATATTGATATGGAGACACCATGACCGAATCATCAGCCCGCATTGCGCTGGCCGAATTGGCCCAGGGCCGCACCCAGGACGAGTACATTGCGCTGGTATGGGCGCAGCGTTACCCTAATTCCAGTTCCGCTGCGTCGCCTGGCTGGCCGTTTAAACATAGCGAAGGCGTCGAACAGCCCAGCAAATTAAGGAAAGTCAAATGAAAGCCGCCGACTTCCTGTCACAGGTTGCCCTTATCGTGCGCGAGCGCGGCGAAGTGTATGGCGACCCACGGGCGAACCTTGGCGACACGGCAGCCCGCTGGTCAGCTACGCTAGGCCACAAGGTCACGCCAGCGCAGGTCTGCCTTTGTATGGTGGATTTGAAGATGTCGCGGCTGAAGGCCAGCCCGCGGCACCTAGATTCATTGCAAGACATTTGTGGTTACATCAGCCTTTTGGCTGAAATTGTGACCGACTAAGCATCTGCCGACTTCCCACAGACGGCAGGAGCGGTTATTCCCCCGGTAAACTTGGCGGTTCGCCGGGGGGATAATTATCGCTCGATCACCCACACATCTGGCGATTTCTCGTATATCTTCTTGGCTGCCTTCAGCTTGTTCAACACTCTGTTGATGGCGCGGCGCACGTTGTCTGGGTTGTCGCCGCCTAGCGGCTTGGCTTCTGTCCGCATCTCATGTGTTGTGACTGGCTCGCCTGAATCCAACATCCGCAAGATCATGCTGCTGTACTTGCCTGACTTCAGGTTTTCGGCAGCTTCGCGGGCCTTGTCAGAGAAGTTGGCGACTAGGCTCGTCTGGCGTTCACCATGCTCGTTTACGCCAAGGTCAACGCTTTCCATATCAAAGTAATATGGCTGCTCTGGGCGTTCGCCGTCCTTCATCTTGGCCACAATCATTTTGCATGACAGGGCTTCTGGATCTGAGCGTTGGACTGAGAGCATGGCGTCCAGGTTGGCTGCGATGGCTGAAGACCCGCGTGGCCTGTTGGCTGCGTCCACGTTGTAGCCTGTGTGGTGAATTATCATGACGGTGCAATTGAAGGGCGCTCGTAAGTGTTGGTTGACCGCCCGAAAGAAGTCGCTGATCTTTGTGGCGTCATTCTCATCACCGCCGCCAAACATCTGGGATAGCGTGTCCAGCACGATCAAGGTGGGCGGGACGGGCATTTCGGCAATGTCCATGCGTAAGCTGGTCATTTCCTCTTGGACGGTCAGATTCAATGGGGTAATGCAAATGTTAAACCCCGGCACAAACTCTTGATTCAAATGTGTCTTTGCCCATGCGTGAGCGCGTCGATAGATACCGCCGCCGCCTTCTGCGGCGCAATATACGACTGGGCCTTGCTTGGTCCGCAGCCCCATCCATTCCAGGCCAGAGCAAATGTGCAGCGCAGCCGATAGGGCCACAAATGACTTGAATGTTTGGCTGGCCCCGAACAGGCACATCATTGCGTCTTGTGGGATGACCCCATTGACCACCCAGTCCACGTTGGCCGTGCGCTCCTTTAGCTGCTCCATTGACATGACCAACTTGGGGAACGGGTTGGGCGCTGGCTTGTCCTCTGGGGCAAACTTGCCGGCAGATTCAACCATGCGGACCAGATCAGGCCCAATGCGGACCAGCCAGCGGTCCATATCAGGCCCAGCAACGGGCGGCTTGCTTGCCATCATGATTGACCGCAAGTGATTTACTACAGCCCCACGGTGCATCCCAGAGGCCACCATAGACGCGCTGATCTTCAGCAGAGCGTCATGGTATGACCGCTGGGACAGGTCTGGGTTGATGATGTCTTTGTATAGCTGGGCGGCGTCTCCTGTACCGGCCTTGATGTCTTCTTGGGCTTTGGCTTTACCTACAGCAGCCCGGAGATCTTCCAGCTTGATGCCAAAGACTGCGGCTGCGTCCGCCAGGCTGTAGACATCGCGGAAGTCGCACTTCAACATCTTGGTGGTGAAGATGCCGTCTGGTCTAGCCTTAGTGTTTGACCCCACCGGTAGCCGTGCGTAGCGGACTGGATTGTTGCCGTTGTTGTCGGCAGAGATCAGCTTGTCGTCTGCCATCTTCTGCAAGACGGCTTTGATGAGCGGTAAATTTTGGGTATCTTTGTCCTCTGGGTCCAGCAGCATACCAATCTGGACGCTATTCGGACTGGTTTGGAGCTTATAGGACACCTTGCCCAGTACGGCGTCTGGGTCTGCGTCGTCGGCCACCAGGACGGCTAGGCGCCCAAATGTCTCGTTGGACCGGCGCTTTGTACCGTCGCGGCTGTAGAGGACAGATACGCAGAAATATGTATTATCTTCTTGACGTTGATCGAGAACAGCCTTTTCATTGTCGGTTCCCCCGTAAGCGTTACCGCTCCAAACTCCGGGCAGCGCCTTATTGGGGTCTGATGCAAATGCCGTAGTCCAACCAAAGTCGTAGTCTGCCCGCAGCTTGCCATAGACGGCAGCCAGGAACTCAGAATTACGCAGCATTGAAGCCTCGTTTTAGATGCCGGAAAGCATTTTGATTGTGATTTTGATTTTGTGCTTGTCTGCGTACTTCAGGATTTTGGGCCAGTATTTCTGCGGGACGCGCCCACTCGTACCGCGCTCAACTAGCCACAGCGAAACACCTGATTGTGTTAGACCCACGAGCTTGGCGGTCTTCGTAACCCCGCCCAGCATCGTACAGATTGTGAAGGCCGGTTCACACCGACCCTTGATCGTTGCCATTGCTAAAACCTTTTGAGACGGCGCGGACCATGAGGTGCTTTGCAGAGGATGACAAGACCAAAAAATAACTAAAACCCATATTGATTTTAAATTGTAACCTAGACTACAACCGTTCCCGAAATGATTCGATAGGAGGCTGATCAATGGCGTTTGACTTGAAATCTATTCGTAAGAATGAGGCTATCTCTAGCCCGCGTATCCTGTGCTATGGGGTTCCAGGGATTGGGAAATCCACGTTTGGTGCATCTGCACCCAACCCCATATTTATCTGCACGGAAGACGGCCTTGGCTCGCTGAAAGTCGATAGCTTTCCGCTGGCCCAAACGTCAGATGATGTACTGGCAGCCATTGCTTCGCTGTATTCCAGTAAACATGAGTTCAGAACTGTGGTCATTGATTCGGTAGACTGGCTTGAGGCCATGATTGCCAAGGAAATTGAGACTAAGTATGACGCCAAGGACTTGGCCTATGGCCGTGCTGCCGTGTACGCCGTTGGACGTATGCGGGAGATACTGGACGGCCTGAACGCCCTGCGTAACGACAAGGGCATGATCGTCATTCTGATTGCCCACTGCCAGATACGCCGCTTTGATAGCCCAGAAGTTGAACCATACGACAGATACATGCCCAAGTTGCAGGACAAGGCTAACGCTGTTGTCCGCGAGTGGGCTGATGCCGTGCTGTTCTGCAACTATAAAACCGTTGTGAAGAAAGACGATGTTGGGTTCAATCAGACCAACAATCGCGGCATCAGCACTGGCGAGCGTCTGCTGTTCACCAGTGAGAAGCCCGCATACATGGCTAAGAACCGCTATTCCATGCCTGAATCCATCCCGCTGTCTTGGGATGACTTTGCCGCTGCAATTAATTAACCGAGGAGAACTGCACTATGCCTATCATCGACTTTGACGCTGTTGAACTCACTGAATTTGCACCGCGTACTTTTGAAGCCCTACCGCGCGGCGACTACACTGCCATGATTACCGATAGCGTACTGAAGGACACTAAGTCTGGCCTGGGCCAGTACATCGCGCTGACGATCGAGATTATCGACGGTTCGTATTCTGGCCGCAAGATTTGGGACAACCTTAACGTCAAGAACCCTAATCCTACCGCTGAGAACATCGCTAAAGCTGGCCTTACCCGCTATTTCCAATCGTGCGGTCAGGACTTGGAGAAGGGCGCTGACACCACTGCGCTGTACAACATCCCGTTTAAGCTGACGCTGGGCATTGATCGCAATGATGCAACCCGCAACACCGTGACTGGTTCTGGCCCGCTTGGCTCTGCCAAGAAGCCCAAGCCCACAGTTGACCGCGAGGCTGTTGCCTCTGGCAAGAAGCCCTGGGAGCGGTGATTTTGTAATGGCAATCAACGCCAAAGAAATCAGTCAGTTTAAAAAACTGATGATGATGACAACATCAGACAATGATCCTGAAGCGTTGATTGCTATTCGCAAGGCAAATACCATTTTAAAAAACAATAAAGTAAATTGGGACGAACTTTTCAAACAAGTTAATTTCAATAGTTTAAGCGTTAAGAATACTCATGGTTTTAGAGATAGTTATAAAAGTTACAGTCCTAAATATCCATCTGAGCCTAAGACATCATCAAACAGGACCACTAGCTCGGACATATTAAAACCCTTGCAATTTGCAATGGACCGCTGCGAAGGCAGTTTTTATGATTTTTTAGAGAGTTTAAAATATCAATTTCAAAACAAGGGTTGGTTGTCCGAAGCCCAGGTTGCGGCAATCATGAAAAGCGCAGTGCGTAGTGGCTGGCGCGGTTAAAAAAGGGTAAAAAATGACAATTATACCGGAGCCGATTAACACAACAGCAAGTAAAATTTACGATTGGTATGAATCCAAGCGTGAAGGACACCGCGAACACTTGGGCGCGTCCTTGATTGGGCATGAGTGTGATCGGTTTCTGTGGCTGACGTTTCGCTGGGCTGCGTCCCCCGTTTTCGGGGGGCGCGTCTTGCGTCTATTTGGAACTGGTAAGCGGGAGGAGCAGCGTGTTTACGAAGAGTTACAGGCCATTGGGGTTGAACTACACACCGAGCAAGACGGCAAGCAAATCGAGTGCCGTGACCGTCGTGGTCATTTCGGTGGTAGTGTTGACGGCATTGGCCGGGGCTTTCCTGAAGGCCCGGAGACTTGGGCTGTTCTAGAGATCAAGACGGCCAACTTCTCAGCGTCCAAGAAGCTAAAGGACGCTGGCGTTGAGAAGGCCAAGCCACAGCATTACGCCCAAATGATGATCTATATGGGTATGCTAAAGCTGGACCGGGCGCTTTACCTGAACGTCAACAAGAACACGGACGACATCTACACCGAATGGGTGCCATTTGATGAAGGCACATTTAACGACCTTATGCGCCGCGCTGACCGTATCATTGGCGCAACTGAGCCTGGTCCCAAGGTTGCCGATAGCGCGTCAAAGATGCCCTGTAAGTTTTGCGACTTTGCGCCGTTCTGCCATGACACGCAGCCCGCTGAGTTTAACTGCCGTACCTGTTGCCACTCTACGCCCAGGGACGGCGGTAAATGGCAATGCCATGAGCATGACAAGGAGTTGTCGGTTGAAGACCAGCGCAAGGGCTGTGATAGCCACCTGTTCATCCCGGCCTTGGTACACGGAACAGCTATTGATGCTGATGTGGGATTCGTCGAGTATTTTGTTGAAAGCACGGGCGAGACATTTAAGAACGGCCCCGCCCACACGCCCAGCAAGGAAGTTGTCAAGCGCGGGCGCAAGAAGAAGGCCGTTGTTGATCTAGGCCCAGAGATTTCATTGGATGATTTAAATGACGACATACCCTTTTAGGCATCACATGCTAGTCAGCCAGCGCGAGAGCGCGTTACACGCCTTGATCTTGGAACGGCAAGCCCGCAATGAGGATACGCTATATCTGAATCATCACGCCAAATCAGTTGAGCTAATCCAGTACAATGCAAGCCGGGGCATGAGCCGTAAGGCAATGGCAAAAATATGGCCGTACAGGCTGCTAACATTGGTATTAGGGCATGAGGAGGCGAAATGACTGACATGATCAAACGGGTGGCGACGGCGCTTCGGCAATCGGACTACACTGATTGTGAACCGGAGAATGTTATGATCCCCATTTGGTGCTATTTTGACCAAGCCCGCGCTGCCATCGCCGCCATGCGGGAGCCTACGGGTGCCATGTATATGGCCGGGGGGATTGTCTCCCCATCTGCCCATTTGGCTGACAAGGACTACAAGCCGTGTGGGACAAGAACCATTGGCGACATGGCGGCAAAGGCCGCGTGGGAAAAAATGATCGACGCCGCGCTGGAGGAAATGTGATGGACATGATCGAGCAAGTAGAGCGAGCCGTTTACGCATCGCTTAAGGTCGAAGGGTTTTCGCATCAGGATTTTGATTTGTTGAATACATTTCAAAAAACGCAGGTCAATAAAATGGCCCGCGCCGCCATTGCCGCCATGCGTAACTGCACCCCGGCAATGCTAGACGCCGGATCCGCCGCACACCCGGCTGGTGGTTACGTTCGCGGTACACTTTTGACGGATATTATAGAGGCTGAGTGGGTGGCGATGTGTGACGCGGCGTTGGGGGAGAAATGATTATTTTAGGCATAGACCCCGGCCTGTCGGGCGCGTTGGCGTTCCTTGACACCAAGACAGGCATGATCGCGGTGGAGGATATGCCAGTCGTGACCGTCATGCGAAACCGCAAGGAAAAGCGGGAAGTCAGCGCCCAGTTGGTCGCGGCTATAGTGGTTAAACGGCATGTCGAGGCGGCCTTTCTAGAGAAGGTCAACGCAATGGCCGGTCAGGGCGTGTCGTCAGTCTTTAGCTTTGGACGCTCTGCGGGCATTATAGAAGGCGTCCTGGCGGCGTTCGACATCCCAACCACGCTGGTCACGCCACAGGCTTGGCAGAAGGCTATGGCCGTCAGGGACGGCAAGGACGGCAGCCGGGAGCGGGCTATGCAGCTATTCCCGGCCAGCGCGGAGCTATTCCAGCGAAAGAAGGACGATGGTAGAAGCGATGCCGCGTTAATTGCCAAATATGGCGCAACACAAAAGGAAAGCCTATGAACCGATACCTGCTCACCGCTGCCGTATTGTGCGTTGCAGCCCCCGCCTATGCTGCGCCCAAGCTGGGCATTTGCCACGGCGAATATGCCCTATGTGCCGCCTCCAGCACGGAGGCCACCGGCCAGACTATGGTTGTCGGCGGCAAGACCTTCATGCAGGGCCATGCCGTCTGCCCCGTCCTGAAGGGCGAGAGCATTGCCGATCTTCACCTGACCGGCTCCTGTAAGGCCCCGTCAGTCCCCGGCGGCGTCTGGAGCCTGTTCAGCACGGCCACCAGCTACCCACAGGCCCCAAGCTGGGCTGTGGTCCCGGCTGTTCCCAGGACGTTTACCACTGCCCTGGGCCGTGGCTTGGGCATGTCCAACATGTGGTCATACCCCTGCGTCAAGCGTCCGCAGCCCGTCAACGGCGCTGTCTTGGCCGACTGCATTGGGCCGATTAATGAGTCCCCTTGGGACGGCGGCCATGTCCCGCCGGGTTCGTCTAACGTGACCGCTGCCCCTGTTGGCGCGTCTGATCCCGTGGGCGGCAATTACTGATGAAGTCCATCCGCGTCTCCATCGATTTTGACGTTGAGTATGACGATACCGAGCTGGGGGCTTTTGCCTACGCTATGGCGGTTGTCGATGAATTACTGAGCCTTGAGATTGATGGGGACGGGGTTAAAGTCGTGCAAACTAGGAGCCATTCGTGATCTGGGGCGAGAAAGACTGCGCCAGGCTGGCCGCTCTGGTAGCCACCGGCATCAGCTACACGCTGATTGGCCGGAAAATGCACATCACCAAGAACGCGGCCATTGGCAAAGCGCGGCGTTTAAACTTGCAGAAGTCACCGGCCTCGTCCACGCCTATCAAATACAAGAAGTCCGTATATACGCCCAAGCCGCCCAAGCCCGCCAAACGCAAGATCATACAGACCAAGGCCATCCCGCCGACGCCGCCACCTGTGCCTGTCTCAGTACCCGAGATGCGGCTGGTCACGATGATGCAGCTAACAAGCCAGCATTGCCGCTATCCAATTGATACGCCTACAGAAATGCTATTTTGTGGCCGCATACCGGACGGCCAGCCGCCCTATTGCAAGGCCCACGCCAAGCTGTGCTATATGCCGCCCCGCGAGCCTAACCGTTCCGAGAGAACTCTTTCGATTCAAGTTCAACTTCGCTGACCCGCTTGCCCCAGCCTTTGCCAAATGTCGGCCATGTCGGCAGGGATTTAAGGAAATCCAAGCGGCGCTGGCTGTAGTCCTCAATAAACTCGACAGGATCGGCCTCTTGTATGGCCGCTAGGGTCTTGGGGCCAAGGCTGCCATCAACCTTCTGGTGCAGGACATACTGAGCCAGTTTAACTGCCCTGCCGGGGCCGGAATTGACCGCGCAATCGAACAAGCAATAATCCACCCCATGCGGCAGGTCATCCCCGTGGATAGTGTCCCAATAGCGGACCTTATAGACAGGCTGGACGGCCTCCTGCGTCAAGGCGCGCATATCCGCCTCCGACGCTGACTTGCCCGTGTGGGCGTCCCAGACGGCCTTTGTAACGCCGCAGCAAGTCATGCCGCCGGGGTCGCTGGGGTGGTTCACAAAGCCGCCTTCGTGGCGCATCAGGAGCCGCATGGCGAAGTCAAAGGTCGGTTTCATGGGGCCTTCGGGCAAAGGGTGTGATAGACCGCGTTATGCTCTTTCACGGCGGCAATAGTCTCCAGCGTGTCGTTCAGCCGGGAAAACTGGATAACCTTCGCAACTGCACAAAACTCAGTCCCGGCTATCGGGGTCTGCGGCCCGCAACACGCTTGGATCAGCGGCAATAGCAGCACGAACAGCGTCCCTAGCCTGATTTGCCTTCTGTATGTCAT
>Ga0214923_10001585_pt1 | contig 32102 bp, 24 predicted proteins | sample LL1510_MetaG_FD_177993 | JGI IMG/M metagenome (GOLD analysis project Ga0214923, IMG submission 177993) | Freshwater microbial communities from Lake Lanier, Atlanta, Georgia, United States - LL-1510 | ecosystem: Environmental > Aquatic > Freshwater > Lake | place: USA: Georgia | collected...
GGCAAAAAGTGGCAACACCGCAAAACTATTTAGCTGTTATCAAAGTTGTTGGTATCGGCGGTGGCGGAGTAAACGCTGTTAACCGAATGATTGATGTCGGTTTAAAAGGTGTTGAATTTATTGCAATAAACACAGATGCCCAAGCATTGTTAATGTCAGATGCGGATGTGAAATTAGATATTGGTAGAAAATTAACTAGAGGATTAGGTGCAGGCGCTGCACCAGAGATTGGTCGTCAAGCTGCGCTTGATCATATAGATGAAATTGAAGAAGTTTTACGTGGTGCAGATATGGTTTTCGTTACCGCCGGTGAGGGTGGTGGCACTGGAACAGGTGGTGCACCGATAGTTGCAAAAGTTGCAAAAGATTTAGGTGCATTAACAGTTGGTGTTGTTACAAAGCCATTTACCTTTGAAGGCAAGCGTAGAACTGCGCAAGCTGAAGAAGGTATTGAGAATTTAAGAACTGAAGTTGATACTCTGATTGTAATTCCAAATGATCGCTTGCTTGCCATTTCAGATAGATCTATTTCAGCACTGGAAGCATTTAAAACAGCTGATCAAGTTCTTCTTTCTGGTGTTCAAGGAATTACAGATCTGATAACAACTCCTGGATTAATCAATTTAGATTTTGCTGATGTTAAAAGTGTGATGGCTGGAGCAGGATCTGCATTAATGGGAATTGGTTCAGCGCGAGGTGAAGCTAGATCAATTAGAGCTGCTGAACTTGCGATCTCTAGCCCACTGCTTGAGGCATCAATTGATGGGGCACATGGCGTATTGCTTTCAATTGCTGGTGGATCAGATCTTGGCTTGTTTGAAATTTCAGAGGCTGCTGAGCTAGTAGCAAAATCTGCCCATCCAGATGCAAACATTATTTACGGAACGGTAATTGATGATGCATTAGGGGATGAGGTTCGGGTTACTGTGATTGCGGCAGGCTTTGCCGGTGGCCAACCAAAGCGAGTATTGATGCCGGTAATTGATGCCGCAACTATTAGTGGTGAAGCAGATCCGATAGCTGCTAATGATCCACTTGCGGTGGCACTTGATTTAAATGTTGGCAATTCAGATCGTCCGCGCAAGCGAATTACTTTTGAAGACCTAGTTGCAGAAGATGAGATCGATATCCCTGATTTCATGCGGTAATAGCCATAATGGCTCGACTGCTTTTTACAGCTAGAGAATTTGGTTCGTTAGCCGATCCAGTTTCAAGTGGCAATATTGCAAGATTATCTAAATTAGTAGCAAAACCTATTCAAATAATGACTCAAAATCATGGCAATCAAGTGAGCGTTATTGATCAATCAATATCACCACCGGTGGCTGATGCAATTGTTACGTGTAGTAAAGATATTGCTCTGGCGGTTCGGGTAGCTGACTGTCTGCCACTTCTTTTGTATTCAAATAATGTGATCGCTGCTGTTCATATGGGGCGAAAAGGATTAATGAATCAGGTGGCTGTTAATGCAGTGGCGCAGATGAGAAAACTTGGAGCAAAAGAGATAACTGGTGTTGTCGGGCCTTATATTTGCGGTAAGTGTTACGAAGTGGGCACAGATATTTTCACAGAAGTAACAAATGCCTACCCTGCAGCCTTTAAGAAGCAAAACTATCTTGATCTATATGCCGGGCTAGTTTCCCAACTACCTGAAATTAAGCTATCAAATATTGGTATATGCACCAAAGAGAATGCTGATTACTTCTCTTACCGTGCGCATGGCGAAGGTGGCAGACAGGTTGGAGTGATTAGTTTATGAGTCGTAAGATGGAAATTGAAGAAAACCTAAATCAGGTAAGGCAAAAAATTACAGATGCTGCTGCAAAAAGTGGCCGAAATCCAAATGAGATAAATTTAATTGTTGTAACTAAAACCTTTCCGATTTCAGATTTAGAGATCCTCTACTCTTTAGGTTTACGTGAGTTTGGCGAAAACAGAGACCAGGAAGCAAGTGTTAAAGCCAAAGCACTTCCGCAAGATATCAATTGGCATTTTCAAGGGGGAATTCAGAGCAATAAATTAAAATCAATTTGCAGTTGGGCTTCGGTTATTCACTCTGTTGACCAATTCAAATATGCCCAAATAATCTCCGAGCAAAAAAGTGCAACACCAATGAAGATTTTTGTTCAGGTTTCATTGGATCAACCACCTGAATCTAGGGGAGGGGTAGATCCAGCAAAGTTGATTGAGTTAGCAAATCAGATTTCATCACTTCCAAATCTAAAGGTTTTAGGTTTGATGGCGGTGGGACCGGTTGATCAAGAGATCGAGCCAGCTTTTGCAAAATTGCAGCAAATCCAAGCAGGCTTTTTAACCCATTTTAAAGATGCCGTTTTTCTCTCCTCTGGGATGAGTGGAGATTATGAAATGGCTATTTACTACGGTGCGACACATCTGCGAATTGGCGGTTCAATCCTCGGTAATAGAGCCCCCATCAAATAGATTTACGCCATGGCTAGTGCATTTAAAAAGGTTGCTGGGTACCTCGGACTGATGGATGAGGAAGAGTTAGACCATGGCAATAACCAGATAACTGAGCGAGCACCGCGATTAGTACGTGCAAATAGCAAGCCAATGGCAAAATCAAATGTTGAGTTGATGCCACATGTTGAATCATCAAAAATTATGGATCACATTATTTCTTTAACTCCTCGCACGTATAGCGAAGCGCGTTTGATCGGTGAACATTACCGTGAAGGTAAGCCAGTAATCATGAATTTAAGTGACATGGAAGAGAGTGAGCGAAAGCGCTTAGTTGATTTCGCATCCGGTTTAGTTTTCGGTCATCATGGCAGCATCGAACGAGTTACACCAAAGGTATTTCTACTTACCCCACCAAATGTTTCAGTAAGTGTTGAAGATAAAACATCGGCAGCGCAAGCAAGCTTCTTTAACCAAAGCTGATTTAGCTTTCTTCTAATGAGCTCCATTTTTGGTCTTGTTTACTGGTTACTCAATTTATTCCTAATTGCATTAGTTGGTCGATTAATTCTTGATTACATCCGAATTTTTTCACCAAATTTTCGCCCTCGCGGCATATTTCTAGGGATTGCAGAATTGATTTACACAGTTACAGATCGACCACTTAGTTTTGTTAGACAATTTGTCCCACCGCTACGGCTAGGTGGTATCTCACTTGATCTATCTTTTATCGTTGTATTTTTCGTTGTGCAGTTGCTAATGCGTTTAGTAATAATTCTTTAATTCTCTACTAAATTTAACCAAAGTCCGAGCTCATTTTCATTACTACTTTGATCTTTGTCTTGCACCAAAGAAGTGGCCAAAACCTCTGCGCTAATTTCAGCAACAGCTGAATTGATAGCGGCTGCAACCTGGTCAGGCGCATTCCAATTAACGGTGATGCGATCACTAACATCTAAGCCAATCTTTTTGCGCTCCTCTTGGATCGCTCTAATAACCTCACGTACTAGCCCTGATTGAATTAACTCAGGGGTTAATGCCAAATCTAAAGCCAAGCTTTCACCGGCATGAGATGCCACCGACCAACCAGTTCGAGGTGTTTCTGTAACAACCAAATCATCAATATCTATTTCAGCAGATTTTGAACCATTTGTTAGGTTTACTGGTAATTCAAAGGACTTATTCTCACGCAAATGCTTAACCATATCTGTGTGATTAGCTGAGGTGATGGCTTTCGCAATTATTTGAACATCAGCACCGAACTTTGTGCCAAGAGTTCTAAAATTAGCCTTGACTGATACATCAACTAAATCTGCCTCTGCTACATGGATGCCATCAAGCTTTTGGATGTTCAACTCTTCGGCGATGTGAGTTTTAATCTCCTCAGATATCTTTGCCCAGCCGGGAGCTGAAACGAGCGCTCTTGAAAGTGGTTGACGAATTTTTACACCAGACTCAGCCCTGGCTGATCTTCCTAACTCAACCAAGCGCCTTGAAAGTGCTACGGAGGTTGAAAGATTCTCATCAACCAATTTTTTATCAGCAACTGGAAAATCTGCTAAATGCACAGATTCAACCTGGTCTGATTGCGCAACCTTAATTAAGGATTGCCAAACATGTTCGGCGATAAATGGCACCATGGGAGCTAGTAGAAGAGTGAGATTCTTTAAGCAAAAATAAAGTGTGTTGAGGGCAACCTCATCACCATCCCAAAAGCGGCGGCGAGATCTGCGCACATACCAGTTGGATAGATCATCGATAAAGGCCGCCAGAAGTTGTCCTGCCTCTTGTGAATCAAAATTTTCAAGTGCTTGATCGACACCAAGAATTAATTTATTTAATTCAGAAAGAATCCATTTATCCATCAAAGTTAAATCAGTTGAAACCTTTGAAACTTCAAAATCTGCAGCATTTGCATAAAGAGTAAAGAAGGAGATGGTGTTCCAGTAGGTAAGTAAGGTTTTGCGAACTACATCAGAGATTGCATCATGGCCAACCCGGCGAGCACTCCAAGGCGAGCCTGCTGCCAACATATACCAACGAACAGCATCTGCACCATGCTGATTCATTAATGGCATTGGTTCAAGCACATTTCCAAGATGCTTACTCATTTTTCGGCCATCTTTATCCAAGATATGTCCTAAACAAAGAACAGTTTTATAAGATGATTTATCGAATACCAAAGTGCCAATTGTCATTAATGTGTAGAACCAACCTCGGGTCTGATCAATAGCCTCGCAGATAAAATCAGCTGGGTAAGCGGCGTTGAACATCTCAACTGAACCAGTTTGGTGAGGGTAACCCCACTGAGCAAATGGCATTGCACCTGAGTCATACCAGCAATCAATTACCTCAGGAATACGTTGCATGGTTTGCGAGCACTTATCACACTTGAATTTAATGTCATCAACAAATGGACGATGCGGATCCAATTTGCTTAACTCTTGACCTGCTAATTCTCCAAGCTCGGCAAGGGAACCTACACAGATCTCATGCTTATTTTCACATCTCCAAATTGGTAATGGAGTTCCCCAGTAACGATTGCGCGAAACTGCCCAGTCAATATTGTTGTTTAACCAATCACCGAATCTGCCCGTTTTAATTGTTTCTGGATGCCAATTAGTCGTTGAATTCTCCCTAAGGAGGTCCTCTTTAATTGCATTAGTTTTTACATACCAGGAAGGTTGTGCATAATACATCAATGCTGTGTGACATCTCCAGCAATGTGGGTAGGAATGCTCAAACTGTAAACTTTTAAACATTAATCCCCGAGATTTCAGATCCTTAATTAGAGATTTATCAGCATCTTTGAAAAATACCCCACCAATTAATGGCACCTCTTTTTGGAAATGGCCATCTGGGTTAACAGGATTAACAACTGGCAAGTTGTACTTGCGACAAACCTCTAAGTCATCTGCGCCAAAGGCTGGAGATTGGTGAACTAAACCGGTGCCATCCTCAACTGTTACATAATCGGCTAGCACAACAAAGTGAGCGTCATTTATCTCAACAAAGTCAAAAGGTCTGGAGTATTTTGTATGCTCAAGATCCTTGCCAATAAATGTGGCAATTACTTTTCTATCGTCTCCTAAGACGGAGGCTAAATCTGTTGCTACAACTAATCGTTCAGTCTTTTCATCTACAGTTATTTCTATAACTTGATACTCAACCTTTGGATTTACAGCAACTGCTGTGTTTGATACCAATGTCCAAGGTGTTGTTGTCCAAACCAACAGGCTCGCTTTCAGTTCGGCTAGTTTTCCGGAAGTTACTGGAAAGCGGACAAAAACTGATGGGTCTTTAATAGTTTCATAACCTTGGGCTAACTCATGATCTGATAGTCCAGTTCCACACCTTGGGCAGTATGGCGCAACTCGATGATCTTGAACCAACAACCCTTTGTTCCAAATTTGCTGAAGTGACCACCAGACACTCTCAATATATTCTGGCGACATAGTCCAATAAGCTTCATCGAAATCAACCCAGAAGCCCATCCGTTTTGTCATGTCCGTAAACTCATCAACATGTCGCTGCACTGACTCTCTGCATTTTTCATTGAAGGCAGCAACACCAAATTTTTCGATATCTGCTTTACCTGTGAAACCCAACTCTTTTTCAACTGCAATCTCAACTGGCAAGCCATGGCAATCCCAACCAGCTTTTCGAATTACTTGTTTGCCTTTCATTGTTTGAAAACGGGGAAACAGATCCTTAAATACTCGCGCTTCAATATGGTGTGTGCCAGGCTTGCCGTTTGCGGTTGGCGGACCCTCATAAAAACTCCAACGAGCTGCACCATTTCTATTTTCAACTGATTTTTCAAATACCTGATTTTGGGTCCAAAAATCTAGAATTCCCATTTCCATTGCAGGCAGATCTATTTGCGCAGGCAAGCTATTAATCTTGCGCTTCTTATTCATATCCACCCCGCATTCTAACGCGGGAAGAATCCAATTCTTCCTCTCATTTTTCCCCACGGGGGTGGCGGTTGGTAATTAGTTGGGCCAAGCCATAACCTTTCCCCCTTCAGGGGGTAATGTGGCTATCAAGAAGTTATTTAAGAAATCATCAAAGAAAAGTTCAAAACCAGCAGCAAAAAAGGCTGCGAAAAAAGTGACAAAAAAGGTAGTGGCTAAGAAGCCTGCGCCTAAAAAAGCTGCGAAAAAGATTGCCAAACGCTCACCAAATATTGTCAAGCCATCATTAGCTAAGAAACCTAACTTTAAAAAAACGCCAGGAAAACCCTTTCCAGCAAAATTACAAACTTCAACATCTGGTTCTTCAACCACAATTTCAGTTACTTCAACTTTGCCAAATTCTAATGCTCAACCAGTTGTGGAAGAACGTCGCTTGGTGATGTTGCCACCGCCTAAGCCAGTTCTTAAATCAAAGAAAGCGGCAGCTCTTAAACCGATTAAAAGTGCACCTGCACCCTTGGTGGTTAATTCAAGTGAAAATGCTTGGAATGCTGCTGAGTTAAAGAGCATTAAAAGTGAACTTTCAAAAGATCTGGTTCGCTTAAAGAAAGAATTAGAAATCGCAGAGGCTGAAATGGAAGATTTAGTTGAAGCCGCAGGCGTAGGAGCCGGCGATGACCAAGCTGATGCTGGCGCAAAAACCTTTGAACGTGAACACGAAATGTCTTTGGTTTATAACGCTAGAGATATGGTGCAGCAGACTGAGCGTGCGTTAGAGAGAATTGAAAGTAAAACCTACGGCAAGTGTGAGGAATGTGGGAATTTTGTTGGTAAAGCTAGATTGCAGGTTTTCCCACGGGCAACTCTTTGTATGGTTTGTAAGCAAAAGGAGGAACGACGCTGAACTTAATTCAGCGAAAGTGGTTAGCGGTAACCGCTTTAATTGTTTTTGCATTAGATTATTCAACCAAAACTTTAGCTCTTAATAACTTATCAGCGCAACCAAAACAAATCCTCGGAACTTTTTTGCAACTACGGTTAACCTTCAATTCAGGTGCAGCTTTTAGCCTTGCCTCCAGTGGCACCATATTTTTATCCTCCTTTGCAATCATCGCGTCGGCGGCGATTTTCTACTACGGCAGAAAAGTTCACTCCAAGCGATGGGCATTCGCACTTGGTCTTGCCCTCGGCGGAATATTTGGGAATTTATCAGATCGAATATTTAGGCCACCAGGCGGATTACAAGGTGAGGTAGTTGACTGGATTCAACTTCCGAACTGGCCAGTTTTTAATATTGCCGATATGGCAGTAGTTAGCGCAGCCTTTGTCGTTTCATATTTGAGTTGGAAAAATATGCCATTTAGTAAGAATCGAGATCATCAATGAGTGAGCGCGAGATTAGAAATCTTTCAATTCCAGAAGGCTTAAATCAAGAACGAGTAGATGCGGCTTTGTCTAGATTATTAGGACTTTCTCGAAATGTGATTGTTGGATTGATTGAGCATGGTGAGATTTCCAAAGATGGAAAAGCGGTTGGTAAATCAGATCGGGTAGCAACTGGTGATCAGCTCGAGATTTTACTGCCAGCCGCAAAGGGTGAAGCTAAATTAGTTGCCACGCCAATTGATGGTTTAAAAGTTGTTTATGATGATGAGTATTTAATAGTGATAGATAAGCCAGTTGGAATAGCTGCCCACCCAAGTCCTGGCTGGCAAGGCGCGACCGTAGTTGGTGCCATATTTGCAGCTGGTTACCAATTGGCAACCTCAGGGGCTGCAGAGCGACAAGGTGTTGTTCATAGATTAGATGTGGGAACTTCAGGATTAATGGTGGTTGCAAAAAATGAGGTTGCTTATTCAAATCTGAAAGATCAGTTTAGAAATCGCACGGTTTCTAAGGTTTATCATGCATTGGTGCAAGGTCATATGGATCCGACGGTTGGCACAATTGATGCTCCAATTGATAGGCATCCAAGGGAGGATTATCGATTTGCTGTTGTGGCAAATGGCAAGCCAAGCATTACTCACTACAAAACTTTAGAAGTTTTTCCAGCTGTTACTTTGCTAGAGATTGAACTTGAAACTGGCAGAACGCATCAAATACGAGTTCACTTTTCAGCACTTCACCATCCATTAGTTGGTGACCTGACTTATGGGTCAGATCCAGCCCTGGCCACCCGCCTTGGCATCACCAGACCTTGGTTGCACGCAAAGCAGCTCGCTTTTGATCACCCAGCAAATGGTGAACGCTTATCCTTTAATGCAGAGTACCCAGCGGACCTGACACGCTCATTAGAGGTACTTTCAGATATTTCCCGCTAGACATATCGCGCAGTAGTAATCTCGCCACCCATGCCAAACTCAGCCGGAATCCCAAAAAACTCGGAGAATTTTGTGCACCTTCATGTGCACACCGAGTACTCAATGCTGGATGGGGCAGCCAAAATATCTGAACTAGTCGCTGAAGTTGCTAATCAAAATATGCCAGCGATTGCAATGACTGATCATGGAAATGTTTTTGGTGCTTTTGAATTTCATAAATTAGCAAAGGCAGCGGGCGTTAAACCAATCATTGGCATTGAAGCATATGTTGCCCCTGAGTCCAGATTTGATAAGCGCAGAGTTAAGTGGGCAGAAGGTGGTGAAGATGATGTTTCAGGTGGTGGTGCTTACACCCACATGACTTTATTGGCAGAAAATAATCAGGGATTATCAAATCTATTTAAGCTTTCATCCCTTGCATCCTTAGAAGGTTTTTATTACAAACCAAGAATGGATCAAGAATTGCTCTCCAAATACTCAAAAGGAATTATTGCCACCACCGGCTGTCCAGGTGGGGAGATTCAGACTAGGTTGCGCATGGGCGGTTACAAGGAAGCTGTCGCAGCTGCATCAAGAATGCGAGATATTTTTGGAGCTGAGAACTACTTCTTAGAGGTAATGGATCACTCAATAGATATAGAAAAAAGAGTGCTCTCTGATTTATTGAAACTGGGCAAGGAATTAAATCTGCCATTACTTGCTACTAATGATTTGCACTATACCCACCATAAAGATGCAGCAGCTCATGAAGTAATGCTTTGCATTCAATCAGGGTCGACTCTGGCAGATCCAAAGCGGTTTAAATTTGATAACAGTGAGTTTTATCTAAAGAGTGCGCAACAAATGCGCCAAGTGTTCAAAGATTTGCCAGGGGCTTGTGATAACACTTTATTGATCGCTGAACGATGTGAAACAACTATGCGCGAAGGTGAAAATCTTCTGCCACGTTTTCCAGTGCCAGCAGGTGAAAGTGAAGATAGTTGGTTGATAAAACAATCTAATAAGGGTTTAGCTACCAAAATGAATGGTCAGATTCCACCTGAATATCAGGAAAGACTTAATTTCGAATTAGATGTAATGATAAAGATGGGATTTCCTGGTTACTTCTTAGTGGTGGCAGATCTTTGCAATCATGCGCGCCAAGTTGGAATTCGCGTTGGTCCTGGTCGAGGTTCGGCAGCAGGTTCACTAGTTTCATACTCGCTAGGCATAACCGGTCTTGATCCAATTAAGTTTGGTTTACTTTTTGAGCGATTCTTAAACCCTGAGCGAATCTCAATGCCAGATATCGATTTAGATTTTGATGAAAGAAGGCGATCAGAGATGATCGCTTACGCCACAACTAAATATGGCAATGATCGAGTTGCACAAATCATTACCTATGGAACTATTAAATCTAAACAGGCAATTAAGGATTCAACTCGAGTTTTAGGCTATCCATACGCACTCGGTGAGCGATTAACTAAATCACTTCCACCATCGGTGATGGGTAAAGATATTTCACTTTCTGGAATTTTTAATATGGATGATGATCGTTATGGCGAGGCTAGTGAATTTAGAAATCTTTATGAAGCAGATCCTGACTCAAAAAGAATTGTTGATACAGCCCTTGGCATCGAAGGGTTAAAGCGACAGTGGGGCGTACACGCAGCTGGAGTTATCTTAAGTAAGGAGCCTTTGCTTGATGTAATTCCAATTCACCGACGTGAAGCAGATGGGGCAATTATTACCCAATTTGATATGGGTGCTTGTGAAGCGACTGGCTTATTGAAAATGGATTTTTTAGGTTTGCGAAACCTATCAGTTCTAGATGATTGCTTAATTAATATTGAAAAGAACTTGGGCAAAAAGATTGTTTTAGAAACCTTGCCATTAAAAGATCAAAAAACTTTTGAATTACTCTCACGAGGTGACACCCTTGGAGTTTTTCAGCTAGACAGCGCACCAATTAGATCACTCCTTAGATCGATGGCTCCAGATAGCTTTGAGGATATTGCAGCGGTGATTGCACTTTATCGACCTGGTCCGATGGGGGAAGATTCACATAACAAATATGCAGATTATAAGAATGGTCGAAAGGTGCCGGTAGCTATCCACCCGGAATTAGACAAGCCATTAAATGAGATTCTTAAAGATACATATGGCTTAATTGTTTACCAGGAGCAGGTGTTAGCGATTGCAAGAAAAGTTGCCGGTTTCACGCTTGGTCGCGCGGATTTGTTAAGAAAAGCGATGGGTAAGAAAGATAAAAAGATCTTGGATAAGGAAAGAGTTCATTTTGAAGCGGGCATGAAATCAAATGGTTTCTCCGAGGACGCTACTGAGAAATTATGGCAAACACTAATTCCGTTCTCTGATTATGCATTTAATAGAGCTCACAGCGCAGGATATGGATTACTCTCATTTTGGACAGCCTACTTGAAGGCAAATTATCCAGCTGAATATATGGCAGCACTTCTAACAAGTGTTCGGGATGACAAAGATAAAAGTGCATTGTATTTAAATGAGTGTCGACGCATGGGGATTAAAGTGTTGCCGCCAGATGTTAATGAGTCTGATTCGGGATATACGCCAATTGGAAAAGATATTCGCTTCGGCCTGACCGCAATTCGAAATGTTGGAGAGAATGTCGTGGCTTCAATTATCGAAAACCGAAAGATTAAGGGCAAGTATCTAAGTTTTGGTGACTTTCTGGCCAAAGTTGATGCCCATGTTTGTAATAAAAAATCCATTGAATCTTTAATAAAAGCTGGTGCCTTTGATTCTCTTGGACACACTCGTCGTGGATTGATGATGGTTTATTTGGAAGCACTGGATGCAGTTGGTGAAGCAAAGCGGGCTGAGGCAATTGGGCAGTTTGATCTATTCGGTTTAGATAATACAACCTCTTCAGTAAGTGGAGTTGACTTAGATATTCCAAACAGCGAATGGGAAAAAATGATGCTGCTTGGTTATGAGCGCGAAATGCTTGGGCTATATGTTTCTGATCATCCGCTCTTAGGTGTTGAGCACATTCTCAAATCGGTTGCGGATTATTCAATAAGCCAGCTTTCAGAGGTTACTCATGATCAGATAATAAGTATTGGTGGTTTAATCACACAGATTCAACGAAAGGTTTCAAAGCAAGGCACTCCTTGGGCCATTGTTACAGTAGAAGATTTAGAGGGTGCGGTGGATGTTCTATTTTTCTCAAATGCTTACGCAACTCATGGAGTAAATCTGGTCGAGGATCGGATTGTGGCAATTCGCGGACGGGTAGATAAGCGAGAGGAGCAACCAAGAATTTCAGCTTTAGATTTAACTTTGCCGGATTTAAAACAGGTACCTACTGGTCCACTGATAATTTCTATGGCTGCATCTAGGTGCACACCCCCAGTTATTGATCGGATGAGTGAAATATTGAAATCACATCCTGGAGCCAGAGAGGTTCACCTAAGGTTGATCGATGGTGAGAAAAAGACAATCTTAAAACTAGATGAAGCACTTAAGGTGACTTCTTCTCCAAGTTTAAGTGCTGATCTTAAAACAGTACTTGGTCCAGATTGCTTAGTAGTTTAAATCATAATGAAGCCGATTCAATTATTACCAGCAATTGATATTAAATCTGGACAAGTAATCCAATCTAAAAATTTAAGCTCTTCAGATATTTCTGGCTTGCCACAACAAGTTATCGATTACTTTGTTTCAAAAGGTGCAAAGTGGATTCATCTAGTGGATTTAGATGCGGCATATTCAACTGGTGATAATTCTGATTTCATAATGAATCTAATTGCAACCAATGAGGTAGAGTTTCAAGTATCGGGTGGAATTACCAATCAAGATTCACTGAGCAAAGCTCTTAAAACAAAAGCAAAATGGATTAATTTATCAACTGGTGCTTTGACTGATTTGGATTGGGTTAAAGCAACTATTGAACTATACCCCGATAGAGTTTGCGTCTCCCTTGATGTAGTTGATGGACAATTAATCGCTCGGGGCAGTGGAACAGTTGTTGGGGATCTTTGGAAATATCTTAAAGAATTGAATGATTCGGGATGTGAACGGTTTGTCGTAACTGACAATAAAAGAGATGGAAAAATGACTGGTCCAAATTTTGATTTGTTGGGTAAAGTTTTTGAACAAAGCGGAGCTGAAATTGTTGCAAGTGGTGGAGTATCGGATTTGTCTGATCTGACTAAATTGCGTCAGATGGGAATTGAGGGCGTAATTGTTGGGAAAGCACTATACGAAGGACGATTAGACCTTACTGCTGCACTAGAACTCTGCTATAAATAAGCGGCGCCAGCCGATTGCTTATTACGGCAGAATAGGCAGGTGGAAAAAGCGCTGTTGTCAATTGAGAAATTCCGTGAGTATGCCCGTGAATTTAATGTTATTCCAGTAGCGCGAAAAATAGTTGATAAGAATCAATCTCCACTTTCAATTTATAGCAAATTAACAAATCATCGGTCTGGCACATTTCTGCTTGAATCGGCAGAGTCGGGTATTTGGGCTCGTTACTCATTTATTGGTGTAAACAGCCAAGCAACTTTAACTGAAGCAAACGGTGTAGCAATTTGGAGCGGTGTAATGCCAGCTGGTGCACCAACGGGAATAGATCCTTTAGAAGCTTTAAGAATTGCTACTAACCATCTTAAATCTCCAAAGATTGATGGCCTACCACCACTAACGGGCGGGCTGGTCGGGTATCTAGGCTATGAAATCGTAAGGCGGCTTGAGAAGTTAACAAATCAATCTAAGAAAGATATTGATATTCCAGAGATCGCGATGATGCTGACATCAGATCTGGCAGTCTTTGATCATCATGAAGGTGTAATCACCTTAATTGCTAATGCTATTAATTGGGATGGCAGTTCAGAGCGAGTTGATTTAGCCTATGACACAGCAATCGAACGTCTAGACAAGATGCAAAAGGATTTATTAGAAGTAGAACCCGCTAAATTAATTGAAATACATAAACGGGTTAACCCCGTTTATGATCGTAATACATCTGATCAAACTTATATCGATAAGGTGAAGGTAATCAAAGAGGAGATTAAATCTGGAGAGGCATTCCAAGTAGTACTTTCACAACGGTTTAACATGCCGGCACTTTCAGAGCCCTTTGATTTGTATCGTGTTTTACGAGAACAAAATCCGAGCCCGTATATGTATTTATTCCGATTTAATGATGATTTATCAATTGTTGGTTCAAGTCCAGAGGCATTGGTAAAGGTAACCGGTCGTGATGTAGTCATCCACCCAATTGCAGGAACTAGGCCTAGGGGAGGAACATTGGGTGAAGATGAAATAATTGCAAATGAATTACTTAAAGATCCAAAAGAGCGAGCAGAACACTTGATGTTGGTTGATTTAGGCAGAAATGATTTAGGTCGAGTTTGCAAAGCAGGATCTGTCGAAGTAACACAGTTTATGCAGATTGAGAAATATTCACATGTTATGCATATTGTTTCAACCGTAAATGGACAGTTAGCGCAATCAATTGCACCAATCGAAGCATTATTTGCTGTATTTCCAGCTGGAACACTTTCTGGCGCACCTAAACCACGAGCAATGCAAATCATCGAAGAAAATGAGCCTACTAGGCGAGGCATCTATGGTGGAACTATTGGCTATCTAGATTTCAGTGGAAATATTGACACCTGTATCGCAATTAGAACCGCGGTAATTAAAAATGGCACAGCTTATGTCCAAGCCGGTGCGGGAATAGTCGCTGACTCAGATCCCGAATCAGAAAATCAAGAGTGTATTAATAAAGCAGCAGCTGTACTTGGCGCAGTAGCAACGGCAAATGCAATGGCGGAATCAAAATGAGGGGCTCAATCTTTGGAAGCCTATTTATAATAAGCATTGCAGTATTTCTCATCATCCGGTTGAGCCGGAAAGATGCCACCAAAAAATATGAAATGAAACCTAAAAATAAATGGAATTCCTTATCGGAAGGAATTGACCCGACTAATGAGTAAATCAAATGTATTAAACCAAATAATTGAAGGTGTTTTGGAGGATGTGGAAAAACGATTTGTTCCAATCAACCAAATACGAGAGCGGCTAGAGAACGCTCCCAAGTTAAGAGGTGCCTTTAAAGCACTTAATCAAGATGGAATACGTTTAATTGCTGAAGTTAAAAGATCTTCTCCTAGCAAAGGCAATCTTGCTGAAATCGCTGACCCAAAAGAATTAGCAGGTAAGTATCAAGAAGGGGGAGCCGATGTAATTAGTGTTTTAACTGAAGAGCGTCGCTTCAAAGGGAGTATCGCTGATCTACTTTCTGTTAGATCTAGTGTTGACTTACCGGTGTTGCGAAAAGATTTCATTGTTACTGAATTTCAAGTTATTGAATCTCGCATACTTGGTGCTGATCTAATTTTGCTTATAGTTGCAGGCCTTTCAAAATCACAGCTGATTGATTTTTACCAACTTTCTACTGAACTTGGGATGGATGTATTAGTTGAAGTACATGACATGGATGAAGCTGAAAAGGCTGTAGATCTCGGAGCAAAAATAATTGGTGTGAATTCACGAAACTTGAAAACTTTAGAGGTAAGTGAGAAAACTTTTGAAAGAATTCTTCCGGCACTGCCATCTCAGATCTTAAAAGTTGCTGAGTCGGGTATCAGCAATCGCCAGCAAGTTGCATTAGTTGAACAATTAGGAGCAAAAGCTGTCTTGATAGGGGAGAGTTTGGTTCGGGCAGGTAATCCAGTTCATACCATAAAAGAACTTCTGAACCGCTAGAGACCCAATAAACTAAGACAATGAGTGCAGACAAAAAAGTGGATGAATTAACCTCTTCCGTACTTGGACATTTTGGACCTTATGGAGGCCGCTTTGTTCCAGAGGCATTAATTGCCGCACTAGATGAATTAGCAGCTGCACATACATCTGCCCTTTCAGATCCAAAATTTCAAAGTGAATTAGCTGAACTTCATAAAAGTTATACCGGCCGCCCAAGTATTTTGACTGACGCCAAGAGATTTTCTGAACATGCAGGTGGAGCAAGAATTCTTTTAAAACGGGAAGATTTAAATCACACAGGTAGTCATAAGATTAATAATGTTCTGGGTCAAGCACTGCTTACAAAGCGAATGGGTAAAAAGAGAATCATTGCTGAAACTGGTGCAGGACAGCATGGTGTTGCATCGGCTACAGCTGCGGCATTGTTTGGCTTGGAGTGTGTGGTCTACATGGGCGAGGCTGACACAAAGCGTCAGGCGTTAAATGTTGCGCGAATGAAGTTATTAGGCGCCACTGTAGTGCCGGTAACGCAAGGATCAAAAACTTTAAAGGATGCAATCAATGAAGCAATGCGTGATTGGGTAACAAATGTTTCCACAACCCATTATTTGCTTGGCACTGTAGCCGGACCTCATCCATTCCCAACGATGGTCAGAGATTTTCAAAGAATTATTGGCGTTGAAGCAAGACAACAAGTACTCGACCTAACTGGGAAATTACCCGATGCGGTTTTGGCATGTGTTGGCGGTGGTTCAAATGCAATTGGAATCTTCCATCCATTCATCGAAGATTCATCCGTCCGATTAATCGGCCTAGAGGCGGGTGGAAAAGGAATAGAAACTGGAATGCACGCCTCAACAATTTCGGGCGGGAAGCCAGGAGTTTTGCATGGAACTCGTTCATATGTCTTACAAGATTCAGATGGTCAAACTGTTGAGTCACATTCAATCTCTGCCGGTTTAGATTATCCTGGAGTTGGACCAGAACACGCTTATTTAAATGATATTGGTCGTGCTGAATATAGATCTATTACCGATGATCAGGCTATGTATGCATTTTCTTTACTATGTAAATCAGAGGGAATAATCCCAGCAATTGAAACTGCGCATGCTCTGGCTGGAGCTTTAGAAATTGGAAATGAGTTAGGCGAAAATGCAACATTATTAATTAATCTCTCTGGCCGTGGGGATAAAGATGTTCAAACTGCGGCTGAGTACTTTGGATTACCGCTCTGATGAGCACAGCGCTTGAAGGACTCTTTGAAAAAACAAAGCAAGAAAAAAGAGCGGCTTTAATTGGTTATCTCCCAGCGGGTTATCCCAATCAGAAAAGTTCAGCCAAAATCATAAAAGCAATGATTGAAGGTGGCGTGGATGCGATTGAAATTGGTTTTCCTTATTCAGATCCAGTTATGGATGGCCCAGTTATTCAAGCTGCATCAGAGGAAGCTATAAGAAATGGGGCAGGGGTTGATGAAGTTTTCAACTTACTTCAAACAACAGCTGCACTTGGAACTCCATCAGTAATCATGAGTTATTGGAGTCCAATTGAAAAATATGGTGTGGCAAATTTTGCAAAGAAAGTCGCCCAGATGGGTGGCAGTGGGGTAATTACACCTGATTTAACGATCGAAGAATCGCAGGAATGGCACAAGGAATCCACCAATAATTCAATAAATCGCATTTACGTAGTAGCCCCCAGCACAACAGATCAACGTTTAGCCAATGTAACATCCAAATGTTCTGGCTTTATATATGCAGCAAGTCTTATGGGTGTTACTGGAACTAGGGATGCAGTTTCTGGAAATGCTCGATCATTAGTTGAACGAATTCGTAAAGTTAGTGACACGCCAGTTGCAGTTGGACTTGGCGTATCTACAAAATCTCAAGCACGAGAAGTGGCTAACTATGCGGATGGCGTCATCGTAGGATCTGCATTTATTAAAATTGTGCAAGAACATGACTCTGGTAGGAGCGGACTGAAAAAAGTTAAGCAACTAGCACAATCATTATCTGAAGGGGTTAGAAATGCGAGCTAAGTTTTATATTTATCAACCATGGCTAACATTGGTTGCGCGGCTGATTTTAGGTGGAGTATTACTAGCTGCGGGTGGATTAAAAATTGGAAACCTTCAAAAATCAGCAATGGCGGTTCGCGCTTATGAGATATTGCCAGTTGGTCTAGCTAATTTTTTTGGATATGCCCTGCCTTGGATTGAAATTGGAATTGGCTTACTTCTTATAGCGGGTGCGGCTGTGGCAATCTGCGGTTTACTCGGTGCGTTCACCATGCTTGCTTTCATTATCGCAATCGCCCAGGCCTGGGCTCGTGGGCTGAGTATTGATTGTGGATGTTTTGGTGGAGGCGGAACAATAGATCCAGAAGATACTAAGTATTTGTCTGAGATAATTAGGGATATAGGATTGCTGGCATTGGGTATTTACCTTTACTACTTTCCAAAAGGTAAATTTGGATTGGATAAATAGGGAGAAAAAATGGCAACTACATCTAGCGGAGATAAAGGAACTCGTAATTTAGTTATCGTAATGATCTCCTTCATTGTGGTTGTAGGAGTTGTTTTTTCATTAATAAGTAGCCGATCAAATTCAACCGCGGCTATTCCTGCTACAGTTTCAGAGGCTGATGGATACGGCATAGTTCTTAATCCTGAGAGCACTCCAAAAATTGATGTTTATGTTGATTATCAGTGTCCAGCTTGCAGGGCATTTGAAATAATTAATGGTGGATATCTAAATGAAGTAATTGCTCAAAAAAAGGCAAAAGTTGTATTTCACCCAATGACATTCATTGGGCCAGAATCAGTACTAGCTGCTAACTCTGCAGCTTGTGCAGCTGATGAAAATAAATTCGTAGATATGAATTTAGCGTTATTTCAGAATCAATCAGAATCTGAAAATTCTGGGAAATGGTCGAGTGAATATTTAGTAGAACTTGGAAAATCAATTGGTATAACATCCGGTACCTTTGAAACCTGCGTAAATGATGGTAAATATATAAAGTGGACCAGCAATGTTGCTGCAGCCTCAGCAAAGGCTGATGTGAACGGAACTCCTACAATTTTTGTAAATGGCAAGCAGTTAGACAGAAATACTGAGTATGGAGACCAAGCCAAATTCAGAGCTGCACTTGCTGCTGGTGGCGTTAAGTAACTTTTCATATTTTTAGATGAAACAGCTAATTCCAAGCCCATCACTATCTACTTTTTCAGTTGGTCCATTAACAATTCATTTCTATGCCCTTTGCATCATCGCTGGCATTGCTGTTGCAATTTGGATTGGACGTAAGCGGTATGCAAATCTAGGCGGTAACCCAGATGATGTTTCCGAAGTTGCAATTTGGGCCGTGCCATTTGGAATTATTGGTGGTCGTATTTACCATGTTGTTACTTCGCCATCCCAATATTTTGGAGCTAATGGAAATCCAATTGATGCTCTACGAATATGGGAAGGTGGGTTAGGCATATGGGGTGCGATCTCACTTGGCGCTTTTGGCGCTTATTTATATTTTAGAACTCATAAAACCTCATTAAATTTTCGCCAACTTCTAGATTCTCTAGCACCTGGCGTTATCGTTGCGCAGGCAATTGGAAGAATCGGAAATTACTTTAATCAAGAGATTTTTGGTAAGCCGACTGAACTACCTTGGGGATTAGAGATCGATTCAGTTAATCGGCCAAATGGATTTGAGGGTTATTCCACTTTTCACCCAACGTTCCTATATGAATTGGTATGGTGTCTGGTAGTTGCGGTGCTTCTGATTAAATTGCCAGGATTTCTAAAAAAAATTACCGCACGGCAGGGAGATGTTTTCGCCCTCTATGTTTTTGGGTACACAGCTGGCAGAGTATGGATTGAAACTTTACGTATAGATGAAGCCAACTTAATTCTTGGTTTACGTCTGAATATCTGGGTTAGTTTTATAGTTCTGATCACAGCATGTGCTTACTTAATTGCAAGCAAGCGCCGTGGCAATACCAAGGAAAATCACATAACTAGTTAGTATTTAGCAATGGGCTTAGAAGATGTTCAAATGAGAAATCTTGAGCACCGGGCAAATCGAGCCGGGTGGCTACGAGCCGCAGTGCTTGGTTCAAACGATGGACTCGTTTCAACTGCAAGTTTGATGATTGGAATTGCAGCTGCGAATAAAAGTGATTTTTTAATTACGGCTGGTTTGGCTGGCATAGCAGCCGGGTCAATGTCTATGGCTGTGGGTGAGTATGTTTCGGTTAAGTCTCAAAATGATATTGAAAAATCAGATCGCGAAATTGAAATAAAGCAATTAGCGATAGATCCAGAAGGTGAATTTGAAGAGCTAGTTGATATTTATGTTCAACGTGGATTAACAGAAGAGTTAGCTAAACAGGTAGTTACATCAATGCACAAGAAAGATGCGCTTGAAGCGCACCTTCGTGATGAGCTAGGACATTTTGATCACACTAGAGCAAGGCCAATACAAGCCGGCATTGCATCAGCGATTGCCTTCACTGCTGGGGGATTGGTGCCGCTAATCGGAGCATTAATTGCAACATCCAATCAAGTGAGTGCAATTCTTATGTTTACGGCAATTGGTTTAGTTGCAGCTGGATATATTTCAGCCAAGATTGCTGCATCTCCACTGGTTAAAACAATCACGAGAATTTTTCTTGGCGGCGCCTTAGGCGTTGCAATTACTGCGGGAATAGGTTGGTTGGTAGGTCTTACTGGGATTTGATAATCCTGATACAATTTATCTTGTAATTTGATTTGAAGTTGGGCCATTGTTGTCCCGACCCTTAGGGGATCGGCCTATTTAAATTGCAATCTAAATTCTCAAGCGTGCCAGACGCAGTAGGCTTGTACGACCCTGCAAATGAGCATGATGCTTGTGGCGTTGCCATGGTTGCAACCTTAAATAAAACCAAAAACCATGAGATTGTTAGTAAAGCTTTAACCGCTTTAAGAAACTTAGAACATAGAGGTGCATCTGGCGCTGAGCCAGACAGTGGTGATGGTGCTGGAATTTTAATTCAAATACCGGATGAATTTTATAGATCAGTCGTTGATTTTAAACTACCCAACATAGGTTCTTACGCAACTGGTGTTTTTTTCATCGAAGCAGAAAATGCAGATTATCTGACACGCATCTCTAAGTTGGCAAGCGAGGAAGGTCTGCGCATATTAGGTTGGCGAGATCTTCCAATTAATTCAAAATCACTTGGTAAGACAGCTTTGTCAGTAATGCCATCCTTTAAACAAATATTTGTCTCAGGCCTTAAAGAGGAAAGTGATCTGGTGTTGGAGCGAATGGTTTTCTGCCTACGTAAACGAGTTGAACACACGATGCCAATTTATGTTTCATCACTTTCTTCAAGAACGATCGTTTACAAGGGCATGTTGACTACCGGCCAACTTGAAGCGTTTTTTCCAGATCTTTCTAACCCGCTAGTGGTTTCGGCAATGGCACTGGTGCATTCAAGATTTTCAACTAACACATTTCCATCTTGGCCATTGGCCCATCCATATCGATATATAGCCCACAACGGTGAGATAAACACAGTAAAGGGCAATCGAAATTGGATGCGAGCACGTGAAACTTTATTGCAAAGTGATTTAATTCCAGGTGATTTAAAAAGATTATTTCCGATAATTAATAACTCGGGAAGTGATTCCGCTTCCTTTGATGAGGTACTAGAACTTTTGTACTTAGGTGGTCGAAGCCTACCCCATGCAATTTTGATGATGATTCCAGAAGCATGGGAAAACCATGCAACTATGTCGCAGGTTCGTAAAGATTTTTATGCATTCCACTCCGCTCTTATGGAACCATGGGATGGTCCGGCTTGCGTAACATTTACTGACGGAAATCAGATTGGTGCTGTGTTAGATCGCAATGGTTTACGACCATCGAGATTTTGGGTAACAGATGATGGCCTTGTGGTACTGGCGAGTGAGGTTGGTGTTTTAGATTTCAAACCAGAATCAATTGTGCGAAAAGGTAGATTGCAACCAGGAAAAATGTTTTTAGTTGATCTGCAAGAGGGCCGAATAATCGAGGATGATGAAATAAAAGATAGTTTGGCAGCAGATCAGCCTTACTCTGACTGGCTGCATGCTGGATTGGTTAGATTAAGTGATTTACCTTCACGCGAACATATTGTTTACCCACACTCCTCGGTCGTTCGTCGTCAACGTGCATTTGGTTATACCGAAGAAGAGTTGCGCTTAATTATTACTCCAATGGCTAAAAATGGTGCCGAACCTTTAGGTTCCATGGGAACTGATACACCAATTGCTGCATTATCTGAAAAACCAAGATTGTTATTTGATTACTTTGCTCAGTTATTCGCCCAAGTTACTAATCCACCATTGGATGCAATTAGAGAGGAATTAGTTACCTCACTCGGCGGATCCATTGGCCCAGAACATAATCTTTTAGATCCAGGTCCTTCATCGTGTCGGCAGATTTCCCTGCAATTTCCAGTGATCGATAATGATGAATTAGCAAAAATTATTAACGTAAATGCAGATGGTGACCAACCAGGATTTGCAACTCATGTAGTGCGTGGATTATTTCCTATTGCAGGCGGCGGCAGATCACTTGTTGCCAGAATAGAACAAATTAGATCTGAAGTTTCTTCAGCAATTAACAATGGTGCAAGAATCATAGTTTTATCAGATCGAGATGGTGATGCTGAAAATGCGCCAATTCCATCATTATTGCTTACATCTGCGGTACACCACCATTTAATCCGTGAAAAAACTAGAACTGAGGTGGGCTTGGTTGTCGAAAGTGGTGAAGTAAGAGAGGTCCACCATGTGGCACTCCTGATCGGTTTTGGCGCAGCTGCGGTTAATCCTTACTTAGCAATGGAGAGTGCTGAAGACTTAGTAAGGCAGGGAGTTATTACTGGAATTACTCCAGAGAAGGCGGTTAGGAATTTAATAAAATCTTTAGGTAAGGGTGTATTGAAAGTAATGTCGAAAATGGGAGTATCCACAATTGCTTCCTATACCGGTGCTCAGATTTTTGAAGCAATTGGTCTATCAGCTGAAGTAGTGGATGATTACTTCGTAGGAGCGACCTCACGTTTAGGTGGAGCTGGAATTGAAATAATTGCGCAAGAAACTATAAAGCGCCATCACATTGCATATCCACCAGGGGGAGAGATTCCTGGAGCTAAGAAACTACAAATTGGTGGTGAGTATCAATGGCGGAGAGAGGGTGAACCACACTTATTTGATCCAGAAACTGTGTTTACTCTTCAGCATGCAACTCGCTCAAAACGATTTGATGTCTTTAAGAGGTATACAAACAGAGTTGATGATCAATCCCGTCGATTAATGACCTTACGAGGGTTGTTTAATTTTAAGTCTGACATACGAAAACCTATTCCAATTGATGAAGTTGAACCGGCCTCTGAAATCATTAAACGGTTTGCTACTGGCGCAATGTCTTATGGATCAATTTCGCAGGAAGCGCATGAAACGCTGGCAATTGCCATGAATCGAATTGGTGGAAAATCAAATACTGGCGAAGGTGGTGAAGATCCGGCTAGAAATAAAGCAGATAGCAATGGAGATCTACGTCGTTCTGCTATCAAGCAGGTTGCCAGTGGAAGATTTGGTGTCACGAGTGAGTATTTAGTTAATGCCGATGATATTCAAATAAAGATGGCGCAGGGGGCAAAACCAGGCGAAGGTGGGCAGTTACCGGGCAACAAGGTTTATCCATGGATTGCAAAGGTTCGCTACTCAACTCCTGGAGTTGGTTTGATCTCACCACCACCACATCACGATATTTATTCCATTGAAGATTTAGCGCAGTTAATTCATGATTTAAAAAATGCTAATAATCACGCGAGAATACATGTTAAATTGGTTGCCGAAGTTGGAGTTGGCACAGTTGCAGCTGGTGTTAGTAAGGCACATGCTGATGTCGTTTTAATATCTGGTCACGACGGTGGAACTGGTGCTTCACCATTAACCTCACTAAAACATGCTGGTGCGCCATGGGAATTAGGGTTGGCTGAAACCCAACAAACTTTGATGCTTAATGGTTTAAGAGATCGAATTGTTGTGCAAGTTGATGGTCAAATGAAAACTGGTAGAGATGTTTTAATTGCAGCTTTACTAGGAGCTGAAGAGTTTGGTTTTGCCACCGCACCTTTAGTTGTTTCTGGTTGCGTAATGATGCGAGTCTGCCATTTAGACACATGTCCTGTTGGGGTAGCAACACAAAATCCTGAATTAAGAAAGAAATTCACCGGAAAACCTGAGTTTGTGGAAACCTTCTTTGAATACATAGCTGAAGAGGTTAGGCAGTTACTTGCCCAACTAGGCTTTAGAAAATTAGAGGATGCAATTGGTCAAGTTGAAATGCTCGATACGAAGGCTGCAACAGATCATTGGAAGGCAAGCGGATTAGATCTTTCACCAATTTTGCATGCACCGGTAGGAATCGGTAATCGCAAAAATACTTCAGCGCAAGATCATGGTTTATCGACAGCGCTTGATAATGAATTAATTAAGTTATCCAAAAATGCTTTAGAAAGTGGCAAAAGTGTACGTTTAGAAATGCCAGTCAGAAATGTTAATCGTACGGTTGGCACCATGCTCGGCAGTGAAGTTACAAGAAAATTTGGCGGAGCAGGGCTACCAGCAAATACGATTGATATAACTTTTCACGGTTCGGCTGGTCAATCATTTGGTGCTTTCATTCCATCTGGCCTGACGTTAAGACTTTATGGCGATAGTAATGATTATGTCGCAAAAGGATTATCTGGTGGGAGAGTGATAATTCGACCTGATGAAAAAGCCAGATTTAAATCAAATCAAAATGTAATCGCAGGAAATGTAATTGGCTACGGAGCCACCTCCGGGGAGATCATGATCTCAGGAGTGGTAGGAGAGAGATTTTGTGTACGAAATTCTGGTGCGCATGCAATCGTGGAAGGTGTGGGCGACCATGGTTGTGAGTATATGACTGGCGGTTCAGTAATTGTGCTCGGATCTACTGGACGAAATTTTGCAGCTGGCATGTCAGGGGGAATGGCCTTTGTATTAGATTTGCAACCATCGCTTGTAAACACTGAGATGGTTGATTTGCTTTCACTTCCAGCAGATAAGGAAGAGTTTGTAAGGGGCAGCATTTCCAATTTCTTTGTGGAAACTGGATCACAGATAGCTAAAGATCTATTGGCTGATTGGGAAAAGAATAAGAGTCGAATTACTTTGATCATGCCGAGAGATTATGCAAGGGTTTTGGAAGTTATGGCTAAAGCACAACGCGAAGGTTTGCCGGTGGATAGCGCGGTTATGGCGGAGATAAATGGCTGATCCAAAAGGTTTCTTTAATACACCACGTGAGTTGCCAAAACGCAGACCTGTGGATGTTCGTATAAAAGACTGGAAAGAGGTTTACGAGGAACAGGAGTTTTCGCATCTACAAAAACAAGCTGGCAGGTGTATGGACTGCGGCATACCGTTTTGTCATCAAGGATGCCCACTAGGTAATTTGATTCCAGAATGGAACGACCTCATTTGGCGTGGGGAAAAACCAGAAGCGATTGATCGCCTGCACGCAACAAATAATTTTCCAGAATTTACCGGGCGGTTATGTCCTGCACCGTGTGAGACTGCGTGTGTTGTGGCAATTAATGCCGAAGCGGTGACCATTAAACAGGTAGAGCTCAGGACAATTGAAGAGGCATTTCTTGAAAAAAGAATTGTTCCTCTAATTCCAGATCGTTTGTCAGGAAAAACTGTGGCGGTAATTGGCTCTGGGCCTGCTGGATTAGCCGCTGCGCAACAATTAACCCGAGCTGGACATACTGTGGTGGTTTATGAACGAGCTGAGAAAATTGGTGGCCTATTACGTTATGGAATTCCAGAATTTAAAATGGAAAAATCAATTGTTGATCGACGGCTTTACCAAATGGAGCAAGAGGGGACAAGATTTAGAACCGGTGTGAATGTTGGTAAAGATTTAACTGGATCAACTCTTCGCAGTAAATATGATGCAGTTGTAATTGCAATTGGAGCTACAAATTGGCGTGATCTCGATATTCCAGGTCGTGATGCAAAAGGTGTTTACCAAGCCATGGAGTATTTGCCTTGGGGAAACAAGCAAGCACTTGGTGAGTTGACTGCTCCTGCAGAGATTAATGCGGAGGGAAAGCATGTTGTGATTTTAGGAGGCGGTGATACTGGCGCAGATTGTTTAGGAACAGCGATCAGGCAAGGGGCTGCATCAGTGACGCAGTTAGAGATTATGCCAAGGCCATCTGATGAAAGAGTTGAAACTCAACCTTGGCCGACATATCCGACGGTTTATCGAGTAAGTAGTGCTCATGAAGAGGCTGGCGAACGGATTTACTCTGTATCTACTCAAGAATTTTTGAAAGATTCTTCCGGAAATCTAAGAGCAATAAAGATAATTGAAACTGAATTAGTAGATGGAAAATTTCGACCTGTGTCAGGAAGTGAAAAAGAGATTCCAGCTGATTTAGTATTTCTTGCACTTGGATTTACGGGTCCAGAAAAGAGTGAACTACTTGATCAACTCGAGGTGAAATTGGATGAGAAAGGAAATATTATTCGAGATTCTGAGTACTCAACTGCTAGTGATGGCGTTTTTGTCTGCGGGGATGCAGGGCGTGGTCAATCTCTGATCGTTTGGGCAATTGCCGAGGGACGAAGTGCCGCAGCAGCGATTGATAAGTATTTAACGGGGAACACGCAGTTGCCTTATCCGATAGAACCAACAGCTCGCCCTTTGATGGTTTAGGGTTTTTCATATGCGCCGCGCGAAAATTGTCTGCACCATCGGACCAGCTGTTGAATCGGTGGAGAAAATAACCGAACTAATAGATGCTGGGATGAATATGGCTCGATTAAACCTTTCGCATGGCGGGCACGAAGAACATCAAAAGAGATTAAATAATTTGCGAGAGGTTGCTAAGAAAGCCAATAAGGCGGTTGCAATCTTAGTTGATTTACAGGGACCAAAAATAAGATTGGGAAGATTTAAGAATGGTCCACATGATTTAGCCCGCGGCGATAAATTTACTATCACCACTGAAGATATTGAAGGTACAAAAGATCGAGTTAGTACTACTTATAAAGGTTTACCTGGTGATTGCAAAATTGGTGACAAAATAATGATTGATGATGGCAAAGTTACTGTGGAGGTTACTAAAGTTTCTGGAAATGATGTTATAACAAAGGTTATTCAGCCAGGAGCTGTAAGTAACAATAAGGGATTGAATTTACCTGGCGTTGCAGTTTCTGTGCCTGCCATGTCTGAGAAAGATGTGGCAGATTTAAGGTGGGGTTTGAAAGCAGGGGCCGACTTTATTGCACTTTCATTTGTAAGAAATGCAAGTGATGTGAAGGATGTTCACAAGATTATGGATGAAGTAGGTATTCGGATTCCAGTAATAGCAAAGATTGAAAAACCTCAAGCGGTTGCAAACCTGCAGGAGATTGTTGATGCATTTGATGGAATCATGGTTGCTCGGGGTGATCTAGGTGTGGAGTTGCCAATTGAAGATGTGCCGATGGTCCAAAAACGTTGTATAACTATGGCTCGAGAATCCGCCAAACCGGTAATTGTGGCGACTCAAATGCTTGATTCAATGATTAGTAATTCACAGCCCACCCGTGCTGAAGCAACAGATTGTGCAAATGCAGTTTTGGATGGTGCGGATGCATTAATGCTCTCTGGCGAAACTAGTGTTGGTGAATTTCCAATTGAATCTGTAAAGATTATGGCCCGCATTATTGAACGGACTGAAGAGATTGCTTTGGATCAAATCCCACCTTTGAAACATTCACCAGCCACAAAGGGTGGAGCAATAACTAAAGCTGCAACTGAGGTTGGCCTAACCGTTGGTGCGAAATATTTAGTTGCCTTCACGCAAAGTGGCGATTCAGCAAGACGTATGTCCAGGTTGCGTTCGCCTATCCCAATGTTGGCCTTAACGCCTGATACTGGAACATATAATCGTCTGGCTCTTTCCTGGGGTGTTGAATCTTTGTTAACACCAGTTGTTAACCACACTGATGAAATGGTTATGCAGGTTGATACTATTTTGATTAATTCCAAACGAGTAAACCTTGGCGATCTGGTTTTGATTGTTGCTGGTTCTCCTCCGGGCATACCTGGATCAATAAATGCGATGAGAGTTCATAAAATTGGCGATGCGGTTGGTGGCGTCGCGCCTGCTTATCGCAAGTAATTTAGAATTAAAAGATATCGGCTATAAACTAATACGGTAATTCGCCTCGGTACTCCAACGGTAGAGAGGACGGTCTCAAAAACCGTATAGTGTCGGTTCGAATCCGACTCGAGGCACATGAGCACAGAAAATAAGAAAATGAGAATTCTAGTTGCTGAAGATGAAACTATCATTCGCCTAGACCTTGTTGAGATGCTTACTGAATCTGGTTATGAAGTAATAGCGCAAGCTGAAAATGGTGCGGTGGCTATTGAGTTAGCCAAGAAATTTAAACCAGATTTGGCGATTTTAGATGTAAAAATGCCAGAGATGGATGGAATTACTGCTGCAGAGCAAATTATTTCCTTAGCCCCAGTGCTTATGCTGACCGCTTTTAGTCAGCGAGAACTTGTTGAACGCGCACGAGATGCTGGGGTAATGGCATATGTTGTTAAACCATTTTCAATCTCTGACTTAGTTCCAGCAATCGAAATTGCCATTAGCAGGCATCGTCAAATGAAAAGTCTGGAGGAGGAGGTTGCTGATTTGTATGAGAGATTGGAAACTCGCAAGATTATTGATAGGGCTAAAGGAATATTGATGAAAGCCATGGGTTTAACTGAGCCTGAAAGTTTTAGCTGGATTCAAAAAACCGCTATGGACCGACGAATTTCAATGAAGCAAGTTGCTCAAGCTGTTATCTCGCCTGAGTCAGCCCCAGATAGATAGTTACCGTTCAGCCAATATCAAGCAAGTAATTCGAGCGCTACAAGTGCGCTCACCCTTGTCATTTGTAATCTCCACTTCGTAACAGCAAAGAGTTTTGCCGAGAGTTACCGCAGTTGCAACTGCTGTGACAATTCCTGATGTTGCTGATTTATGGTGTGTAGCATTTATATCAACCCCAACAATTCTACGATTTGGACCAGCGTGGAGTTGGGTTCCAATGGATCCTAAACTTTCCGCAAGAACTACATTTGCACCGCCATGGAGCAATCCAATTGGTTGAGTATTTCCCTCCACAGGCATGGTTCCAACTAATCTATTCGGTGCGGCCTCGATTATTTCAATGCCCATCTTTTTATCTAGGGCGCCGGATCCTCGTTGGCGAATCAATTCCAAATAGTCGGTCATATGATCAAGTTTAACCTGAGATGGCAATTAGAATCCCAATATGAGTACCGATCAGAAGCGTTTATTGTTAATTGATGGCCATTCCATGGCTTTTCGAGCCTTTTACGCTTTGCCAGCAGAAAACTTTAAAACCTCTAGTGGTCAACCTACTAATGCAATTTATGGATTCGCTTCCATGTTGATAAATCTCATCAAAGAGGAAAAACCTTCACATATCGCAGTTGCATTTGATGTTTCAAGGAAGACATTTCGAACCCAATTATTTGCTGAGTACAAAGCCAATCGCGCCTCTACTCCTGATGAATTTCGCTCTCAGATGTCATTTATAAATGAATTAATTGATTGTTTCGGTATAAAACATTTTGAAATGGAAGGCTATGAAGCTGATGACATTATCGCTACCTTTACAAAATCAGCTGAAAAAAGTGGTTATGAAGTTTTGATCTGTACTGGTGACAGGGATTCATTTCAGCTCGTAAATCCAAGTACAGCTGTTCTCTACCCCAAAAAAGGGGTGACTGAGATGTCACGAATGACGCCTGATGCAGTATTTGAAAAATACGGATTAACACCTGCACAGTATCCAGATTTCGCTGCACTTCGCGGAGATCCAAGTGATAATTTGCCATCAGTTCCAGGTGTTGGCGAGAAGACTGCAACAAAATGGATTTCTGATTATGGAAATTTGGAGAAGTTACTTGCTAATGCAAAAGAGATAACGGGAAAAGTAGGAGATTCGCTAAGAGCTAATGCCGATGTAATTAAGTTAAATCGAGAACTCACACAGTTGCTATACGATCTAGATTTAAAAGTTCAAATTGAAGATCTAAGTTGGTTGGGATTCGATGCTAATTTGATGAATAACTTCTTTGAAAAAATGGAGATTCGTGCTCTTAAGGAAAGACTTAAATCTCTCCCACAGGCAGGTGGTGCTGTTGCGAAAGAAGTGTCAATGAAAGTCTCAGAGATAAGTGCTGAGGAATTAAGTAAATTTCTTGAAGAATATAACAAGCCTATTGCAATCGCTTTTGATTACGAAGAAGAAAAATTGCTTGGTTACTCGGTAGCAACAAGTGAAACTGAAGTTTATTATGTCCGAAGCAGTAAAATCGGTGATTGGATTTCAAAGCCACACATAGTAAAATATCTACATGCATCGAAAATAGCTTTGAAGAACTTAGGACTATCTGGCGTGGAATCAGATATCGAATTATTGGCATACTTGTGTAATCCCGGAAGCAGAAATTTAAGTTTAAGTGATCTTGCTGAAAGAATTTTAGGTCAAGTAGCCAGTTCAGAGGATCTCTTTTCACATTTCGAACCTAAGCAGGCTGCCTGGATATTTGCATTACAAAAAGAGCTTACTGCTGAAGTTAAATCTAAAGGCATGCAGAGCTTGTATGAGGATTTAGAGCAACCTACCTTGCTGCTACTGTCGCAAATAGAAGAGATTGGCATAGCGGTAGATCAAGCAAAATTGAATCAACTATCTGCACATTTCACAAAAATTGTGGCCGATGAAACCGCGATGGCATACAAAGAAGCAGGGCATGAATTCAATGTGGGTTCACCGAAGCAGCTACAAGTTGTTTTGTTTGATGAGTTGAAACTACCAAAAACGAAGAAAATCAAAACTGGTTTCACAACTGATGCTGAAAGTTTGGAGTGGTTGGCGGGGAAAACAAAACATCCGTTGCTTAAGCACCTGTTAAGAATTCGAGAAACTAGCAAATTAATGTCCACTATTGACGGCCTAATAAGCGCAGTAGATAGTGATGGCAGGATTCATACAAATTTTCAACAAACTGTGGCTGCGACTGGAAGATTGTCATCAACAGATCCAAATTTGCAAAATATTCCGATTCGCACCGAAGAGGGGCGAAAAATTAGGGATTGTTTTGTCGCACAAAAGCCTTACTTAGATTTATTGACTGCAGATTACAGTCAAATCGAAATGCGAATAATGGCACATTTATCTGATGACAAAGGTTTAATTGCGGCTTTTGAATCAGGTGAAGACTTGCATTCAACTGTAGCATCGCAAATTTTTAACGTTGAAAAGAATCAGGTTGATGCAGAAATGCGAAGAACTACTAAGGCTATGTCTTATGGACTTGCTTATGGATTATCCTCATTCGGACTTGCCCAACAGTTAGATATTGATCCCGCATCGGCAAGTGAGTTAATGGGCAAGTACTTTGAAAGATTTGGCGGAATCAGGGATTATTTAAAGGCAGTTGTAGAGCAGGCGCGTGAACTTGGCTATACCCAAACCATATTAGGTAGAAGAAGGTATTTGCCAGATCTAAATCATGAAAATAGGCAGCGCAGGGAAATAGCAGAACGTGCAGCGTTAAATGCACCGATCCAAGGTTCAGCCGCCGACATCATAAAGATTGCAATGTTGAAAGTTGACTCTAGAATCAAATCAGAAAATCTTAAATCTCGTTTACTGCTTCAAGTCCACGACGAATTAATTCTTGAAGTATCCCCAGGTGAGCATGAAATACTTTCTAAGATTGTTAAAGAGCAAATGTCTAATGCATATGAACTAAACGTTTCACTTGATGTGAATATTGGAGTAGGAAAAAGCTGGGATTTAGCAGCGCATTAGTTCTATTTATTTGTATCTAAATTCGCTTCTAATGCTTCAGTATCTTCCACTTCAGTTGGAATACGGTCAGCAGCCATTAATAAACCGGCACCACCACGCATAATTAGGTATCCAACTCCCACACAAGTTGTGGTTAACGCTAAGCAATATCTTGGTGAGTAGTGTTCGGAGATAAACCCGCCAAGTGCTGCGCCCAACGAAGCAAATGTTCCTTCTACAGTCCATAACCATCCTAAAGCCGCTACCGCAGTTCCTTTGGGTCTAACAGCCTCACTAATCTCTAAGTAAAAAACTTGTAGACCGCCAGACATTAAGCTCATGGTTGCGGTCACGATCATCATTGACCAATCTGGATAAGTAAAAGCTAGCGGTAGTGAGAAAATAAACCAAAAAAGATAGATCCGTTTGAATGCAGCAAACGAAGAGGTTTTTTTCGAAACCATACCTGCAACAAGTCCGCCAATAACATTTCCAGCTGCCATAATTGCAAATAGAATTCCAGTTCGATGTGGGATATTTTCTAGTGTTGTAAACGCAGGCACAGCAATATCAAAGGCGCCCCAACCTAAGCCAATAAATACACCTTCTAGCATGAGTAATTGCATGGCTGGGGTTCGCCAAATTGCCAAATCTTTGGCGGTCTTCTTTTCAGGGGACCATCTTTTTAATTGTGGCGAAAGAGAAAGTGCAGCTCCGCCAATAAAAATAAGAGCAGAGCAAATTTGTAAGGATAATTC